>Ga0209579_10002806_pt1 | contig 13014 bp, 9 predicted proteins | sample Coa_R1_2_FD_187152 | JGI IMG/M metagenome (GOLD analysis project Ga0209579, IMG submission 187152) | Surface soil microbial communities from Centralia Pennsylvania, which are recovering from an underground coalmine fire - Coalmine... | ecosystem: Environmental > Terrestrial > Soil > Unclassified... | reverse complement strand
TCGGCGGGCAGGGTTTGGACGACGTGAACCAGGCGATCGTCTCCGGCAACGGCGTTGACGCGAAAGTGCTGGAGTATTACCGCAGACTCGGACCAAACGAAATCGCCCTGTTGAACGAGCAGCTTAAAGAATTGAAGCCGGCGAAAACCGACGCGGCGAAAGGCAAACCTGCGGAGACGTCCCCGATAAAAACCGCGCCGGCGCCCGCGCAGCCGGCGCCCCAAATTTCGCTGCCGCAAGGTTACGAACCCGCGCAAATCGTCGCGCGCATCGAACGACGTATCGCCGAAGCCGTCAACACACCCGCGTGCAATTCGATCTCCAATCTTGTCTTCGTCGAAGTCACGGTTTCACCGGGCGCCGAACCCGGCCCGCGCGAAATTCGGCTGGTGACGCCGCGCGGCGGCGCATCAAATCCGCTGGTCTTCCATGTCAGCCAGGAACCGGAAGTGATTCGCAAGCCGATGATCTCCGCCTCGCTCCAAATTCTGGGCAAAGAAGAATCGGCGCTGCGCAAACGCCCGCCGGAAGAAGTCGAGCAACAGATTACCATTCCGTGCACCGTCAACGGCCAGATCGCATCGGGCGAAGTTAATCGCTATCGTTTCAAAGCCAAAAAAGGCCAGCACCTCGTGCTGACCACCGAAGCTCGTTCGCTGATCCCGTTCATCGCCGACGCCGTGCCCGGCTGGTTTCAACCCGTGCTCGCTGTTTACGACAGCAGCGGCAAGGAAGTCGCGTACGACGACGATTACCGCTTCAAGCCCGATCCTGTGATTCTTTTCGAAGTTCCCAAAGACGGCGAATACACCTTCACGATTATCGACGCCATTTACCGCGGGCGCGAAGATTTTGTCTATCGCGTGACCATCGGCGAACTGCCGTTCATCACCAGCATCTTCCCGCTCGGTATGCAAGCGGGCACGGTTCCAACGATTGAGATGAAAGGCTGGAATTTGCAGAAAGCCGCGCTCACTCCGCCGGGCAAGGATTCTCCCGCCGGTGTTTACGATCTCGCCGCGCGCGTCGGGGGCCTGAACTCCAACCACGTCCAGTTTGCCGTGGACAATCTGCCCGAATGTGTCGAGAAAGAGCCAAACAACGACCGGCCCACAGCGCAAAAAGTCACCTTGCCGATCATCGTCAACGGGCGCGTCGATAAACCCGGCGACATCGATGTGTTTCAATTCGCCGGCAGTGCCGGACAGACGATTGTCGCCGAAGTCTACGCGCGGCGGCTGGATTCGCCGCTCGATTCCGAACTCAAACTTACCGACACCACGGGCAAATTGCTAGCCTTCAACGACGATCACGAAGACGCCGGTTCCGGCGTCAACACGCACGCGGCTGATTCCTACATCAAATACAAATTGCCCGCCGACGGCACATACTTCATCCACCTCGCCGATGCCGCTAAATGCGGCGGCGAAGAATACGCCTACCGCCTGCGCATCAGCGAACCGCGCCCTGATTTCGAGCTGCGCATCGTCCCCTCCAGCGTCGCGCTGCGCGCGAAATCTTCCGCTGGCGTTGACGTGCACATCCTCCGCAAAGACGGTTTCTCCGGAACGGTCAAACTCGTTTTGAAAGATCCGCCGGAAGGATTCTCCGTGGGCTCCGTCACGCTCGCGCCCGGTCAGGAAGTCGTCAAATTCAATCTGCAAACGTCACTCTCTGAAACAAAGCTTCCGCTCTCCTTAAAGATCGAAGGCCAGGCGAAGATTGGCGACAAAGACGTGGCCCACGTCGCCGTGCCTGCCGAAGACCGTATGCAGGCGTTCCTCTGGCGCCATCTCGTCCCCGCCCGCGAATTTCGCGTCTTCGTTTATGATCCCAACAAAGAACCACCGTCCAAACGCGCCAGCAAGGTGAAACTGCCGACGCCGTGAGAAGGCAGGAGTCAGGAGGCAGGAGTCAGGAGTCAGGGGCGGGAGGAATTCAACATGAAACGCAGCACGGTTCGCGTCACGGTTCGGCTCGCTATGGGACTTTGTTTCGCCAGTCTTACTGGGTTGGCTGGCGAGCCCGCGAAAGCTGCCGCCCCACCCCCGCCGCCGCCGCCGCCGAAAGGCACGGTGCTTTATTTTAGTTTCGACAAGGCCGAATCCGGCAACGTTCCCGATAAAAGCGGGAGCAACAACACCGGCCATATCACGGGCGCAAAGTGGACTGCCGCCGGCAAGCTCGGCGGCGGCTGCGAGTTCTCCGGCAAAGGCGATTATATTCAAGTCGCGGACAGCGAATCGCTTCACATGAAGCAGGGAACATTTATCGCTTGGTTCAAGACTTCGAAGTCCGACACGATCTGGCGACGCATCCTCGACAAACGCGCCGAACGCGGCTTTGCGCTGGCCATCGCCGGCGATGCCGCAGGAATGCAATCCAAAGGCAAACTCGCGTTCACAGTTAACGGTTGCACGCCATGTTTAAGCGACAACACGGTCGTGGACGGCAGTTGGCACCACGCCGCCGCGACGTTCGACGGCGAAAATCTGCGATTGTATGTCGATGGCGTGCTTCAAAAAGCGGTGGTCCCGATGAAGGGCGAAATCGTCGCCACCCACGAACCGCTGACGATCGGGCAGAACCGCTACAACCCGACGCCGCTGGAAAACGATCAATCCTTCGAAGGCACGCTCGATGAAATCATGCTCGTCAACCGCGCGCTGTCCGCCGAGGAGATCAAAGCAATGATCGCCGTCGTGATCGCCGCCGACCCCGTGGCCGCGGCCAGCAAGCCCAAATTCACCAAGCAGCAGGTCGCAGGCCGGCTCAGGGAGCTCAAGTACCTCTTCGAACAGGGCCTGCTGACCGAAGATTTCTACGCGCGCAAAGTCGCCGAATGCGAAGCGGCTCAATAACGCCACTTCATTCCCTAACTTTTTCGACCGAGAGAATCCACATCTCTCGGGAAGACCGAACGGTTTCCAAAATCAAAAAAATCGGCGAAAAAACCGTCTGAAAATCACATTGTGCGTTTTCCGGTAGGATTCCCACCCGCGCGAATGTCCTCCCTTCAGAAACCAACACCCCCCGCCGACCTTCGGTGGAACCATTGCCGCAATCAGGCGCTTTTGCCATTCCGCGTTGTCGCGAGATTCGGCGCTGCGTCCTTAAGGAGTCCGCACCATGAAAGCTTCCTCTCCCATCCTGAGCGTCGCCCTGGTCCTCGCATCCCTCTCCGCCTCCGCCCTCGAACTCAACGGCCTCGAACTCGCCGCCACCGTCGGCACCCCCTCCGCGCCGCGCGCCGAACCCATTAAACAACCCGTCTTCCTCTTTTGCCCGCATCAGGAAGGCGCCGGCGCCTGGTCGCTCTATGTGCTCGCCGACAAAAACGATCCGTCCAAAATCCTCGCGCTGGGCCTCGAAGAACTCGCCGGCAAAAACTCGAAGGAATTCACTTACAAAGGCGTGCTCAAAGCTCAGCAAGACCCCGCCACGCCGCGCCATCAATTGGCCCATCTCGACGCGCAGGATTTCGCCGCCGGCCGCCTCGCCGGAAAAGACCTGCTCTCGATCAAAGCCCAGCCCGCGCCCGACGGCCTCAAACTCACCATCGACGCCCGCGTCAGCAGCAGCGGCCACTTCATCGTCGGCGGCGCCGAGCAAAGCCACCGCGACGCCGTCCTCAAATACAGCAGCGTCTACAAATGCTGGCAAGTCAAAGCCCCCAAACTCGAAAACACCGTCGGCGAAAACGCCGCCGCCAAACACCCCCTGACCCTCACCGGCATCGTCTTCACCTACAGCACCCTGCTTGTCTCCCGCATCTGCGCCGTAGACGAATTCGGAACGGCAGTGCTGTTGATGGATAGGTAGGGACCGGCTCACCGCGCCGCCTTGTTGCAAAAGTTGCACTATGCGCATCAACGTCCCACCTTAACTTGGTTCAAGCTCCGTTCGTCGCCAAACTCTTTACAAAAGTTGCACATTATTCCTAACCGCTGACCCCCCTGACTCCTTGCCCCTGTTCCCGTTTCCAGTCTCCCCGATATATCACGCCTTTTGACGCATAATGTTCCACGTGTAACGTCCCGTAATATTAGGTATCGTTCAGCCTAGGTCAGGCGGCCGCGCACATCTGCACAAAAATTGTGCAAAGTTTTTCGAATTGTAAAATCTCAGTGAATATTCATCTGGACTATTGACACGCGCATAAAAATGTGGTTGAGTGACTATGCTAGCATCACTCATCAACGAATGAACCTTCCGAGAAGGAGGTCCGCGTGTCCGCGTATTTTACCCCCCCCGCAAATGTTTTGATTTCGTACGCGCCGCGATTTTGATGGCGACATTTGCCGCTGCAATAGTTTCGGGCGCGGACGTTATCTCGCCAAGCAATCTGTTCACGATCGAGCAAATCGGCTTTTCGATCCACTGCGACTATGGCGATATCGACACCGAATACATGTATTACGGTATCTACAATTCGGCCGGAACGTGCTTGTGGAGTTGTTGCACGAACGCAGATGCGCCGGGCACCATTGATGATACGCCATACCCCAACAACGCGGATGTTTTCCCGAGTGGCGTGTACCGGTTTACAGTCATGCCGTATCCTTGGAACAACGACACTCAGCCGGCCGCGGATTTTCTTTTCACCGTGGTCGCCGCGCCGCCAACGCTGCAGTATGTGACGGCGACGGGTTCGTTCGTTCAAATAGGCGGCGCGGATTTGATTGGCGGTTCGAGCGTGACCATTTCCGGCGCGTTTTTGTCTGCGCTTGGAGTACTTGCCAACGGAAGTGGGTTCGATGACAGCAGCTTTCGTTATTCCCTCGACGGCGGAGAATACGTGGCGCTGTCTGGGTCAAGCTATTTCGACTGGGGCCAATTTACTCTCGTACTGAATAACTTGACCGAGGGCAACCACCACCTTGATTTTCATGTCGCCGACGTTCTCGGCAACGTGGGCACAGCCGGCTACGATTTCGTTTACGATGTGACGGCACCCACACTGTCGATGCCCAGTGGGACAATTACAGTTACGGATCCACTGGTGAACATCTTGGGTGAACATCTTGGTGGACATTTGGGATCTGAATGGGATCGATTGGACGCAGACCTCGGTAGGCGTGTCGTCGTACCCCGCGTTTGGCTATGCATGCCCCGACGATTCGAAGGCGCATATTTTCGCCAGCACGCCGCTGAATATGGGCGACCAGTTTTATTTCTGGATCAACGCGTTCGATCTCGCCGGTAATTGCAGCAGCATCTCGGTCAACGTGATTTACGAGCCCCGGCCGAAATTGACCGCGGTCAATCCGCCGGACAACTCCTGGGTGACGACTGCGACGCCAGACATACACGCGGATTACACCGTCGCGCTGGGCACGCTGACCGGCGGTTCGATCACGATCAATGGCGCCGCGGTGGACGTGGAGGTCGTCGGCTCGAGCCTGTACGCGCAGAACTTCAGTTTCGCCGCGGACGGGGATTACAACGTCGCGGTGTCGGGCACAAGCGACGCGGGCTACTCGTCGGATTCGTACTTTTGGACGGTGAAGTTTGACTGCACCGCGCCGTACGTTCTCCCGCATTCAACCACCACTCCCCACATCACCCCCTCCGAAGACGGCACCGTCCGCACCGCCGACGCGAGCTCCACCGTCGCGCTCGCCTTCAGCGACGATGCGGGGACCGGCTACCAAAGCGGCATCGACCCAACGACAATCAGCGTCTGGATCGACGACTCGCAACTGACCTCCGACCAATTCAACGCCACCGGTTTTATTTTCACGCCGGATACGGATTGGACTTTCGGCTCGCACACGGTATTTGTGGAGATGAGCGACGTGGCGGGGAACTGGTTCTTCGACGTGCTCTATTTCGGAGTCAGTTCCGGCGCGCCGCCGTATCTGGTGTTGAACGGGCCGAGCGACATGTCCATGGATTTGAACGGCACATTCATCGACCCGGGCGCGACGGCCTACGACGAATGCGACCTCGACATCAATTCGCGCATCGTCGTCACCGGCGCGGTGGACCCCACAACATTGGGTGACTATACGCTCACTTACGATGTCACCAATTATTGGGGCGAGAGCGCGCCGTACTCCGTGAGCCGGGTCGTGCACGTCAAAGTGGACGGCACGCCGCCGGCGCTGACCATCATCGGCCCGCCGAACGGATTCTGGTCGAAGGACAACAATCCAGTGATTTCAGGGACGATTGAGGACGATGGTTCGGGGATCGACTTCGTCGTTGTCTCCATCGACGGTTTCGAACTGCCATTCGAAGACGGCGACGGAATTGTGGTGGACGAATACAACGCCGATAATTCCGTAAAAAAGCTGACCTTCCGCTGCTGGGTCGATCCAAACATTTGGCCGGACCACGCCGCATTGAGCGAAGGACCGCACACCATCACTGTTGTCGCGCTGGATAATGCGGGGAATCAGCTTTATTCCACGGATTGGAAGGTGAACGTGGATGTGACGGCGCCGGCGGTGACATGTTTGGATCCCGGGGCGGGTGGAACCGTTTATCAAGGTACTTTTCAGTTTATGTGCCAATTGTCTGACGACCTAAGTGGCATTTCGCGGCAGTCATTGAGCGTTAAGATTGACGGCTCAGACGTAAGCGCTGACGATATCACATTATTTGATTGGGGTGTTCTTCTCGTTCAAACGCATGAACTTTCGACAGGGGAACACTCAATTATTGTATCGCTAAACGACAGTGCAGGGGACTGGACCGACTCGAATATCGTTGGAAATAATTCGGCGAACACCTTTTTATTCAATGTGGATCGGACATTATTTTGCTATGTGGTTCCCGCCTATGGCACTCTTCCCCTGACGTGGAGTGCAATTGCAATCCGTGACAGCGAAGACGTTACAGCACAATGCACATTTAATTGGTCAAGTATTTTGGCACAAATTGAGCCCAACGGCGAAGCCTGTGTGATACCCTCACCGAGCAGCGCCGGGTACTGGCAGATCAACGTGAGCGCATCAATGGGAATTGGAGGTGAACCAACAATAAACTCTGCAGTAGTTTCAGCCGATCTCCAAATTCCGGACGATGGAGGCGGGAATGGAACGGAGGGCGACGATGGTGGTGGTGGCGGAGGCGGATGGCCGAACGATTCGACTATGGAGGTTAAAAGTGTCGAATTCATCGGAATTCAAAATGTAAAAGTGTTTAACTATACGACAAAATGCGATGGTGGCGACGGTTCTAAACCTTACGATACTCCAGAATGGACAAAGGATCGGAGCAATCCTATTTGTTATTCCGTTAACGCGCCGTTAAAGTTAAATGTAACAATTACTGTAACGCCGAACTCGACCCCGGCGAGGTTTGCGCATTTGAAAGTCAAACGAGGAACGGATAGTGATGAATGTACCATCCTGTTGAAGGGCGGCGACAACAAGATCAGTGATGTCGATTGCGCGAATATCAAAGTCAACGAAGCGATAACAAAGAAGACCCCTCTCAACCTCGAATACCAAGTCGCTTTTAATAATCGAGACAAGCCGCTCGAATGGCAGACGGTCGGCAATTCGACAAATGACCTATTCGTTGTTCTTGATAGACCCAAAGACTCAACTCAGAAACCGACTTACGCACGACTCAAATGGTGTACCGATCACGGAGATGGCAAATCGAACGCAAGTGATTACGCAGCAAAGATACATTCGGATTTATGTCTATTATTCAACCTTGATCATTACAAGGAGGGTCATTCTTGGGAGGTTTGTGACGGAACGAAAGCGGACTGTGGGGAATTGAGCCTTTGCATGCTGAACTGCTGCAACATGATCGGCATCACGGGAGCGACCACTAAATACGCCAATTGTAGTTCCGATAAAAACGTCGATGACGTAGAAACCAGTCAAAAGCCCAACGGTACTCAGACGTTTCTTCGCGCATTCTCGGCCGGCTCGTCGACACCGGGAGAATGGTCGTGCGTGCTTAATGGAACTTTCTATCCGGGAGGCGTACCCGGTGAGTATGACAGCGGTTTGGCGGTGCTTCGCGCCTGGTTAACTGGCAGCTCTTGGGTTCAATATTTCGCATGGTTGCGCGACGGAACCGGTGGAACGGGCGAGCCACCAGCCGAATGGGTTAAATACGGCAATCCGGTTCCGGTGCCTTGAAAGCGCGGATAACTACTTGCATACGAGAGATTCCAATGAAATGTACAAAGTTTCTATTTTGCTGTTTGTTCGCGGTGGCATTCATGCGCTGCGCCAAATCCGAAACGCAAATTGAGCAATTCGGCAAGCAGCTTCAGGTGCTCATGCAGAAATTAGACAAAGATGCAGCGCTTAATATTGACGAAAAGGAACTTGTGATCTCACAAAAGGTGATGGACTTTCAAGTGCATAATCTAACAATAAAAGGAAGGTGGTCAAAAGACACCGGCAAGGAAACCGGACCTGACGTTGACGGATATATGTTCGAAGTTCAAATTAGCACAGATTATGACCCCAAATACGAGATGACCGAGCGCCATAAAGTCGAGAATTTCAAGCCGGATTTTCTTAAGAGCGCGTATAAAAAGCCTTACTTTAACCTTTACAAGTTCCGTTTCAATAACGATGGTTCTAATGTCCATTTTCTTTTCGACATAAAAATTGGTTTGAATGATGGCGACGGAAAAGAGGGTTCGGTCGGCACAAAAGCGTGCACAATTTATAATGCTATGATAAAGCTCATCAAAGAAAATAAATACTGATGGGAAAATAGGAAAATAGGGACAGTCATAAATAGGGACAGCGCCTATTTGGTAATTAGGCGCTGTCCCTATTAATCTAGAAAAGTTAAGAGGATGGGAACATCAATGTTGAAGCACCCGATTATACTGGCTCTCACATGCGTTGGCGGCTTCGCGAGCGACGTGGACTTTTCCAAAGTCGGTGCCGCTATTAAGTCTCTCAATGGAACAATTTCATCCACGGAACGCATTGAGCTTTGGCAAAAGATTGAGAGGATCGGAATACATGATGTCTCTGATTTTTTTCCCGGTTTGGATAGGAAAGAAACTGTCGAGACCGCGCTTCATGCGATTTGGTCGTCTGGCAGCCATCTTGACGATGCGAGATTGGAAAAGATTAGGAAAATCGCGAAAAATGAAAAAGGCGGGAACAACTGGGTCGCAATGGCTTGGGCGATTTCAATTATCTTGGATAATGAAAACGGGTTTTGCGAGGCGAGGACGTTACTCGCTGACAAAGGACAAAACCCCTGCGGAAATCTACTGAACTGGATAGTGGTTTGGTGTGAGGATGTGGATAATCAACAATCAATTCTAAATCATACCGCCGCAGATGCCTTTTTAAGCACGTTATTCGAACGGATTATCGATCATCTAAAAGCCGATCCATACGACGACACAAACAGAAATCTTGTCGTGAGCTTGGGGAAATGGCCAGATTCTTTAAGGAGATTTGACCAAAATCGTGGCCTCGCTATGTTGGGCGCGTTTGAGAATTTCGACTTTTATATGCCAGCAACTTGGGAATCGAAATGGCACTTGCCAATATTCGCCAGTGTAAAAGAGATAACTCAGAGTAATTCGGACTCTTTGAAAAGAAAGTTAGACGACCTTTGGAAACACGGGGATTCAGTTGACAAACAAATTTATCTGTACGCATTTTGGGCGAGTGACGCGGGGAAATCCGAATTCGTACGCAGGCTAGTCGCAGGCGAAAAGGATGACAAGAAACTCGCAGAGCTCGACGCAAAATTAGCGAAGATAGCGAACTTTGAGACCAAAGTCACGTACATGGAAATCTCAGACTTGGCTTTTCACCGCAAGACTTTTTCCGACCGCCTTGCCCCGCCCAAAAGGGCCGGATGCGAAAATAATAAATAGGGACAGCGCCTATTTGGTAATTAGGCGCTGTCCCTATTTATCAGTGGGCTCAAGGTGGCCTTCTTGGTGGTTGGTATACAGGCGATAGATGCGCGGCATACGTCAAGAAAAACCTACAGGGTAAGACATACGCGGGACCATTGGCCCAAGCGAACGCCGAAGCGATTAGTGATATAAATGTACAATCGGTGGCCTACGTTAATGCCGAAAAGAACGACTGGGTAGCGAGATACAAAGCCAACCCGGGGAAAGTCGAGGCTCCTGCGTACTCAGTTTCCGATAATATTGATCCAAAGTACATAATGCAGGTCCAATGCGGGAATTTTCCGTCAGGAGATAATTTTGTTCCAAAACCGGTCAACCAACTACCGTAGTAAGCGAGGACAATCACTTGTGTCATTCATAATGAAAGCCTTCGTATTTCTTGTGTTGACGCGCATAATTTGCGTTGTGCCGCCGTGCCTTTGCGCTGAGGAAAACCCTGCAAAACAGAAGGCACTAAAGTGGAGCGAACTAATCTCGCGATTTGGTCCTAATCGAGCCAGCGCCAGACCCGGTTCTCTCGCGGTCATTCGCTGTAATCTCAGGCGATTGGTGCCACATATAAATGCGGCATCGGTTGTTTCGTGGTACGCAATAGTTGAAACCGAGCAAGTCCTGATCGATTACGACTGGAAGCACCCGGATCGGCTTAAGGCTTATTATGATCTTATTGGTAAAAAAATTGATTACGAGCGGATTAAACCAAAGGATGTTTTGGCCGTAAAGATGCCGATAGAATTTAGGCCTGAGATGATCGATCAGACGCTACCGAAAACCTTGATTATGCCGGTGCATCCGACGGTCAAGTTTGCCTCATTTCTTGAATTGGGACTTGAACCGGGAGGCAAGAGTGATGAAGCCCGGTCGAGGAGGCTGCTTGAAAGTTGTTTGATTTCGATTCCAAAGGGTTCGAAGGAACAATAGGGACAGCGCCTATTTGGTAATTAGGCGCTGTCCCTATTTATCCAATCGCGATTACATGGACGAGGGATCAAATCGACGGCGGGAAAGATCCGACGATAAAGGGAAAGAAAATTGACAAGTAACTGGGACTACAATGATGAAAAGCATTCGATCTGTCTGTCTAATGTTTCTTGGCGCCAGTTTGTATGCCGGTGATTTTGTATTAACAATCGCGCCAATTAAGGATATTTTTGATTCCGGCGAGCCAGTGATTTTTAAGGTCGAGCTTGAAAACTTATCGAGAGAGGATTTGATTTTGCCATTCGAATATCCATATCTGCCATGGATTGAATACGACGGTGCGCCAGTTCGCGACAGTGGCATACAATACAAAGCCCCAGCTACGGTATTTAACACAAAATCGAAACTCGAAGTTTACTTAGTATTAAACCGCTATTTCGGCGACAAAACGTTGACGTCGGGTGAACACACGATTAAATATAAGTTCTCGTTAAAAACAACGCTGCTAAACGGCACCGCTGGCCCCACCGCGCAAGGCAAAGGAAGCTTCAATTACAAGATCGCGTCATCTGAATTGGACATTAAAAAGTATTTAGGCAACCTTGAAAAAGGATCGGTAGCTGGCAATACGCTTCGAGCACGGGAGATTTTAGAGTGCGCGAACTTTATAAAAACTGAAGACGTCATAAAAATTATCGATAGGCATATCTTCGAGTGGAAGGACGACATCCACCGCATAGTTCCAATTCTTATTGCCAATGGAGACAATAAAATTTCACAGCGTTTGAGCACAATGGTGCTTCGCGACAACGACTTCGATATTGATGGTCCAGCTGCATTGGCTCTTTTCCACACACTGGCGCAACACCAGAAAGTCGATAAGGACTTTGTGAATACTTTTGTAAAGGCGCCTCCTTGGGCTGCGCGGAATTTCGCGATCATTCAGTTTTTGGGGGAGAAATCCAGAGCTGAGTTTGTCGAAGAGAGCGCGATTCGCTCGGTTATGAAAAACGTCGAGCCGGAGACATTTGAGTATGGCCTCTTGAGAAAGGTACTTGAGAATATTTCCAAAAAATAACGTATAAATAGGGACAGCGCCTATTTGGTAATTAGGCGCTGTCCCTATTTATCATTTCTCTATCACGGTGAGTGATTGACATGCGTCCCATTCAGATAGGTCTATGCCTTGCATCATTAGCGTCGCTTGCGGTCGTCGCGGGCGACTCGAGTTACGATAAGATTGCAGAAATTATACGCTCGGTACCGGGTACAATATCGATCGACGAAAGTCGTTTTATACGTCAAAAACTGGATGAAATCGGCATTAAAGACCCGTCTGAGATATTTAACGCGCTTGAAAAAAAGGAAAACGTTGAAGTAGCGCTTCATGCAATCTGGGCGTTTCATTCACACCTCGACGATAATCAGAAGAAGTGCATTACACAATTGACGAAAGGAAGTGCCGGAAAAATTAACTACCGATCAATGGGCTGGGCCTTCTTCATACTTCTTGATGATGAAAATGGATTTAAAGAAGCGAGTCGACTGCTCATGGATAAGGATACCCACATCTGTATCGACACGTTGCGCTGGCTTATTGAATGGTGTGAGGACCGCGATAACCAACGGACGGTAGCTGATCGGATATCGGGAGACGCATTTGTAACGTCGGTATTTGAGAAAATCACGGAGCACCTGACGCTTCACCCTTTTGACGAATCAAATCGAAATATACTTTCAAGCTTAGCCGCGTGGCCACCTTTGCTTAAGAAATTTGAACCTGCACGACGCCGCGCTTGCATAACGGCATTTTATCATTTCGATTTTTATATCCCAGAGAACTGGCCATCGACGTGGCATTTGCCGTTATTTAACGTCGTGAAGGAAGTCGTCGACCAGAACGACGTGGCAGCACAAAAGAATATTCGCGTATCATGGCTACATGGGGATTCTATCGACAGACAGCTTTATCTTTACGCTTTTTGGGCAAGCGGCATCGGAAAAAGCGACTTCGTCCGCGAATTAATAAAGCTTGAAAAAAGCGACTCGCTAGTTACCGAGTTAGATTTGAAACTATCGAAAATAGCTAAATTTGAGACTAAGGAAATTTACCAAAATATCGCGAATTTGGCTTTTCGAAAGGAAGGTAACGCCGATCGTATGTTTTCACCGGAAAAAAAAGACTGCGACCAGTAATTCCTCGGGAAAATAGGGACAGG
>Ga0209579_10002804_pt1 | contig 13019 bp, 13 predicted proteins | sample Coa_R1_2_FD_187152 | JGI IMG/M metagenome (GOLD analysis project Ga0209579, IMG submission 187152) | Surface soil microbial communities from Centralia Pennsylvania, which are recovering from an underground coalmine fire - Coalmine... | ecosystem: Environmental > Terrestrial > Soil >... | reverse complement strand
GCGTCTTCGGCCACGGCGGATGGTGGTCGGTTCCCGCTGCGCTCGGTGTGGGCCTCGCGATCGCAGCGCTGCTCCGCGTCGCCTCGACGCTCGTGCGTCTCGCGGCACGGCGCCGCCGTGTCGTGCTGCGGCCCGGGCGGGCGCCGAAGGCGCTGGTCGCGGCGCTTCCGGCACGCACCCGCCCGCTCGCCTCCGCTGCCGCAGGACGCGCGCCGCCGCACCCGCTCCGCGCCGCCTGACATCGGGGCCGGCGCGATCCAGGGCCGGAATCGAAAGCGAAGGAGAAAGGGTGTTCGCCAACCGAGCCGTACGGCGCGGCGGGGTCTGCGTCGCGGCGGTGCTCGCCGCGCTGGCGACGCCTGCCGTCGCGCGCGCACACAGCCGTGCGGCAACGGTGGCGCTCGACTATCGCCTGCCGCTCGATCCCGCCGTGAGACACATGCCGGGAGTCACGGCGAGCGTGCTCGACGGCGACCGTTCTCTGAAGCTCACGGCTGCACCGGGAGTCCGCGTCGTCGTGCTCGGCGACCTCGGCGAGCCGATGCTCCGGTTCGGCGACGGCGTCTGGGTGAACGAGAGCTCGCCGACGGCGGAGGCGAACCGCCTCGTCGTGACCGCGCGGAACGGCTGGCGCCGGGTCACGGGTGGGCGAACGTTCTCGTGGCACGAGCACCGGCTCTCGCCACCGCCGTTCGCGTCCGGCGCCTACGGGCCGGTCGCCCGCTGGTCGGTCCCGGTCCTCGTCGACGGGCGGCGGACCGCCGTCAGCGGCTCGTTCTGGCGCGTGCCCCGCCCGCCCGGCTGGGCGTGGCTCGCCGCCACCGGGGTCGCCGCCGCCGCAGCGGTCGTCGTGCTGCGGCGGCGGACGCGGTTCGCCCTTCCGGTGACGATCGCCGCCGGCAGCCTCGCCGTCGCGGCGGCCCTCGTCGCCCAGACCGCGTTCGCGTTGCGGGACTCTCCGGCCGGCCGGATCTCGTGGGTGCCGATCGTCGTCGGCGCGGTCGTCGCCGCGGGCGTCGGGTGGCTCGTCGTGGTCGGGCGCGGGGCCCGACGCGGCTACGCCGCGGGCGCGGTCGGAGCAGGTGTCGCCGCGCTGACGCTGTCCTGGGTCGGAGTGTTCTTCCACGGCGTGGTCATCGCGGCCCTGCCGGCGACCCCGGTGAGGCTCGCCTGTGCCGCGGCGCTCGGCGGCGGCGTCGTGTCGCTCGTCGGCGCGCTCTCGCTGCAGCTGGAGGACGCATGAGGCTGGCGGCGCTGGCGCTGCTCGCCGCGACCCCGCCGTGGCTGCACCCGTGGCCTATCGGCGCCGGTCCGCGCTATCACCCGGCCCCGACGTCGGCTGCCGTTCGGAGCGGCAGCCCCGTCGACCGGTTCCGCTGTGGTCACGCCCCGGGGCGCTTCGCCGTGCACCTCGAGCTGTTCGCGCATAGGCGCGTCATCGTCGTCCCGGCTCACATCGGCGACGGCCCCGGCTGCACGTATCCGCTGCGGACGACCGCACCGACGGGCGTGGTCGAGGTCGCGGCTGCGTCGGCGACGCTGGGCGATCTGTTCCGGGTCTGGGGCCGGCGGCTCGGGCCGCGGCGCCTGCTCTCCTTCACGTCGAGCGCGGGCACGCTCGCGTTCGTCGGCGGCCGCCGTGTCTTGGGCGATCCGAGATCGATCGTGCTGAAGGCGCGTATGCAGGTCGTGCTCGAGATCGCGGGCTTCGTCGCCCCGCATCCGTCCTACCTCTTCCCGAAAGGAACGCCATGAGAGACCGCCGGATCGGGGCCGTTGTCGTGCTCGCCGGCCTCGTCGCATTGCTCGCGGGCTGCGGGGGCGGCGGCTCGTCCGCACCGACGCTGCCGTCCATCGGAGTGGCCCGCACGTACAAGCTCGTCGACTTCCGGCCCGCAAGGCCGGCCCGAGCCGGCGTGCCGACGACGGTGTCGTTCGTCATCCGGCAGCCGAACGGGCGGCCGCTCACGCGCTTCAAGCGCGGGCCCGGCCCCCACACGGGCATCCACCTGATCATCGTCAGGCGTGACCTCGCGACGATCATCCACGAGCACCCGCCGGTCGCGAAGGACGGGGTCGTTTCGATCCCGATCACGTTCACGGAGCCGGGTCCGTACCGCGTCGTCGTCGACGTCTATCCGGCACAGAGCGGTCCACAGCCGAACTTCCAGCTCTTCGACACGATGCGCGTCGCGGGCGCCTACAAGCCGCAGCCGCTGCCTCCGTACCGTGGCACCGAGATCGTCGGCGGGTACCGCTTCACGCTCCACGGGACGCCGCACCTGAAGGCGATCCAGGCGAACGACCTCGTCATGACCGTCACCGATCCGCAGGGCAACCCCGCGCACTTCACCCCGTGGTTCGGCGCTCTCGCGCACGCGATCTTCTTCCGGCGCGGGACGCTCGACTACTTCCACACCCACATCTGCGCGCCCGGCGCCGTCGGGTGCACGAGCATCCTCGGTGCCACACGCGTCACCGGCACCTCGGCGACTCCCGGGAAGCTGACCGTCGGCGTGCTCGTCCCGGCGCCCGGCGTGTGGCGCCTGTTCCTCCAGTGCAAGGTGAACGGCCGGATTCTGACCGCCCCGTTCACGCTCACGGTCCATTGACGTCAAGGGAGACGACTCACATGAAGACCAGCTCGCGCGTAGCAAGCCTCGCCGTCGCTGCGGCCTTGGCACTCGTTCTCGCGGCGGCGGCGTCCGCGCATGCACGCATCAGCCCGGCGGTCTCGCTGTCCGGGAAGTTGCAGCTCTACAGCCTGGCGGTCCCGACCGAGAAGGAAGGCGCGACGACGACCAAGATCGTGCTGACCGTCCCGAAGGGTTTCTCGATCGACTCGTTCGTCCCCAGCCCCGGCTGGCAGCGCGTCCTTCAGCAGACCGGCACCGGTGACAACGCCGTCGTCCAGAAGGTGACCTGGACGGGCGGCAGCGTCCCGACAGAGGAGGACTCGCTCTTCCAGTTCCTCGCGCAGCCGGCGAAGTCCGGCACCTACACCTTCCAGGTGCAGCAGACGTACTCCGACGGCTCGATCGTCGACTGGTCGGGTCCCGAGTCGGCGGCTGCGCCCGCGCCGACGATCGAGGCGAAGGGCTCGCTCGGCGGCGGCGGCACGCCGATCCTCTCGATCGTCGCACTCGTCGTGGGCGCGGTCGGTGTGCTGCTGGGTGGTCTCGCCCTCATGTCCCGCGCGAACAGACCGATCGCGTGAGCACGTGCGGGCGGATCGCGGCCGCGCTTGCCGCCGTGACGGCGGCGTTGGCGATCCCTGCGGCCGCATCCGCCCACGCGTACCTGACCAAGACGTCTCCGGCGGCGAGCGTCACGCTGAACGGACCGCCGTCGGAGGTCGCGCTCACGTTCGACGAGGCGGTCGAGCCGCGCTTCGCCCTGATCTCGGTCACCGACGTGAATGCGCACCAGCAGGCGACGGCGTCGCCCCGCCGGTCGCCGGCGAACCCCGACACGCTCGTCGTCCCGGTTCGCAGGGTGGTGGAGGGGTGGTACCTCGTCTACTGGCGGGCGATCTCGGTCGACGGGCACCCGGTCCAGGGTGCGTTCACGTTCGCGGTCGGGCCCAACCCGGGGCCGCCGCCGCAGTTCGCGATCCCGCACATCTCGCAGACCGCGACGACCACGCCGCTCCTGCTTGCCCGTTGGGCCATGTTCTTGACGGTGATGGCCGCGATCGGCCTCTTCGTCCTGCGGGTGCTGATCGCGCGTCCGGTCGTGCGGAGAGTCGAGGAGACGACGCTGCGTGCAGTCACGATCGCGTTCGCCGCCGTCTCCGTGCTCGGGCTCGTCGCCCTGCCGGCGTACCTCGAGGAGGCGACGGCGATCGACTCGCTGCGCTCGTTCTTCGCCGTCGGTGCGCTCGTGCCCCTGTGGCGGACGACGGCGTTCGGCCGCGCCTACGTCGACATGGAGCTCTGCTTCGCGCTCTTCTGCGGCGCGGCGTCGATCGCGGTCTGGCTCGACCGGCCCGATCGTGTGCGACGCTCGGTTGCAGCACTGCTCTCCCTGGTCGGAGCGCTCGCGGCTGCGGCAGCGGTGCTCGTGCTCCCCGGTGCCGGCGGGCATGCCGCGCAGACGTCACCGCGCGGTGTGACGGTGATGCTCGACTGGCTGCACCTCGTCTCCGGCTCGATCTGGGTCGGCGGCCTGATCGGGCTGCTCGTGCTCTGGCGCAGCCTTCCGGAGGCCCGGCGGGTCGCCGGGCTGATCGTCTGCGTACCGCGGTTCTCGAACGTTGCATTCGTCTCGGTGATGCTGCTGCTCGCGAGCGGCGTGGGCGAGTCGGTCGTGCACCTGCCGGTCCTCGCGGCGCTGTGGCAGACGTCCTACGGCAAGGTGATCCTGATCAAGGCCGGGATCCTCCTCTCGGCGATGCTCGTCGCCTCCGGGAACCTGCTGCGGACGAAGCCCAGACTCGCGGCAGCGCGTGAACGTCCGGACGCGGGTCCACGTGCGGCCCGGCTGCTGCGGCGGCTCGTCAGCGTCGAGGTCGTGCTCGTCGCCGGCGCCGTGTTCGCGGCGGCCTTGCTCTCGAGCCTGGCGCCGCCGCCGCCGGCGTTCGCGGAGGAAGGGAGGGCGACGGCGACCGTCGGCCCCGGCCGCGTCGCACGGACGGTGCACCAGTCGGGCTATACGCTGAAGGTGCTCGTCGACCCGAACCGCGCCGTCGCCCCGAACTCGTTCGGACTGCAGATCACTCGCAACGGCCGGCCGGTGCGCGGAGCGAGCGTCACGATCCAGTTCGCGATGCTCGACATGCAGATGCCCAACCAGGAGTACCAGCTCGCCGAGACCGCGCCCGGTATCTACACGCGGAAGGCGCCGGCGCTCGTCATGGTCGGGCACTGGGGTCTTTCGTTCACCGTGACGCCGAAGGGCGCCGCGCCGTTCACAGCCCTGATCGTCGACCACGCGACCGGATGAACCCCCAGCTCCGCCTCCTCGTCGCCTTCGTCGCCCTTGCGGCCGGCGTCGCCGCGGTCGTGATCGCGATCGACGTTCTGCGGAGCGCGCTTGCGTAGGGCGCTCGTCCTCGTGGCGCTCGCCGCGCTCGCCGCGGTTCCGCTCGCGCGCGCCGACGGTGACCCGGCGAGCGACTGGCTGCTCTCGCAGGCCGCGTTCGTTCCACCGGACGCCGGGATCTCCGGCGCGAAGGTCAAGGAGCTGACCGCCCTGCTCGCCGACGCGAAGGCCAAGGGTTACGTCGTACGCGTTGCGCTGATCGCCAGCCGGTACGACATGGGCGCGGTCACGATCCTCTACAAGAAGCCGCACCAGTACGCCCCGTTCCTGTCGACGGAGCTTGCCTTCGTCTACAAGGGCCGGGTGCTCGTGGTGATGCCGAACGGCACCGCAATCGCACGCGGCGGCAAGCGAGACCCTCTGGAGCAGGAGGTGCTCGACCGTCTGCCGCCGCCGGCGAAGCAAGGCGGCCTCGTGGTGGGCGCGGAGCGGGCGGTTCAGGCGCTCGCGGCGAACGCCGGCATCCACGTGACCGCCTCGATCAAGGCCTCGGGCGGCTCGTCGTCGAACCAAGACCGCCTGATCATCATCCTGGCCGGCGCGGCCCTGATCGCCGTTGCGGGAGGTTTCAGCCTGTGGCGGCGGCGCGCACAGCCTGCTCCACGTCGCCCGCGGTGAACGGGTAGAGGAAGAGCGCGCGCTCGTGGCCGGAGCGGTCCACGATGTACGACGCCTCGGTGTGGGCGATCGTCCGCAGCGTCACTCCTGAGATGACCTTCTTCACCACCTGCACGCCGATCTCGTAACGCCGCCAGACCGCCGCGAGCTGCTTCTCGCTGCCGAGCGCCCACCGCCAGTTGCCGCCGAGGTGCCAATGGGTCGCGTCGACCGCGAAGTTCGTCTGCGTGTCGGCCCACGGGTTGACGCTGACGGAGACGATCACCGGCCTCTGCGCCGCCGGCAGGTGTCGCGAGGCCGTCATCAGGATCTTCGCCTCGAGCGGACAGAGGTTCCTGCAGACGGGATCGATGAACGTGACGACGACCGGCCGTCCCCGGAGCGATCTGATCGAGATGGCCTTTCCATGCTGGTCGACGAGAGCGAAGTCGGGAGCGGGGCGCACTCCGGCACGCCACGTCGCGGCCGCGTTCGTCGCCGGCGCCGGCGCATGCTCGACGGCGGGCGGAGCTGTCCGGCTGCGGCCGATCGCGTAGCTCGCGCCGGCGGCGGCGGCCACGGCGAGCACGATGCCGCAGAGAACGACCCTGCGCACACGCGCAGTGTACGTGCGACGGCTCGGCCGTCCGGCCCGCTGCGGCGAGCCGGGCGGTCGGTCGAACAGAGGACGGGCGGCGGCGCCCGGTCGAACGTAAGCGATTCCGAACAATCGCTCCCAACGACCTTTACGTTCTCCTCAGGCTCTGCGAATCCGCGACCCCTAGGCTGCGCTGATCGGACTCGAGACGGGAGGTCGGCGGTGCTGAATCGGCAGGTGGGTGGCGGGCTCTGGCTCGGACGGTGCGAGGGATTCGCGGTGGAGTCGCAGGCGCGGAAGCTCGGAGTCGTCGACGCGGTTCTCTTCGACGACACATCCCGGCTTTCGGCCTTGTCCGTCCGCCGCAGCCGCTTTGCGAGGGGCGTTCGCATCATCGACGCCGCCGACGTCGTCGGCGTCGACGCACGCGCCCGGCGGGTCGCCGTCAGCTCGGACGGCGTGGAGATCTCCTTCTAGTCCAGGTACCCTGACGGCCGCGTGATGCGGCCGGCTCGATTCGCTGGCAGGCGAATCGACTCGACGACGGTGACCGCCGCCGCCGTCGGGGTTGCCGCCGCACTGCTACGCCTCCCGAGGCTCGGAGACCCGTTCTGGCAGGACGAAGTCGCGTCGGCGCGCATCCTGCGCGAGCCGACCGTCGGCGGGATGCTGAGCCACGTCGTCCAGACGGAGTCGACGCCGCCCCTCTGGTACGCGCTCGCCTGGCTGACGCATCAACTGGGTTCGTCGCTCCAAGACGTCCGCGGGCTCTCGGTCGCCTTCGGGGCGGCCCTCGCGGCGCTGACGGTCGTACTGGCACGGACCGTCCTTCCGCTCCCGCCCTCGGCGCTCGCCGGCGTGCTGGTCGCGGTGGGGGGCCAGTTCGCCGCGGCCGGAAGCGAGCTGCGTGCGTACGCACTTCTCGCCCTCCTCTCCGTCGTCTTCGCGCTCGTGCTCGAACGGGCTGCGACCCGGCCGGGACGCGGATCCGCGCTCGCCCTCGTGCTCGTCACCGGCGCGGGATTGCTCACGCACTACTTCTTCGCGTTCACGCTCGTTGCGGGGGCGCTGTGGCTCTGGCTCGAGCCGCACGTGCGGGCTGCGAGGGGGCGGGTCACGCTTGCGTTGCTCGGCGGCGTCGCCGTCGTGTCTCCGTGGCTTCCCTTCGCGCTTCGGCAATACCGGCAGGACCGCTTCTCGTGGATCGGCTCGTTCGACGGCAAGATCGTCGCGAACACGCCCGTCAGGCTCTTCACACCGCTCGTCCATACGGAATGGCTGCCGGTCGCCTGCCTCGTGCTCGTGCTCCTCGGCGCCGCCCGGCTCGGGAGGACCCCGAGAGGGCGCCTGTTCGCTGCGCTCGCGGTGGTGCCCGTGGTCGCCGCGGCCGCCGCGTGGCGCAGCGGGATCCGCATCTACGCGGTTCGCAACATGATCGAGATCGGTGCGTTCGTCGCCGTGTGCGCCGCGGCCGCGCTCGCCGCTCTTGCTCCGCGTGCCCGGGCGGTCGCAGTGGTGGCCCTTGGTGCGGCGGCAGTCGCGGGCTTCGTCTGGGACCAGCGTGCGCCTGCTGCTCCCTACGCTCGGATCGCCGCGGCTTTGGTCTCGGAAGGCTGGAGCCCGGCGCAGCCGGTCATGGTCTTCGGCAGTCCGTACGCGTTCCGCTCTCCGCTCGAGTGGTACCTGCCCCGCGCGCCTCGACTCGCGGTGGTCGGCGTCGGACGGTCGGACTGCCGAATCGGCTACGTCGTCGCCGGCCGGCATGCCGTCCGGGGTGTGGCCGACGACGTGCTCGAAGCGCGCAGGGTCGGCCGCTTCCTCGTCGCCCGCGCCCGCCTCGACGACCGCATTCGAGACGCGAGCCTGCTCGCCGCCCCCGCGGCGCGCGTGCGCTGCCTCTAAGCAGCTGTCGTCGCCGCCGGCTCGTCGGGCGAGCCCAGGAGCACCTTGTAGATCTCGGCCGCCGGAGCGGGGCGGGCGAACAGGAAGCCCTGGGCGCTGTCGCAGCCGAACTGGCGGAGCGAGTCGAGCTGTCCAGTCGACTCGATCCCCTCGGCGACGGCGACGACGTTCAGCGCGTGCGCGAGCGTGATCAGGTTCGACGTGATCGTCGCGTCCTTGGCGTCGAGCTCTGCACCCTGCACGAACGTGCGGTCGACCTTGATCATGTCGATCGGGATGTGGCGAAGCTGGCCGAGCGACGAGAAGCCGGTGCCGAAGTCGTCGATCGCGATGCGCACCCCGAGCTCGTGCAGCTCTTCGAGCTCTCTGCGCGCCCGGTCGCCCGCAGTTCCGGGCTCGACGATCGCGCTCTCGGTGATCTCGAGGCCCAGGGCGTGCGGCGGAAGACCGGTCTCCTCGAGCGCTTCGCGAACGCGCGCGCTGAACCCTCCGGGTACGAGCTGCCGCGGCGAGACGTTGATCCAGGTGACGAAGTCGTGCTCGAGGGAGTCGTCCGCGCGCCACCTCGCCGCCTGCCTGCAGCCCTCCAGCAGGACGTATTCGCCGAGCTCGACGATCAGGCCCGTGCTCTCGGCGACCGGGATGAAGCGGTCCGGTGGAACGTTGCCGCGCGTAGGCGAGTGCCAGCGTAGGAGCGTCTCGACCCCGATCACCCTGGTCGAAGCGAGGTCGACCATCGGCTGGTAGTGGAGGCTGAACTCGCCGCGGGCGAGCCCGAGGCGCAGCTCGTGCTCGATGCCGAGCAGCTCGCCGAGCTCGCGAGCCATGTCGTGATGGAAGATCTCGAAGCGGGCGCGGCCGGACTCCTTCGCCGCGTACATCGCGATGTCGGCGTCGCGGATGAGATCCTCACCGCCCTCCGATCCGCCCCTGTGCAGAGCGATGCCGATGCTCGCGGAGAGGGCCAGCTCGCGCCCGGCGACGCTGATCGGCTCGGCAAGATGCTCGAGCAGACGGTCGGCGGTGGCCGACGCCTGGCGCTCGTCGGCTCCCTCGAGCAGGACCGCGAACTCGTCGCCGCCGAAGCGGGCGACCGTGTCGCTCGTCCGCACGGAGCCCGCGAACCGTCCCGCGACCTCTTTCAACAGCTGGTCGCCGGCGTCATGGCCGAGGCTGTCGTTGACCTGCTTGAACCCGTCGAGGTCGACGAGCATGACGGTGAGCGGCTCGGCCGCCCGCCGGCTGCGGGCGAGAGCGTGATCGAGGCGGTCGCGGAAGAGCGCGCGGTTGGGTAGGTCGGTGAGGCTGTCGTGGAACGCCTGGCGCGTCAGCTCTTCGTCGAGCAGCTCCCGCTCGGTGACGTCGCGAGTGTTGAAGACCACGCTGCGCACGAGGCGGTCCCGGCGAAGGTCGCTCACGCGTGCCTCGAGCTTCCGCCACGCACCGGACGTGTCGAGGACGCGGAAGAGAAGCTCGGGCGGCTCGCCCAGCTCGGCCGCGGCCCGGACGATGTCGCGATCGTCCTCGTGAACGACCTCGAGCACGCCGTCGCCGAGCAGGTCGGCTTCGATGCGACCGGTCATCCTCGTCACGGACGGGCTGACGTACCTGCATCCGTTCGGGCCGAACGCGATGACGAGGTCGGTCGACGCGTTGACGACGCTGCGGAAGTGAGCCGTCTGCCGGCGTGTGGTGAAGATCAGCGCCCAGGCGAGCAGCAGGGACACGAGGCAGCCCCCGACGCCGAGCCCGATCTGCAAGACGATCAGATGCGCGATGTTCTGGTCTGTCGCGCTCGCGATCGTGCGCGTCGCATTGAGCGCCATGTTCGACGTGAGCGCTGCGATCACACGGAGTCGCTCGATCGGATCGAAGGGCACCGGATGCTCACCCGCGGTCAGCTGGATGCCCGAGACCGGACGATGGTCCAGGATCGCTGCACCGGTCGCGGTCAGGTCGTACACGAGCTTCTGCTCCTGGGTCAGCTGCGCCTCCGCAACGGAGTTGGTCTCCGGCGGCAGCGACACGTCGTCGTCGTCGCCGGCGATCGCGGGCGCAACGCCTCCGTGGAGGAGCGCGGACGCGCTGAGACGCAGGTCGCGTGCGATGACGAACGGATCCGCCTGCCGGCCTTCCCGAACCAGGAGGATTTGCTCGACGTAGCGCTCGGCCAGCGTGCGCTGACGCCCGGCGATCTCGACCTCGGCCGCCTTGTGCTGTGAGCGCGACGTCGACCAGATCGATAGTCCGACGCTCAGCGCCGAGGAGAGGATGAATGTGCAGACGATCGCGAGGAGGACCCTGCGGCCGCGCGACTTGAAGGGCTGAAAGCTGCCGTGACGCATCGTTTAGGTGACGGTGAGGAACGCGCGCATGCCGCCCATGTAGTGGCCGGCCATGTTGCAGAAGAGCTCGTACTCGCCCTTCTGCAGGTCGACGTCGAGGTGTCGAACCGTTCCCGGCGTCGCGGGCTCGAGTGCGGCGACCTCTCTCGCGGTGATGGCGGCCTCGTTGACCGTGAGCCCGTCGGTGCGCATCGGCAGGCCGCTCGGCACCGCGCGCACGAAGATGAGCTCGTGGTTCGCCGGCCCGACGTTGTCGATCGTGACGCGGACGCGCCCGGCCGGCACCCGGGAGGGGTGCAGCACGATCCGGTAGTCGCTCTCCTTGACGCTGACGAGCGAGCCCGCGGGCCGCGCCGCCTGGCGTGACCCGCAAGCCGTCAGGAAGAAGGCGAGTGTCGCCCCGCCGAGGACGAGCAACCAGATAGAGGCAAGCCGCACGAGAGGCTTATCGACTTCTGCCGCCCAGGGCTTGAGGGACGCTGCGCGAGGAGCACCCCGGCCCTCGAAAGCCGCACTCCCGCCTGCGCGAAATCCGCACGGGAGAGCGAGGAAACGAGCCCGATCGAGTCACCCGACGCGTCGCGGCTCGGCGTCCCGCTCGCGTCGAGGCGGAGCGGGACGAGGCTGCCGGCGACGAACGACCCATCTTCGTCCAGCCGGAGCCGCAGTACGGCGCTCGCGCCGAGCACGCCCGACGTGTCGAGCGTGTGGTACCCGACGAAGTTGCCGAGACTGAAGGCGATCAGCCGCCCGCGATACCACTCCATCCCGCGGAGAACATGCGGTCCCGAGCCGAGCACGACGTCGGCCCCGGCATCCACGACGGCATGTGCGAAACGAAGCGGATCACCGCGCAATTCACCGAGGTACGTCTCCATCCCCGGGCGCACGTGCTGGTATGCGGCGCCTTCGGCCCCGGCATGGATGAAGACGATCACGATGTCCGACCGTTCCGCCGCTCTTCGTACGAGCTGCTTCGCACCGTTGACGTCGAGCAGGTCCTGGTCGTAGCGGTACGGCGCGAAGCCGAGCAGCGCGACCTTCACCCCGTTGCGAACGACGTACGTGATCTGCCCCGGCCGTCCCGTGAAGGCGAGTCCGGCGGACCGCAGCGCTGCCCCCGTCTCGCGGATGCCTTCGTCGCCGTAGTCGTCGCTGTGGTTGTTCGCGACGTTGACCGCCGCGAATCCCGCCCGCCGAAGCTCGCCGGCCGTGCCCGCCGGCGCCTGAAACGCGAAGCAGGTCTTCGAGTGAACGCGCGGGCACTTCGAGTAGCCGCCGGAGCCGAGCGTCGTCTCGAGGTTCCCGACGGTGACGTCGCTGTGCAGCGCCCACCTCAGGTGCGCGAGCAGCCTCGAGGCTCCGCCCGCCGGGAGCACGTCCGCTCTGCCGAACGTCATGTCGCCGACGGCGGCGATCTCCAGGGAGCGGGGCGCCCGGCGCTTCGGCGGGTGGTGCCTCGCAGCGGTGGTCCGGAATCGCCCGGGGTGCTTTTCGGGCGCGGCGCCGTGACGCGTCACCGCGGCTGTGCTCGCGGCGGCGGCGAGAGTCGCGGCGAGCACGGCCCCGAGGAGCCACGGGCGTTCCCGCATCCGCCACGGGTTCGGCGAGCGGACGCCGAACCCTCATCGCCGCCGGCGGATCGTTTGCTGCGAGGTGAGCACCTCGAGCTCTTCGAGAGCACGGCCCGCGCCGCGTGCAACCGTCGTCAGCGGATCGTCGGCGACGATCACCGAGAGTCCGGTCTCCCGCCGCAGCAGGCGGTCGAAGCCGCGCAGCAATGCGCCGCCGCCGACGAGCATCACTCCACGGTCGGCCACGTCGCCTGCGAGCTCGGGCGGCGTCCGCTCGAGCACGAGCTTGACACCGTCGACGATCTGCGCGAGCGGCCGTTGCAGCGCGCGCTCGACCTCGACCGCGGATACCGTCGCGCGCCGCATGAGCCCCGTCGTCAGATCGCGTCCGGCGACCTCGCCCGACACCGGGGCGTCGGTGCCCGGCATCGCCGCGCCGATCTCGATCTTCAGCGCTTCGGCCTGCTCCTGTCCGATGAGCAGGCGCTCGTCGTCCTGCAGCAGCCGAACGATCGCGTCGTCCAGGTCGTAGCCGCCGACGCGTAGTGAATGCGAGACGACGAGACCGCCCAGCGCGGTGACGGCCATCTCCGACGTGCCGCCGCCCACGTCGACGACGAGTGAGCCGACCGGATCGGCAACGGGAAGGCCGGCGCCGATCGCCGCCGCGAGCGGCTCCTCGATCAGGAACACGCGCGAGGCGCCGGCCGACATGGTCGCGTCCTCCACTGCCGACCGCTCGACGGGGGTGATCCCGCTCGGGATGCACACCATCACCTGTGCACGCGTCCCGAATCCGTGGATCACACGGCGGATGAAGAACCGCAGCATCTGCTCGGTCGTCTCGAAGTCGGCGATCACTCCGTGGCGGAGCGGCCGGGTCGCACGGATGTGCGCGGGTGTTCTCCCGATCATCCGGCGCGCGTCCTCGCCGACGGCCTGAACGTCACCGGTGCGCTC
>Ga0209579_10002802_pt1 | contig 13022 bp, 10 predicted proteins | sample Coa_R1_2_FD_187152 | JGI IMG/M metagenome (GOLD analysis project Ga0209579, IMG submission 187152) | Surface soil microbial communities from Centralia Pennsylvania, which are recovering from an underground coalmine fire - Coalmine... | ecosystem: Environmental > Terrestrial > Soil >... | reverse complement strand
TGTCGGCTTCAAGACTAGTTGCCGGGCCTTGACGATGAAGCGGTCCGGCGCGGCGCCGACGAAGTAGAACGGATAGCATGTCACCAGCGTGAGTTCGGAATAGTTGGCGGCTTTCAGAACGCTCACGTCAGTGGGCTTCACAATCTGGGTGGATTCCACCTGGTAGACGTAGTTCCCGGAGAGTGTCTGCAATTCGACCAGATCGTTGTTCCGGATGTCTTTCAGGTTGCGGAAAAGCTTGTCGCGATGACCTGCGATTCCGACGTTCCCTGGCTGGCCGGGTAGCGCAGTGGCTGGAATATGGCCGAGCGCAACGGCCAGCGTTTCCTCGTCCGCGCCTTCACGAACGGTGGCCGACAGATGCAATCGCGGGATATTCAAACGGCCGAGCAAGGCATTGGTCTCGGGCGACGTTTTCACCGGCGCGTTGGGTGTTGCGGCGGACGAAGATTCATTCGACGCGGACGGCGGTGCGGATGGCTCGGGGCGGAGCCGAAGCCACTCTTGGACCTTCGCGGTCAGTTCGGCGCTCTTCTCTTTTACGTATTCGCCCGCGGAGGCCGGCTGCTGGCGAAGTTCGCGTTCAAAGACCCAGTTTCCCCAATCCTGCCACACGGTGTAGCGCACTTCGGACCATGCCCAAACGGCGATCAACCCCAATCCAACGACAAGAAAGAGCCTCTCGAAGAAGAGCCGTACCCTCATTGGTGTTTTGCGCTCTCAGCGGTGTCGTACCGGTAGCTGGTCCGCGCCCGAACCGTTAGTTTCGCGTGGCCAGGCGCCGACGCGTTCACTTGCACGTGACGTGAAGAAGAAGATTTGCTGGAGGGCCGGGGAAGATAGCCTATGGTGTAACGGGTGCGAATTTCTTTTGCAATCTTGCGGCACACTGGCACCATTACAGACGCGTCCGGCGGGAAATACGCTTCACCTCCGCTGATCCGGGCGATTTGGCGCAGGATTCCTGGATCCCGATCCGGATCGTCGTTGTCGAACAGCCCGATCGTATAAATGGTCGCGATACTTCGAACGACGTTGTCCAACATTTGTCCACGGGTGTGCTCGCTGGCGGTATCGCCGCCGTCGCTGATGACCACAAGCGTTTTCTTGTCGCGCTGCCCGAGCTCGAGTTGCCGCAAGCCCGCGACGACAGCATCACGCAGGGCGGTCTTTCCTTCTGGAAATCCCCGGTAGAGCGCGGAGTGCAAATCCGAAAGTTTATCGGAGAACAACACGCCGGGGGGCAGGCCGGGAGTAACTTTGTCGTTGAAGTTCAGAACGAAAACCTGATCGTGCGGGTTGCTTTCGGTGATAAACGTCTGCGCCGCCGTTAGGACCTCGGCGCGCTTCGGGCTCATGCTTCGGCTCTCATCCACCAGGATTCCGACGGTGACCGGAAGGTCATTGTGATCGAACACTGTGATTGGCTGAGGACGCCGGTCCTCTAATATCGTGAAGTTCTCCCGAGTAAGATTGGGAACAGGGTGGCCGTCCTTGTCCTTTACACTCACGTCCAGCAGGACCAGGCGTACGTCGCTGCGAAACGTGTAATCAGGCTCCGGTTTTTGTGGCAGGGCGTGAACCGCCGCACCCTGCAGGACGAAGCACAAAAAAAGCGAACCGGCACCAGACATCGCTTTACGTCTAATTGTCGAGTGCCGGTTCATGTCTGAGGCTCTGGACTTGTCCTAGGCGACGCGTCGGAGCCGAAGGAAAGCAAAGGCGCCAAGAGAGAACAAGCCGCCCAATCCTATCATGGGATACGAGCTTGCCGTTTTCGGCAGCGTTTCCGGCGGTGCCTGAGGCTCCGGCTGAGGCGCTGGCGGCGGTGGAGGCGGAGCGCTCTGCGCGGTCTCGACCGGCGCAGGCGGCGCCTGTGGTGCGGTCATGGCCTGCGGCTGCGGAGCAGGCGGCGCGGGCGGTTCGGGCTCCGCCGCGCGAGGCGGCGGTAGAGGAGCGGGCTCGGGTGCGACGGTTGGCGCAGGCGCAGCAGTCGCCAACATCGCTAGTTGTTTCGGATAAGGAAACTCCTGTCCGAAGTTGTCGCCCGGGTAGAACCAGGCGCGCAACGCCCGGGCCGTTCCGGGAGGCGTCTCCCAAAAGGTGAACCTGGAATTCCCGGTCGGCTGGAGCCGGTAGTTCGGAATCGCCAGAATGGTGTCGATAATGTGGGTTTGATCACCATCGAAAATTTGAACGATATGCCGGTCGGACTGCGAGTCGGCAAGTTTGAAGACATAGGTTCCCGGTTGCAGGACGGTGTGCGTGACCTGAATTGGCTGGTCGACCGTGAGAATGGTCTTCTTGTTCCATTCGTCCGCTTGGGCGCGATGGACTGCCAGTCCACCTGTTAATGCGATTGCGCCAAGAATCGTGGCCGCCACCCGGGGTTTTGTTAAAGAGCACGACTTCATGAAAAGACTCCTTTCGATAGTCGGAACAGAGCCGCAACTGGCCCGGTGTCCAATTTCGTTGCGACTACACTCTTGCGTACAAAGCACCTGGCCGGCCACTCTCGGTAACCTCCTGTGAAATCAACCGGCGTCAAAACTGGACGCACAGGCGCGCCCGGTAGTTCTTACTCAAAGCGATGAATCAAAATTCATGAAACGTTTCACATCGAAACAACGGCTGAATCGGCACGATCTCACCTAAAATGAACATGCGCCAAGATCCTGAGCCGAAGCCCCCGCCACCCGATCCCGATCCCCAGTTGCCGCCCCCACCCCAGCGGGAACCAGAACAACCGGACCCGGATGTGTACGATCCCGGGTTCGACCCCGCACCCATTGAAGCCTAGTGACCGGACGAATCAGCGAAACGGAACTGGCGCCGAGTAATCTAATCCCGAGGGGCAGGTGACGGCGTCAAGCCAACCGCAGTCCACATATCGCCTGCAGCTTCACGCCGGGTTCGGCTTCGACGCCGCCTCCGAGATCGTTGACTATCTTCGCGATCTGGGAATTTCCCACGTTTATTGCTCGCCTTATTTCCAAGCTGCCCCGGGAAGCACGCACGGCTACGACGTCGTGGACTACAACCGCGTGAACTGTGAGCTCGGCGGTGAGGAAGCACTTGCGAGATTCAGCAAGAAACTGCAGGATTCGGGGCTTGGGCAAGTGCTCGATATCGTGCCCAACCACATGGCGATTACCGGTCAACACAATAAGTGGTGGTGGGATGTGTTGGAAAGCGGAGCGGCCAGCCGGTACGCACCCTATTTCGATATCGAATGGAATCCGCCCGAAGAACGCCTACGGAACAAGATTCTTTTGCCGGTCTTATCCGATCACTATGGGCGCGTGCTTTCGAGCGGAGACTTACGCCTGGAACGCCACGACGGGGGATTCGTACTCCGTTATCACGAGCATATGTTTCCGATCGCTCCGCGATCGACCGCCGGGCTTTGCCTGGAAGCCGCGAACCGTTCGGGGTGCGGTGAGCTCGGATTCCTGGCTGACTCTCTGGACCGGCTTCCTGATTGGACGGAAGCGGATTGGCCGGGACGGATCGCGCATCACCAGGATAGAGAAGCGATCCGCCACCTGCTGACCAGGCTCTGCGAAGAAAACCGCGAGGTCGCCAGCGCGATTGACAGCGTAGTCGAGGAAATCAACAGCGATATCGACCGGCTGGACGTGCTTCTGTCGAAGCAATATTATCGCCTCTCGTATTGGAGGACAGCCGAGCGCGAACTGGTGTACCGCCGTTTCTTCGACATCAACAGTCTGGTGGGCGTGCGCACGGAAGACGAGCGCGCCTTCAGCGACATCCACCGGCTGGTGTTGAAATGGCTTCAGTGCGGGCGGCTGGACGGCGTCCGCGTGGATCATCCCGACGGTTTGCGCGACCCCGCGCAATACTTCCGCCGCCTGAGCGCCGCCGCGCCCGGCGCGTGGATCGTCGCCGAGAAGATTCTGGCGCGCGGCGAGCGCATTCCGGAGTCATGGCCGGTTGCCGGAACCACCGGTTATGATTTTCTCAACCTGGCCGGCGGCCTGTTCGTGGATCCCCGCGGCGAGGCCCCGATGAATGAACTGTACCGGGAGTTCACTGGCGAGCCGGTAGACTTTCCCTCGATCGCCCGCGAAAAGAAGTCCCAGATCTTACGGGACATTCTGGGGAGCGATATCAATCGCCTGACAGCGGTATTTATTCAGATCTGTGAAGCGCATCGCGATCACCGCGATTACACGCGGCACGAGATTCACGAAGCGATCCGTGAGATTGCGGCGTCTTTTCCCGTGTACCGGACCTACGTCGAAGCGGGCCGGGGAATTGTCTCCGAGTCCGACGGACTTTACATTTCCAAGGCGGTCGACGCGGCTAAAAGTGGACGGCCGGATCTCGACGAAAGATTATTCGAATTCTTTCGCGACGTATTGCTGTTGCGCGTACGCGGGGAACAAGAGAGCGAGTTCGTGATGCGCTTTCAGCAGATCACCGCGGCAACCACGGCCAAAGGCGTCGAAGATACCGCTTTCTACTGCTATCTGCGGCTGGTCGCGTTGAACGAGGTAGGCGGCGACCCCGGACGCTTCGGCGCCAGTCTCGACGACTTCCACAAGTGGTGCGAGGATACGCAGGCCCGCCAGCCTTTCACGCTTCTGGCGACTTCCACGCACGATACCAAACGCAGCGAAGACGTCCGCGCACGCATGTACGTCCTGTCGGAGATCCCCGAACGTTGGGGCGACGCAGTGCGCCGATGGTCAGCCGCCAACGCGCAATATCGAACCGGCGAGCTGCCGGACCGCAAGACAGAATATCTTCTGTATCAGACGCTGGCCGGCGCCTGGCCGATTTCGGCCGAAAGGTTGACGGCGTATTCGCGAAAGGCTGTGCGCGAGGCAAAAGAGCGGACCTCCTGGATCGCGCCCAATGTGCCGTTTGAAGACGCGCTGGAGCGGTTCATCGATGGAATCCTCACGGATGATGAATTCAAGACCAGCCTGGAGGAATTTCTGAAAGGTACAAGTGCGGCTGCGCAGACAACGTCGCTGGCGCAGACGTTGTTGAAGCTGACCGCTCCCGGCATTCCGGACACTTATCAGGGGACGGAACTATGGGATCTCAGTCTGGTCGATCCGGACAATCGCAGGCCAGTGGATTACGCTGCGCGCAGGCGGTTGCTCGCGGAACTGGCGAATTTGACGCCGGAACAAATTCTCGAGCGGAGCGCGGAGGGCTTGCCGAAGCTGTGGACGGTCCGTCAAGCGCTCCGCGTCAGAAGTGCTCATCCGGATTGTTTTGGAGCAAAGGGGACCTATCAGGCGCGTTGGCCATCCGGCTCGAAAGCCGCGCACGTGATCGCGTTCCAACGCGGCCGCGAGGTGATCACCGTGGCGCCACGGCTGCTGATGAGCCTGGATTCCTGGGATGCGACGGCCATCGACATCCCTGAAGGGTCCTGGGCGAATCAGTTTACAGGGGAAATCGTCGAAGGTGGCAAAGTGGAAGTCAAGGCGCTGCTGGCCCGGTTCCCCATTGCTCTGCTGGCTCTGCGCAAAACTGGTTCATGACCGGCATTCGAGTTTGGGCGCCGAACGCACGCCGCGTGCGGATTTTGACGGGCGGCCAAGAATCCGAGATGGCGAAACTCGATGGCGGATGGTGGTCCGCCGAAACGCCGATTCCGGCGGACGCCGATTACGCTTTCCGGCTTGACGACGATAGAACGCCACTGCCTGATCCACGGTCGCCATGGCAGCCATACGGTGTCGATGGACCATCCCGGCGAGTCGATCATGCCGCGTTTCGCTGGAGCGATGGCGAATGGCAAGCTCCACCGTTTTCCTCGGCGGTGATCTACGAGCTCCACATTGGTACATTCACGCCAGAGGGAACGTTCGACAGCGCCATCCATCGTCTTGCCCATCTTTCCAGCCTGGGCGTTACGCACGTAGAACTAATGCCGGTGCCGGAGTTCTCAGGCGACTGGGGTTGGGGCTACGACGGGGTCGACCTGTATGCCCCGCATCACGCTTACGGCGGTCCCTTGGGATTGAAGCGGTTTGTCGACGCGTGCCACTCGCGGGGTATCGCGGTGTTGTTGGATGTCGTCTACAATCATCTGGGACCCGCGGGAAATTATCTGAGCCGGTTCGGGCCGTACTTCACGAAAAAGTACTTAACGCCCTGGGGCGAGGCGATGAACCTGGACGGTGCCGGCAGCAGGCAGGTGCGCCGCTTTCTGTGCGATAACGCCTTGATGTGGCTGCGCGATTATCACATCGACGGATTGCGCCTCGATGCGATCCACGCGATCTACGACTCATCCGCCGTCCATTTCCTGGAACAGCTCGCGCAAGAAGTAGAGGAACTGGAAACGCAGACCGGACGCCGCCTGGTTCTGGTCGCCGAAAGCGATCTGAACGACCCTCGCGTGGTGACGCCGATCGAAGAGGGCGGCTACGGCATCGATGCGCAGTGGAACGACGATTTTCACCACGCTCTGCACACGGCGCTTACCGGAGAGTGTACTGGCTATTATCGGGATTTCGCCGGTCTGCGCGACCTGGCGAAATCGCTGCAGAGCGCGTTCGTCTACGATGGACACTATTCGGATTTTCGCGGGCGCCACCATGGCCGCAAGCCACACGGGATCGCCGGGACGCGATTCGTCGGGTTTCTCCAGAATCACGATCAAGCTGGAAATCGCGCCCGGGGAGAACGCACTGGCCATTACATGAACTTGAGCCAGCTTCAAATCGGCGCCGCACTGGTCTTGTGTTCTCCCTTCGTCCCGCTTTTGTTCCAAGGCGAAGAGTTCGGAGCATCGACGCCGTTTTGTTACTTTACGCAGCACGCCGATCCGGAATTGGCCCGCGCGGTAACGGAGGGCCGTCGCGCTGAATTCGCGGCGTTGGGCTGGAACACCGGCGAAATCCCCGATCCGCAGGACCCAGACACGTTTCTCCGGTCGAAGCTCGACTGGAATGAGCCGGCGTGCGAACCGCACAAGAGCCTGCTCGAGTGGCACCGGAACTTGATTTCTCTTCGGAAAGAAATTCCCGCCCTGCGCGATGGACGCCTGGAAGACGTGGGTGTACAGTTCGACGATGAGAAACGATGGCTTGTCGTGAAACGTGGCCCTGTCGCGATCGCCTGCAACTTAGCCGAGTCCAAACAATCCATACCCTTGCCGTTCGAAGGTGTGGTGCTGCTCGCGTCGAAGGAGGGTGGTTCACGCGGGAGCGCGGTCGATCTGCCGGGCGAATCGGTGATGATTGTGGCCGATGCGCAGAACACTGAGCGGATTAACCGTTAAGTTTCCGGCTTCGGAATTTCGCAGCAAGAATTGCACGCTTTATACCAACAGTCGCGCTTAACCTGTTGATCCCAGGACAGTCAATTTTTGGTAGCCCAACTGCGAGTGATTAAAGCTGGCCGATGATCGCTCTATTCACGATCGGGTTCCTTGTCGCCGCAGTCGCCGCCGGTAATCCGACGATGGCGGCGCCTTTGACGCTCCCGCTGAGGGACCTGGGTCTCGCTTTCATCCGCTGGCTGGGCGATCTCGGGTTGTTTGCCGGACGCGTGACGAGAGCGATGTTTTCGCGACCGTTTGAGGGCAGTGAATTCCTCCGTCAGCTGGACGCGATCGGCGCGAAGTCATTGCCTCTGACGGCTTTGGCGGGCGCTGCCACGGGAGTGGTGGTCTCCATGGAAACTACTGACAGCCTTACCCGGTTTGGAGCCAAATCGATGCTGCCGGCCGTGATCATTTTTTCGTTGATCAAGGAGACCGGGCCGATCATAACCGGCTTGGTTGTCAGCGGGCGCGTAGGGGCCGGGATCGGCGCCGAATTGGGCTCGATGAAGGTGACCGAACAGATCGACGCGATGGAAGCGTCGGCGGTGAATACCTACAAGTTCCTGGCGGGGACACGGGTGTTGGCCTGTATTGTCGCGCTGCCATTGCTCACGCTCGCGGCCGACGTTTGCGGCATCCTGATGGGCTGGGTCGCGGACACACTTCACGAACCGGTCTCACTTCAATTTTTTCTGAATAAGGGCCTGAACGGCGTGACCTTCAGCGATGTATTGCCGCCGACTCTGAAAACGCTGGTTTTCGGACTGATCATCGGATTGGTCTCGTGCTTCCAGGGAATGAATACGAGCGGCGGTACGGAGGGCGTCGGACGATCGGCCACCAGCGCAGTCTTGCTCTCGTCGTTGTTCATCATCCTGGCCGATGTGCTGCTGGTCCGGCTGATCATCGTATTCTTCTCATGACAAGCCCAAAAGAAGCCGTCGTTGCGGCCGGTATCCGGAAATCGTTCGGGAAGCTGCTGGTCCTGAATGGGCTGGATCTTTCGGTGGCCCCGGGCGAGACGGTTTCCGTATTGGGGCGCAGCGGAACCGGCAAAAGCGTCCTGTTGAAACTGCTCATCGGCCTCCAAAAGCCCGATGCCGGCTCGATCCAGATCGACGGCGACGAAATCACCACGCTTTCTTTGGACCAACTCAATGAAGTTCGCAAGAGAATTGGATTCCTGTTTCAGCAGGCGGCGTTATACGACTCGCTCAGCTTGCTTGAAAACGTCGAGTTTCCCCTGCGCCGGCATACGAATCTGAAATCCGAGGAGCGCACGTCGCGCGCTCGGGAACTGTTGTCGAATGTTGGTATTACTTCAGATCTGGAGAAGCTGCCGGCGGAGATCTCGGGCGGCATGAAGAAACGCGTCGGCTTAGCTCGCGCGCTCGCCCTCGATCCGAAAATCATCATGTTTGACGAGCCGACGGCTGGTCTGGACCCGGTCACGGCCGCGGAAATTGCCTGGTTAATCCTTGATTTGAAGGCCCGCCACGTTACGTCGATCGTCGTGACGCACGACCTTCACACGGCGCGGTCGATCTCGGATCGCTTCATCGTGTTGGACGCAGGCAATGTCTTAGTGGATGGAAGCTTCGACGACATTGAGCGAAGCAAACATCCGTTCATCGTTCAATTTCTAAAAGACGCTGGCTAGTTCGGATAGTTTATGGCACAAAACATTCGCGTGGGAGCATTTCTACTGATTACGCTGGCGATGCTGGGGACACTTGTGTTCCTGGTGGGCCGCATCGAGTCGCGGTTCGAATCGAAATATGAGGTGAAAGCCGAATTTGACAACGTGGCCGGCTTGAATGAAGGCGCGGACGTCCGTGTCGGAGGCATCCGCCGCGGTACCGTGAACCACATCCGGTTACCTCAGCAGCCCAATGGAAAGGTAACGGTAGAGATGTCGTTAAACAAGGAAACCCTTAATGTGGTCAAGCAGGATTCCGTGGCATCGATAAAATCGGAGGGATTGCTGGGAGACAAGTACGTGGAGGTGTCGTTTGGCTCGCCGCAGGGGGCTCGCATTAAGGGCGGTGAACAAATCGGAAGCGAGCCTGCGCTGGATATCTCTGATCTGGTGGCAAAGACCAATCAGCTCCTGGACAGCGCGCATCAGACCATGCAGAATCTTGAGGGCGTCACGGAAAACGCAAATCAGATTACCGCCAAGGTGAATGAAGGAAAGGGGACTGTCGGGGCGCTTATCAACGACAAGACCATGTATCGGCAGGCTACCGCGGGTGCGACCTCTCTGCAGGAAGACGCGGAAGCGCTGAAGCACAACTTCCTGCTTCGCGGATTCTTCAAGCAGCGCGGTTACGAAAACTCGGCGGATCTCACCAAGCACCTGATCTCCAAACTTCCGCCGGGAACGCCGGTGAAGACTTTCCAGTTTGATTCGTCGAAGATCTTCGATAAAGCAGATTCCGCGAAACTGAAAAATCAGCATTCGCTGGACGAATCGGGTAAGTATCTGGAGACCGAATCATTCGATTTGGCCGTGGTCGCGGCGTCCACCGGGATGCGGGGCGATTCTGACAAAGACCTGAAACTGAGCCAGGCTCGTGCCTTTGTTGTCTGGGATTACCTGGTCAAGAATTTCAAACTGGATGACGAGCGAATCAAGACTACCGGACTCGGGAAGTCGGATGAAGGCGGCGATCGCGTGGAGATTCTGGTTTACTCGAAAGCGCCCAAGCCAGATAGAAAATGATCACGGGCCGGAGGGTGGTTTCGAGGAGTGTCCAAGGTCCAGACCGAAAGATGGCGATGATGCCGTTCCCCCAATCTTGATGGGTAACACCGCGCCGACGTTCTTCTTGGCAAAAAGAGGATCGATAGCTTTCAGCAAGAACGATTTGAACCCCGTGGTGGTTTGGGAGAGTTTCGCTTCTAGGCTCGCCGTGCCATGCAGATCGAGCTTTTGATCGACTAATCCGTAAGTCCCGTCCAGCGCTACACGGACGCCCGGAACCGCGAAACGCAGCGTGGCGAGTGTGAGGATCCCGTTCCCGAGCTTGAAGCGCCCGCTGAAATCGGATGCGACGGAAACGTCCGCGGATTCCTCCGGGTCGCCCTTTCCGCGATGGCTGATCGAGTTGACCTTCTCCTGCACGTTGAGCTCGGAGAAACGGGCCTTTGCGACTTCGAAAGCGCCGTCGAGCTGCAATTTCTCCGCGACGTCCACATCACCGGGAGGAATTACTATTTTGCTGTGGAAGCTGATCGCACCGGTCATGGCAGGCCGGTCAGCCTTCACGCCCAATCGAAGCATGTCTTCAAGGCGTCCGTTGGTTACCGTGGCATCGAGCGCGACGGTCTTCCCTTTCTTGCCGCGCTCGCCCGCAATGCTGCCGCGCGCTACCACGGTCGAGTGGCCAAACTGCCCCGTGACCGGATCGAGATAGGTGTTCCCATCCGTGCCGTCGACCACGGCGCGAAACTGAGTCTTCAAGTCCACCGGCTGGCCGCTCACGCTCAGCGTGAAGTCGGGCGTGTCGGTTTGCCCTTCGACGTTGATGTGGTCGAGCACGCCCTGATAATTCCCGTCGCTCGAAAGAGTTCCCGAGATTCCTTTGAAGACTCCAAGATTGGCGTTGCGGAATGTATATGCTCCTGAAACCGGGGTGGCCGCAGGCTCCTCCGCGATCCAGGGACCGAATTTCCCATCGCTGTGAATTTCCCCAGGCGGCTTGGCGTTCTGAAGGACCGCTTGGAATGCCATTGGCTGATCGGGTCCCGCTCCCTGCAACCTCAGCCTGTTAATCTCGAACTCCAGCGGCTCTTTGTCGGGATTTTTCGGAAACACCCGCAGGATCGTTCCGTCCGCGACGATCTCGTCGATTACGAAACCAGCTATCTTGGACGATCCGCGCTCCCGGACTTGGCTCTCGCGGCGCGGCGGGACCTGAATCTTCAGGCCATTCAGATTCACGCGGCCGGCGTGTTTTCGCGCGAGTTGAAACCAGCCGGCGGACATGGAGACATCCTGAACCGTTATCAGAGGAGGCGCGGCCGGACGATCTTTCTGGCGCAGAACCAAACCCTGAATGCTGACTTGAAGACCCGGGAAAGCGCGAACCTGAAGTCCGGCGATGGTGGTGTCGTAATCTTTCTCCAACGCCCGCACAATCACGCCGTGCACATACGCTGACAGCGCGGGTTGCGCGAGCTTTGCCCCAATTGCACAAAGCACGATGAAGCCTAGAACTGCCGCGGCTCCCCATCGCAAGAGTTGTGTTCTTCGAATGTTCTTTGTTTCTGACATTTGCGATAGATGAGTGCAAGTGGGCTGCCGATCGTTAACGGTTGAATCGAACCGATTTCCCGCGTCCGGAACGGCAATTCCTGCGCGACCATGACGCGATACGGTCACTTGTACAGACGGTCACGCAGATTGTTGCAGCGGCTGGTTAACTTGGCTTTTGTTTATAAAATCGGACGCAAAGGCGAGAAATTTCTGCCCGTCTACTTTGACGATCACGAAGCGGTCATCGTCCGGCGATGGCGTGACCTGGACGATCTTGCCTGCCGGAATCGGGACCGCGGCGTTGTGATTGTCTTTCAGAGCGAGCACCATGATGGGGCGATTCAAGCAATACAACACGCTTTCTCCTCCTGCGGCCATCTCAATTGCTCGCGACCGGTGATCTGACATCGACTCCGCCCTTGCATAGGGCGATGATCTCAGCCGCGAGTTCGACATAGTGATCCAATGAAGCCGGCTTCGATCGATACAACGCGCCCATTTGCCGGACCGCCTCCTGATCCCGTGGATTGGCAAGACCGCTGAGCACAACCACGCGAATGTGACACAGCACCGGCTCTTGCCGGATCGCTTCCAGTACCGCTATTCCATCGTGTTTGGGCAAATACAAGTCCAGCAGGATCACGCAGGGGTGCGGTTCACGAACACCAGAGCGGTGTTCCTGGACGAATCGGAGAGCGGCTTCGCCGTCAGGAAGCACGTCCAAAACATAACGCTCATCAAGCTGATCCAGGGCGTGGCGAAGAAGGCCAACCTCCGCGGGATTGTCTTCAATCACAAGGATGGTAGGTGTGCTCATTGGTTCTTGCCGTCTTGTCGGGAAAAGTGTTTCTCCATCGTTACGAACCTTCAAACCTCGTCGACGGCGAAGCATTTTTCCTACCAGCCGATAAACGTCTCTGGCATATAACGTTTCCGTCCCCGGGCATTCGCGAAACACGCGCACTTTCTGCCTGAAAGCGTAAAAGTTGCGTGCTTTCCGCTGTGCGGAGCTACTGGGCTGGAACGAAGCGCATCCCTCTAAGCCACTCAATCGCAGAGGCCCCGGCGGCTGTGGTCTTTCGAGTGCAATGTTCGCCAACGAGTCGCGGCAGAATCAGGAGGAAAGAATGACGAGAGAAGGATACGGGGAAGCTTATCAAAAGGGTTTCGAATTGACGGTTCGATTCCTGCTATCCCGGGGCGCCTGGCGCGATCACGCAAGTGAAGTCGCGCAGGCCGCGTGGGTAAGGGGCTGGGAACGCCTGGATCAGCTGCGCAATGAGAGCCTGGTTCTGACGTGGGTGAACACGATCGCGCTGAACTTACATCGCGGTTTGCTGAGGCGGGAACCCCTGAATCAGGTGTTGCCGGAAATCAGCGATTGGACGGAGGGAGTCAACCTGGCGGCCATCGACGTTTCCCAGGTCTTCAGTTTGTGCCGTCCGC
>Ga0209579_10002801_pt1 | contig 13026 bp, 13 predicted proteins | sample Coa_R1_2_FD_187152 | JGI IMG/M metagenome (GOLD analysis project Ga0209579, IMG submission 187152) | Surface soil microbial communities from Centralia Pennsylvania, which are recovering from an underground coalmine fire - Coalmine... | ecosystem: Environmental > Terrestrial > Soil >... | reverse complement strand
GGCATCGCAGGGACCCTCGGCGCTGATCCGGCACGGCGAGACCGGGCTCCTGACGCCGGTCGACGATCCGGAAGCCCTGGCCCGGGCGATCCGACAGGCGCTCGCCGGGGATCGCCGGGCGCTGGTCGCTGCCGGCGGCGATGCCTACGAGCGCGAGTTTACCGAGCGGGCCGTCGTCGCCGCCTATCGAGACTTGTTCGCACGGGTTGCCCGCTGATGTGCGGCATCGCCGGCCTGATGACGACCAACGGAAGTCCACCACCGGCGGGCATCCTGGAACGGATGGGGGCGGCGATCGCCCATCGCGGGCCGGATGGCAGTGGCACCTACCAGCGCGATGATGTCGGCATGATCCAGGTGCGCCTGGCGATCATCGACCTGGCGACCGGCGACCAGCCGCTCTACGAGCCGCGGGGAGCGGCCCTGGTCGCCAACGGCGAGATCTACAACTACGTCGAGCTGATGGACTGGATGGGCGCGAAGAATTTCGCGACGAAGTCCGACTGCGAGACGCCGCTCCACCTCTACCGCCGGTTCGGGCTGGATTTCGTCACCTGGCTGCGCGGCATGTATGCGATCGCGCTGCACGACCCGGACGAGCGCCAGCTGATCCTCGCGCGCGACCCGTTCGGCATCAAGCCGCTCTACTACGTCGAGGCGCTGAGCGGGTTGGCCTTCGCCTCGGAGCCGCGGGCGCTGCTCGCGGCGGGGCTGACCAGGGGCGAGGTCGTGCCGGGGGTGCGAGACGAGCTCCTGGAGCTCCAGTTCACCACGGGTCGCGACACGATCCGGGCGGGCATCAAACGGGTGCTGCCGGGCGAGACTCTGGTCGTCTCCAAGGGGCGGATCGTCGAGCGCCGGCGGATCGAGGCGCTGCCCTCCGGCGCGCCGGAGGAGGTCGACGACGAGCAGATCATCCAGGACCTCGATGCCACGCTTGCCGGCTCGGTGCTGGTCCATCAGCGCTCGGACGTGCCGTATGGCATGTTCCTGTCGGGGGGCATCGATTCGGCGACGGTGCTGGCGCTGATGGCGCGGCTTAACGAGCGTCCGGTCAAGGCCTTCACGATCGGCTTCAGCAGCAACGACGTTACCGACGAGCGGCCGATCGCTGCTGCCATCGCCAGATCGCTGGGTGCCGAGCATGTCGAGCTCGGTTTCAACGAGGCCGATTTCTGGAACACCCTGCCGGCCGCCGCGGCGGCGCTCGACGATCCGGTGGCCGACTACGCGGTGGGCCCGACCTATCGGCTGGGCCAAGCGGCGCGCGAGGCGGGGATAAAAGTGGTCCTGAGCGGCGAGGGCGGCGACGAGCTCTTTGCAGGCTATGGCCGGTACCGCAGCGTAACGCGGCCCTGGTGGGCCGGCGGCAAGTCGATGCGGGCGAAGGGCACGTTCGACGGGCTGGGCGTCCTGCGCAAGGAGCCGGCCAACTGGCGCGACGGAATCGTTGCGGCCGAGGAGCGCGCTGCCGCCAACGGACATTCGAAGCTACAGGCGGCGCAGGCGACCGATTGCGCCGATTGGCTGCCCAACGACCTCCTGAACAAGCTCGATCGCTGCCTGATGGCGCACGGCGTCGAGGGACGCACGCCGCTGCTCGACCGCGAGGTGGCCAAGCTCGCCTTCCGGCTGCCGGACCGGCTCAAGATCCAGGACGGGAAGGGCAAGTTCCTGCTGCGCCGCTGGTTGCAGGCGCAGGTGCCGGATGCCGACGCCATGGCACCGAAGCAGGGGTTCACCGTTCCCGTCGCCGAGTGGATCGGCAAGCGGGCGAAGCGGCTGGCGCCGCTGGTCGCCCGGCAGGAATGCATCCAGGAGCTTTGTGTGCCCGATTCGGTGGAGGCGCTGTTCGCTAAATGCCCCGAGCAGCGTGCCGGCTTCGCCGCATGGACGCTGCTGTTCTACGCGCTCTGGTATCGCGCCAACGTGCTCGGCTACCGGCCGGAGACCGACGTCTTCTCGACGCTGTCCGCCCGCTCCTGATCAGAAGACGAGCTTGCTTCCCGCCACGACCAGCATCAGCGCGAGGGTCGGCCGCAGCACCCAGTCCGGAACACGGGCCGAGGCGAGGCTGCCGGCGGCGATGCCGGGCAGCGAGCCGCAGATGAGCGAGCCGAGGATCACCCAGTCGACGGAGCCCAGCCACCAATGGCCGAGCCCGGCGATCAGAGTCAGCGGCACCGCATGGGCGATGTCCGTACCCACGATGCGCGACGTCGGCAGGCGCGGGTAGAGGAAGAGCAGGAAGGTCACGCCCAGCGCGCCGGCCCCCACCGAGGACGTCGTCACCAGCACGCCCAGCGCAGCGCCCAGCAGCGTCGTCGCGAGGCCGGCACGGCCCGGCTCGACCTCGCCGAATCGCCGCGTCGCCCAGGCCAGGATCGGTTGGCGGAAGATCACGGTGATGGCTGTGAGAATGAGTGCCGCCCCCAGCACGGTGGAGATAATCGTCGCCGCTTGTGCGCTCTCGACACCGGTGAGATAGAGCGCTCCCACGGTGAGCGCAGCGGCCGGCACGCTGCCCGCTGCGAGCCGTCCGACGATCCGCCAGTCGACGGTGCCGCTGGCGCCGTGCACGACGGTGCCGGCGGTCTTGGTGATCGAAGCGTAAAGGAGATCCGTGCCGACCGCGGCGGCCGGGTGGATGCCGAAGAGAAGCACCAGTATGGGTGTCATCACCGACCCGCCGCCCACGCCGGTCAGTCCGACCAGAAACCCGACGCCCATGCCGGAAACGACATAAAGCGGATCGATCCCGGTGAAATGTGTCATGGCGCACCCCGCGTCGTCATCATCCCCCGGGCCGGTGCCGCGGTCTTGCCGCCGCGGCACCGTCCATCCGTTATTACGGCATTTCCTCCGTTTTTATATTTGATTGCAACCCCTTTTTGGCGTGGTGGCGGTGTTGCGCGATCGAGGGGATTGTGGCTTTTCCGTGGCACCCGCACAAAGGGCAAAAAGAGGACACGAATGCGGGCGCCCGCCGATCGAAGGGGCTAAGCCCGGGCGGCCCGCCATTCCGCCTGAACGGAAATGTCAGGATCCGCGCGGGTTCCGGTGGCCTCCAGCCGCTGCCGATCGAGCCTCGCCAGGGCCCAGATCGCCATGCCGCGGACCAGGGGAGAAGGGTCGTCGAGCCGCGCCGCAGCGGCGTCGGCAAGGCCCGGATCGCCGCTGTTGCCGATGGCGATGAGGACATTGCGGACGAAGCGGTCGCGGCCGATGCGCTTGATCGGGGACCCGGCGAAGAGGCGGCGGAAGTCGGCATCGTCCAGCTGTGCCAGGTCGCGGAGCCGCGCACCGGTCAGAGCCTCACGCGGCGCAAAGGCGAGGTCGCCGGTGGCGCGCGCGAACCGGTTCCACGGGCAGACCGCGAGGCAGTCGTCGCAGCCATAGATGCGGTTGCCGATCGCCTCCCGGAACTCGGCCGGGATCGGGCCTTTGTGCTCGATCGTCAGGTAGGAGATGCAGCGCCGCGCATCGAGCCGGTAGGGTGCCGGAAACGCAGCGGTGGGGCAGATGTCGAGGCAGCGGCGGCAGGTGCCGCAATGATCGGTCTCGGGCGGATCGGGCGCGATCTCGGCCGCGGTGAAGATCTCGCCGAGCAGCAGCCAGGACCCGAAGTCGCGCGAGACGAGATTGGTGTGCTTGCCCTGCCAGCCCAGCCCTGCCGCTTGCGCCAGCGGCTTCTCCATCACCGGCGCGGTGTCGACGAAGACCTTGAGCTCGACGCCGGTTTCCACGTGCAGCCAGCGGGCCAGCGCCTTCAGGCGCTTCTTCACGAGGTCGTGGTAGTCGGTGCCGTGGGCATAGACCGAGACGACGCCGCGATCGCGATCGGCCAGCGCATCGAGCGGGTTGGAAGACGGCCCGTAATTGGTGCCCAGGACTACCACCGAGCGTGCCTCGGGCCACAACCCGCGCGGATCGCGGCGCCGGCCCGGCTCGTGTGCCATCCACGCCATCTCGCCGTGGCTCCCGCGGCCGAGCCAGGCTTCGAGCCCGGCCCCGATCTCGGGGGCAAGCGCCGCCGGCGCCACGCGCACGGCATCGAACCCGAGCGCCGTCGCGCGCTGGACGAGGGTGGCCTTGAGGTCGTTCGCCGCCGCGCGCCCTCTCCGCCCTTCAGGGGGGAGAGGGTCGGGGTGAGGTGGGTCGTGCCGTTGCATCGATACCGAAGAGAAAGTCGGGCTCCCCCGCCTCACCCTAACCCTCTCCACCCCCGAGGGTGGAGAGGGAACCTACCCCCGGCCGCGGTATGGCGGGACGCCCTGGTCGGGGATCCAGAGACCGGCCGGCGCTGGGCCGGTCTGATAGAAGACGTCGATGGGCATGCCGCCGCGCGGGTACCAGTAGCCGCCGATCCGCAGCCATTTCGGCTGCACCGCCTCGACCAGGCGGCGTACGATCAGCATCGTGCAGGCCTCGTGGAAGGCGCCGTGGTTGCGGAACGAGCCCATGAAGAGCTTCAGCGACTTGCTCTCGACGAGCAGCGCGTCCGGCACGGTGTCGATGACGAAATGGGCGAAATCAGGCTGGCCGGTGATCGGGCAGAGCGACGTGAACTCCGGCACCGTGAAGCGCACGAGGTAGTCGCGTTCGCGCTCGGGATTGGGCACGGTCTCCAGCACGGCCGTGTCGGGGCTCTCGGGCAAGGCGGTGGGGCGGCCCAGTTGAGTGACATCGGTCATGCTCCGTCTCCGATCGGCGGAATGTCGCCTTCCGTCCGGGCGGCGTGGAACGCGGCGGCAAATTCCGCGAGCGCTTGCCGCTCGATCGCCTCGCGCAACCCGGCCATCAAATCCTGATAATAGGTCAGATTGTGCCAGGTCAGCAGGATCGGCCCCAGCATCTCGTCGGCACGGTGGAGATGATGGAGATAGGCGCGGCTGAACTTCGTGCAGGCGGGGCAGCGGCATTCGGCGTCGAGGGGCCGGTCGTCGTCGAGATGGCGGGCGTTGCGCAGGTTCACCTTGCCGCGCCGCGTGAAGGCGAGGGCGGTGCGGCCGGAGCGGGTGGGCACGACGCAATCGAACATGTCGACGCCGCGCATCACCGCGCCCACCAGATCGGCCGGCATGCCGACGCCCATGAGGTAGCGCGGCCGGTCCTGCGGCAGCAGCGGTGCCACATGGCCGACCACGTCGAACATCGCCGCCTGGCCTTCGCCGACAGCGAGGCCGCCCAATGCGTAGCCATCGAAGCCGATCTCGACCAGATCGGCGACGGAGCGTTCCCGCAGGTCGAGATGCACGCCGCCCTGCACTATGCCGAAGAGCCCGTAGCCCTCGCGACGTACGAAGGCGCGCTTGGACCGTGCCGCCCAGCGCATGGAGAGGCCCAAGGAGCTCTCGACCGCCTCGCGCGGCGCGGGATGGGGCGTGCATTCGTCCAGCACCATGGTGATGTCGGCATCGAGCAGATGCTGGATCTCGACCGAGCGCTCCGGCGTCAGCACATGCTCGCTGCCGTCGATATGCGAGCGGAAGGTGACGCCGTGCTCGGTCAGCTTCCGCAGCCCGGACAGCGACATCACCTGGAACCCGCCGGAATCGGTCAGGATCGGCCCGTCCCACCCCATCATGCGATGCAGCCCGCCGAGCCGCGCCACACGCTCGGCGCCGGGGCGCAGCATCAGGTGGTAGGTGTTGCCGAGCACGATCTGCGCGCCGGTCGCGGCGACCGCATCCGGCAGCATGCCCTTGACCGTGCCGGCGGTGCCGACCGGCATGAAGCAGGGCGTCTCCACGGTCCCGTGGGCGGTCGCGAGCCGGCCGCGGCGCGCGGCGCCGTCTTTGCCCAGCAGCGTGAAGCCGAACGCCGTCATCCCGGAATCCGGTCGAGCAGGCAGGCGTCGCCGTAGGAGTAGAACCGGTATTTCCCGGCGACGGCGTGCCCGTAGGCCGATTTCATCCGCTCCAGTCCGGCGAAAGCGGCGACCAGCATAAAGAGCGTCGAGCGCGGCAGGTGGAAGTTCGTCAGCAGCCGATCGACCGCACGAAACCGGTACCCTGGCGTGACGAAGAGCCTGGTGACGCCGGAGAACGGCCTGACCGTGCCGTCCTGGTCGGCCGCGGTCTCGATCAGCCGCAGGCTTGTCGTGCCCACCGCCACGACCTTGCCGCCCTCCAGCCGCGCCCGCGCGATCGCCGCGGCGGCCGGCACGGGAAGCGTCCCGATCTCCTCATGCATGCGATGGCCCGTCGTGTCCTCGGCCTTGACCGGCAGGAATGTACCGGCGCCGACATGCAGCGTCAGCGTCGTCGTGCGGATGCCGCGCTCTGCCAGCGAATTCATCAGCGCCGGCGTGAAGTGGAGCGCTGCGGTTGGCGCCGCGACGGCGCCTTGCACGCGCGCGAACAGGGTCTGGTAGTCGTCGCGGTCGCGCTCGTCGGCCACGCCGCCGCGGATATAGGGCGGCAGCGGCATCGCGCCGTGGGCGTGGAGCGCGTCCAGCAATTCGCCGTCGCCCCGGTCGAAAACCAGCTCGACCTCGCCATCGTCGAAGCGTTGGCTGACGGTCGCGGCGAAGTCCGGCGCAAAGGCGATCCGGTCGCCGGGCTTGAGCCGCTTCGCCGGCCGGGCGAAGGCGCGCCAGCAATCGCCGCCGACCCGCCGATGCAGCGTGATCGAGATCCGCGCGGCGCCGCGCACCCCCGTCAGCCGCGCCGGCAGGACTCGCGTGTCATTGAAGACGAGAAGGTCGCCCCGCGCGAGCAGGCCGGGCAGGTCGAGGATCTGACGGTCCTCAAGGCCACCCGCCGTCACGGTCAGGAGGCGGGCATGGTCGCGCGGCTCAGCAGGGCGCTGGGCGATCAGCGCCGGCGGTAGATCGAAATCGAACAGATCGACGCGCATGGCGGCCGCACCGAACCATTTCCGGCGGCGCGAAGCAAACCCTTGCAAGGCTGACCCGCAGGGTTGACCCGGCCCGGCGGCGCACCTTAGGTAAGGGCCGCACGGGGTGTAGCTCAGCCTGGTAGAGCGCTTGCTTTGGGAGCAAGAAGTCGCATGTTCGAATCATGTCACCCCGACCAGTTTCGATCTTGAGGGTTCCATGCCGACCGCGCGCATCCTCCGCCCTGCCAAGACTGCGATGCAGTCGGGCCGCGTCCGCACCCGGAAATGGATCCTCGAGTACGAGCAGCAGACGCCGCGTCAAGCCGACCCGCTGATGGGCTGGGCAAGCGCCGGCGACACGCTCAATCAGGTCCGGCTCTATTTCGACACGCTTGAGGAGGCGGTAGCCTATGCCGACGCGAACGGCATCGCCTATACGGTCGAGCAGCCGCATGCGCCCACGGTCAAGCCCAAGGCCTACGCCGACAATTTCCGCTACGACCGGATCCGCGTCTGAACGGGCGGGAAGCAACGGTTGAGGAGACGGAAGGAATATTACGTGCGCTGGCACCGCAATTGCGGCGCGCGCCTCAAGAAGCGGTCTCAGGAGGAACGCGAATGAGCGAGCTGACGACCGAACCGGTGAGCGTCTTCACCGTCGTAGTGGCAGGGATCCCAGTCTGCGCGTTCGCCGCTGACACGTTGGCCGAAGCCCAAGCGGAAGCCGTGGACCCCAACGGACCATTTGCCGACAGCCTGCAAGTCCTACGATGGGAGGGCAAACCCTCCTCTATTGCCCCTGCCAACACGGATGTTCGCGGAGCGACACCCGACGAGGAGCAACTCTGGCGCACGTCGTGGGAAGACGCTGTCGCTACCGGCGATGCTGACCCCGCTGCGATCGACGACTGGACCGTCTACCTCGTCGACGTGAAAGACCCGACCGACCGTGGCGAATGACCGGCCACCATTATCCGAGTCTCAACGCTCAACGGGCGCTCGTCTGGCGAATCGTCCACCGGGATAACGTTCCGTGGCTGCTCGACAATGGAATGCATAGCGCAAACAGCACCACACGGTCGTTGAACTGGGTCACAATCGGCAATTTAGAGTTGATAGACAAGAGGGCAAGCCATGTCGTGCCGATCCAGCCCGGCGGCGTGCTCAATGATTACGTCCCGTTCTACTTTACCCCGTTCTCAGTGATGTTATATAATATTCTCACTGGCCGAGGTGTTAGACAACGTAAGAAGGAAGAAATTGTTATACTCGTCTCTAGCATACCGCGTATACAACAGGAAAGATTGATGTATATATTCACGGATGCCCATGCGTACTATGGATGGGCAAATTACTATTCTGACCCAGCCGATTTGGTTCGGATAGACTGGGCCATTCTACAATCTCGTGACTTCAAACGTGATGCGGACGATCCGAAGAAGTTCGAACGCTATCAGGCAGAGGCGTTGATCCACTCACGTCTGCCAATTTCTGCGCTGCTGGGCATCGTGTGCTATACCGATGAGGTCAAGAACGGCATCGAAGCTGAGACGACTTCGCGGGGCCTCTCGCTACCGATTTACGTCCGCCGAGGGTGGTACTTCTGATGATCCGATTCACCCAAGGAAACCTCTTGGAGTCGAAGGCCGAGGCCCTGGTCAACACGGTTAACACGGTTGGCGTGATGGGTAAGGGCATCGCGCTGATGTTCAAGGAGCGCTTCGCGGAGAACTTTCGACGCTATGCCGCTGCGAGCAAGGCCGGCCAGGTGAAGATCGGGCACATGTTCGTGACCGAAGTGGACGAGCTTGATGGACCGCGTTGGATTGTGAATTTTCCGACGAAGCGACACTGGCGAGCGCCGTCGAGGATGGAGTGGGTCGAGGCAGGGCTCGCCGACCTTCGCCGCTTCTTGGTGGACCATCACGTCAGATCAGTGGCGGTGCCGCCCCTCGGGTCCGGTAACGGCGGCCTCAACTGGGCCGAAGTTCGGCCGAAGATTGAGGAGGCGCTCGGTGATCTTGACATCGATGTGCTCGTGTTCGAGCCCACCAGTGATTACCAAAACGTTGCGAAGCGGGCCGGGGTAGAGAAGCTTACGCCGGCACGCGCGCTGATCGCTGAACTAGTTCGGCGGTACTGGATTCTCGGCATGGAATGCAGCCTGCTGGAGATCCAGAAGCTTGCTTGGTTTCTCGAGCGAGCTATCGAGCGTCTGTCCGCTGGCGACAATCCGCTGAAGCTGCAATTTAAGGCACACAAGTACGGGCCCTATGCGCAGCGGCTTAGTCATCTCCTCAACGGTCTCGACGGCAGCTATCTCCATTGCGAGAAACGGATCAGTGATGCCGACCCGCTCGATGTGATTTGGTTCGATGAGGACCGGAAAGACGTAGTCCAGGCTTACCTGAAGACGGAGGCGAAGGTCTATTTGCCAGCGCTCGAGTATGCGAGCCGCTTGATCGATGGGTTCGAATCGCCTTTCGGAATGGAGCTGTTGGCTACCGTCGATTGGCTCCTAACTCGGGAAGGCGTCACACCGTCGCTCGGCGCAGTACGTAATGGCCTGCGCCGCTGGCCCGGCGGGAGGGCAGCGGCCGCCCGGAAAGATCGGCTGTTCGGTGACCGGGTCATCAGCATCGCGCTCGATCGACTTACGCACCCCCCCACGCACGCGATCACTAGCTGAGCGCTGCTTCGCGCCGCGACTTTGCTTGAATTTGAGCAAAGTCCGTGCGTGCACCTTGTGGCATGTTCGCAAGCTGCGCCGCCGATCTCCGACCGGATCCGCGTGTGAACGCTCGGGAAGCCGAGTCTTCCTGACGCGACCGAGCGAACGGTCAGCCGCCGCCGCGTAGCAGGAAATGGTCGAGGCCAGAGTCCGAGGCCTCTTGGAATGCCGCGTTGGTCTTGTCGGCCAGTGTCTCCAGTTGCTCGATGCCGCGCCGCGTGGCGGGCCGTGCCGAGGCCGCCTGGTGCCAGCGGTGCAGGTTCGGATGCGCACTCACCAGCCCGCCGGCGCTGGGCTCCGTGAGCCAGGGAAAGACCTCGGTGGCGCGGCGGACCCAGGGGAAGACCGCCACATCCGCGATCGAATAGTCGTCGCCGGCGATCCATCGGGCTTCTCCGAGCCGGCGGTCGAGCAGCTCCAGCAGATGCGTGACCTGCCCGCGATAACGCGCGATCCCGTAATCGACCTGCTGCGCGAAGAAGAGGAAATGCATGTACTGGCCGAACATCGGGCCGATCGAGGCCATCTGGATCATCAGCCACTGCATCGTGGTGGCGCGCACCGCCGGATCGGCCGAGAGCAGCTTCCCCGATTTCTCGGCGAGATAGATCAGGATGGCGCCGCTCTCGCAGAGCGTCAGCGGTTTCCCGCCCGGCCCCTCCGAATCGACGATGGCGGGAACCTTGTTCGTCGGGCTGATCGCGAGAAAGTCCGGCCGGTACTGGTCCTCGGCGAAGACGTTCACGTAGTGGAGCCGGTAGGGCAGCCCCACCTCCTCCAGCATGATCGCGACCTTGTAGACGTTCGGGCTGGTCAGGCCGTAGAGCTCGATCATCGGATCGGCGCCAGCGACACGTGAAGGTGCTCGAGCCCCATGAAGAAGACGCTCGGGAAGTAGGCGCAGCCGCCGGCCGCCTCGTCGATCCGGACATCAACCTCCGCCAGAATTCTCGCGAAGGCGGCGGTCAGCTCCATCCGCGCGAGGGTCGCCCCCATGCAGGTGTGGATCCCGCCGCCGAAGGCGAGATGCCGGGTGACGTTCTTGCGGGCCGTGTCGAATGCCTCCGGATCGGTGAAGACGGTCTCGTCGCGGTTCCCGGCGCCGAGCCGGACATTGACGAATGATCCCTTGGGAATCTTTACCCCGTTGAGTTCGGTGTCCCGCGAGACGCGGCGATAGATGCATTGCGTCGGCGATCGCGTGCGCAGCACCTCCTCGACGAAGGCCGGCACGCGATCCGGGTTCGCCCGCAGCTCGGCGGCAAGCGCCGGCTGCTGGGCCAGGATCAGGATGCCGTTGCCGAGCGCGTAGGTGGTCGTCTCGCCGCCGGCCACGAGAAACTGCTGGGTCGCCGAGAGCAGCTCGGGGACGTTCATCGTCCGGTCCTCGCCCGGGATCGGCGTCAGCACCAGCTCGGTGATCAGGTCGTCGCGCGGCCGGGCGCGGCGCTCCTCCATCGCCTTGATGAAGTAGTCCTGATAGTCGCGGCCGAGCTGGGCGCACTCGACCTCGCGTTCGGGCGAGATGACGCCGTTCATCGGCGCGACATAGGCATCGCCCCAGGCGCGAAAGGTGGGCCACATCGCTGCCGGCACCCCCAGCAGCTCGGCGATCACCATCACCGGCAGCGGCGTCGCGAAGCCCTTCATGAAGTCGCCGCCGCCCGCCTCGGCCAGGGGGCGGAAGAGCGTCTCGACGAGCCGGTCCACGCTCTCCTGCATGCCGCGCATCCGCCGCGGGCTGAAGAGCTGCATCACCAGCCTTCGGTACACGCCGTGATCGGGCGGATCGTTGGTCGCGAGGAACGGCACGACAGGATAGCCGCTCGCGCGGATCCGGCGGATCTCGTCGGCGACGCTCTCGTTCACGATCATGTCCTGCGTGCCGAGGCTCGAATAGGTATCGGTGTCCCGGATCACCGCGCTGATCAGCTCGTAGGTCGTGACCATGAAGCAGTTGAGCTCGTCGACCCAGCAGACCGGCTTCTCCTGCCGCAGCGTCCGGTAGTGGTCGAACGGATATTGCTGGATCGCCGGGTCGAAGAAGCTCGGCTCCTTGGCCGATGCGGCGTGCGGGCAGGCGGCGGAAGCGGACATCGACGGCTCCAGCTTTGGCTAGGGTTCAGGCGGCGAGGTAGCCGCCATCGACGGGCACCGCGGCGCCTGTGATAAAGGACGAGGCATCGGTCACCAGGAAAAGGATCGTCTGCGCGACCTCCTCGGCGCTGCACATCCGGTTCATCGGGTGCATCGCCGCTACCTGCCGGACCCCGTCCTCGTAATTGGGCAGCGTGGCGAGGAACCGCTCGGTCATGGCCGTGCGCACGGCTCCCGGCAGCACGGCGTTGCAGCGGATCCCGTGCTCCGCGCAGAATAACGCAACTGATTTGGTGAGGTTGAGCCCGGCCGCCTTAGACGCCCCGTAGGCAACCAGCACCGGCGCCACGCGGACCGCCTGCGGCGAGGAAACATTGACGATGGCGCCCTTCGTCCCGGTCTTGATCATGGTGCGGACGGCGTGCTTGCAGCCAAGGAACATCCCGTCGACGTTGACCGCGAAGGTCCGGCGCCAATCCTCGTAGGTCGCGTCGACGATGCTGCCGCCGGGGTTGATCCCGGCCGAGTTGACGAGGATGTCGAGCCGCCCGATCTGTGCGACGGCGCGTTCCCAGTCGGGTTCGGAAGCGACGTCGAGGGTAATGAAGGTCGCGGCGGCGCCGATCTCCCGCGCCACCGCTTCCCCGGCTGGGCGATCCACGTCGCCGATGAAGACGCGCGCGCCCTCCGCCGCAAACAGCCGTGCCGTCGCCGCCCCCATCCCGGAGGCGCCGCCCGCGATGAGCGCGATCTTCCCGTCTATGCTGCCCATGCCGCTCCTCCCGCTTGCTGCTGCCTACCAGGCGGTCCAGCCGCCATCGACGAGGAGGTCCGCGCCGGTCATGTACGAAGAAGCGTCCGATGCCAGGAACACCGTCGGGCCGCCGATCTCGTGCGCCTGGCCCGTGCGTCCGATTGGCGTCCGTGCGGAAGCCCGCTCGATGAAGTCCGGGAAGCGCGTCCCGACCTCGTCCCACGGGAAAATGCCGGGGCTGAGGGAGTTCACGCGGATCCGCCTGGGCGCCAGCTGCACCGCGAGGTAGCGCGTCAGCTGCAGGAGGCCGCCTTTGGCCGCGCCGTATTGCGGCGGGCTTGCCGCCATGCCCGCTCCGTAGACCTCGAAGGTCGGGCTGACATGTCCGTAGATCGAGGTGATGTTGATGACCGAGGCATGCCCGATCGCCGCCGCAGCGGCCTCCAGCGCCGGCAGCGCCGCGTGGATGTTGTGATGGGCGGCGACGACGCCGCTTTCGAGCGCCATGCGGAAGGACTCGAGCCCGCTGATCGAGTCCTTGTTCGGCAGGCCGCCGGTGATCGCGTTGTTGATCAGCACGTCGAGCCGCGAGAGCCCGCCG
>Ga0209579_10002797_pt1 | contig 13028 bp, 12 predicted proteins | sample Coa_R1_2_FD_187152 | JGI IMG/M metagenome (GOLD analysis project Ga0209579, IMG submission 187152) | Surface soil microbial communities from Centralia Pennsylvania, which are recovering from an underground coalmine fire - Coalmine... | ecosystem: Environmental > Terrestrial > Soil >... | reverse complement strand
GGTACGGATTGACCGGGCCATGGAGATCGATCCCTTGGTGCGTCTCAAGCTGCGAATGCCGGCGTCCGACGGACGAAATCTTTCGCTAGTTGAGGCGCGGGGTCGCGTGCTTCGGTCGGAATTCGCTGACGGTCATTTCTTTCTTGAGGCTGAGTTACCCCAATCAGCCGCCAGGCGGCTCCAGCAATTCGCCTTCGATTGAGGCGCTGTGCCGCGATTTCTCCTCGCTCTAAAATAGTCCACAGGAACTTGAAATCCGCAACACAGAATGCAGCGATACGATTTCGTGTGCACGCATTGTCGTGTTAATTGCTTCGCTCGCTCATCTCGCGGGCAACAAAGGGAGACTCACATGAAACGAATTGCCTCAGTCCTGGCGCTGGTTCTAGCCCTGCATGCAGTGCCCGCTCACGCGCAAAATAGCGTGCGAGTGAGCTGGACCCCAAGTTCAGACGCCGGAGGAAACCCTTCGCTGACTTACAATGTGTATCGAGCCGATTCTTGCCCTGGCCAATTTACGAAACTCAATTCGGCGCCCCTCTCAGGCACCTCCTATCTGGACACAAATGTGGCGATGGGAGCCGCTTATTGTTATCAAGTGACGGCGGTCATCAACGCTGTTGAGAGCGTACCCTCGAACCAGGCAACTGCGGCGGTCCCTCCACCTGCAAACCGGCAGGCTATCTGCCCGCATCGGGGCGCACTTATGGGCTGGATTCGGTGTCAAATCGCCCACGCGAAGAAGCCAGGACAAGCGTCGTCACCTCAATAATTGGCCGTTTCCTGTGGCGCCAAAGCGTCAAGAGAACCGCCATCCGTGCTGCGGTTTTGGGGCTCGAAGTGTGGAAAACCTTGTGGAAAACAAGGCGGAAAAAGCTCCGCCGCAACAGGGGAATTGTCGGAGTTTGTACGTCCTACACGAACTGCTTCGTGCATGTCATTGATTATAGATTCCTTAGCACGAGACTGTTTCAGCTGCATACGGTGCTGCCTACAAGTCAGGTCGTCAGAGAATTTGCACAGAAATGTGGCATTCTCGCGTGTAAGGGGCTACCAGATCAAGGAGTTGTGTCTAGTGAAGGGTGTCAGCCTCATTTCTCAGTTGTGAGCGGTCTGTTAGCCTTGAATCGTTGACTCAACCAGATGCTGGGGACTATATTCGGAGAGCCCATTAAGTGCCAAGCGGTTAACGGTGCCGATTGTTCTCACCCAAGAATGAAATGAACCTGCCGAATAGTCTAACGATTCTTCGGATCTTTTTTGTTCCTCTTTTGGTTGTGGTTTTGCTAACTCGCCAGCCGAATTGGAATTTCTGGGGCTTACCAATCCATTTTGAAGTTTGGGGAGTGCTTATCCTCCTGGTGGCGGCTGCGACTGATGCGATGGACGGCTACTTCGCTCGGACCAGACGCGAAATTACGACTTTGGGAATCTTGCTCGATCCGATCGCGGATAAACTTTTGATTTCGGCCGCATTCATTTCACTGGTCTCCATGGGTCTGGTGCAGGCTTGGATGGTGGTGATCATCATCGGCCGCGAATTCATTGTTGTGGGACTCCGGGAAATTGCTTCCGTCGAAGGGCTAGTTATTCCGGCTTCGCCGCTGGGGAAAACGAAGATGGTTTTGCAGGTGCTAGCCGGGTGCGCCGTCATTTTGACGGCAAATCATCCAGCGCTCAAGACGCTCGGCACGGTTCTCTTATGGCTGGTGGTGGTAAGCGCTGTGCTCTCAGCCATGCATTATTTTCAGATGTTTTGGAGCCAAATTAATTTCCGGGTTCAGGAACGGCGGCGAAGCAGCGTCGTGCTTGTCGAATCCAAAGAAAAGCCCCAGGATGCGCTCACTCGATAGCCTGGAGAGGCAGTTACTCTTAGATTTGGCCCGCGGTGCGGTGATGTCGGCAGTTAAAGGCGCCGAAGCGGTTACGAATGCGCCTTGCGATGTACTTTCCGCCGGATTAACCGGAGCTTTTGTGACGCTGCAACGCCACGGCCAACTGCGCGGATGCATCGGCGAAATTAATTCAAAAGAACCTCTAGCAAGGGTCATAGCTCGCTGCGCGCGAGCCGCCGCACTGGAAGATCCGCGTTTTAGACCCGTTCGACCAGACGAGCTCGCGGAGATCAAGATCAACATTTCGATTCTTTCACCACCCTGGCGAAGCAAGCTGGAAGAGATTGAACCGGGAAAGCACGGACTGATTGTGAGCCGAGGCTACCGGCGCGGCGTGTTGCTTCCACAGGTGGCAGTTGAGCGCGGCTGGGGCGCCCAGCGTTTTTTGGAAGAGGCGTGCGTCAAAGCTGGACTGGGGCGCGAAGCCTGGAAAGCCAGCGGAGTTGTGATTGAAACTTTCACCGCTGAAACTTTCGGCGAATCGGACTCACAGACTGAAGTAGAGCGCAACTCACCCGACCATCTGAAACCCGGCTACTCGATCTCCACGTAATCCCCAGGAAACACCTCGCGTAAGGCGACGGTGATAAGAACGGTGGCTGAGTTCGGCCCAGTACGTAATACGATCCCTTCTCCGACATCCTCTCTAGGCACATTGCTCCAGTTGTACTTCGATGGCGCACGGCCGAAGCCCCAGTTCGGTCCCTGAACACCCTCGACATCAAAGGCGGTACGATGCGGGATGAATACGGTTTCGTGTTCGGTTCCCTGGTAACGGAATATTCGGAAATAATCCCCGACTTTTACACCTTGCTGACTTCCAAGATTGACGTAGATGATATCTTCAGTGCCAACTTCCTGCTGAAACCTCTTCCCGGTAATAATCATCGCTAGAGGTTTCCCATTCGGGGGAGCAAATCGGTCGAAGTTGTTGGCGGGTTTCAGTGGAGGCAGGGGACGCTCGGTAAACGGAACCACATAGTCGCCACGCTGCATTGGGTCGCAAGTGTCCTCTACCTGCGCGATCGAGACATCAGGCTGCGCAACGACCACCTTGAGGCGGCCTTCGTCTGCCCACACAGTGCCCATTTTGTGAAGAATGGAAGATTGCCACTTTGTCCAATCAATTCCGCCTGTGTCAACGACAGGCCGAATTACGAGAAATTCGTCGCCTACCTTCGCACCTTGCTTAGTGCCCTTGTTGAAGTACACGTAATCGCCTTCGTCGAAAGTCAGTTTAGAGCTCGACTGTTCCCCGGTGATGAGGACGGTGTCCTGTGGTACCTTCTCATTCGAGACGACCCCGGAACAGTATAAGACGCCCGGTGTTAGCGAGGATGTTTGACCCTGCGCTGCCACGGCTACTACAGAAACTGCCAATACTAGGGTCGCAAGAACAGTTTTTCCGTGCATTGATGCTCGCTCCTTATCGAATCCTGCGCTGAAAGCGGCTTCTCTCGGTAAACCGAACGTAGCAGACGCATTCAGTAGGCGTCAAGGCAATGGTCGGCCGGGCTTTACACATTGTGCACGGCATGATAGAAGCGGAGACTCCCCGAAATCGCCGGTTCGAAGGTTTGCCGGATCGGCCCGGAATGCATTGACAATGAAGGCCTTAGGGTCTAGCAAAATCTGCGCCGTGATAGCTGCTACTGATGCTAAAGCCATGCACAAGCAGCTCAGCAAGGCCTTGCGCCTGACACGGATGGCAGAACTTCGTTTGGATTGGCTTTTGGACGACGCCCAGATTAAGATTTTCCTTCGCCACTTAGCCGTTACCAGGCCCCGAGCGACCCTGATTGCCACATGTCGCCGCAAGAGGGCAGGGGGCAAGTACGGCGGGACAATTGCCGGACAGTTAGCGCATTTGGCGGAGGCAATTCAAGCCGGTTGTGAATGGTACGATCTTGAGATTGAGACAGTGCGTGAGCGTTCCCAGGAGTTGCTTGACGCGCTTCTTCGGCCCGGCCGGCGACTGACGTCAGCGCATTTTTTTCAGAGACCGCCAGTGGATTTGACGGCAGTAGCCGCCGAACTCGCTGGTGGCCGATCTGACGCGATCAAGATCGCGGCGCGATGTAACTCTCTGACAGAAAGCCGGAAGCTACTGGAATTTGCGGAGACCCGGCAAAACATCGTTGCCGTGCCGATGGGCGACGTGGCGCTGCCGACGCGTTTTTTAGCACTTCGGAGAAAAAATCAGTTTGCATATGCGCCGGTCGAAAACTCGACAGCCCCTGGACAAGTCTCGCTCGACGAAATGAAACAGATCTATCGGGCGGACGAATTTGGTGCCAGAACAGGTGTCTACGGCGTGATCGGCAATCCGATCGCGCACTCCCTTTCGCCTGGGATGCAGAATGCCGGCTTCTTTGCGCGACGGATGAATGCTGTGTGCTTGCCATTCCTTACCCGCGACCTGCGAGACTTTGTTGATTCGGTCGAGCCATTAGGTATCAAGGGTTTCAGCGTCACGCTGCCCCATAAGGAAGGTATTTTACGATTTCTTCACCGATGCGACCCCCTAGCCGAGAGAATCGGGGCAGTGAACACGGTTGTCGTGCAGAGCGGCGGAAGACTGCATGGCTACAACACAGATTATGTGGGTGTACTCCAGACTTTAGAACGGCGGATTAGACTTCGCGGTAGTCGAGTGCTGATCATGGGAGCTGGAGGAGCAGCCCGCGCGGTGGCTTACGCTCTTGCGCAGGCAGGCACCGCGGTTTTCGTGAGTGCCCGGCGAATGCGGCGAGCGAAACGCCTCGCGCTGGCGGTGGGCGGCGAAGCAGTGGAAAGAGCCGCGTTGCGCCATACGGCTTTTGATGTAATCGTGAACGCGACGCCGGTGGGAATGCACCCTTCTGTAGGGAGTTCACCTTTAAAAGCCGGCGAATTGAATTGCAAACTGGTATTTGACATCATCTATCGGCCGCAAAGCACGAAGCTTCTCGAAATTGCCGCACGACGCGGCATTCAAACGGTATCCGGCGTGGAAATGTTTGTGGCGCAGGGTGCGGCACAATGGAAAATCTGGACGGGCCATCGAGCCCCCGTTTCAGCCATGCGCCGTGCAGTTCTGCGAATGCTCTCCAATGAGCGCAATTCGCGCGCTCCCGGACGCATCGCTGGCGGGCGACCTTAGAAATGATTCAACCCGACTTCGAAACCTTCCGCCGTCTGGCGCAGCAAGGGAACTTGGTGCCGGTTTACGAAACCTATACGGCGGATCTCCTGACCCCCGTCGGCGCCTACCTGCGCATCGCACGCAAATCAAAATATTCCTTTTTGCTCGAGAGCGTGGAAGGGGGCGAGACAATTGGTCGGTATACCTTCGCGGCTGTGAACCCGGAAGAAGTATTCCGGGCTCGTGGCCGCCACTGCACGCTCGAAAACGGCGGTAGAGAAGTCCATTTTGACGAAAATCCGGTTGAGGGGCTGCGACGGCTCATGGCTCGGTATCGCGCTGTGCGCTTGCCGGGCCTTCCCCCGCTGGTCGCGGGCGCGATCGGGTATTTTTCCTATGATATGGTGCGCCTGATCGAACGAATTCCAGACACAGGCCGCGACGACGTTGCTGCAGACGACTGCGTGATGATGTTTTATTTAGGCCTCTTGGCGTTCGATCATGTAAAGCACCGGGTATGGGTGATCCGAAACGTGTTTACCGAAGGGCCTGGAAGCCTTCGAACCAAGTACGATGCAGCGATTCGAGAGATACGCCGCACGCAGAAGCTGCTCGAAAAGCCCCTCGCGCCTCGCGGTCGTACGCGGAGGGGCAGTTCCCTGCGGGTCCGCTCGAATATGACGAAGTCAAGGTTCACCAACGCTGTGAAGAGAGCCAAGGAATACATCCGAGCGGGCGATGCCTTTCAGATCGTGGTGAGTCAGCGGTTCGAGGCGCGAACCAACGCAAATCCGCTCGATATCTATCGCGCGTTGCGAGTCGTGAACCCCTCGCCGTACCTCTATTATCTACAGCTGGGGGATATGTCTGTGGTGGGAAGCTCGCCAGAGATGCTTGTAAAAGTGCAGGGACGCGACGCCTTTTATCGTCCTCTTGCCGGCACGCAGCCGCGCGGACGCAATGAAAAGGAAGACCGGGACTTGGAAGAAAAGCTCCTCGCCGATCCGAAGGAACGAGCCGAACATGTGATGCTGGTCGATCTGGGCCGTAACGATCTCGGTCGGGTTTGCGAGTACGGTTCCGTTAAGGCGGAGCGGCTGATGTTTGTCGAGCGCTACTCCCACGTAATGCACTTGGCATCGAGTCTTCGCGGGCGCTTGCGGGAAGACGTCGATTGCTTCGACGCGCTAATGGCCTGTTTTCCAGCAGGGACACTTTCGGGTGCCCCAAAGGTGCGCGCCATGCAGATCATCGACGAACTCGAGCCTACACGCCGGGGAGTCTATGCCGGGGCGATCCTCTATCTCGACTTCTCCGGCAATCTCGATTCCTGTATCGGGCTTCGCACATTAATTGCAAAGAACGGGCGCGCGTATGTCCAGGCCGGGGCAGGAATTGTGGCGGATTCGGTGCCTGAACGGGAATACGAAGAATCAGGGAACAAGGCGCGAGCTGTGCTCAAGGCGCTCGAAATTGCACATCGAGGAGGCAGCAAAGAGTAGGTTCGCTTCAGGCGACGAATCGGACTTCGCGATATTCTGGCAAGACCACGATGCTTCTACTTCTCGACAATTACGACTCGTTTACATACAACCTGGCACAGTACCTTGGGCAGATGGGCCAGTCGCTCGAAGTGCGTCGCAACGACCAAATTACACTGGATGAGATTGAGTATCTCCAGCCCGAACGGATCGTGATTTCACCCGGACCGTGCACACCAGCTGAAGCTGGCATCAGCGTTCCGTTAATCGGGCACTTTGCGGGGAATATTCCGATCCTCGGTGTGTGCCTAGGGCACCAGGCGATCGGGGTGGCGTTCGGAGGACGCGTAATTCGAGCAGCACGCGTGATGCATGGCAAGACGAGTGAGATTCACCATGACGGCAAGACGGTGTTTCGTGGTCTGCCGCAGAATTTTCCCGCCACGCGCTACCACTCTCTGATCGTCGAACGGGAATCGTTGCCCCAGACGCTTGAAATCTCGGCCGAAACAGCCGACGGCACAATCATGGGCCTGCGTCACCGGAAGCTCAAGGTGGAGGGCGTGCAGTTCCATCCTGAGTCGGTGCTTACGGACGTCGGTTTTCAGCTGCTGCAGAATTTTCTGAGTATTTAAGGTCCCACTGATGGGTTTCGGCTCAGCCATCGGGAAAGAGCCGACCCAATCGATACACACAAACTATGGGAAAGCGGGGTTGCCTTCAATTTGCGAGAAGGCTATGAAGCCGTCCAGGCATTCGCGCGCTGCACCCGAATCGATCGAATGGGCCGCAAGGCGCGCGCCTTCAAGGAAATTCGCCGACCGGCCCGCTGCGACCAGCGCCGCTGCCGCATTTGCAATGACAATTTCGCGATGTGGGCCAAAGTCGCGATAAAGCAACGATCGGCCGAGAATTTTGTGAACGATCTCGGCGTTTTGTTTTGCGTCGCCGCCGCGAATCTCTTCGACAGGGGCACCGCGCAACCCAAAATCTGCAGGAGTGACCGTAAAGCTCCGCACCCGCCCGTCCTGCACCTCCGCAACGTGGGTAACGCCCGAGATCGAAATTTCGTCCAGCCCGTCTTCCCCATGAACCACAAACGCATGTCGGACACCCAGTTCACCGAGCGCCCGAGCCATAAGCTCCGTTACACTTTTATCATACACGCCAACAAGCTGCGCAGATGCTCCGGCCGGATTCGTGAGCGGGCCGAGCAAATTGAAGGCGGTCCGTGTCTTCAGTTGGCGTCGCGCCAGCATTGCAAACCGGGTGGCCGCATGAACGGCGGGAGCGAAAAGAAAGCCGATGCCCACACTCTCTATTGAACGGGCAACGCATTCCGATGCAAGATCGATGCGCGCGCCAAGCTGCTCGAGGACATCCGCCGAACCGCAGCGCGAGCTAATCGAGCGGTTGCCGTGCTTCGCCACTCGAACCCCTGCGCCCGCGACCACAAATGCTGCGACCGTGGAAATGTTGAATGTCCCGGAGCCATCGCCGCCCGTGCCACAAGTATCGACAAGGGCTTTGTCCGCGGTTGCGGAGCGCGGCAGAAGAATCGGCTTGGCGTGTCGCCGCATCGCGTTTGCGAAACCCACAATTTCATCCAACGTTTCGGTTTTCGCCCGAAGGCCACTGAGGAGAGCAAAAATCTGCGTGTCTGTGGCACGCCCCGAGAGAACGTCCTCCATGGCCTCCTCAGCCTCGGGTCGCGACAGATTGGTCTTCGCCGTGATTTTTAGAAGCGTTTGATGGAGCATTGTCTTTACCGCCTTGCCCGTCTCGCAGCTTACAAGTACACTGAAGTGCCGTATCGGTTCGTAAATTCTAGCATTTCCCGGCGAGATTTTGCCCGGCGTCGAAGCCGCATGAAAATTCACGAATATCAAGCCAAGGCAATTCTCGCCGGATTCGGTGTTCCCGTGCCTCGCGGAAAGGTCGCCCGCAACAAGGACGAGGCGCGCGCAGCGGCAGAGGATTTGGGATTACCAGTGGTTGTCAAGGCTCAGATTCACGCCGGCGGGCGCGGCAAAGGCGGAGGCGTGAAAGTCGCCAAGTCGCTCGATGAGGCCGCATCGTTCGCTGAGCGCATCCTGGGCGCGAACCTCGTTACCCCGCAGACCGGACCGGAGGGGCGGATGGTCCGGTGCTTGCTAGTTGAAGAGGCGCTTGATATCCGGCGCGAACTGTATCTGAGCCTTTTGGTGGACCGCGCGGCACGCGCACCTATTTTTATGGCCAGCATGGCTGGCGGCATGGAAATCGAGGAAGTCGCGAAGGATCGTCCAGAATCAATTCTGCGCGAGCCGATTTATCCAGAGACCGGTTTTCAGCCTTATCATGCTCGGAAACTTGCGTTCGGCCTGGGGCTTTCAACCGAAATAGTTGGTGCTGCGGTGCCCTTCCTCCAGTCGCTTTATCGCGCGTTCCTCGAAACGGATGCTTCTCTCTTGGAGATCAATCCATGCGTTATTACTGGCGACGGCCAACTGGTGGCGCTAGATGCCAAGATGAATTTCGACGACAACGCGCTCTATCGTCATCCTGAGTTGAAGGAGCTGCGTGATCTGGAAGAAGAGACGCCGCTGGAGGTCGAAGCCTCTAAATTTAAACTTAACTACATCAAGCTCGATGGAAACATTGCATGTATGGTAAATGGCGCCGGCCTTGCGATGGCGACCATGGACATCATCAAATTGAGCGGCGGCAGGCCGGCGAATTTTCTCGACGTGGGTGGCGACGCCTCCGAGCAGCGCGTGAAAAACGCGTTTTGCATATTGTTGAGCGATCCCCACGTAAGAGCGGTCTTCATCAACGTCTTCGGCGGCATTCTGCGGTGCGACATGCTGGCAAGCGGCATCGTAAGCGCGGCAAAAGAGCTGAAAATTAAAACGCCCGTGATCGTGAGGATGGAAGGCACGAACGTGAAGCAGGGACAGGAAATCTTGCGGAATTCCGGCCTGAATTTCACCGTAGCCAATGGAATGAAAGACGGTGCCGAGAAGGCTGTTTCGCTGGCGGGCGAGGCGCGATGAGCATTCTTGTGGATAAAGCCACGCGGGTTATCGTGCAGGGCCTTACTGGCCGCGAAGGCAGCTTTCACTCGCAGCAAATGATCGACTACGGCACGCGAATCGTAGCCGGCGTCACTCCCGGCAAAGGTGGCTCCAAGCATGTCGGGGTGCCGGTGTTCAATACCGTGGTGGATGCCGTTCGCGAAACTGGCGCAAACGCGGTGATGGCATTCGTGCCGCCGTCCTTTGCTGCTGACGCAATTTTGGAGGCAGTGGACGCGAGCTTACCGCTGATCATCTGCATCGCCGAAGGAATACCGGTGCTTGACATGGTTCGAGTCGCCGCCTCGTTAAGGGGCTCGAAGACGCGGCTTATCGGCCCGAATTGTCCCGGAATAATTTCTCCTGGCCAATGCAAGCTAGGAATAATGCCCGGATTCATCCACAAACAAGGTCATGTCGGAGTCGTGAGCCGTAGCGGCACGTTAACGTACGAGGCGGTCGGGCAGCTTTCGAGCCTTGGCATCGGGCAATCCACTTGCATTGGCATTGGGGGCGACCCGATTATCGGCACGAACTTCGTCGAGGTCATACGAATGTTCAACGACGATCCTGAAACGCACGCGATCGTGATGATCGGCGAAATCGGCGGGAATGCTGAAGAGGCCGCAGCTGAATTTATCAAGAAGCAGGTGAAAAAGCCGGTGGTGGGGTTTATTGCCGGACAGACCGCGCCGCCCGGCCGCCGCATGGGTCATGCTGGGGCAATTATAAGCGGCGGGCAAGGCACTGCCGCTGAAAAATATGAGGCTCTGCGCGCGGCCGGAATTCACACCGTAGAGAGCCCGGCTGAGATCGGCCGCGCGGTTGCCGCTGTGATCGGTCGCCGGGGGATCAAGTCCGCTCGAAAGCCTGCGATGAGAAAAAAGACTTCCAGCCGCCAAAAGAAATCTCCCGACGAAAAGAAGCTAGCGCCCGTTTCCAAGGATTAGGCTCCCGTGTGCGGAATATGTGGCGTCATCGGAGTTGAATCAAGAGAACCAGGCGAGGCGACTGTCCGCCGGATGATGGACGCTATGGTCCACCGCGGCCCGGATGGCGAGGGTATATTGTTCTCGCCACCGGTCGCAGCAGGCATGCGGCGCCTTAGCATTATCGATCTCCCCGGCGGCAGCCAGCCTGTATGGAATGAAACGCAAACGCTGGCGACCATCTTTAACGGCGAAATTTATAACTTTCGCGACCTTCGCAAAGAATTGGAGAACACGGGCCACCGGTTTCGTACTCGTTCCGATACCGAAGTAATCGTTCACGCGTACGAGGAATGGGGAGAGCACTGCGTTCGACACCTGCGCGGGATGTTTGCGCTCGCCGTTGTGGAAATGCCGCTGGGCCCGACCGGTCGGGCCACTCATGTCTTTCTGGCAAGAGACCGCCTGGGCATTAAGCCGCTTTATTACATAGTCGTCGATCGCAAAATATTCTTCGCTTCGGAAGTGCGTGCCCTCCTGGCGAGTGGCAACGTTCCCGCCCGTCTCGCTTCCGAAGCGATTCCCGCTTATCTGCTATTTGGTTCCGTTTGCGAGCCGAGCACGCTAGTCGAAGGCGTTGCTTCCCTCCCTCCCGGGTATTCGGTCCGCATTTCGCTGGACGAGATACCGCACTCTGTGGCACCGACGCAGTATTGGGATGCCGCGAGCGTAAACGAGACAACCGTCATCGGGCCTGGCTCCAGCGAAAGCGATTCTTCAACGCAGCAAACACGCAGGCTCCTGAATGACGCCGTCACCAGCCACCTGATGGCCGACGTTCCGGTTGGCGTATTTCTGAGTGGCGGAATTGATTCAACGGCGATTGCGGCTCTCGCTAGTGAATCGCAAGGCGGAATCCACACGTTCACGGTGGCCTTTCCCGATACCGAATTTAGTGAGGCCGAACAGGCACGCTCGACCGCACGCCTCCTTAAAACGGAACACAGCGAACTCATTCTCTCTGATCAGGACATGATTGCGCAGCTTGATGATGCGCTTAGCGCCTTCGACCAACCCAGCATGGATGGCATCAACACTTTTTTTGTTTCGCGGGCAGCTCGTCAAGCAGGACTGAAAGTCGCTCTTTCCGGCTTGGGAAGCGATGAAGTATTTGGGGGGTACACTTCGTTTCGTGCCCGGTCCGCACTCGCCCATATTTCGGTAGCCGGCCGTCTGTTACCGCGTTCTCTCCGTCGGGCGGGTCGGGGAGTGATGAGCCTTACTGGGGCGATGTTGGTGCCACCCGACCGCTTACGAAAAGCCTTAGCCGCATTTCAGTATCCCGATCTGTTCCCAGACTCGTACTTTTTCGCACGTTTGCTCTTTACGCCGGGCATGCTCACCGAGGGGCAGCCTCGCGGCTCTGCCTCCCGAGAGATCTTGCCTTGGTGGCGCTGGCTCCGCGATACCACGCGACAGGCCAAGGCAATGGACGGGTTCACACGCGTCTCATGGCTGGAGCTACGCTCCTACCTGCTAAATGTCCTTCTGCGGGATACTGACGCCATGAGCATGAGCAATTCTCTCGAGGTGCGCGTGCCATTCTTGGATGGCCCGCTTGTGGAGTACGTCTTGTCGCTTCCAGAGTCGGTTAAGACTCATTCGAAGCAGCCGAAGGACCTTCTCATCGAGGCGCTCACGGATATCTTGCCGGTCCAGGTTTTATCGCAACGAAAGCAAACCTTTACATTCCCATGGCAAAATTGGTTGCGCGGCGCACTGAGAAAGCGTGTCGCCGCGGGCCTGGCAGACTGGTCCCCGAGTCTTGAGCCGGAGCTTGGTGCAAGCTTCGCCAGCGGCGTATGGCGTGATTTCCTGAACGGTCGCACAACATGGTCGCGTCCGTGGAGCCTTTACGTGTTGAACGAATGGGTAAAGCGTCACCTTCGAAGCGATCGGACGAACACAGCCGGATTGCGCGAACCCGCGGCTGTAGCTTAGTCGCTGAGTGACGCGGGCGTGAACAACACCGCATCTAAAACCCAATGATCATTCTGGGCATCAATGCCTATCATGCGAACGCCGCCGCGGCAATCGTCGTCGATGGCCAACTCGTCGCGGCTGTCGAAGAAGAGCGGCTCAATCGAGTGAAATACGCCGCCGGCTTGCCCGCTCGCGCGATCCAGTTTTGCCTCGATCAGGCCGGCGCAAAACTCTCCGAAGTGGATCACATCGCGGTGCCACGCGATCCGTGGGCTCGCTTGGGGACAAAGCTACGCTACGCCATACACATGCCGTCGTTCGCTCTCGATCGCGCCCACGTGATCCGTCGCTTTGCAGGTATTCGCGAAGACATTGCCACTGCCTTCGAAACTGACCGGAGTGCGATCCGTGCTCAATTTCACCGCGTCGAGCACCACCGTGCTCATCTTGCCAGCGCTTTCTTTGTATCGCCATTCGATCGGGCAGCCGTGCTCTCTGCTGACGGTTTGGGCGACTTCGCGAGTTTCATGTGCGGCGTAGGCGAAGGACCAAAAATAAGC
>Ga0209579_10002796_pt1 | contig 13030 bp, 17 predicted proteins | sample Coa_R1_2_FD_187152 | JGI IMG/M metagenome (GOLD analysis project Ga0209579, IMG submission 187152) | Surface soil microbial communities from Centralia Pennsylvania, which are recovering from an underground coalmine fire - Coalmine... | ecosystem: Environmental > Terrestrial > Soil >... | reverse complement strand
GGTCGCACCTTTCCCGGCATATTCCGAGGCTGTTCGGAAAGTATCCGCCGATGGCTCTAAGCCATGCAGAGTACGAACACATTCGGCAAAACGCAAAACCGTTAAAAGATTCTCACAGTCAAAGTTGAGAGTTTCCATTTATTTCTCCTATGTGATTTGAGTTGGATTGGGATTCGCGGAGACCGCGCCGGGTGAACCAACTCAGATTGCCCCACCCACCAAGGCATTTCGCTTCGCAGAAACGCGCCGAAGCATGAGCGCGGAAGGAACGAAGCGAATCTTAACTAATAGGGGTCATGTAGCGCTCAAGTGCCCGCTCTGCATCGGTTTTGAAGAAACCATCCCGCTCGTCTTGCTGACACCGTTTCCAGGCCTCGGAAAGCAATTCGAACGTTGGGAAACGATTTCCGCAATATTGCAGAATGCGATCTTTGTACTGCGGTTTTTCCTCATAAGTCACGTCGGCATTTGACCAAATGAAGTACATCGCATCAGCCAACACATCCGCGAAATCTGGGTTGTTCAGCAAGCTCTTCCAATTTCTAGGAGCGTTCATTCCAAGCGCCAGTTTGATGTAATGATTCATGACTCGATTTGCCGCTGTTTCCGTTCCTACCGCTGCACATTCGCGGCTGATCTGCCGGAGTTCCTCAGCAGTCAAATTTCTCCACACACCATCATGCGGAACAAGTTTGCCTTCGGCAGACAACTTTGAGAACGCTTCTTGGAGCGACTCTACCGTGAAAAATCCTGAACGGTAAAGTTCGTCCATGTCTCGGGCAACCTCTTCATAATTTGGCGCTCGATGGAGATAAGTTCTCATCAGGTAATCGAGTAGCACGTTAAAATTGTGTTCAAGCGAGCGATACTCGGGCGTTTTTGCAGCGAACTCCCGAGCGACGTTACCAATTTCGTTGTCTACCTCATCCTCTGTCATCTTTGCCCGAGCTGCTTTCAGCGCTCGCAGACTTTTCGTAACAACATAGCCCGCGCTGTCAACCTCGGTGAGCGTGTCGGCTTCGTGTTCGTCAGCGAGCCACGCAGACCATGTACCCTGACCAGGGATCATGACGTGATCGTTCATGAATGGATCGTTATTCGACATTGTTTTTCCCTTTTTCCAATTTACCTATTGCGCTCCCTAGCCCGCCTTATTCCTTCGAGCACTATCGGTCTCGTTTGTGGGTTCCTTGCCATTTCTAAAACGCCGTGCCAGAGTCGGACGATACTGGCCGTATCGAGCCTATCCAGTTGCTCATAAGTTATTTCCTGATCGTTGTCGTAAAAATCATCTTCGTTCATGTGTTTTCCTTTTGGTTGGGATAACTGCCGCGTGAGTCTTGGCAGGCAAATCTAGAAATTCAAGGAACCAGACCGCTATCGCCGCCGAATATTCCGTTACAGAAAAACAGGCGGGCATCGGAGTTTAGAGCCTGCAATTCGAGCGAATAACTCTCCCATGGCCTTACCGTGTTCCGTTCCAGGAAAATTTCTTTTTCCAGTCGGCACACAAGATTGGCAAGGTCAATTTGCCGGTTATGTTTGCGGCAGAAGTCCACCAGCTTCGACAGCCAATCCGCTAATTCCTCTCGGTACACGTTTCGAAGTCGGTACTCCGCGACAGAACCCCCCGGATTCCGCATTGCTTCCCAGAAGTAATCCATTAGCAGTGATCTGGTGCTCGGTCTCGGCAAGTCTTGGCCCTTGTCGTACCTCGGAAAGTCGGGAAAGCAAGTTGGGTCATTTTCGTAAACTGGATTATTGGACAGCTTTGGAAAATAGGGTGACGGTTTGGATTCTTGAAGCCCGCGCCTATTTAACGCTTCAACTATCTCGCCGACTGAAGGGGATTCGGGCGGGACGGGTTGTGGGGTTTGCTCGGGTTCCTTTTTGTGTCCATTTTCTGAACTCAGACAGTCAACGAGATTGCCCGGATTCGGCGACGGCGTTGCTTGCTCGGTTTCAGCCTGATTCTCGCTGCGTACCGCATTCGATTCTGCCATCATGGTCAATGCGAGTTGAGCATCGTCCCGTCGCCGGTCGCTAGGACGTTCAGCAATGGCAAGGAACGCGTTCCGAATTGTTTTCCTCAACTCCTCGTCATCTGACCATTCATAGCGATCCAGCAAGATTTCTATTTCTCGGTTCATGTCGGCCAAACTACTCCTGAGGGATTGGATTTGTGATCTGGTTTGGAACGCGGAGTTATGTCCATTTTCCGCACGTTGCCCGCGACGAGATAAAGAAGCTCGTATTGACGAACAGCAAGGAGCAGCAATCGTGACGGCGTGCGCTTGTCTGCCATCAATTGCCGCAGCAGATAGCGGCTTGGGTGCTTTATTTCTTCCAAAGCGGTTGTCCTAACCTTAGTGGACGCTTTTGGATCGCGCACAATCCGCCGCCGAATGCCGTCTGGAGTGAGTACATGTCGCCTCAATTGGCTATTCCTCGATTTTCAAAAATGCCTCGATTTCGCCTCAATTCCGCCACGATTTAGCGGGTATTTCGCCACAATTTCGCCGCCCCGCGACGCCTAGCAGATCGGGCTGCGCGAGGGGCTTGGGCGTGAAGCCAGCGAGGAAAAATTAATGTTACTCCCCAAGCTCGCTCCGACCCGAAGATCAGTAGCTAAGTCGCACAGCATCAATCAGATACTTGAGGTATGCTCTCCGCGCTTCGTCCGGCGTTGCGTGCGCTCGGGAGTCTAATTCCGTTGCCCGATTCGTTGCAGGCTTTTAAGACTTGATTTAGCCAATTAGTCGCCCCAAGGCATCCAGAATTCGTGCCGAAAGCGAACACGATTTTAGTTAATGCATTCAAAATAAAGCAGTTATCCAATGCAGGTAACAATATGTTGAATTGTTACATGTCAGAAATGGCGAAAATTAGGCGAAAACGCTCGTTTTCAAGCGAATATTGTCCTAGCGCCAGGCGATTCGTTCTGATCCGCCTTTCCCCTCCCGTCAAAGTATGGGCTTGTGTGTCCATTTTCTGTATGTAACTTTATTATAATTTTGTTGACTACGTGGTGAGGTTTCAGTATTGTTACATCAGCACCGAAGGAGCTATATGGAACACTTGACCAAAGATGAATTGCTTAGGTTACTTGCCGTCGCACGTGCAGAAAATGAACGTGATTTCTTGATGATCCTTACGGGCTTCTGGCATGGATTGCGGGCGTCCGAAGTCACGGGCCTTACCAAATCCTCGATTCGTGACGGGCACCTGACCATCCAGCGGCTAAAAGGCAGTCTAAAGACCACTCAGCCGCTCGTTTCTCACGACAATCCTCTGCTCGATGAGAAATCCGCGCTAACCGCGTTTATCGCTGATTTGCCCGCACGCACGAAGCTCTTTGATGTGAGCCGTATTCAATTCTGGCGACTATTCCAGGAGTACGGCAAGACAGCGGGCATCCCATCGCACAAGCGTCATTGCCATGTCCTGAAGCACTCAATTGCGATGGCGACGATCCGCGAGGCAGGCATTGAGAACGTTCGTCAGTACCTCGGGCACAAATCAATCGCGAGTACGGGCGCGTATCTTCGGGTCAACGATCAACAGGCGAGCGCTGCGATTCAGGCCGCAGGGATTTGACGCGATGCACTACATCATTATCGGCACTGCCCACAAGTATCAGCGATACTGCGACTATGTGAAGAGCGAGTTGGAGGCAATTTTTCGCGAGTGCACGCCGGTTCTCATAGCGGAAGAAACCAAGTCAGACACCGACAAACCAACATACGGGCAACAAATCATTACTCCTGACCGATGGCTTTCGATCATCATGGACAAAGAACGAGAAAAGGACGCAAGAATTTCCGAAGCCTTAGATAAAGAATTCGAATATATAGAACAACACAACATTGTTGCATATGACCGCCGTGCTCAAACCATTCGAGAGGAATATTGGTTAAACCAAATTGAAGAGAAATGCCGCGAACTAAAAATTACGGATGGCACAGTCGTAATAACATGCGGGCTGAAGCACTTGTATTTCTTAGCGGACAAGGCGCTCAAGCGCGGCGTTACTCGGGTGACCACGCTTGAATGCCCATCGGACATTCGTCAGATGGAAAATCTCAATTGTATGCACTTGTGGTAGCTGCTACTTTAGTCTTTAAAGGTAATGGTCGCGAGTCTGTCCTAAGCCCCAACGCTTCGTTGCGGGAGATTTGAACACCATCTACATACGGAGTTAACGCCGCCCCTCCACAGTTTGGACACGGCTCCTGCCTATGCTCTAACTCGTCGTACGGACGGCATTCTTCGCTTTGGCATCGCATCGGGTCCACTGGCAAGCACCTTGCGCGTTTGTATTCGTGGTAGAGGTGCCCGCAAGAGAATCTTCGGATCAGAAGATATTTGTTCATTTTCTGTACACCATTTACAACTAGCGGAAGCCATCCAGGTTTGATAGGCGGGCGTCGTGCCGTTTACGTCGTACCAAAATTGCCCGCGAATAGTACCGGAACCCGATGACCACTTGAGTTGGGCTTCGAGCAAGAATTCGTATGTGGAAGTGGTGGAGGCTTGGGCAACAGCACTTGTAGCAGCTAGATTGGTTCCAGCTTTTGAGGTTCCAAGGTAGAGCTTCAGAGTTATAGTGTTGCCCGCATTTGACGCGGGAGTGAGTGTTCCTGCCAATCTGATGAGAAATGGCCTGCTAACGTCAAAGCAGCCGCTATTAAACGCAGGTCTTGGAACACCCGGACTGGATAGGTATGAGAAACCCGCGTTCAACAAACTCGGATTGACCCGTTGATCCAACGGTGTCTGTGATCCGTAAACCGAGGATTGCAGCGGAACCGACAAGACAGCGGTTACCGTTCCCGAGCTGGAATCAGTACCGACCTTTAATTCAGTTTCAGCAGTGCTGGCAAGCGCCTGCGGAAGTATCTGATTTCGATTCGTGCCGCCGAAATATGCAACAACGAGCTTTGAAGAGTCTCCCATTAATTCCTCTGTCCATTTTCTGCACTGACTAAAATTGGATTCGTGCGCCAATTCCAACGTTGGAATAACTGCTCCCGCCACTCGTCATTAACTGCCAAGCCGCCAAATCGCTAGCGGGCAGCGTGTAGGAATGAGTTGTGTCTGAGCACTGTGCGTTGGCTGGCGGCGCGCTTGATCCATTAACTGTACAGGTAAGTGCAGTCGAGGTTCCGTTGTCGAGCAGAGTTATTGCTAGAGTTTGGCCGCTACTAAGAGGGGTTCCCAAAACTACCGAGAGATTCGAAAATGTGGCCGGAGCTGCTGCAACGGGCGACTCGGCATTGCCAATAGCTGTAACAATGCTGTTATAAACACCGTTTAGCGGGGCGTAGCTCGTTCCAGTAAGAACAATGTTGATGCCATTTGAGGAAACGATTCCAGCGGTTGGCGTATTTCCGATGACTTCGGGGTTCCAATTCGTTCCGTCATAACATACTAGGATGGGTCTGTTTGCAGGAATATCGCCCGCCACTAGACTCGTATTGTTCAGCCACTTTTCTACGTTTTTTGCTCCGAGCGAATTGACGTTCAACGTCAAACTTCCCGTATTTGTAGTTGTCGTTGTGTAGATAATGCAGTCGCCTGCTTTGGGAGTAAATGGCTGAGAAGTGTTACAAACTTGCGTGGTTCCCGAACCGGAAGAATCGAAGCAGGATGGCGGATTGCGGAAGGCGTTTTGTCCGAACGCCAGCGAGTTGACAAAGATTAGTAGAGCTGCAATGTGGGATAAGGGTTTTTTCATGGGGAGTTTTTAATTGCCTAAACTTCGCGACTTGGGTTCCAAAGACTCGAACGCTGTCGCTGGTTCTGGGTTTGTTCAAGCAGATTTTCGAGCCGTTCTTGTTCGGATAGTTCCTCATCCGGCAACAATTTCGCAGCCGATTTTCTGATAGCTGAAAATTGCGAGTGTTCGTGCAGAAATCGCAGGGTATCGAGGTCGCGGCGTTCTATTCCACTTTGAAAAAGAAGAGAAGCCTGTTTGGGTTCGTCCATTGAAAGCAATGTCCAAAGCTGAATTTGTGCTTCGCAAATTTGGGTTGCGCGTTCGCGAAGATTTGCAGAGTCAAAGCGGGCAAGCAAATCCGTCAATTCTTGTTCGAGCTTTGTGGTTTCGAGTTCAGTAACGGTTTTTACCATTTTTCGTAAAGTGTCCTGCGTACGCCCGTTGGGTATGGAGGTTTTCTGTCGTTGAGAAATTCCAGGTGAGAGCCACACCCGCAGAGTTTATCCATCCCCAACGAATGAGCTTTTCGCGAAGGCGCTGGCTATTATTGGCGTCTTGGATTTTCATGCCCGATACCACAAGAGGAGCGCACAAGAAGACGCTGTAAGCCCCACGATTTTGAAATCCCGCCATCTAAGAGTAGTAAGCAGGTCTTGGTTAATTAAAATCTGGCCAATCGTTGCGCTAGTAATTGTGTTGGCTCCCTCCCATAGAACGGTGTTGCTCTGCGGGTCTGTAACGAGAATTTGGGCTGCTGCGGGCGTTGCGCTGTTTGCGAGCAATGCAATTTTGTATGGTTGAATCCCCCACTGACGTGTAATAGCGCCAGACAATTGCTGTGCGTTCGACGGCAGATTGCCCGTGTTCAGCGTCTGTGCTGCACGCCAGCCGCTCGCGGTGTCAGAGTCGGCGACGGTGACAATCGGATTGCCGTTCAAGTTTGTAGTTAGTGCAGACATTCGGTCGTTCCTTTTTCAGCCCCTCTAGGTCAATTCACACGTGTCCGACACTTGGCGGGCAACGATCTCGATTTCCTTTGCCACGGGGAAGCGATGGCCGGGTTTTTGCGGGGATGGAGAGAAGCAGACATAATCGCGGAGTTGCGGCTCAGACGCGACAAAGTTCGTCAGAGGGGCGTGGAAGCGACCTTCGGGACTAACAATTGTTGCGAATTTTCGCTCTCGGTTGAGCTGTACGACTTGGCCAAACAGGATATCCATAAAAACAAAAGCGCCAGAAAGCAGACGGCTGGTTTGCCGAAAGCTCGCTGGCGCATTTGCCCTTTTCATTGTGTTGGACACCGAACGTTGCTTAAGCGCTCGGGAAATAGAAAAACTGAACTTGTTTATGTCCAACGATTGAAAAGGAGCCAGCGGTCAGCAAGCCGCGAAAGGGTTGGTTTGTGCAGAAAATGGACGGAGCAGAATGCGGGAAAATCGCTCCTATTACTTAGTACACAGGAATTCTAGATTTCTGTTAGCGTCGGCGTCTAAAGAATGACGGGCCGAGCATCGGTTTAAGGTTGTCAATCGCCCTTCGTTCGAGAGTTCGAACGTTTTGCAGGCTCAGGCCAGTCAAAGACTCGACTTCTGGGTAACTCCGCGAACGGTTCATGAGCTTCTCATTGTCCATCCATAGAGCCGTGAAAACTGACTGCTGATCCTCGGGCAACTTTGTTAAGGCGCGATTCAAATCGAGGTACGTGTCGAATCCATCCTGACGACCGCCCGTAAGGGTCGCAATCTGGGAACTCGCTTGTGCCATTAGTGAGTCGAATAAAACTCTGGCCTCACTCCCCTTATCCTTCGCAGGCTTGAACGCTTCGGATCGTTCGTCTAAAGATCGGTCATCATTGGCCGACGCCGAATCTCCGCCGGTCATCTCAGTCAAGTTATTTGCTGCGTCTAGTCTTGCTAGGTATTTGCTATCCGTTCGCGTGCCGTCTAGGGAAAGCGATATGGTGGAATTCTGAATTATTCGACCTTCGCCTCTCGTTTGGTCGTTCTGGAGCTTGTTCTTGCAGACTTTCCAAACAACAGCGCTTATTTCCTTCGCGCTCTTGCCAGCAATTCGGCGCATTATCGCCTGTTCGTGCTCGATGAGCTGTAACCGAAGGTCCAGCATTTTGCTCTCGGATGCATCCGCATCACGGGTAAACCCGCGCTTACGGACCGCTTTCATCAAAATGTCACAAAATCCGTATTTGCAGGGTTCATCCTTTTCTGGGCGCTCGCATCGCAAGCTCAGCAACAGATCGGCATGAGCATCCCAGCAAGCAAGACAATATTTCGAGATGAATTTGTCCCGGAGCACTGTTTCCGTTGGGTCAATAAGGTAGGAGTGCGGGCAGCCGATCACCGGTCAAATACACTCCTCAATCTGCGCTTCTTCGAGTTCCTGCTGCTTTCTGATTTCCTCTGCCCACTGTTTTGCCCGAGCTTGCTCCTGTTCGGTGGCTGTAGCGATTTCCTGTTTCGTCTGCTCGCGTTCCCTTTTGGAGGCAAGCGCCGAGTTTACAAACTGGTCGAGGTTGTCTCGAATCTCGAAACTAGGATTTGGTGCATTGTCCAGGGGAATATTTGTAATTGCATTGCAGATTGTCTGTGGATTCACACCAGCTATAAGGTGTTTGGTTATGGTTTCTTCCGTGGACGGATACTGCCCATCTTTTGAAGCACGGGCAAGTTTCAGGTCATGCTTTGTCATGAACTGTTTGATCTGGGCAAGGGCCTCCGATATCTGTTTGCCTTGTCCGTTTTCTGAACGTAAATTAGAGCGAGAGTGAAGGTTCCGATTTGGATTTTGATCTTCTATGGCTACCGGTTTTTGGGTAGCCATTCCTACGCCCTCGCCCTCGCCTAAGCAGAAGCCAGAGCCAAAGCCCAAGCCCACGTAGCCATTGGCTACCCGTTGGGCACCCACATCGTTTGTTGAACTTAGGAAGTTCTCCAGCAGCTCTTTCGGGGGTTCTGGCCCAAGCTTCTCATGCCTGTCATTCAACCGACTCGCAGACGGAAGGCGTCCGGGTTTGGTTATTCCAACCCAGAAGCCCCAAATCTTGTTATCGTTGGTTTGCCAGCGGAACAGAAGCTTGACACGCGCGTACTCGTCGAGCAGTTTTTCGACGCGATCTCTGCTCCAGTCCGGTCGGTTGAAGCTGTACACAGTTGACCAGATCAGATCGGGGTCACATTCAAACACTCCATTTGCCATCGCAAGAGGAATTAGATTGGCGAACTCCGCTCGGAACTCAACGGGAAAAACGGCGCGGAGCTTATGAGAAAGCCAGATACCAGGTCCGTCAACGACACGCTTAGGCATTGCGATCCTCCAGAAAACGGCGAGACTTTACTGGATGGATAGCAGCGTCAAGCTTTCGTCGGAGGTGCCTGAGCTTCGAGTGGAACTCTGCGGCAGGAGCCTCCGCCCCGTTGGTGAAGTCAATTTCTAGTTGATGGCCAATCTGCTGCGGGTCATCAAAAACGATTTTCGCGAGGGGAGTTACTGGATCAATTCGGATGAATCGTAATTTCTTAGTGGTAAGCAAATATGCCCCGAAGGACATATCCGTAGTGTGGTACTCCATGCGTTCTCCTTGTGCTTCATGTTGTTGCTGTTTTTGAAACTTGCCTCTTACAAGAGCTTCCCAGGTTGACTGTAAAATTTGCGGATCGCGCACGGTTCAATGATCCGTGTACTTCTAGCGTGAGCAGGCAAACCATTTCGGGCGTCAGCCCATGGAGCTTCGCTGTGCGAGAGACGTGTCAGTTGTGCAGCCCGCAGTCTGCCGTACGTTGTCAAGACGCTATCAATGACTGTCCTCTCTTCCGCTGACAGATTTGCCACAACTCCCCCACGCATGTGCTTAACATGCTCCCACACGGCGGGCACGACGGGCCCATGCTGCCAAGCACAAATCGGGTCAGGGAATAATGTCTGATTACGCTTTACGAGAGACGATGCTTGGCTGTAATACAGCAATTTCATTAGTTCTGTCATGGTGCGGGCACCGCGCTCTAGGATGTACTGCGTAACTTCCAACGCTTTTTGACTCGCTGGTTGTTTGTCGTACAACATTGCTCCTCCTTTGGATTTTGACCGAAGAAAAATTGTGAGTGCTCCTTCACCAACGGCTTTGTACACAAGTGCATTCACGCGCTTGTGCAGAAAATGAACAGGAATCTATTAAGCTTCGTGCTCATCGGGTTCTTTGTGTGCCGCTATAAAAGCATCGAGATCGGCGCGGTCAATTAGCAGGCGCTTCCCAAATTTGCAAAAGGCGATTCTCTGTTGCCAGATCAATGTGCGGACAAACCACGCCGTCGCACCAAGATATCGAGCCGCATCTTGCACCCCGAGCAATCGAGGTTGAATTGGTTGTTCAATTTGTTCGGACACAGTTCCCCCTGAATCAAAGGGAAGCGTTTGTCCTATTGCTATCTCGGCAGGAGAGACAAGCTTTTCGGATTACGTTCCTAGGGAGTGGTCCGTTATCCAAGCCGCGAGCGCGGCCCACGGTTTGCACCCCTTTGGCAACCGGCCTACTGAGCTAATTTGTAAACGTTGGGTGCCTTTGATCTGTCGCGGTGCTCATGACCGAGACGACCCCAGCGAGTTAAACATCAAGTTAGATGCTGTATGGTCAGAGAAGGAGACAACACAAAAGTGAACGAGACCTACGTGCAGAAAATGAACACACTGTGCAGAAAATGAACTAACTTCCAGGTTTTCCAAAGAGCCACTTTCGTGCTATTGTCGTCTTGCACCATGAGCATTAGATTATTGGTGCAAAACAAAAAAATGAAGAGGCGGGCACACGGCGAAGGCTCACTGTTGCGACGGAAGGGCTGCAACCTCTGGTACTGCCAATATTACAAAGACGGGAAGCGCATTCGCGTAAGCTCTGGAACCGCCGTCAAACAGAAAGCGCTCGGGGTCTTGCGGCGACTTATGGGAGATAGTGAGCGCGGTTTAATCCCAATTAATGAACTCAAGAAAATAACGTATGGAGAACTTAGAGCGGGATTGCTCGCTAACTACGCGGAGAAGGGAAACGCGACGCTTTACCAGACGGCAGACGGCGACGAAAGCATTGGCGGTCTGAAAGCTTTAGACGCTTTCTTTGGATTCTCTGAAGACAACCCCGGTGCGATTCTTCCACGTATAACGACCGATTCTGCCCGTAAGTTTGCGCAGCAACGTCAAGCAGGAGGGTTCAGCAACGCGACAATTAATCGCAGCCTATCGTGTTTGCGTCGTATGCTCCGTATTGCACACGAAGATGGCAGGATTCAGGTTGTGCCGAAGATTCGTTTTCTCAAAGAGCCATCGGCGCGAAAGGGATTTGTTGAGATTGCCCAATTCGAGAAGCTGTTAAACGCACTGCCGAAAAATCTACGTCCGCTAGTCCTATTCTTGTATTGGTGCGGTGTTCGGTTGGGCGAAGCCCGGTCAATCGAATGGCCGCAAGTGGACTTAAAAAATAACCTTGTCCGCTTGGAGGATGAACAGACGAAGACGGGCGAAGCGCGGATAGTTCCCCTTCCACCTGTGCTGATCGCAATCTTGAGAGAAATGCAACCTAAGACGGGTCGCGTGTTTGATGACACGAATTTGCGCACGGAGTGGGCGAAGGCCAGCGAAGCTGTTGGTCTTGGCAGTAGAATCAAATTGAAAAGCGAGTCAGGTTTTACGTGGTATCAATACGTTGGTCTGATGGTTCACGATCTTAGGCGCTCGGCAGTTCGTAATTTAGTAAACGCGGGAGTTCCAGAACGAGTAGCGATGAAAATTAGCGGGCACAAAACGCGCTCGGTGTTTGATCGGTATCACATCGTCTCGGCGGAAGATGTATCAGCGGCCATGACTAAACTGGTTAGCTCCGCTCGTTCGCATCGTAAACGACAGCGAAGGTCGCGGGTTGGTGCAAATTTGGTGCAAAGCGATCACCGTCGTACCCGTAAGTTGTTGAGGGCGCGTAGCTCAAACGGATAGAGCATCGGATTTCTAATCCGAGGGTTGCAGGTTCGATTCCTGCCGCGCCTACCATCTACCTCGCTGACCCGATTAGCTAATTCGCCGTCTGAGACTCTGAACTAATGGCCGTTTCAGGTGCACTATGCCCGAAACTATGCCCATTCTGGTGTGATTGGAGTTTACTCATTGCCTCTGCGATGTCAGTCTGGGTGACAATTGCATACCTCTCAAAAACGCTTCTTGTGCGCCATCCTCCAATCTTCTGAATCACACCTTCAGCAACTCCAGCCCTCCGCAGATTGCGTGCTGCCGTTCGCCTTAGATCGTGGAAGATAAGCCCTTCATACCTGAGATTGTCCGAATTGCAGGGTTCGCATTTATGGCCCTCGACCGGAAGCGAACACTTGTAGCACACCATTTTCCCAACCCCTGCTCGAATACAGGCAGTCCACCACGTTTTGCGGAAATCCCTAACAGGTGTTCCGTCCGTTCGAGTGAGAACGAAATCATCCGGGTGCTTTCCTGCGAGCAAAATGGACATCAATCGGTAGATGGGATCGGTCATCGTAACCTCACGTCCATCGCGATTCTTCGTTGTGCCGGGTTCCAAACGCAGGGTTCTGGCAAGTAGGTCAACCTCTCGAACGCGCATCCGAAGAAGCTCCCCTTTTCGCCAGCCGTATGTTCGCCCAAGCTCCACTAGGACGCGAAACCAAAGCTCTGGGCAAGCATCAAGCAGCCCGGAACACGCTTTGTCCTCAAGAAACCCCTTTCGGATGTTGTCCTCCCTCAATTTCGGGAAAATCGGAATGCGCTGAACCTTTGGTGGTGTCATCTGCTGGGCGAGTCGATACATGCGTTTTAGGCAAGCGAGTTCGCGGTTGATCGTGGCATTCTCAGCCGTCTGTTGCTGTCTGGTATCCACGTATTTTGAAATCAAATCACTCGACATCTCGATTGCGCGTAGGTTGCCAAAGAAAGGTTGAAGATGTAGCCGCCATCTTGCTTCAGCATCACACAGTGATTTGCGCCCATTGATTCGGTAATCCCGCAAGAAATCCTCCGCGAGTTCATCGACTCGAATACGCTCAGCACGTGGGCCAAGAAAGTTCCCAGTCGTGATCTGAGCAAGTCTCTGTTTCAGGAAGTCCTTAGCCTTCCCCTCATCAGCAGTATGCGTACTCTCGCGGTACGGTTTTCCATTCCGGTAATACTTTACCCACCAAATTGAACTGCCCTTCTGTAAGTAAATGCTCCCAGTCCCTCGTGGTCGTGCCATTGCGTCTCCTTTCCGTTCGGTCATAGTTTGGTCATAGGACACTCGGGAATGGGCAT
>Ga0209579_10002793_pt1 | contig 13045 bp, 11 predicted proteins | sample Coa_R1_2_FD_187152 | JGI IMG/M metagenome (GOLD analysis project Ga0209579, IMG submission 187152) | Surface soil microbial communities from Centralia Pennsylvania, which are recovering from an underground coalmine fire - Coalmine... | ecosystem: Environmental > Terrestrial > Soil >... | reverse complement strand
GTCCAGCTCGATCTTGCTGATCGTGATCGTCGCGGCGACGCGGCCGGCCGTGAGCGAGCGCATTTGGAATGGAAATTTGAGGCCGTCGACCGTGCGGTAGTCGGCCAGCTGCTGTTCGAGGTCGTTCGTCGCGGTCCCGCTCACGATCCGGACTTCGAGGCCGGTGGCCGCATCGAGATAGACCTGCTGAACCCGGCCCTTTTTGTCGGTCACCCTCAGATGTTCGACCGCTTTGCCCGCGAACATCTCGGATCCGGCGTACGCGATCGTCGATCCCCTCGTCTTGTAGTCGAGCAGGGGGCTGTCGAAATCCGACTGCTCTTCGATGGCCTCCGCCGCCGCGCCGTTCACTTGAACCGCGACGAATGACCCGCCGCTCGGATCCACTTTCCACGCCGACGTGCCGTCGAAGCCGACGATGACCGAGCCGCCGGGCAGCGCGACGTCTTGCCGAGCGAGATTCGGGCGTTTCGCGTAGATGATGACCGGCACGGCGGCCGGCACTTCAGGCACCGACACCGTGCCGGTCTGCCGAATCGACTTCACGGCGCGCATCCGCTCCACGCCGCCGCGCGCCTCGATGTTTTTCGCCGCCAGCGATTCAGCCGTCAGCGCGGCCGGCGGCGCCGGCGTTTGCGCCGAAGGCGCCGCGGCGACCATGGCGCAGAGCGCCCCGCAGACGGCGACCGAACGCATGCGCGACATCAGGAGTCGTCCTTTGACCTGTTCCGGGATCATGCCAGGGATCGTAGTGCAAAGCCGGGACCAGCGGAACGCGGCTAGAGCCGCGCACCACGCTAGAAACTGACGCCGGTGCCGAAATTCACGCGCATACCGGCGCCGCTGCCATGCGAGACGCCCAGCCCCACCTGAAAAAACGCGGCCGACAGCCACACGCTGGCGCCAATTCCGGAATGGAGCGTCGCGTCCCGAAATCGTTGTCCTTTTTGATACGCCTCGCCGCTGTCGGCGAACACGCTCATGCCGATCTTGCCGATCGAGAGCGCCGACGACAACGGCACGCGAAATTCGAGCGAACCGGCCACCATTGTGTCGCCGGGAAACGCGCCGGCGGCGAATCCGCGCAGCGTCGACCATCCGCCGAGCAGTGACTCGAAATATCTTGGCATCGGCGTGTCGGCATCTTCGCGAAGCACGCGCATCGCGAGCACGGTCTGACCGATCAGTCCGATGAATCCGCGGGCTTCGAGATGAGTTCGATTGATCGACGAGGCAATGCCCGGTTCGGACGGCTGTCCCGCAAATGACAGGTGCTCGAGACTGGCAATCGCGTACACGGCATTGCGCGGATAGACCGGGTCGGCGCGGGTGTCGAAGGCAATGTCGCCGCGCACAGAGCGCACCTCGTCACTATCCGTGTCGAACGAAATGTGCTGCGATCCCACGCGGACGCCGGCGAGCAGCGGGCCGGCGCGCCGTTCCAAGCGCCCCCACACGCCGCGGCGGTCGTCGTCGATCTGAAATCCGGGATTCTTCTGACGAGAGATCGACGTGCCGAATTGGATCCGCGTGAACGGCCCGGCGACGAACGTCCGCTCGAACTCCGCGCCGGCCTGCTTCGTGCCGCCCCAGGTCAACGGAAACGAGACGCGGCCGCGACGCCCCGTCACGTCCACCACCGCGATTTGGGCGCCGAACGTGATGCCGTACCCGTCTTCGCCGCTCACAATCGGCAGCCACATCAGGCGGCTCAGGCCGCCACGCTTGACGACGCGGATCGGCTGGCCGGCGGTCTTCGGCACGACGAGTTTCACCGGTCCTTCATTGACGATGATGACGATCACGATCTTCGTGGGATCGACGATGGACGCAAAGCGCTTGAGCACCTGCACGTCGTCGAACTGCTTCGAGTCCCGGAGGCGCTTCGTCACGTCGTCGATCGTCGCCGCGGTGAACGGCGAGCCAATCGTGACGCCCGACAGCGCAATGACCTGCGCGTCTGTGGCGATCTGGTTCCCCTGCACGCGAAGCTCGGTGATGATTTCGGGAGATGTCTGGACGAACGAGTCCGCCCACCGGCCGTGCGGGATCGCCGTCGCAGCGGACGCATCGCCGTACAGCAGTGCGCTGAGCAGCAGCCCTACCACGATCGTCCCCGGCCCGGCTCCTTGATGCGGCTGGCGGTCTTGGCCTCCTGATAATTCTTGTAGTCGAGGTGATAGCGGACGTCGACCGCGCCGATCGCGAGCATCCCCCCCGCGAACACGTCGACGTCGCGCGGCAGCCACACGTCCTTGTTGTCCTTGAACGGCTGACTCATCGTCATCGACGCTTTGAGATCCGTCACGCGCAGCAGCCAGGCCGCCGGCAGAAAATCGAAGTCGATGTTGTCGAACGTGTATTTGACGATCTGATTGGCTTTCGGCTCGACCCAGATCGTGACGAGCGCGACCTTGTTCATCATTTTTTCGAACGCCGCGTCCTCCTGCTGGGACGGCGTGGCGCGGCCGCCCTGGCGTCCGGCGCGGTCGGCGCGATCCTGATCGTGGCTGAAGAGCCGCGACGGGTAGTACTCGATTTTCAGGACGTCGAGGCCCTCGAACGTCTCGCGGCCGACAAAGGCGTACTTGCCCTGCTCGAACTTGAAGCGCAGAAAATACGCCGAGTCCATGAACTCAGGCTGACGCGTTTGCCGAATCAGACTGTCGACGTCCATCGGCTCGCCGGTTTGAGCGGCGGCGGGGGTTTGGCGGCCGGGTCCGCCACCGCGTGCCCGCTGCTGCTCTCGCTGTTTCGCGATCTTGAAGTATTCGTCTTCGGCCTTTTTCCGCTCGGCCTCCGAGACGGTGACGCCGTTGACTTTCAGCGGACTGCGAATGAAAAAGCCGTCGCGCAGAAACCACGAGTAATCGCGCCGCTCGCCCCAAATCGGCAGACTGCCGGGACCGCGCAGATCGATGCGTTCGTTCTCTTCCAGGATGTACTGCTGCAGCTTCTTCCAGTTCTCATCGCGGCGCGCGAGTACCTTCTGCATGAGCGCATCGAGATCGCTCTGCGCCGACACCGGCGCCGATGTGCCGGCGAGCGCGCCGGCGAGTCCAGCGGCGACGAGCGCTCCCGCGATGATCCGTGTGCGCATCCACAAACTCCCGTTCGGACGTCCCGCGTCCGACTGTATCAGACGAAAGACGGCCGATCGGAGTTCGGCCGGCGCTATGATGGCGGGAGTGTCACCGATCGCGATCAATCGTCGAGAGCGCGCGCAGCTCGCCCGGTATATCGCGGTGATCGTGTTGCTGCACGTTCTCGGGTGGGGATTGGTCTGGTGGTCCGCGCGCGGTTTTCCGATCGTGATCGGGCTGGCGGGCCTCGCCTATTCCTTCGGCCTGCGGCATGCCTTCGACGCCGATCACATCGCCGCCATCGACAACACGACGCGCAAACTCATGACCGCTTCCACGTCGCTCGGAGCAGGCGGCGACGCGCGTCCATTTGGCGTCGGGTTCTTTTTTTCCCTCGGCCATTCGACCATCGTTCTGCTGTTGACGATCGCGATTGCGGCGGCGACGCGGGCGGTGACCGCCGAGCTGCCGCACTTGCGTGAGATCGGCTCGTACATCGGCACGACCGTGTCCGGCGTGTTTCTGTATGCGATCGGCCTCCTCAATCTGCTCGTGATGATCGACATCGTGCGCGTGCTGAAGGCGCTCCGCCGCGGCGACTACGATGCGAGTGCGCTCGAAGCGCGGCTGCTGCAGCGAGGCCTCATCAGCCGCTGGTTCGGCGGCCTGTTTCGCCTCGTGGCGCGGCCGCGACAGATGTACTGGATTGGATTGCTCTTCGGACTCGGCTTCGACACGGCCAGCGAGGTCGGCCTGCTCACGACCGCCGGCGTCGCGGCCACGCAGGCGCTGCCGCTCTCCGCGATCCTCAGCCTTCCGATTGTCTTTGCCGCCGGCATGTCGCTGCTCGACAGCGCCGACGGCGTGATGATGTGCGGCGCCTACGGCTGGGCCTTCGCCAACCCGCTGCGCAAGGTGTTTTACAACCTGACCGTGACGGGCCTGTCCGTCGTGGTCGCATTGTTCGTCGGCTCGGTCGAGATTATTTCGATTGTCACGTCGCGCTGGCTCGGCATCCATGACGGCGTCTGGGGCGTCATCCAGTCGCTCGATTTTCAGACGATGGGATTTGCCGTCGCGGCGCTGTTTCTGATTGCGTGGCTGGGCTCGGCGGCGATCTGGCGATTCGGACGTGTCGAAGAACGCTGGATGCCGATCGATCGCCGCCCGTGAATCGCGTCAACCGATCGCCGATCGCTGCGGCCTCGCGATAAATCCCGACAACAGCCAGCAGACCGCGAACGACACCAGGAAGATCGCGCACGCCCACAGGAGCTCAGACGCCTCGGTGCCCGGCGGCGGCGCGAGCCTGACGAGCATCAGCGCGCACGGCCCGTTGCGCCACGGCGTCGCGATGCCGATCTCGACGCCGGCGCCGTCCGGCGAATGAAACGTCCCGGCGGCGGACAGTTTTCCAGCCATGTCGTCGGCGAGCGCCGTCGAGAACGCCGGCGCGGACGGATCGGCAGAATGGAACCCGCCGTCGTAGGCGAAGACGCCGACCGGCTGCGCGTCGGGTTCTGGATTGGGGACGGGCCCGAGCTTCGCGACGTCGGTCTCGCAGCGGTTGCGCACGTCCATGAACGCCGGGCTCGCGATGAACGACCCCAGCTGATCCTCGAGCGCCGCCACTCGCGCATGCTCCCGCCAGAAGTACGCGCCGGTGGCGATCACGATCGCGATGCCGGCCGCGCCGCCGAACCGCCGCTGAAATCGAGTCACGCTGATACGAGATTACCTGAGATTTCGGCCGTCAGCCCCCTTTCGGCCGACGGGCGGAACACGAGCGAGCAATCCAGCCGCGCGAGCGCTTCGGCCGCAATCGACAGGCCCAGCCCGTGACCGTCGGGCCGGCGCGTTCGCGCGTCCTCGCTGCGGAAGCGCCGCTCGGTCAGCCGCGATAATTCCTCGACGGCGACGCCGGGGCCGTCATCGGCGACCGTCAGCACGAATCGGTCGCCGCGCCGATCGAGCACGACGGCCACGTGTCCGCCGGTCGTGTTGTACCGCACGGCATTGTCGGTCAGATTGCTGACCGCCTGCTCGATCAGCGTGACATCGCCCGGCGTCGACAGCACTTCTTCGGGAACCGCGTGATTCAGCTCGACCCCGAGCATGCGCGCGACCGGTCGCTGCCGCGCGATGACGCGATCGACGACCGCATTGAGATTGACGGCCCGGCGCTCGATCCGATCCGTTCCACGATCGAGGCGCGCCGCGACGCCGAGGTTGCGCAGCAGCGAGCTCATGTAGTGCGCCTCCTGCACCGCAGCGCGAACGTGCTCGCGCGCGGCGGATCCGTCGGCCGCGTCTTTTTCGATCTCGGCAAGGTGGCCTTGCAGGACCGTGAGCGGCAGCGCGACGTCGTGCGTCGTGTTGGCGACGAAGTCGCGCAGCGCGGCTTCCCGGGATTCGGCTTGTCTCAAATGATCTTTGACGCTGGCTCCGGCAGCATTGAAGGCGCGCGCCAGATCGGCCAGTTCCCCGCCGCCGTCGTCGGATACCGGCACTTCATAACGCGAGGCGGCCGATCGGCCGACAGCCTCTGTCAGTCGGCGCATGCGGACAACGACCGGTCCGGCCGCGACCCACACGGCGCCGAACACCGACACGATCACCACCGCCAGCGCGATGCGCTCGTCGCGAATTTCACCGGGCCTCGGACGCACGCGCGCGAGAATCGTCGCGCAGCCGCCGTCGCGATTCGGAGACGCGACCGCGATTTCGACGCCGCGGCCGTCCGGCGTCGCAAACGTGCCGGATGCTTGCGAGACGGCAGCCAGTTGTGCGGACAGCGTGTCCGGGAATTCGGGAGCGTTCGGATTCGCCGGATGGTTGAGGGCGTCATAGGCGAAGAGCTCGTACGGCGGTCCCTCGCCGCGGCCGCGTCCGGGCGGCGGCCCCGGGCCGAACGGCGGCACGCCGGCCGGCGGGGGGCCTCCGCGCCTCATGTTCGGATCGATTCCCGGACCGCCGCCCCGGCGGCCTTGACCGAACGCCGCCGGATTGAATTCGCATCGCGCGCGGGCGTCGAGAAACTCGGGGCTCTCGACGTAGCGCGACAGCGCTTCTTCCATGCCGCGCAGCCGAATCCACTCGCTCGCGTAAAACAGAATGAGCGCGAGCGGCAGCGCCACCGCGAGACTGGCGGCCAACAAACGCCGGCGCAGCGTCAACCGTCCACCTTCAGCCGATACCCGACGCCCCACACGGTGGCGACGGCCGAACCGGACGGACCCAGTTTCTTTCGCAGGCGCGAGACGTGCACGTCGAGCGTTCGCTCGTCGCCGTCGCGCGCCGGATCGAGGACGTGTTCCACCAGCCACGCGCGAGAGATCGCGGCGCCGGGACGTCTGGCGAGCGCCGCCAGGAACTCGAACTCCGCCCGCGTCACGTCCACCGGCGCGCCGGCGACGGCGACGACGCGCGCGCCGAGATCGATGCTGAGGCCCCCGACGTGAATCGGCGCCGCGCCGCTCATCGCGGGCCGCCGCAGCCGCGCGCGAACGCGCGCGAGCAGTTCTTCCGGCCAGAACGGCTTCGTCAAGTAGTCGTCCGCGCCCAGTTCGAGCGCGCGGACTTTGTCGGACGTGTCCGGCCGCGCGCTCAGCACCAGCACGGGCACATGCGAATCGCGCGACCGCATCGATTTCAGGACGTCAAATCCATGTGCTCCCGGCAGCATCAGATCGAGAATCACCAACTCGACCGCGTCGAGATCCCCGCCGAGCGCATCATCCCCGCGCGTCAGCCACTCGACGTCGTATCCCGACGACGTCAGCGTCTTCAAGACTTGACGTCCCAGCTTGTCGTCATCTTCAACCAGCAGCAGCTTGGTCATGGTGGACACGTACGGCGGGTACGTCAGGTACGACGGTACGCGGGTACGCGGGTACGCGGGTACGACAGGTACGACGGGTACGAGCTCTCTGCCGCATCATCGCCGGTGACACCTTACGACAATCTGACGCCAGGCCAGCGGACGGCTCACGGCTGTCGTGCCCGCGTACCTGTCGTACCCGTCGTACCGTCGTACCTGTCGTACCCGTCGTACCCGCGTACCCGTCGTACCCGTCAGCGCATCGCGAGCGCCTGCTGGACCCATTCGCGCGCGACGGGCTGCAGAGGCAGATACGCCTGCCACGCCGAGCGGGCCCAGCGATCCACGCCGGCCGCGAGACGCTCGGGCTCGTCGGCATCGCGCAGACTGGCGACCGTGATCGCGCCGCGGGATTTCGGAATCCCGGGCGCCGGCGGATACGTCATCACCTGCCACGAATCGCGCTCGATGAGTTTCTGCAGCGACCGATAGCCGGTCTCGGCGCCGCCATGCTCGAGCGCCCAGCAGAGGCCGCCCAGATGCATGACGAGTCCTTTGTAGCGTCCGCAATATTGCTCTTCGTGCTGGACGCAGTACACGTCGTGCATGAGGCGCCAGGTCTTCATGCTGCCGGTCCAGGCGAGCGCGCGCACGCGCAGCATCACGTCGTTGAACAATTCCTGACAGGCTTCGCGCCCGAGCGCGTAGCCGCACGCCGGACACGGCGGCGTCAAGGTTCCGGACACAGGATTCAGTCTACTGCAGACGCTCCGGGCGCTTTCGCGTCGGACGCGATCGATCCGCGATCGGATTACAGTAGACGCATGCGACACCTGATGGATCTCACCGATCGCGTCGCGCTCGTCACCGGTGCGTCGTCCGGGATCGGCGCGGCGACGGCGACGCTACTGGCGGAGATGGGCGCGCGCGTGGCGATCGGCTATTTGGCCAACGAGAAAGGCGCGCTGGCGGTGCAGCAACAGATCACGTCATCCGGAGGACGCGCGATCGCGCTCCGCGCTGACGTGCGGCAGGTCGGCGCGGTGCAGGATCTCATCGCGAGGACCGTTGACGCGCTTGGACCGATCGACATCCTCGTCAACAATGCCGGATCGCTCGTCAAGCGTTTCCCGATTCGCGATCTGACCGAGGCGGGCTGGGACGAAGTGCTGACGCTGAATTTGAAGAGCGCGGCCTTCGCGTCGCAGGCCGTGGCCTCGTCGATGATCGGCCGCCGGCGCGGTGCGATCGTCAACGTCGGCTCGCTCGCCGGGCACAACGGCGGCGGTCCCGGCGCGGGGCCGTACGCCGCGGCGAAAGCCGGAATGGCGGCGCTGACAAAATCGCTCGCCAAAGAACTCGGTCCGCACGGCGTCCGGGTCAACGCCGTCGCGCCAGGCGTCATCGACACGCCGTTTCACGAAGTGTTCTCGACACCCGAGATGATGGCGAATTTCATCAAGATGATCCCGCTCGGCCGCACCGGCACGTCGATGGAATGCGCGACCGTGATCGCATTTCTCGCGTCGGACGCGGCGAGCTACATGACAGGAGAGACAGTCGAGATCAATGGGGGACTGTTGATGAGATAAAGGCATTCAGGCACCAGGCACCAGGCACCAGGAGAGCAGAATGATCTACTGAAGCCTGAATGCCTGTCGCCTGTCGCCTGTCGCCTGAAGCCTGTCGCCTGAAGCCTGTCGCCTGAAGCCTCTCGCCTGTCGCCTGTCGCCTTACCAGTCGTGCACCGTCCCGTCTTCCCTTCGATTCACCGGCAGGTACGCGCGTTCGTACGGATATTTCGCCGCGAGCGTTTCGTCGATGTCGACGCCCAGCCCCGGCGCGTCGCCGGGATGCATCGTCCCGTTTTCGAGCGTGTATGCGTGCGGGAAGACGAGATCGGTCTCAGCGGTGTGGCGCATGCACTCCTGAATTCCGAAGTTGTGCACGCTCAGATCGAAGTGGAGCGCCGCCGCCATGCAGATTGGACTGAGATCGGTCGCGCCGTGCGATCCGGTGCGCACGCGATGCAGTTCCGCGAGGCTCGCAATCTTTCGCAGATGGCTGATGCCTCCGGCGTGCACGACGGTCGTTCTGATGTAGTCGATGAGCTGCTCTTCGATCAGCAGCTGACAGTCGTAAATCGTATCGAACACTTCGCCGACCGCGATCGGTGTCGTCGTGTGCTGACGGATGATGCGATAGCTCTGCTGCAGTTCGGCAGGGACAGGATCTTCGAGCCAGAATAAATGATACGGCTCGAGCGATTTGCCCAGGCGGGCGGCTTCGATGGGCGACAGCCGGTGATGCGCGTCGTGCAGCAAGTGGACGTCCGGTCCGAATTCACGACGCACGCGCTCGAACAGCTGCGGCACGATCGACAGATACCGCTCGGTGCTCCACGTCGATTCGATGGGCTTGTGTTTTTCGGCCGGCTCGTAGAACAGCTGACCGCGCCCGACGCCGTACGCGTGCGGCACGCCCGGCACGCCGCACTGCGCGCGAATCGCCCGGTAGCCGAGCTTCACATATTCGCCGACGGCGGTGAGCGTGTCGTCAATCGACTCGCCGTTCGCGTGCCCGTAGATCAGCACCGACTCGCGCGACGCGCCGCCGAGCAGCTGATAGACCGGCGTGTCGAGCGTCTTGCCGCGAATGTCCCAGAGCGCCGTATCTACCGCGGCGATCGCGCTCATCGTGACCGGTCCGCGCCGCCAGTACGCACCTTTATAGAGATACTGCCAGGTGTCTTCGATGCGTCTTGCATCGCGGCCGATCAGCAGCGGAACCACATGATCGGTGAGATAGCTGGCGACGGCGAGCTCGCGGCCGTTGAGCGTCGCGTCGCCGAGGCCGTGCACGCCGTCTTCCGTCGTGATTTTCAGCGTGACGAAATTGCGGCCGGGCGAACAGACGATGACCTTCGCGTCCGTGATGCGCATGACGGCGATGATAAATCGACCTCGGGGGTCGATTTCCGCCCCACCGGCTCGATCTTGCCAAAAGGAAGCGAAAATCGACCCCCGAGGTCGATTTATCATCGCCGTCATGCTGGTCACATTCGGAGAAGCCATGGTGCGGCTGTCGCCTTCCGCCGGCCGGAGGCTCGAGCAGGCGCAAGGTCTCGATGTGTTTGCGGGCGGAGCGGAGCTGAACGTCGCAGTCGGCGCGTCCCGGCTTGGACTGCCCGCGCGCTGGATCTCGCGGCTGCCCGACAATCCGCTCGGCCGTCTGATCGCCGCGCACGCTCGCGAGCAAGGCGTCGACGTCACGCACGTCGAATGGAGCGCCGACGGCCGCGCCGGTTTATATTTCGCCGAATCCGGCGCCGCCCCCCGGCCGTCCAGCGTGCTCTACGACCGCGCCGGTTCAGCGATCAGCGCCATCCAGCCAGGCACGATCGACTGGCCGCGCGTGTTTCAAGGTGCGACGTGGTTTCATACGAGCGGCATCACGCCGGCGTTGAGTCAGTCTGCCGCACTCGTCACGTCCGAGGCGCTGGCGGCCGCGAAAGCCGCGGGCCTTACGGTCAGCTACGATCTGAATTACCGCAGCAAGCTCTGGACGGCCGATCGCGCGCGCATCGTGCAAGAGCCATTCATGCGCATGGTCGATGTCCTGATCACGACTGAAGAGGACGCGCGCGTTGTGCTCGGCATGCGCGGCGCAGATCCGGGCGGCGCGGACGCCTCGGTGGACGGCGCGTCATTCGAGCGCGTCGCGCGATCGCTGCAGGAGCGGTACGGCTTTTCGGCTGTCGCGATCACGCTGCGCGAGAATCCTCGCGTGTGGCTCAACACGTGGAGCGCCTTCGTTCTGGCCGGTGGCAAGCGGCACGACGGACCCAAGTATGAAGTCGAGATCGTCGATCGCATCGGCGCCGGCGACGCCTTTGCCGCAGGATTGATCTTCAGCGCGATGACGTTCGGCGGCGACTGGAACGCCGCGGTGCGGTACGGCACGGCGTTCTCGGCGCTCAAGCACGGCATTCCCGGCGACTTCTGCCTCAGCAACCGCGACGAAGTCGAGCAAGTGCTCAAAGGCGGCAGCCTGCGGGTACAGCGATGAGCGGCGGCGCATCGGCGCTCGCGCACATCCGCGACGCCGGCATCGTGCCCGTGATTCGCGCGGAATCGAGCGCCATGGCCATCGACGTCGCGGCCGCGCTCATCGACGCGGGTTTGACCATCGTCGAAATCACGATGACGGTTCCGGATGCGATTGCCGCGATCGAATCGTTGCGCAAGACGTTCGGTCATGACATCACCCTCGGCGCCGGCACAATCACATCGCCGGCGATGGCCGAAAGCGCGATCGCGGCCGGTTGCACGTTTCTGGTGACGCCGTGTCTGCTGCCTGACGTCGTTGCGGCCGGACAGACCAGACATATTCCCGTGATTTGCGGCGCGCTCACGCCGACCGAGATTTTCGCGGCACACAGTTCCGGCGCGCAGATGGTGAAAGTCTTTCCCGCGGGTGCCGTTGGAGGCCCCGACTACATCCGCGCGATTCGCGGCCCATTCCCGCACATCGCGTTGATGGCCACGGGCGGCGTGTCGCTCGAGACGATTCCCGGCTATCTGGCCGCCGGCGTCGAGGCCGTTGGCGTCGGGGGTGAATTGATTTCGAAAACTGCGATCAAGTCGCGTGACTTTGCCGCAATTGGCCGCAACGCGCGCTTGTTCGTCGACGCGGTGCGCCAGGCGCGACAGAACCGGCACCCGTAACGCGGATCCCCGAACGCTACCGCAGCGCCTTCAGCGGATCGACGCGGCTCGCGCGCCAGGCAGGCAGATACACGGCCGCGAGACAGACGACGAGCAGGACCGCCGTCTGAACGACAAAGATCTCGGGATCGCGAGCGGGCACGTGGAAGAGCAGCGGCGCAAGCCAACCCGACGCATAGATCGCGGCGACCAATCCAATTGCCAATCCGAAACCGGCGAGCATCAGGCCCTGGCGCACGACCAGCCGGCGAATGCGTCCCGGATCGCCGCCGAGCGCGAGTCTGATGCCAATCTCGGCGGTCCTCGACGTCACGGAGTACGAAAGCACGCCATAGATACCGACGGCGGCCAACACCAGCGCCAGGCCGGCGAATGCCGACATCAACGTCGCCTGCGTCCGCCGGGACTCGAGTTCTTCGCCGACGATGTCGGACAACGGCCGCACGTTCGAGATCGGCTCGGCCGGATCGACCGCGCGCACAGCCTGGCGAATCGCCGCCGCCATCGATGCCGGATCGGCGGAGGTTCGAATCGCCAGATCCCGCGGCCACATCCAGTTCGTGCCCGACTGCGCGAGCGGAAAGAACATCTCCGGATGCTGCGGCTGATCGAGTCCGAGCGGATAGGTGTCGCCGACGATGCCGACGATGGTACGAATCGGCGCGTTGGCGCCTTCCGAACCCGCGCGAAACCGGCGGCCGATTGCGTCAACGCCGGGCCAGTACTGACGCGCCATCCGCTCGTTGACGATCGCGACCGGGACGCCGCGATCGGAATCGCGATCGTCGAAGAACCGCCCCGAGCGCAACGTCATGCCGATCGTCTCCATGTATCCCGGCGTGATGACGCGATTGACGGCGTCGTACGGTAGCGAATGATCCGCCGGCTGCGCCTCGGGGCGAAATCCGCTGGTGCCGCCCTTCCACGAGAGCGGCGCCGCGCTTGTGTATCCGGCCATCGACACGCCAGGCAGCGAGCGGACGCGATCGAGCACGGCTGTCACGAAGGCCAGCCGGCGATCGGGATCCGCGTACGTCTTCCTCGGCAGCTGCAGTCGAGCGGTTAGAACGCCGTCGGGCACGAATCCCAAATTGAGATGACGCTGGGCGCTGAAGCTGCCCGCGATCAGTCCCGCGCCGATGAGCAGCACCGTGGCCAGCGCGATTTCGCCGACCACGAGACCACGGCCGAATCGCGTCGGACCGGTCATCGCGCCGCGCGAACCCATCAAGCCTCCGGAGGCCGACAAGTCGACTCGAGACGCGCGACATGCGGGAATCACACCAAAGAGCAACGCCGTCGCACACGAGACCGCGGCGGCCATCGACAGCACGCGCCAATCCAACGCCACGTGTCGCGCGCCGGCGAGCGGCGCCGGCACCAGATGCGACAACGTACTGAACGAGAGAACGGCG
>Ga0209579_10002792_pt1 | contig 13049 bp, 8 predicted proteins | sample Coa_R1_2_FD_187152 | JGI IMG/M metagenome (GOLD analysis project Ga0209579, IMG submission 187152) | Surface soil microbial communities from Centralia Pennsylvania, which are recovering from an underground coalmine fire - Coalmine... | ecosystem: Environmental > Terrestrial > Soil > Unclassified... | reverse complement strand
CGGCCCAACAGACGCCCGTATAGACCGCCAGGCCTCCCAATGCCGTCCAGGGAGCGATCCGGTCACGGGCGAAGGCCAGGGGCTCGGAGCCCAGGGGATAGGCCGCCAGCAGCAGGAGCCCGGCGAGGTAGTAGAAAGGGTTGCTCATGGTCTCTAAGGACGCCCAGTCTACCAGATGCCCGGAAATCCCACCCCAACGATTGCGAGGATTGCCGTTGAGGGGGAATGGCGGAGCGCGCCTCCGCGTCTATGAAACAGGCCGGGAGGCTCAATCAAATTGACTCCCGGAAGAGGGGCTTGTGGTATAGTAGCGCCAACGCCCAATCACGATTCCTGAAGAGGGACCTCCGCCATGTTCGAAAAGTTCACCGAGCGCGCCCGCAAAGTCATGAGCCTCGCAAGGCAGGAAGCGCAGCGCCTCAACAGCGAATTCATCGGGACGGAACACATCCTCCTGGGCATCATCCAGGAAGGCGGCGGCGTCGCCGCCAAGGTCCTGAAGAATCTCAACGTCGACCTGAAACGCATCCGCCAGGAGATCGAGAAGCTGATCACGCCCTCGACCTCCCCGACCGTGACCCTCGGCCAGCTGCCCTTTTCCCCCCGTGCCAAGCGCGTCATCGAGCTCGCGGGCGAGGCGGCCAGCCAGCTCGGCCACGACGTCATCGGGACCGAACACCTGCTTCTGGGCCTCCTCAAGGAGAACGAGGGCATCGCGGCCCAGGTCCTCACGAACCTCGGCCTCAAGCTGGATGAGGTCCGCGACATGGTCCTGGAGGTGCTGGGGGCCGACGTCGGCCAGCAGGACGTCGACGACAAGCTCTCGACCAAGACGTCGAAGTCCAAGACTCCGGCGCTGGACGCCTTCGGCCGCGACCTGATGGAGCTGGCGCGCGAGCGGAAGCTCGACCCGGTCATCGGCCGCCGCAAGGAGATCGAGCGCGTCATGCAGATCCTGTCCCGCCGCACGAAGAACAACCCCGTGCTGCTGGGCGAGGCGGGCGTCGGCAAGACCGCCATCGTCGAAGGTCTCGCTCAGGACATCATCAACGGGAACGTCCCCGAAGTGCTCAAGGAAAAGCGCATCGTCGTGCTCGACCTGGCGCTCATGGTGGCCGGCACCAAGTACCGGGGCCAGTTCGAGGAGCGCATCAAGGCGGTCATGAACGAAGTCCGCCGGGCGAAGAACATCATCCTGTTCATCGACGAGCTGCACACCCTGGTGGGCGCCGGCGGCGCAGAAGGGGCCATCGACGCGGCCAACGTGCTCAAGCCGTCGCTGTCGCGCGGCGAGATCCAGTGCGTCGGCGCGACGACCCTGGACGAGTACCGCAAGCACATCGAGAAGGACGGCGCCCTGGAGCGCCGCTTCCAGACGATCGTCGTCGAGCCCCCGGGCCGGGACGAGAGCCTCGAGATCATGAAGGGCCTTCGGGACAAGTACGAGGCCCACCACCGCGTCCGGTACACGGACGAGGCGCTAGAGGCCTGCGTCGACCTCTCCAACCGCTACATCAACGGCCGCTTCCTCCCCGACAAGGCCATCGACGTCATGGACGAGGCGGGCGCCCGGGTGCGGCTGCAGTCCATGGTCTCCCCGCCGAACATCAAGGAGCTGGAAGAGGAGATCAAGAAGCTGGAGAAGGAGAAGGACGAGGCCATCTCCCTTCAGGAGTTCGAGCGGGCCGCCCAGATGCGCGACCGGGCGATGCAGTTGAAGAAGAACAAGGAGAAAATCCTCGCCGAGTGGCGCGACGCGAACAAGGAATTCGACGGCGTCGTGGACGCCGAGGTCATCTCGCAGACCGTGTCCATGATGACCGGCATCCCGCTCACCCGGATCGAGAAGAAGGAGGCCGAGCGCCTCCTCAACCTCGAGGACGAGCTCCACAAGATCGTCGTGTCCCAGAACGAGGCGGTCAGCGCGGTGGCTCGCGCCATCCGGCGAAGCCGCGCGGGCCTGAAGGACCCCCGCCGGCCCATCGGCTCGTTCATCTTCCTGGGGCCCACCGGCGTCGGCAAGACGCTGATGGCCAAAGCCCTCGCCCGCATCATGTTCGGCGAGGAGAACGCGCTCATCACGATCGACATGTCCGAATACATGGAGAAGCACAATGTGTCGCGCCTGATCGGCGCGCCGCCCGGATACGTCGGCTACGAGGAAGGCGGCCATCTCACGGAGAAGATCCGCCGCCGCCCCTACGCCGTGGTGCTCTTCGACGAAATCGAGAAGGCCCACAGCGACGTGTTCAACATGCTGCTTCAGATCATGGAAGAGGGCCGGCTGACGGACAGCTTCGGCCGCAACATCGACTTCAAGAACTCGATCCTGATCATGACGTCCAACATCGGCGCAGACCTGCTGAAGAACCAGACCACCCTGGGCTTCAAGAAGGTGTCGATCGACGGCACCTACGGCGCGATGAAGGAACTGCTCTCCAAGGAAGTCGAGAAGCACTTCCGGCCGGAATTCATCAACCGCTTGGACGACCTGATCGTCTTCCGCCCGCTGAACCGGATCGACCTCGAGTCGATCATCCACCTGGAAATGAAGGCGGTCGAGGCCCGCGTCGCCAAGAAGGGCGTGCGGATCACCCTCACGGATGAGGCCCTGAATTACCTGATCGACCAGGGGTTCAATCCCGACTTCGGCGCCCGCCCCCTGAAGCGCGCCATCGAGCGCCTCGTGGAGGACCCGCTGAGCGAAGGGCTGCTGCGAGGCGAATTCAAGGACGCCAAGCACATCCATATCAGCATGAAGGACAAGCACCTGTTCTTCGAGCCGATGGAAGGCGCCGGCGGCGACAAGAAGGAAGTCGGGGCCAGTTCGGAAGGGTCGAAGAAGTAGCTTCGGCGAAGATTGCGCGCCGCAGGGAGGCCTCGAGCCTTCCTGCGGCGTTTTTTTTCCGAGCGGCGACCGAGGAGGGCGTTCGCCCTTCGCCCCTTGCCGCCCCGGTCAAGATCCGCCGACGGGACGGGGAGGCGGTTGGCCCGGAGACGATCCCCCTCCCGGATCCCCAGCCCGGACCCGGCTCAGCTGGGCTCTCCGGCGGGCAGCCCCGCCTGGGAGTCGCTCGTCAGGGCCTGGACCAGGGCTTCGACGACCTCGCGATCCCACCACCCCTTGGCCGCCTCCTCCCGGAGGATTCCAAACGAGCGATCCAGGGAGAAGGGCTCCTTATAGGGCCGACGGCTGTGGAGCGCATCGAAGACATCGACGATGCTCGTGATCCGGACGAGAAGCGGGATTTCCTTCCCTCCGATCCGGTCCGGATAGCCCGATCCGTCCAGTTTCTCATGGTGGTGCCGGACCAGGGGCAGGACCCGTTCGAGCGTCCGCATGTTCCGCAGGAGGTCCGATCCCACGCCGGGATGACTCTTCATGAGGTCGAATTCCTCAGGCGTCAGTCGGCCCGGCTTGTTCAGGATCGTATCCGAGACCGCGATCTTCCCCAGATCGTGGAGCACGCCCCCGAGCTTCAGAACCTCGAGGTCGTCTTCCCCGAGCTTGAGGTGCCGGCCGACGCGGACGGCGTAGTTCCCCAGCCGCCGGCAGTGGTTCCCCGTGTAGCGATCCCGGCTTTCGACCACTTCCGCGATTCCCCCGATGACCTTCGACACGTGCTCCAGTTCGTCGGTGTAGCGTTTCAGGCTCAGCAGCGAGTGGACCCGGGCGGTGAGTTCGACGACGTGGAAGGGCTTGGTCAGATAGTCGTCGACCCCGAACTCCACGGCACGGAGCTTGTGCGAGAGTTGATCCTGGGAGGTCAGCATCACCACGGGGATGAGTCGGGTCCGGGGATCCTTTTTCAGGACCTGGACCACCGCGTACCCGTCCATCCGGGGCATGAGAAGATCCAGCAGCACGAGGTCGGGGAGCTGAAGGGCGACCGAGGCCAGGGCTTCCTCGCCGTCGGCCGCTTCGACGACCTCGTAGCCGAGGGGCTCCAGGACTCTCCGGACGAGCCCTCGATTGGCGACCTCATCGTCGACGACCAGGATGCGGGCCTTCTTCATCTCGACGGCGTCCTCGCGTCGAGGACCTCCCGGACTTTCACCTTGAGGTCCGCGACGGAAAAGGGCTTGTGGAGGAAATTCGCCGCGGGCACGCTCTCCTTGAGCTCGTCGATGCCGCGGTCGGTGTATCCGGACGCATAGACGACCTTGACATCGGGTCTGGTCTGACGAAGCTGGACCGCCAGCTCCGGGCCGCTGATGCCGGGCATGACGATATCCGTGAGCAGGAGGTGGATGGGCCCCTGGTGAGTTTCGGCGATCCGGAGCGCCTCCGCCCCGTCCTCCGCGACGAGCACCCGGTACCCCTCGGATTCGAGGACCGCGCGAGTGAGCCGCCGGACGGTCTCCATGTCCTCGGCGAGCAGGACCGTCTCCTTTCCCTTCGGCAAGGCGCCGTCGGGAGCGGCCGGCGGCTTCGGCGCTTCAGCCTGCACCGCCGCGGGGAAATAGATCCGGAACGTCGTCCCCCAGCCGGGCTCGCTGGCCACCTTGATCGACCCCCCGCACTGCTGAACGATCCCCAGCACCGTCGACAATCCCAGGCCCGTGCCCTTCCCGAGATCCTTGGTGGTGAAAAAGGGTTCGAAGAGGTGGCTTTTCACCTCGGCCGACATGCCGGTCCCCGTATCCGAGATCAGGAGGAGCGCATGGAGGCCCGGACGGAGGTCCGCATGCGCCCCGGTGAACGCGGTGTCCAGAGTGGCGCTCAGCGTTTCGATGACGATCTTCCCGCCTTTGGGCATCGCGTCGCGGGCGTTCACCACGAGATTGACGATCACCTGCTCGATCTGGCCCGGATCCCCCTGGATGGCGGGAAGCTGAGGGTCGAGGCGGAGCTGGAGATTCACGTCTTCCCCGATCAGCCGGCTCAGCATGCGCTCCAGCCCCTCGATCAGTTCGTTCAGGTTCAGGATCCGGGGCTGGATGATTTGCCGGCGACTGAAGGCCAGGAGCTGCCGGGTGAGCCCTGCGGCTCTCTGGCCCGCGTGGAGGATCTCCTCGAGATCCGCGCGCTGGACGTCGTCGGCGGCCATGCGGCTCAGCAGGAGCTCGGAATAGCCGTTGATGACGGTCAGCATGTTGTTGAAGTCGTGGGCGATCCCTCCGGCAAGCCGGCCCACGGCTTCCATTTTCTGGGCCTGGATGAACTGGGCCTCTAGGGCGCGGGCCCGGGCCCGCTCGCGGAAGTCCGTCACCGCCCTCGCGAGGGCCATGGGGATCCGCGGCAGCCGATCCTTGAGGATGTAATCCGTCGCCCCCAATTTGAGGGCATCCACGGCCTTCTCCTCGCCGAGGCTGCCCGAGACCAGGAGGAAGGGGATGTCGGGGTCGCGGCGGCGGACGCACTCCAGGATGGCCAGACCATCGGATTGGGGCAGGTTGTAGTCGGAGATGATGGCATCGAAGCGCTCGCGGTCCATCAAGCGCTCGACTTCCCCGAGGTTGTCGACGACGACGATCTCGGTGTCCAGCCCTCCGCGGCGAAGGCTCTCGCGGATGAGCTCCACGTCCGCGGGGTTGTCTTCGACGTGAAGGAGACGGAGCTTGCCGACCGGCAGGGCGATCTTAGAGATGAAGCTGGCCTGCGTCGACCCCGATTCCGAGGGTAATCCCGTCATGCGCGCTACCGGACCCTTCACGTCCCACTCCCAAACCCCTATTCCGGTCGCACGCGGCACCTGTTGCCGCCAGTCCTGATACCTTACCATGGAAAAATGCATGTTACAAGCTGCAGGAACCCGGTTCATAAAAGTTAAGAACCGGCGCTCCACCCGGACGTTCAATAACCGGTCAACACCGCCCGCCCCAGGCCTCCGGGGATTCCCGTCTCGTTGACTTTTCTCCGCCCTCCCCTATAATGACCACGCCGCGCAGACTGGGGAAATCTCCCCGGCCTGCGCGTTTTCACATGGATTTCGCCACTCGCTTCGAACCCCGGGAGGCCGAGCCCCGCCTCTATGCGGCCTGGGAGCAGGCCGGCCTCTTCCGGGCCGATGCCGAGTCCTCCCGCGAGCCGTTCACCATGGTCATCCCCCCGCCGAACGTGACCGGGGCGCTCCACATGGGCCATGCTCTCAACAACACCCTTCAGGACATCCTGGGCCGGGTGAAGCGGATGGAGGGCCGCGAAGTGCTTTGGGTCGCCGGGACGGACCACGCCGGCATCGCCACCCAGAATGTCGTGGAAAAGGAGCTCCGGAAGACCGAGAACAAGTCCCGCTGGGAACTCGGGCGGGACGAATTCCTGAAGCGGGTCTGGAAGTGGAAGGAGCAGTACGGCAACACTATCTTGAACCAGCTCCGCCGCCTCGGCTGCAGCTGCGACTGGTCCCGAACCCGATTCACCATGGATGAGGGCTATTCCCGCGCGATCCGCACGGTGTTCGTGTCCCTTTTCCGGAAGCAGCTGATCTACCGCGGACTGGCGATCGTCAACTGGTGCCCCAAGGACAAGACCGCCCTCTCCGACCTCGAAGTGAACACGCCGGAAGACCCCCCCCCCGGCAAGCTTTGGCACATCCGCTATCCCGTGAAGGGGGAGGCCGGACGCTTCCTGACGGTGGCCACCACGCGGCCGGAGACGATGCTGGGCGACACCGCCGTGGCCGTTCACCCGGACGACCCCCGGTACCAGTCGCTGATCGGGAAGACGGTGATCCTCCCCTTGCTCGACCGCGAAATCCCGGTGATCGGGGACGGGATCCTCGTGGACCCCAAGTTCGGCAGCGGTGTGGTGAAGGTGACCCCCGCCCACGACCCCAACGACTTCGAGTGTGGCAAGCGACACCATCTTCCCGCCATCATCGTGATGGACGAGAGCGCCGTCATGAACGACAAGGCGGGCCCTTACCGGGGACTCGACCGCTACGAGGCCCGGAAGAAGATCGTCGCCGACCTGGAAGCCCAGGGGCTGCTCGTGAAGACCGAGGACCACCGCGTGGCCGCCGGAACGTGCTACCGCTGCGACACGGTGATCGAGCCCTATCTGTCCGAGCAGTGGTTCTGCTCGATGAAGGCCCTCGCCGCCCCCGCCATCGCGGCGGTGAAGCAAGGGGAGATCCGCTTCAAGCCCGACCGGTGGACGAAGGTCTATCTCGACTGGATGGAGAACATCCGGGACTGGTGCATCTCCCGTCAGATCTGGTGGGGCCACCGGATTCCGGTCTGGTACTGCCCGAACCGGCACGCCGTGGCCTCCGTGGAGGATCCCAGCTCCTGCCCGGAGTGCCGATCGACGGACCTGCGCCAGGACAACGACGTCCTCGACACGTGGTTTTCGAGCGCGCTGTGGCCCTTCGCGACGCTGGGCTGGCCTGACGAGACGCCGGACCTCGAGAAGTTCTACCCGACCCAGGTGCTGGTGACCAGCCGCGACATCATCAACCTCTGGGTGGCCCGGATGATCGTGTCCGGCCTCGAATTTCGCGGAGAGAAGCCGTTCACGGACGTGATCATCCATGCGACGATCATGGACGACGCCGGCAAGCGGATGTCGAAATCAAAGGGCACCGGGGTGGACCCGCTGGAGTTGATCGACGCCTATGGGGCGGATGCCCTCCGGTTCTCCCTCGCCTGGCTGGTGACGGGGACCCAGGATCTCAAGTTCGGGAAGCAGTTTTCGAAGCAGCGCGTCGAGATGTCGCGCAACTTCGTGACGAAGCTCTGGAATGCGGCGCGCTTCGCCGCGCCGGCGATCGCGGGCGTGGCTCCCGAGCCGCCCGAATCGGGTCTCACCGGCGAGGACCGATGGATCCTGAGCCGCCTGACGGGCACCATCGAGGCGGTGACGGAGGCCATCGACACCTACGAGTTCAGCGACGCCGCCCAGCACCTCTACAAGTTCGTCTGGGACGATTTCTGCGACTGGTACATCGAGCTGAGCAAGCGGCGCATGACCGAACCGGCCGCGAAGCAGACGCTCAGCTACGTGCTGGACACCGTCCTGCGGCTGATGCACCCGTTCACGCCCTTCGTGACGGAAGAGATCTGGCAGAAGCTCGGGCGCCAGCAGCCGCTGATGACGGCGGCCTGGCCCGAGCCCAAGGCGACACGGAACCCCGGCATCGAGCAGCTGATGGCGCAGGTCTTCGAGGCCGTGGGAGTGGTCCGCGAGGTGCGCAACCGGAACAGCATCGCCCCCAAAATCGAGCTGTCGGTGGTGCTCTCGGCCAAGGACGATTCGACGGGGGCCCTCCTCAAGGCCGGCGCGGACATCATCCGCGACCAGGCCAACGTGTCCGAGCTCTCGGTCGGCGTGAACCTCCCGAAGCCGAAGTTCTCGGCAACCGGCGCTTCGACCACGTTCACGGTCTACGTGCCGCTCGAAGGCAAGATCGACCGGAAGGCGGAGATCGAGCGGACGAAGAAGGAGCTCGAGAAGACTCGGGCGCAGATCGCCCAAGCGGAGCAGCAGCTGTCGAACGAGGAGTTCCGGAGGCGAAAGCCGGATCTCGCCCGCGAGATCGAGGAGAAGGCCGCCGCCCTGGCGGCCAAGGTCCAGGAACTCGAGGCCCACCGGAAGGAATTGGACGCGTGAAGCTCGGAGATCTGCTCAAGGACACCCAGATTGCCACGGGCTTCCAGGCCCGCGACAAATGGGAGGCGATCACGACGCTGGTGGACCTCCTCGTCGCCCAGAACCGGCTCAAGCCGGAGCACCGGGAGGCCGTCTACGCGGCGCTGGTCGCCCGGGAGAAGGTCGCCTCCACCGGCATGGAGAACGGGGTGGCCATCCCCCACGCGAGCGTCGATGGCATCGAGGACGCGATGGCGGCCCTGGCGATCTCGCCCGCCGGGATCCCCTTCCAGTCGGCCGACAGCCAGCCCGCCCGGCTCATCATCCTGCTCGTCATCCCGCGCAAGGCGGTCCAGAAGCACATCCGGACGCTGGCGGGGATCGCGAAGCTGCTCCAGTACGAGGAGATGCGGGACGCCCTTACGAACGCGCGGAGCCCCCGCGAGGCGCTTCAGGTGATCCGGGAAGAGGAGCAGAAAGACCCGGCCTGAGCAGGCGGTCCAGCCCCTCGCTCGCGAACACCAGCTCCAGCGTGCCCGGCTTTCTCGGCGACACCGACGGCACCGGCCCCGGAGCCATCTTCTTCATCAGCGTCCGGAGCAGCGTCTCGACGCGGCCGGCCGATGCCTCGGAGTGGCGGAACCGGCAGCCCAGCTCGAAGGGCCCCTCGTCCGGGTTGAGCGCCAGCCACCGGATCTCCGCCTCTAGGCGGAACTCGGGCTCCTGGGGCGCCGAGGGAAGCGTGATCGCGACGATCTCCCCTTTCGGGAAGGCGCAGGGGCACAGCAGCCGGCATCCGCCGACGGTGAGGTTCCGGACGTGGGCGGTCGCCTGGTTCTGGGAGCCGCCGACCTCGCACCAGAGATCGACCTTCACGCGGGCGCGCCGGGGCTTCTCCAGGTTGCCCCGGCCCGGCCGCGATCGCTGCTGCGAGGAAGGCTTCGTCATCAATACTGGTACCGCTGCCGCGGGGCAGAAATGGTCACGTCTGGCGAATTTACTCCGTAAAGCCGGTGCGGTAGAGGGCGGCGTACACTCCGTTCCGGGCCAGGAGGTCGTCGTGCTTCCCCTCCTCGACCAGCGCCCCCTCCTCGAGCACCAGGATGCGGTCCGAGTTCTTGATCGTCGACAGCCGGTGCGCGATCACGAAGGTGATCCGGTGCTCGGACCGGAGCAGGTTTTCCAGCGCTTCCTGCACCGCCCGCTCGCTCTCGGAGTCCAGCGCGCTCGTCGCCTCATCCAGGATCAGAATCGACGGATCCCGAAGGACCGCCCGGGCGATCGCGATCCGCTGCTTCTGGCCGCCCGACAGCTTGGCCCCGCGCTCCCCGACCATCGTGTCGTACGCCTTCTCCAGGCCGGCGATGAAGTCGTGGATGTGCGCCGCCTTGGCCGCCGACTCCGTTTCGGCTTGCGACGCCGACCGCTTCCCGTACCGGATGTTCTCCCCGATCGTCGTGTTGAAGAGGAAGGTTTCCTGGGTCACCACCGCGACGTGGCTGAGGAGCGACGACCGGCGGACGCCCTTCAGGTCGACCCCGCTGACCCGAACCTCCCCCTGCTGGGGATCGTAGAAGCGGCAGAGCAGGTCCAGCAGGGTCGTCTTCCCCGACCCGCTGCGCCCGACGATCGCGATCACCTCGCCGGGCCTGACCGAGAAGCTGACATTCCGGACGACGGGGGGCGAATTGTACGAGAACGTGACCCCGCGGAACTCCACGGCACTGACCCGGGCCAGGTCGACGCCCGTGTTGTGCTCGGTCTCCTGCGGCTGGTCCAGCAGGTGGAAGACCCGCTCGGCGCCCGTCGACGCATCCACCAGGCGGCTGTAGGACTTCGACATTTCCCGGACCGACGAGTTGATCATCGCGATCGCCAGGCCGAAGAAGGCCATCTGGCCCGCCGTCAGGTCGCCCTTGTGCAGCATCTTGGAGCCGCCGACGAGCAGGACGGTAACCGCCAGCCCCATGAACAGGGAGTTCATGTTGTCGCCGAGGGCCTTCCGCGACAGCGCCGTCATCACCCGCTTGAAGTAGTTCTCGTTGTGCTCCTTGAACTCGCGCACCTGCTGCGCCTCGGTATTGAACGCCTTGACGGTCTTGATTCCCCCGAAGGTCTGGATCATCGTCCCGGTCATGTCGCCGAGGTGCTCGAGGCTCTTCTTCCGAGCCTTCCTCATCCGCCGGGCCAGCCGGGCCAGGACCAGGACGTAGAACGGGAAGAAGATGGTCGCCCCTGCCGCCAGCTTCCAGTTCGTGTAGAACGCCGCCGCCAGCGCCCAGGTGATCATCAGCGGATGGACGATCGCGTCGTCGAACAGGAAGTTCGTCGCCATCTCGGTCATGTTCACGTCGTTCGTCGTTCGAGAGACCAGGTCTCCCGACTTCCGGTCGTAGTGGAAGCGCAGCGGCAGATAGGCGAGGTGGTCCGCGACGTCGTTGCGCAGATCCGCGACCATCCGGTTCGTCAGCCAGTTCGTCATGTAGTCCCGCAGGCTGCCGGAGACGAACATGAGGATCGACAGCACCACGGCAATCGTCGCGACGGTCCGGATCGACCAGTCCTTGGGATTGATGAATTTCTGCAGTTCCTGGACGAACGAGTATTTTTCGTGCCTGGGGTGGTCCGGCTTTTCGGCGGTATCGACCCGGTCGGACCGCTCCGGCCTGAATTGGTCGATCACCGGGGCGATCAGGAAGCCCTGGACCGTCTTGGCGCCGGTCGCGACCAGAACGATGGCCAGGGTGAGGATGATGCGGGCCGTGTAGGGTTTCGCTCGCTTCAGAAAGCGGTAGCAGACGGCAAGGACGTTGGAGGACGGCGGAGCCGCAGCCGGCTCGGCGGTCATTTCCCGTATTGCTCCAACTGCTTCCGGTAGGCGAGGTACCGCTGCTTCGTCTCGTCGAAGGTGTCCCCGCCGAACTTGCCGAGGAAGGCGCGGGCGATCTCGAAGGCGACCACCGCCTGACCGATCACGCTGGCCGCCGGGACGACGCACACGTCCGACCGCTCGTAAAGCGCCGCCGCCTGCTCCTTCGATGCCAGGTCGACGGTCTGCATCGGCTTGCGCAGCGTCGAGATGGGCTTGCACGCGGCGCGGACGACGACCGGCTGCCCGTTCGTCATCCCGCCTTCGATGCCGCCGGCATTGTTGCGCGACCGGGAGATCTTCCCGCCCTCGCCCAGCACGATCTCGTCGTGCATCTGAGATCCGGGGCGCCGGGCGGCCTCGAAGCCCAGGCCGACCTCGACCGCCTTGACGGTCTGGACGGACATCAACGCCCGCGCCAGCGAGCCGTCGAGCTTGTCCTCCCAACCGGCGTGGGTGCCCAGACCCGGGGGGGCGTTGAAGACGCGGACTTCGAAAATGCCTCCGAGGGTGTCGCCCGCCTGCTTGACTTCGTCGACCTTGGCCTTGAGCTTCTCGTCGAGGCTCGTGTCGAGGGTATAGAACATCGACCCCTCGCGGACCGTGACGAGCTGGGCCGGGTCGTCGATGCGGGTCGGGCTCGTGATGCCGCCGATCTCGACGACGTAGCCCAGGACCTGGATGCCGAACTGGCTGAGGAAATCGTTGGCGAGGGCGCCGGCGGCGACTCGGGCGGCGGTCTCGCGGGCGCTGGAGCGCTCGGCGATGTCGCGCGCATCGTTCGTCCCGAACTTCATGGCTCCGGCGAGGTCGGCGTGACCGGGCCGGGGGCGCGTGATGGGGTTCAGTTCCTCGGTGTTCTGGACCCGGTTCATGATCTGGAGGGTGAGGATGGCCCCCAAGGAGTGGCCCCGGCGGATGCCGGTGACGATCTCGGCCTCGTCCTTTTCCAGCTTCATGCGGGCGCCGCGGCCGTATCCCCCTTGGCGCCGGGAGAGCTCTTCGTTGATCCGGGCCGGGTTGAGCGGGGTCCCATAGGGCAGCCCCTCGATGGACGTGATGAGACACTTCCCGTGGGACTCGCCGGCGGTGGTATAGCGCAGCATGAGAGGGTGCGATTATAGGGTTCCGGCCGGAGGGGGTCAATCCGGGCCCTCCTCCAAAACCGGTCCTCCGATCCGGGGTGGCCTCCCCAACGCGGCCGGCCCCGGACCGCCACTTTTCGGACGAATCCGCCCGGGACAGGTGTCCATTAGGTACCATTTGGGAGCGGATCGATGATACGGAAGGTCGCCGTCCTGGCCACCCTCCTCCTGCTTGCCCGGAGCGGAGGCGGAGGCCCTTTGGACGCCCAGGATTCCAAGGGCCCCTACGAGCCCCCCGACCGGGAACCCAGTCCTGAAGAGACCCTGATCGTCGAACTGATGAACCGCTTCCGCGCCAACCCCTCGGCGGAGGCGGAGCTGATCGCTCCGCCCGGCAAATCCGGGGGAGGGGTCGACTGGAAGATGTTCCGCGACGAAATGAAGGCCCTCAAGCCCATGCCGCCCGTCGTCTTCAACCTCGACCTCCTCGACGCCGCTCGCAAGCACAGCTACTACATGATCCACAACGGCTTGACCCATGACGAGGTGGCGGGCAAGCCCG
>Ga0209579_10002791_pt1 | contig 13051 bp, 11 predicted proteins | sample Coa_R1_2_FD_187152 | JGI IMG/M metagenome (GOLD analysis project Ga0209579, IMG submission 187152) | Surface soil microbial communities from Centralia Pennsylvania, which are recovering from an underground coalmine fire - Coalmine... | ecosystem: Environmental > Terrestrial > Soil >... | reverse complement strand
TGCTTTGCGCAGTTCCATCTCTTCCGGCGTTTTCGGCCAGTCCTCGCGCAGCAGGCGCGACAGCGCGCGGTCGGCCAGCAGCTTGCCGCCGGTCTGGCAGTGCGGGCAATAGTCCGTTTCGTTCGACGCGTACTTGATCCTCTGAATGGTTGCGCCGCAGCGCCGGCATTCGTCTTTGTATTTTCCGTGTACCGCCATTTCCGGACGGAAGGCCGTCACCCCTTCCGGAAAGCTGTCTCCCGTTTCTTCGCGCAGCCGTTCCACCCACCAGGTCAGCGTCTTACGCGTAGCCTCATACAGCCGCTGAATTTCCACGGCGCTGATTTTTTGCGTCAGCGCCATGGGCGAAAGCCGCGCCTCCCACAATATCTCATCCGAATACGCGTTGCCGATCCCGCTGAACAGCGTCGGATCGGTCAGCGCCCGCTTCAGCGTGTGGTTCTCCGAAAGCAGCATGCGGGCAAACGCCCCTGCGTCCGCTTCCAGGACTTCCAGCCCGCCTGGATCCAGGTCCAGCAAACCTGCTTCGCCCGCCGCCATGTGCAGCGAGGCACGCTTTTGCGAACCTGCTTCGCTCCACATCAGCGAACCGTTCGTAAAATCAAATGCCGCAAAATTTCCGTTGCGCGAAACCTTCTCCCCGCCCTTGGCACCGCTTGTAGCGCCCGCTTTCTGAAATGGGCGGTCTTTCCAGTGCAGTCGCCCCGCGATCATCAGGTGCAGCACCAGCCAGATGTCCTCTTCCGTCCCGATGCAGATCCGCTTGCCCAGCCGCCGCAGCTCGACCACTTTCTTCCCAAACGCGCTTTCCAGCGGTGGCGTCACCGTGCGCAGCAAAAACGGCGACACGATCCGTACTCGCTCCAGCCGCTGCCCCAGAATCCTCTTCTCCAGCGCCTCCAGATAAACCGTAATGTCCGGCAGCTCCGGCATCCTTTTTCTCCGCTTATGTAGTGCCGGCTCAAGCCCGGCTTCCTTCTCGCTGGGCGCCGCTACGACCCGTACTCCAACCGAAGCTGCGCCGGCGCAGCAGTCGACGGCAGGTCCATTGTCTGAGGATCGACCCTCTTGGCCATTTCCAGATAGGCGCACAGCGCGTTGGCCAGCTGCATCTGGCGCGGGCTCCGGCATTCCGGCTCAAACAATTTCGGGCTTCCAACCACGATCACTGCGGACATGGCGCGCGAAGTCGCCACATTCAGCCGGTTCAGGCTGTAGAGAAACTCCATGCCGCGGGGAGCATCTTCGGGCGACGAAGTGGTCAGCGAATAAATCACTACCGGCGCCTCCTGCCCTTGAAATTTGTCCACCGTTCCGACGCGCATGCCCGGCAACCGCCCCAGTAAGTCGCTGACCTGAGCGTTGTAAGGCGCAACGATCAGAATATCCTCGGCCTTGAGTTCGCGGCTTTCCGTGCCGCGAAAGAACCGCACGCCCGGCGCCCGCAGGCTCTGCACAATCTTTGCAATCGCTTCGACTTCTTCCGCTGACGAGTTCCGGTTTCCGTCGTGTTCGACCGCCGCGAACCACAACCCGGCGCCCTTGACCCACGGATGGCCCTGGATCACGTAGCCTTTCAGCGCATCACGTGATCTGAGCCTTCCCTCGTAAAAAAGTTCGGAAGTGAACCGGCAAATGTTCGGATGCAGGCGCCACGTTTCCGGCAGCAGCAGGCCCACGTGCGGCAAAATTGTCTTGTGCTCGCCAAGCAAGTGCTCCAGCGCTGATTTTTCAGCGCCCTCCGGGTGGCTGCCCTTCAAAGGCCGCTCCAGTTGCTGCGGATCGCCGATCAGCACCAGGCTCTTCGCCGCATGCGCCACCGAAATCACGTCCGCCAACGCCATCTGTCCGGCCTCGTCAATGAACAGCACGTCCACCGCGTCCGACATCTCCTCTCGCGACCACAGAAACGATGTCCCGCCCGCCACATTGGCTCGACGCGATTCCAAGGCGTCGAGAATTTCTTCATTTTTCTTGGCGACGCCGATCTCCGGTTCCTCCTCTCCGTCGTTCCACCGCTGCAGGCAGCGAACACCGCCGATCTCTTTTTCCGCCGCCGCTTTAACAACCTCTTCCAGCAGCTTGCGAATCACTTTGTGGCTTAGGGCGGTTACACCGATCTTCTTTCCGCGTTTCACCAGGTCGCAAATCATGCGCGCGCCGGTGAAGGTTTTCCCGGCGCCCGGCGGTCCTTGAATGGCGAACGTGGTCTCGCGCAGGGCGCTTCCGATTCTGCAGGCCGTTTCCGCTGTCAGTTCGCCCGGTAGCGCCTCTACCGTTTCCTCATTCGCCAGCCGCGGCGGTTTGCGCAGCATCAGGTCGCGCGCCGCCTGAAACTCGCCCTTCTGCTCGACACCGCGTGCCGCCACCCAATCCCCGATACGGAACACCGCATCCGCTTGCTGCGCCACATTCATCGGCGGATCCCACAGATACACTCCTGCCGGGTGCAGTTCGGCCGATTTGCGCGTCTTCTTCACGTCCACGGTACGCTCGGCAAAATCCACCGCCACCACTGTTCCGAACTTGTCTCCCTCGTAGTACAACTCTTTCTCTTCGCGTACTTCCGTCTCCTGTTTCTCAAACCGGTAGCGGTCGGTGGGAATGCCTCTCTCCACCTGCAGCGTTTTCACATGCTTTAAGCCGCCAAGCCCCGAACGTTCTTCCAGCAGTTCGTCTTCATCCAATTCCGCCAGCCGGAAGCCCTCCCACCAGGTCGCCTTGTCCTCGCGGCGATGCCAGTCGAGCAACTGCGCCAGTAGCCATTGCGCCTGCTCGCCATCCGACCGCTCCGCGCGATCCACCGGCAAATCTTTGGTGAGCCTCTCTACCAGTTCCGCAACTCGTTTTTGCCGGTCGCTTAATTCTTGCGGAGGTTCCGGATCGCCTGGCACCGGCCGCGCGATCTTTTCGCCCTTGCCGATAAGCTTCGCCCGCTGGCCTTCCAGCCAATCGCGCAGCGCCGCGGTGGACTCGCAGTCTTCGCGGTTGTAGCCTTCCATCGCTTCGCGCTGTGCCTCCGCGAGCGTTTCCCCTTTCCAACCAAGCTCCAGGTGATGCTCGATGTAGCGCATCGCCGCGCGCGACGCCTCCAGCGACGTGTTTCGCGTAAATCCATAAAACGGTTCCATCTTTTTCAGCGAATACTCTTCCACGCTGGCGCGCAGTCCCTGTTTCACCACGCGATGCAGATCCACAAAGATTCCCGCGCGCAACATGCGGTCCATCTCTTCTTCCCGCGTGGCGTATTGCCCCATCAATCGTTTGAACGCGCCCGGCTCGTTGGCACCGTAGTGGTACACGTGCATGCCCGGTTCTTCGGTCCAGCGCCGTACGATCTCGTCCATCAGCCACTCGAACCCGCGCTTTTCTTCTTCCGCGGCCAACGTCCAGCGTTTCTCGTAAACCAGCTCCTTGCCATCTGCGCCCTGCTGCACCACGAACCCAAACAAATACTGTTGCCCCTGCGTTCCCGCGAACGGGTCGCCTTCCAGGTCCACGAACATGTCGTTTGCGGTCGGTTCCGGCAGGCGGCAAAATCCCATTCCTTCGGCTGCCGGGAGAATCGCTTCGTGCACCGGCTGGTGCTCCGTCCTGCCCTCCACTTGAATACGCGCTTGTTCGCGCACCCGCTCATAGCCGTCGCGCGATCCGTAACGCGGTTTTTGCTTCAGCGGCACCGGCATCTTGGCCAGCTCCGCCACCGTGTCCACGCCCCATTCTTCCAGTTGATCGCGCTGCTGTGTGCGGATGCCGGCCACCAGCGAGAGATGATCGTCCGCGCGGCGCCGCGTGTCGCATTCCTTAAACCAGCGGCACACGTTGCAATGTTCCACCGGCTCGGGGTACGTCGCGCGCCCATTCTCGGTCGCCTCCAGCATTTCCCGTTTCACGTAGCGGAAATACGCCGCATACTCGGCGACGCGATAGCGTTCGCCGGCGTAGCCTGCCGCCGGCGTGATCACCCACATGCATTCCGGCGCTTGGCCTTGCGCCAGCTCCAACAGCTCGGAGTACACCGAAAGTTGCAGAATCGTCGTGGCTTTGGTCTCCCTCGCCAGCTTGGTGTCCTGCACTTCGTACGACCAAGCCCAGTCCTTGCCCGGCGTCGCCACTCTCATCAGGATGTCCGGCCGTCCGAACCACGGGCCGTCGCGTAACGCGCCCTGGGCAATTACGTCCACGCCCTCCGCCATCATACGCAGCGTTTCCGCGGCAAACTCTTCCTCATTTCCTTTCTGCGGCAGCCGCACCACGCGCAGTTTCTTTTCCTCTTCCAGGTACTGCAGGTATGCGGCTTCATGGCGTTCGCCCAGTTCTTGAATTACTTTCAGGTCGGGCGCAGCCCAATCCGGCGCGGGCCGGATCCCGCGCGCCACCTGCAGATCCAGTTGCGTCACGTGGCGGCAGGCCAGATGGTTGCTCACATCAGTCGCGGCCAGCCGGAGTTGCCCGTTTATGATTCTCATCGCAGTTCAAGCCTAGCCGAGCGCGTGCGACCACACAACCAACCACACCGCATGCCGGGCTGCTTGGGGCAGTTTGCAATCGCTGCTAAACTCTCGCGGCATCGAGCAGATAAAGGCGAGTGGGTAACCATGAGCAGCTATAACCGGATTGCTGGCAGATCGGTGGAGCGCCTGGCAGCGCTGAGCGACGGGGTATTTGCCGTGGCGATGACCTTGCTCCTGCTGGACCTCCATGTCCCGGCGCGCGAAGCGATTCACGATGACCGTGGGCTACTGCACGCTATGGCCGGGCTGGCTCCGCAACTGCTGGTGTACCTGCTGAGCTTTCTGACGCTGGGGATTTTTTGGGTCGGGCAACAGACGCAGCTCAACCACATCGAGCGCTCCGACCGGAATTTCAGCTGGATTCACCTGGCCTTTCTGTTTGCGGTCACCCTGATGCCGTTTTCCACGCGGCTGCTGACGGAATTTGCCGAGTTCCGGTCGGCGCTAGTGGGGTACTGGATAAACATCCTGCTGCTGGGCGTGGTCCTTTATTTAAGCTGGGGGTACGCGACGAAGAGCAAGTTGCTGCGTGACGATGTTCCGGCGGAGGTGCCGACGGCGATTTGCCGGCGAATCCTGATCGGGCAAGGGTTGTACGCGGTCGGCGCCCTGCTCTGCGTCTTGAACACGTATTGGAGCATTGCTTTCATCGTCCTGGTGCAACTGAACTACGCCCTTGCGCCGCGGCTTTGGAGACGCGACGAGAGATGAGCGGCGGCCAAACTGAACTTTCTGACCCCACCCCCTGGGCATTTTTCGTATGTGTGGCAAACAAAGGACTTTAAGTCCTTTGTTTTTGTATGTGTGGCAAGCAAAGGACTTACAGGCGCATTTTTCGTATGTGTGGCAGGGAAAGGACTTAGCGGATTTTGTTGAGAGAACGAGGAGTTATGGTGAAAAAGACGAACGATTGAAAATGGCCGACGGCAGACCATTGACGATATTACCATATCTGGTTAGATTGTCAAGTAATAATTATAAGTGATTTGGAATGAATAAGTTGGGAGTTACCCAGGTGAAATAGCAGCGCGCGGCTGAGATTTTTGAGAGATCGCGTTCCATTTTGGAACAGCGTGGACCGCGGGACGATAAGGCGGTTGGATTTTGCTAGGCTTGGGGCCATGAAATACGACTCGGGGAAAGTCCTGCTGGTGGCGGATATTGCGGGCACGTTCCTGTTTGGGATCGAGGGGGCGGATGCCGCGATTCGGGGGAACCTGGATCTGCTGGGGCTGATGGTGCTGGCGTTTTCGACCGCGCTGGCGGGGGGCGTGGTTCGCGACCTGCTCATAGGGGCGGTTCCGCCAGAGTCCATCAAGAACTGGCGGTACGCGGCGACGGCATTTACGGCGGCGATTTTGACGTTCTTCTTTTACCGGATGGTGGAGGCGTTTCCGGCTCAGCTGATGATGGTGCTGGACGCGGGCGGCTTAGCGTTATTTGCGGTGGCGGGAACAGAGAAGGCGCTGGATTACAAAATCCATCCTTTTATGGCGGCGCTGCTGGGAACGATCACCGGGGTAGGTGGAGGGACGATCCGGGACATTTTTCTGGCGCATGTGCCGCGCGTGCTGCAGTCCGATATTTATGCCACGGCGGCGCTGGCGGGTGCGGTGATTTTGATCGTGCTGCGCAAGCTGAACGCTTCACCGATGGTGGCGGCGCTCTGCGGAGGGGGATTTTGTTTTGCGCTGCGCGTGGTGGCGGCGTTGCTGCACTGGAATCTGCCGAGAATCGCGAGGTAAGAAGAGAAGGAAAGAAGCAATGATGTAACGAGGCAACGATAGAACACCGGATCTGTTCGGAGTTTCGTTTACATCAGAGAATAAAAAAGGGGAGCAGAGGCGATCTGCTCCCTTTGCCACTTGGGCTGTTGATTCCCTTAGGGCTTCAACTCCGGCGAGGCTTTCTGCAGACGGTGGACCAGCTTGCGGCCTTCCGCAGGAGCCTGAAATTTGGATTCTTCGATGATGGCGGCTGCCGTGGCGTCCTTGCCATAGACGCTGCGGTTGGCGTCGTCGTCAGGTCGGAGCGTGGAGCCTTCGAGAGAAATGCCAGCGAAGACACCGCGCGAGCGGGAATAGCTGAGCATTTCGGTGCGCATGGTTACATCGGTATCGGCTTCCGCGTCGCGGCCCTTGGGTCCGGCAGCGACGGAAGCGTCGGCGCCAAGCTTGACCTTGCTGTGCAGCAAGCTGGAGACGCCGCGGTCATTCATAACGAGAATGACGAAGTCGGTGGCCTGTCCGCCGATCTGGAAGCCGACGCTGCCACCTTCGAGAGCATACATGGCAGGGGCGCCCCAGGGTCCGCGATGGTCGTGACCGGTGCGGCAAACCATGACGCCGCGGCCATAGCTGCCGCCGACGACGAAGGCGGCCTTAAGGACCGAAGGCAAGACCACCACACAGCGGGCTTTGTTGAGCAGATCCTGCGGGATGTCGTCGGGCACGTTCAGGATTTCGTCTATAACGGTCCCGGCGTTTTCCATACGGTCAGTGTCTTTCTCTTTGTCCGCGGCCGGAGCGGCGTAGGCCGCGGGCACAATGAAGAGCAGGCTCGCCGCCAGATATTTTCCAAGGTAACGCATTTTTTGATTCCTCCCTCTTTCGGTCGATTTAGAAGACTAGGTTTGGCCCGGTGCCCTTCTACTTATCGCGAGCGATGAGAACAATGCCGCCCACCAGGGCGATGGCTCCGAGAATCGGAGGCAGGGGAATAGTCTTGTGTTCCTGCTTGGTGGCCTGAATCGGGCCAATGTCCACCACTTTCTTCTGAGTGGTGTAGCTGACGCCCTGATAGACCAGGGCCAGGATGCCGAGAACCACCAGCGCCAGGCCAATCATGGTTGTGCTGCTTTTCATTGTGCCTCCGCGGCAGGACCGGCCCGCCGGATGTTGTTATGGTCTTCTCGCGACATGGCCCAACAGCGTGATCAAGAAAAGAACGACAAACAAGAAAAAGAGAACCTTGGCGACACCGGCGGCGGCCACGGCAATACCGGTAAAGCCGAGAACCGCGGCGATCAAAGCCACCACAAAGAAGCCCAGAGCCCAACGAAGCATCATGCCCCTCCTAGCTGAAATCGTGAGTGTGTGAACCCGGATCCCATCGGGGATCGCGTCCTGGTGTCCGCAGCGGAACGGAATGCACCGTCAACGCAGGCATTCTTGCAAGCGGCGAGGAGCGGCACCATACAGCGGACCGAGTATCTTCCCGGAGAAAAACCCGCGAATTCGCGGAGAGGGCAGAGCTCGAAAATATCTCCTATGCGAAGAAAGGGACAGAGGCAATTCGGAACGATACTATCGTCATACGATATAATCCGGCCGTGCCAGATTCGTATATCAGGTTTTATGTTGGGCGATTCGGGGCGATTCGCACGAACACCCGGAAGTTCTGCTCGGTACGCGTGTAAAAAGTTCCGATAAAGGTGAGAGCGGCGAGAGTCGTACTAGGACGAGGGATGAGGCACTAAAGTCTTTCCCTACAGCAATCTGCGCAAGGGAACTCGCTATGCGGAGGTTTGGAACAGCGTGTGCGACTGGAGTGGCGCCTGTGCGGAGAAGCAAGTGCGGCGAGGATTCGGAGGCGCCGGCACACACAAGCGGAGCGGGACAACCGCCGTTAGCAGCCTTGAACCGGGAAAGGAGGCGTTCTTGAGTTTCTCGCAAACCACGACGCAAAAAAATCGCGCAAGGGCGCCACAAGACCCGGGGCGGGAGTCCGCAGTAGGGATGACCGTGGACGCGGAGTTGAGGCGGTCATACCAGGCATTGGAAAAAGAGATTGCTGAGCACGTGCAAAGACTGGATCGCGCGAACGGCAGCTTGCAGAACGAGATGGAGCGCCGCAAAAACGCCGAAGCCAAGTTTCAGGCGATCAGCGAATCGGTCGCTTACGGCGCATGGGTGTACCGTGCGGATGGAACCGCGGAACTGTTGAGCACGTCCTATCTGGTAATGCTGGGGGAGACGCTCGAGAAGTTGCAGGAGCGTCCGTGGTATTCCTTCATCCATCCCAGCGATCAAGAACGCGCCGCGACATTATGGAAGGAAGTGACCACCGCCAAGGCGCCGTGGACGTGCGAGTTCCGCGTGCAGGGTAATAACGGTGAGGTACGACACATCCTGAGCCGGGGAGCACCCTTGAGCAAAAACGAAAGTGCGGAGCCGGTGTATGCCGGGATCCAACTGGATGTAACGGACCGGGCGAGGCTGCGTGACGAACTGGTGCAAGCGAAGAGCGAACTGGAAGCGCAAGTAGAAAGCAAAACGCAGGAACTGAAGAAAGCCAACCGGCAACTGGTGATGGATCTGGCGGACCGGTTGAAAACGGAAAGTGCGCTGCGCGACAGCGAGAGCCAACTGAGAGCGATTTACGAGAACGCGCTGGATTCGATGATCGTGCTGGACGATGGACGGATGGTGACCGAAGCCAACGAGTCGGCGCAGCAGCTGTTCGCGATGAGTCTGGAGAGCATGAGGCGAGTGCGGTGGGACGAGCTGATTCCGGCGGAGAGACAGGCCGGAATCGAAGAGCGGTGGCGGGCATTCCTGACGAACGGAGTGAAACGCGGTGAGATGGAAGTCCGGCGCGCAGACGGCCAGCAAAGGCTTGTGGCCTACTCGTCGCGGGCAAACATCCTGCCCGGCCGGCACCTGGTGACGCTGCGCGACATTACCGAGCAGCGAGATGCGGAAGACTCGTTGCGGATGTTGTCACACCGTCTCATGCATTTGCAGGACGAAGAGCGGAGGCGCATTGCGCGCGAACTGCATGACAGCACCGGGCAATCGCTGGCCGCAATGCACATGTACCTGGACACCATACGCGGGTCGGCGGGCAGCATGACGCCCAAAGCGCAAAAGGCCCTGGAAGAAGCGACCAAAACGTGCCAATCGTGCACGGCGGACCTCCGGACAATTTCCTATTTGCTACACCCACCGCTGCTGGACGAGCTGGGGCTGCTGCCGGCGCTGGAATGGTACGTCGCGGGATTCCGAGAGCGCAGCGGGATAGACATCGGCGAGGAGATCGGAGAGCTGGGACTGCCGCTCTCGCGGGATCTGAATACGGCGTTATTCCGAATCATCCAGGAAGCGCTGACCAACATTCACAAACATGCCGAGAGCAGCAAAGCGACCATCCGGTTGCGCTGCGAGAACAGCACACTGATTCTGGAAATTCTGGACAATGGAAAAGGTTTCGAGGGAGAGCGAATCGGAAAACGGCGCCAGGGAGTGAACGGTCTGGGAGTGGGAATTACCGGGATGAGGGAGCGCGTCCGGCAACTGGGCGGAACTCTGGAGATTGCGAAAAAGAGTCCCGGAACTTTGGTCCGCGCAAAATTTCCAATCATGGAGGTGGAAGATGGGAACACTTAGGGTGGTGGTAGCGGACGATCACGAAGTGGTACGCAAAGGGCTGCGGAGCATTCTGGAAGAGCAGCCGGGCTGGGAGGTGACCGGAGAAGCCAGCGACGGGCGGGAAGCAGTGGATAAAGTAAAGACACTGCGGCCTGACGTGTCGGTGGTGGACGTAGGCATGCCCGGGCTGAACGGGCTGGAAGCGACGCGGCAAATGCTGCGCAACGATCCGCAAACCCGAGTGCTGATTCTGACCATGCACGAATCGGATCCGCTGATTCGCGAAGTGCTGGACGCGGGAGCCCGCGGGTACCTGCTGAAGTCCGACGCCAGCCGCGACCTGGTCAGCGCGGTGGACGCGATCCGCAAGAACAAGACGTACTTTACGGCGCGGGTGGCGCAGATGGTGCTGGACGGTTATCTGGACAAGAAGCCGCGTGCGGCGGTGGAGTCCGACGTGCCGTCGAGCCGGCTCACGCCGCGGCAGCGGGAGATCGTGCAGCTCCTGGCCGAAGGCAAGAGCAGCAAGGAAGTAGCCGTGGCGCTGGGACTCAGCGTGAAGACGGCGGAGACGCACCGCGCGAACATTATGCGGCGGCTGAACTGCCACTCGGTAAGCGAACTGGTGCGGTACGCGATTCGCAACAACATCATCCAAGCATAAGAACAATCATACGGGCAGAAAGTTAAGGAAGCAGTCAGGCCGGGAGAGTTCAGCGGCGGGAGATACCGCTGAATTGTTCCTGGAGTGAAAGTGTGGCCAGGCGCGGCAACCGTTTCGCTCGAACCCAACCGCAATCTTTTCGGGGCGGGCGTTGATGATGTTCGCTCGCGTTTGTCGGAGTGCTGTTCTCAAGTAGCCGGTTGACGCCGCTTTTCCCATTTCGCTACAGGAAATCCGGGATTGCCAGTCTTGCCGCTGGGACTGACCTTAGGAGTGAGCCTGCTTTGCCAGCGATTGTAAGCGGCTCACTGGGCCACTAAATGGATACCCTAAGGATCTTGATCGTAGATGACCATCAATCGGTTCGCGTGCTGCTGCGCACCATTCTGGAATCAATACCTGGATGGGAAGTTTGCGGCGAAGCGAACAATGGCGCCGCGGCGATAACGTATGCGCGGCGGCTCCGCCCGCACATTATTGTGATGGACTTGATGATGCCGGAGTGCAACGGACTCGAAGCGACCAAACAAGTGCTGAAGTCCGATCCCGAAATCCGAATCATTCTCACCACGCTGCACGAGTTCCCATCGTTTCCCGAGGAAGCACGACGCGTGGGCGCGTGCGGATGCTTTTCCAAGGCGGAGTCGGGCAGGCATCTGATCCCCGCGGTGCGCGTGGCGAGAGAGAAGAAAGAGTTTTTCACCTCTCATGATCTGGAAGCCGCCAGCGCGTCGTAAGACCTCGGCGTTTCGCGGACTGCCCGGGTGCCTCAGCGCGGCGCGTTGCGGGCTGTTTCTGAAGCAAATCCTCTACACGACCATCACAAGAGGCCTCCGGCGTTCTGCGTATTCCCCCAGGTGAGGGCGCATGTTCTGCTGGGGGACGAAGGCGAGCGCGTGGCCACACGACAGCACGCGGCGTCTGAGAAAGTCAACCCCGGAGGATCGACATGAATTGGGACCAGATGGAAGGGAAGTGGAAACAGTATTCCGGAAAGGTGCGCGAGAAGTGGGGAAAGCTGACGGACAGCGACGTTTCGGTGATTGAGGGAAAGCGCGACCAGTTGGTGGGAAAGATCCAGGAACGCTATGGCATCGCGAAGGATGAGGCAGAGCGCCAGGTGAATGACTGGACCAACACGCTTGGGACGGATGACCGGCCGGAGCGGGATCGCGCGCGCGGAGCGGGCAGGAGCTAAGAAGGAAGTTTTGCAATTGATTTGAGCACGCGGAATGTTCGAGTTGGTGAGCGGGCATTCCGCGTTGCAAAAAGTGGAAGCGGAAAAAGAGGAGGGGACTGTGCTCTGGACGATTTTTGTGATTTTGCTGGTGCTGTGGCTGCTGGGTCTGGTGTCGTCATACACGATGGGCGGGTACATACACATTTTGCTGCTGCTGGCGGTGGCGGTGCTGCTGATTCGTTTGATTCAAGGACGAAGAGTCGTTTAGCGGGCGCTGCCGACTAGAAGCTTGCTGAATCGAGGGGATGATCGTAGCCGGTCATCTCCAAGTAACCTGAGCCTCGTAGCGGAACGGGGCCGTTTTTGCCTTGCAGGAAGACGGCTCCCTCCCAATAACTCGGCGCAAGGCGCGACGAGCCGGAAGCCAGTTCCTGTGAGGGCAACGGCGTGGTGACGACGCCGTCGATTCCGCGCGATGGAACGGCGATTTTCCAGCGAATGGGATAGCGGGCGCCGGAGAGCGGGCTAGTCCAGGTTGCGGCATTGCTTGCACTGGAAGCGTGTGACGGCGAAGCGTCAGGTTCGAGAGTGAAGTCCTGCTCGCGCAAGTGCGTCGCGCGGCCCTGAGGGTCCACGAATGTTCCCGCGGAAAAAGGGTCGATGGAGCCATCTTTCCGGCGAATATGAAACAGCATTATCTCGGTGCGATCGTCGAGCTGCAAGCTGAGCCAGTCCCATCCTGCCTGGCTGTCATCCAGTTGATGAGTGAAGAATTCGTGGTCCATCCAGGCCAGGCCTGTGACTTGATATTGGTGTGCCGCGGCGGTGATGGAGCCGGCGGTGGCGAGGCGAGTTTCAGAAAAATAGTGCGAGGCGCGGCCGAGCCCGGCGGATTTCTGGCTGACGCCATTTTCGCCGTGGATGACCGGCGGCTTTTGCGATTGCAGGTTCAGACTTAGCGCAAACGAGTTAGCGATCGCGGCCAGATGCTGTTCACCTTGAGCTGACCAGAAGGCGCTCCAATTACCGTTCCAGACTTTTCGTTGGGCGGCGTCGGCACCGGCGATTCCGGGGCCAGCGCGATTGGTGCGCTCGGTGTGGAAGAACTGCTTGCCGTCGAGGTCGCTGACGGCGAAATGAGCGAAGTAGATGTCACGCAGGTCCCAGGGGGAGGACTCCGCGGCAATGCGGCTGACACCCTGACGGAAGAAAGTCAGCTCGAAACCGAACTTTTTGCCTTCGGCGGTTTGCAGATTGCCGGTGTAATACCACCACTCGGTCTGGTAGCCGGGATGACTGAAGAAGTCGCGAGGGAATTCGAAGC
>Ga0209579_10002789_pt1 | contig 13062 bp, 11 predicted proteins | sample Coa_R1_2_FD_187152 | JGI IMG/M metagenome (GOLD analysis project Ga0209579, IMG submission 187152) | Surface soil microbial communities from Centralia Pennsylvania, which are recovering from an underground coalmine fire - Coalmine... | ecosystem: Environmental > Terrestrial > Soil >... | reverse complement strand
CCACGGCTTCGCCCTCATCGACACCTCCGCGAACGTTGACGACAGGTGCCGACGGACTTCGCTACCGCCGAACGGGTCCCTTCATTCAGTTAGAGCTTTTTAGAGGTCGAGAAGGCAGAGTTGCAGTTCGTGCCCGCCCTGCGCCCCCGCGCCCGCCCGCGCCTGCCGCCGTCGCTCCAGGAGCGCGACTTCCGGCTCCTCTGGGTGAGCATGGTCGCGTCCGGGGTCGCGACACAGATGGCGGCGGTCGCGGTGGGGTGGCAGGTCTACGCGATTCACCACAAGGCGTTCGACCTCGGACTGATCGGCCTCGCCGAGTTCGTCCCCGTACCGTTGCTCGCTCTGCCGACCGGTCAACTCGCCGATCGCCTGTCGCGGACCCGGATCGTCGCGGTGTCCACGCTGGCCGAGGCGGGGGTCGTCGCGCTGTTGCTCGTGGTCACGATCGGCGGCGCGCACCAGCTGTGGCAGTTCGTCGTGCTCGCCGCCGCCACGGGCGCAGCCGCACAGTTCGGCAACCCGGCAGCACGGTCGCTCACGCCGCAGATCGTGCCGCCCGACCTGCTGACCGGCGCCATCGCGCTGCGCTCGATCGCGTACCAGGCGGCGACGATCGGCGGGCCTGCGGTCGGCGGCCTGCTCTTCGCACTCAGCCCGCAAGCCGTGTACGCAACGGCGACGGCGCTCCTTCTGGTCGCCGCCGTGACGGTTGCGACGATGCGGTCGGGCGCCGCGATCGAGCAGGCGGTGGGTGCAGAACCCGCGCTGCGGAGCCTGCTCGGCGGAATCTCGTTCATCCGCGCGACCCCGGTCATCCTCGGTGCGATCAGCCTCGATCTCTTCGCCGTGCTGTTCGGGGGTGCGGTTGCTCTGCTGCCGCTCTACGCAAAGTCGATCCTGCACACCGGCCCGTTCGGCCTCGGTGTCCTACGCAGCTCGATCGCGGTGGGCGCCCTGGTAGCGGGCATCGGGCTCGCGCGCCGGCCGCTCCGCCGTAACGCGGGCCGAACCCTGCTCGTCGTCGTCGCGTCCTACGGGCTGTGCATGGTCGTCTTCGGGCTGTCGCGCTGGTTCGTGCTCTCCGCTCTTGCGCTCGGTGCCAGCGGGCTCGTCGACATGGTGTCGATGAACATCCGTTCCATGACCGTCGCCGTGGCCACGCCGAACCGGCTGCGCGGACGCGTCAACGCCGTCGAAGGCGTGTTCATCGGCGCCTCGAACGAGCTCGGCGCGTTCGAGTCGGGCGTCGCCGCGTCGCTCCTCGGCGCCGTGCCGGCGGTGGTCGCGGGAGGCGCCGTCACGATCGCGCTCGCCGCGGTCTGGGGGCGGTTCTTCCCCAAGCTCGCCCACGTCGACCGAATGGAGGATCTGAGCCCGGAATCGCGGCTGGTCGCATAATTTGCGTTTCTCTGTATAGTTTGCAGCAGGATGCCGACTGCGGCCATCATCGGATGTGCTGGCTATGCAGGCCAGGAGACGCTCGACCGGGTGCTCGCGCACCCGTCGCTCGAGCCGGTCGCGCTCGGATCGGACTCGCTCGCCGGCCGGCCCGCGTGGGCGCTCGACCCCCGCCTGGACGGCGACCTGCCCGCGTTCGTGACGAACGCCGAGGCGGCTCGGGCCGGCGCCGACGTCATCTTCCTCTGCCTCGACGGCGACGAGGCGGCCGCCTTCGAGCCGCCGCCGGGCTCGGTGGTCGTCGATCTCTCGGGCGCGCACCGCCTCGCCGACCCAGACCAGGCGCGTTCCTGGTACGGCGTCGCGCCGGGCGCGTGGAGCTACGGGTTGCCGGAGCTGTACCCGCCCGAGGGCGACCTGATCGCGAACCCCGGCTGCTACGCCACGGCGGCGCTGCTGGCGCTCGGCCCGCTCGCGGGAGGCATCGAGCACGTGGTGGTCGACGCGAAGTCGGGCGTCTCGGGCGCCGGGCGCTCGCCGAAGGCGACCTCACACGCGGGCGCGGTGCTCGAGAATCTCTCCCCGTACGCGGTCGGCGCGCATCGTCATGCGCCGGAGATCGCGCAACAGCTGGGCGTGCCCGTCTGCTTCGTGCCCCACCTCCTGCCCGTGCGGCGCGGCCTGCTGGCGACGTGCTACGTCGACACCGACGCCGACGTCCGTTCGCTGCTCGAGGGCGCGTACGCGCCGAGCTCGGTCGTGCGCGTGCTTCCCGAAGGGATGCCGCCGGAGCTCGCCCGCGTCCAGGGAACGGATTGCGCCGAGGTCGGCGTGTTCTCGGACTCGGCGACCGGCACCACGATCGTGATCTGCGCACTCGACAACCTCGGCAAGGGCGCAGCGGGTCAGGCCGTCCAGAACGCGAACCTCGCGCTCGGGGTCGACGAGACGGCGGGGCTGCGGCTCAGCGGAGTGTTGGTATGAGCGTGACCGCCGCAAGAGGATTCGTCGCCGCCGGCGTTCACGCCGGCATCAGGCGGGAGAAGAAGGACGTCGCGGTCGTCCGGACGGTCGGCGACGGCACGGGTGCGGCGATGTGGACGCAGAACCGCGTGCTCGCCGCCCCCGTGCTCGTCTCGAAGCGGCATCTCGAGCTCGCCGAGCCGCAGGCGGTGGTGATCAACTCCGGCGTCGCGAACGCCGCGACGGGGCTCCAGGGGGAGGCCGACGCACGCTCGACCGCCGAGCACGCCGCCGCCCTGCTGGGGCTCGCGCCCGAGCAGGTGCTCGTTCTCTCGACCGGCGTGATCGGCGCGCCGCTTCCGGTCGACCGGGTGAACGCAGGCCTCGAGGCGGCGGTGCCCGCGCTCTCCGGCGGCGGCGGGATCGACGCGGCCGAGGCGATCCTCACGACCGACACGAAGACGAAGACCGCCGTCTCCCACAACGGCGGCTTCTGCGTCGGAGGCATGGCGAAGGGCTCGGGGATGATTCACCCCAACCTCGCGACGATGCTCGCAGTCGTCACCACCGACTACCCACTCGAGCCCGGCGAGGCGCTCGACTTCCTCAGGCCGGCCGTCGACGCGAGCTTCAACGGCATCTCGGTCGACGGAGAGTGCTCGACGAACGACGCCGTCGTCCTGCTCGCCTCGGGCGCCGCAGGCCTCGACCGCTCGCCGGCGACCGACGAGGCGTTCGCACTCGCACTCCGGAACGTGTGCGCCGACCTCGCCGCGCAGATCGTCGCCGACGGCGAGGGCGCGACCCTCGTCGCCGAGATCGAGGTGAGCGGCGCCGCGAGCGAGCACGAGGCGAAGGCGATCGCACAGCGGATCGCAACGTCGCCGCTCGTGAAGACGGCCCTGTTCGGCCGCGACGCGAACTGGGGGCGCGTGCTGAGCGCGGCGGGAAGCGCTCCGTTCAACGGCGGCTACGCCCAGCTCGACCCGGCCCGGGTGACCCTTGCGTACAACGGCACCGCGGTGCTCGTCGACGGGGCGCCGCAAAACGTCGAACCGCCCGTCGACGGGGCCGTCTGCACGATCGCGCTCGACCTCGGCCTCGGCGACGGACGCGCGAGCTACCTCACGAGCGACCTCTCCTACGACTACGTCCGCATCAACGCGGACTACCGAACATGACCCGTGTCGTGCTCAAGGTAGGGGGTGCGATCGCGAAGGACGCGGCGGATCATGTTCTCGACCTCGTGGCCGAGGGCCTCGAGGTCTGCGTCGTCCACGGGGCCGGGCCGCAGATCACGGGCGAGATGAAGCGCCGGCACATCCCGGTCGAGTTCGTCGGCGGCCGCCGGCGCACGAGCGCGGCGGGGATCGACGTGGTTCGCGAGTCGCTCCATACGGTGAATGCGGATCTCTGCGCTGCGCTCGGCGAGCTCGCGGTCCCTGTCTTCGGCGAACGCGACGGGCTGCTCGCCGTCCCGGTCCCGCAGCTGGGGCTCGTCGGCGATCCGCTGCCCTGCCGCCCTCGCCGCGTGCTGGAGGCGCTCGCCGAAGGAAAGGTGCCGGTCGTCGCTCCCATGGCCGTCGGTCCGCTGAACGTGAACGCAGACGACGCCGCGGCCGCGCTCGCTCTCGGGCTGGGAGCGCGGAGGCTCGTGTTCCTGACCGACGTGCCCGGGCTGCGCGTCGGGGACGACTTCGTCGACTCGATCGAGGCCGGCGAGGCGACGCGCATGCTCGACGCGGGCTTGTTCGACGGCGGCATCGTCCCGAAGCTGCGCGCCGCCGCCATCGCGGCCGGGAGCGGCATCAGGGCGGAGATCGGCATGACGGCGGTGGTCGCGTGAGCGCCACGCTTTCCACTTCCCTGCTTCCGACCTACCTGCGGCAGGACGTCACGTTCGTCGAAGGCGACGGCGCGTGGCTGGTCGACGCGGACGGGCGGCGCTATCTCGACCTGCTCGCGGGGATCGCGGTCGTCGGGCTCGGGCACCGCAACCCCGCCCCGCTCGCCGCGGCGCACGCGCAGCTCGACCGGCTGTGGCACGTGTCGAACCTCTACTACACCGAGCCGATGCAGGTGCTCGCCGAGAAGCTGTCGGAGCGCTTCTGCGGCGCGCGCGCGTTCTTCTGCAACTCGGGCGCCGAGACGATCGAGGCCGCGGTCAAATGGGCACGGAAGGCAACCGGGCGCTCCGAGATCGTCGCGCTCGAGGGGTCGTTCCACGGGCGCACGCTCGGCGCGCTTTCCGTCACGGGCCAGCCGGCGAAGCGCGCCGCCTTCGAGCCGCTCGTTCCCGGCGCGAGCTTCGCCACGCCGTCGACGCTGGCCGAGCACGTCGGGCCGGAGACGGCTGCGATCCTGCTCGAGCCGGTACAGGGCGAGGGGGGCGTTCATCCGATGCCGCACGAAGCTCTCGACGAGGCGCGCGCGCTCGCGGACGAGCACGGCGCGATGCTCGTGCTCGACGAGGTCCAGACCGGCGTCGGCCGCTGCGGGTCGTTCTTCGCCTGGGAACGGTACGGCGTCCGGCCTGACGCGCTGACCCTTGCGAAGGGACTCGCGAACGGCCTGCCGATCGGCGCGCTCCTCGTCTCGGACTCGGCGCCCACCGGCTTCGAGCCGGGGGATCACGCGTCGACGTTCGGCGGCAACCCGGTCGCGTCCGCCGCCGCGTGCGCGGTCGTCGACGCAATCGACGATGACCTGCTCGCACACGTCCGCGACGTCTCGACACAGCTCGTCGAGGGTCTTGGTTCCTTCGGGGAGGTGCGCGGGCTCGGTCTGCTGCTCGCGCTCGAGCTCGACCGGCCGGCGGCACCGGTCGCCGAAGAGGCACTCGCGCACGGCGTCGTCGTCGGCACCGCAGGCGAGCGGACGCTCCGGCTGACGCCGCCCCTGACCCTCACTGCCGGCGAAGCGGAGCTCGGCATCCGACTGCTCACGGAGGTGCTCACATGACCACGAAGTACGAACGCCAGGGAATGATCATGAGACTCGTCCAGGAGCAGCCGCTGTCGACGCAGGCCGAGGTCGCGGACGCGCTTCGCGGACTCGGCATCGACGCGGTCCAGGCGACGGTCTCACGCGACATCTCCCAGCTCGGGTTGGTGAAGGTACGGAACGCCGAAGGCCGCCTCGTCTACGCGGTGCCGGGAGCAGCCGACCTGCGCCGCCTGGAGGAGCTCACTTCCGCGTTGCGCCGTTGGCTCGGAGGCATGACGCCGGCCGGCCAGATGCTCGTCATCAGCACGCCGCGGGGATTCGCGGTGGGGCTCGCCGACGCGATCGACGCGGCGGCCCTTCCCGAGGTCGCCGGCACGATCGCCGGCGAGAACACGATCTTCGTCGCCGCGCGCGACGGCTTCGGCGGCGCCGAGCTGGAGCACGAATTCCGGCACCACCTCGAACGTGGCGAGCGCGGGTGACCGCGACGGCGAGAGAGACCGGCGGCACGATCCTCGGCTCCCTGCCCGTCGGCGAGCGAGTCGGGATCGCGTTCTCGGGCGGGCTCGACACGTGCTGCGCGCTCGCGTGGATGCGCGAGCACGGTGCGCTTCCCTACGCGTTCACGGCCGATCTCGGTCAGTACGACGAGAAGAACGTCGAGGCGATTCCCGAGCGCGCGTTCGCGTACGGCGCGGAGGACGCCGTGCTCGTCGACTGCCGCGCTGCGCTCGCACGCGAGGGGATCGCCGCGTTGCAGTGCGGCGCATTCCACGTTCAGACGGCGGGCCGCCGCTACTTCAACACGACACCCCTCGGCCGAGCCGTCACCGGGACGCTGCTCGTGCGCGCGATGGCCGAGCACGGCGTCGACATCTGGGGCGACGGGTCGACCTACAAGGGCAACGACATCCAGCGCTTCTACCGCTACGGGCTGCTCGCGAACGAGAACCTGCGGATCTACAAGCCCTGGCTCGACTCTGCGTTCGTCGACGAACTGGGGGGCCGCCGCGAGATGAGCGAGTGGCTGGCGGAGCGCGGCCTGCCGCACGGCACGTCGACCGAGAAGGAGTACTCGACCGACGCCAACCTCCTCGGCGCGACTCATGAAGCCAAGGACCTCGAGTTGCTGTCGACGTCGATGAAGATCGTGGAGCCGATCATGGGTGTCCCACACTGGGACCCGGATGTCGAGATCGACGCGGAGGTCGTCACCGTCGCGTTCGAGAACGGGTGGCCCGTCGGCAGTCCTCTGGAGGTCATTCAGAGGTTCAACGCGGTGGCCGGCCGGCACGGGCTCGGCATGTCCGACCAGATCGAGAATCGCGTGATCGAGGCGAAGAGCCGCGGGATCTACGAGGCACCGGGCATGGCGCTGCTCCACATCGCCTACGAGCGGCTGCTCACCGCGATCCACAACGAGGCGACGCTCGAACGATATGCGGACGACGGCCGCCGGCTCGGCCGTCTGCTCTACGAAGGGCGCTGGTTCGACCCGCAGGCGCTGCTCCTCCGCGACGCGCTTCAGCGTTGGGTGGCGGGTGTCGTCACGGGCGAGGTGACGATCGAGCTGCGCCGCGGCGACGACTACACGATCCTCGACACACGCGGCGAGGCCGTCACGTACGACCCGGAACGCCTCAGCATGGAGCGAAGCTCGACGGCGTTCACGGCGACGGACCGGATCGGACAGCTCGCGGTCCAGATCAACGACATCGCCGACACGAGACGGATGCTCGAGCAGGTCGGGTGGTCGTGGTGACGCTGTGGGCGGGGCGGGTCGGAGCTCAGCTTGCGCCGGAGGTCTGGGCGTTCCTCTCCGCGGACGACGCCGAGTTGCTCCCGTACGACGTCCGGGGAACGCTCCTCCACGCCGAGCGCCTGCACGCCGCCGGCATCCTCGACGATCACGAGCTCGCCGAGGTGCGCGAGAAGCTCGCCGAGGTCGAGCCGCCGGAACCCGACGACGAGGACGTCCACTCGGCGATCGAACGCCAGCTCGGCGACGTCGGACGCAAGATCCACGCAGGGCGGTCCCGCAACGACCAGGTCGCAGCGGCCTTTCGCCTCTACGTCGCCGACGCCTGCGCGGAGGCGGATGCATCGCTCACCGGGTTCGCGCGCTCGATCCTCGACCGCGCCGAGAACGAGGCGTCCACGCCGATGCCCGGCTACACGCACCTGCAGCGTGCGCAGCCGATCACGCTCGGCCATCACCTGCTGGCCTGGGTCGAGATGCTGGAGCGGGACCGCACGCGCTTCGCGTTCGCGGCTGCGCAGGCGGCGCCGTCGCCGCTCGGCGCCGGGGCGCTCGCGGGATCGACGCTGCCGCTCCCGCCGCCACCGAACCAGCTTCGGAACTCGCTCGACGCGGTCGCCGACCGCGACTTCGCCCTCGACTATCTGTACGCATGCGCCGTCCTCTTCACGCACCTGTCGCGGATCGGCGAGGAGCTCGTCCTGTGGACGACGGCGGAGTTCGGCTTCGCCCGTCTGCCGGAGCAGGCGTCGACCGGCTCGTCGATGATGCCGCAGAAGCTGAATCCCGACGTCGCCGAGCTTGCGCGCGGCAAGGCCGGCACCGCGATCGGACGCCTCACCGGACTGCTGGCGACCGTCAAGTCGCTGCCCCTCGCGTACGACCGCGATCTGCAGGAGGACAAGCAGCCCGTCTTCGCAGCGCGGCGGGACGTCGCCGGGGCGCTCGGTGCGCTCGCGGTGCTCGTCGACGGCCTCGAGTTCGACGCCGAACGGCTCGAAGCGGCTTCCGCCGACCCGCTCCTCCGGGCGACCGACGCGGCCGAAGCGCTGGTCGCCGAGGGCGTCCCCTTCCGCGACGCACACGAGCAGGTGGCCGCCGCGGTCCGGGCCGGCTCGTTCGAGCCGCCGCCGGCGCGCGACCGGCTCGGCGACGTCGCGGCCGCTGTCGCGGCAGCGAAGGAGCGCTGGTCGTGACCGCCCCGCTCGCCGTCTCGCTCGCCGGCCGCGACCTGCTGCGGATCTCCGATCTCGCTCCCGCGGAAGCCGAGGCGATCCTCGAGCTTGCCGTCGAGCTGCGGGCGGACCCCCGGCGCCCGCTCGCCCAAGGCGCGACGCTCGGCCTCTACTTCGCCAAGCACTCGACGCGCACGCGCGTCTCGTTCTCAGTGGCGATGGCCCACCTCGGCGGCACCGCGATCTCCCTGACGCCCGAGGAGCTGCAGATCTCCCGCGGCGAGTCGCTGCCGGACACGGCACGCGCCCTGTCCCGCTACCTGGACGTGCTCGCAGTGCGCACGCACGCGCACGAGGAGCTGGAAGCGTGGGCCGAGTGGGCGTCGGTTCCGGTGATCAACGCGCTCACGGCGGACGAGCATCCGTGCCAGGCGCTCGCCGACGCGCTCACCATCCGCGACCGGCTGGGGACGCTCGAGGACGTTCGCGTGGCGTGGGTCGGCGACGGCTCGAACGTGCTCGTCTCGCTCGCCGCGCTCGGCGAGCTGCTGGGCTTCCACGTGGTCGCCGCCTGCCCAGACGGATACGAACCACGTGACAGTCTGTTGCGAGGCGTGGTTCGAGACCCGCGCGAGGCGGTTCGCGGCGCCGACGTGGTCGTCACCGACACGTGGATCTCGATGGGGCAGGAGCACGAGCGCGCGGAGCGGCTGCGCGACCTCGAGCCGTACCGGCTCGACCGGGAGCTCCTGGCGCTCGCAGCGCAGGACGCCTTCGTCATGCACTGCCTCCCGGCCCATCCCGGCGAGGAAGCGACCGCGGACGTGCTGTACGGCCCGCGCTCGGCCATCTGGGACGAGGCCGAGAACCGCCTGCACGTCCAGAAAGCGCTGCTGGCGCTCCTGCTGGGCTAGGAAACTGTTTCGCGACGCGAAACAGTTTCGAGGGTCCGCGACAACGCCCGGAGCTTGTTGGTCGCGTCGAGCGCGGCGACCTTGTACGACTCGGCGAGGGTCGGATAGTTGAACACCGCGCCGACGAGGTAGTCGACGGTCCCGTCGAGCGCCATCACGGCCTGGCCGATGTGCACGAGCTCCGTGGCGCCGCTGCCGAACGCGTGCACGCCCAGGAGAAGGCGTGTCCGCGAATCGACGAGAAGCTTGAGCAGCCCGTGCGTCTCGCCGAGGATCTGGCCGCGCGCGAGCTCGTGGTAGCGCGAGATGCCGACCTCGTACGGGATCGCGGCGGCCGTCAGCTCCTCCTCCGTCCTGCCGATGAAGCTGATCTCCGGAATCGTGTAGATGCCGATCGGGAGCAGCGCGGCGGCGCCGTTCGTCTCGACCCCGAACGCGTCACACGCCGCGAGCCGTCCCTGCTCCATCGACGTAGCGGCGAGCGATGGGAACCCGATCACGTCGCCGACGGCATAGACGTGCGACACGGCGGTCCGGTAGTGCTCGTCCACCGCGATCCGCCCGCGCTCGTCCGCCTCGAGCCCCGCATGCGCAAGCTGGAGGACGTCGGTCGCGCCCTGCCGCCCCGCCGAGTAGAGGACGACGTCGGAGAGGATCTGCTTGCCGCTCTCGAGCCGTGTCACCGTCCCGTCCTCGTACCGCTCGACCTCGGTGACCGTCTCGCGGAATCGGAAGGTGACGCCGAGATCGCGGAGGTGGTACTGCAGCGCCTCGACGACCTGGCCGTCGCAGAACTCCAGAAGCTGGTCGCGGCGCTCGACGACGGTCACCTTCGAGCCGAGTGACGCGAAGATCGCCGCGTACTCGATGCCGACGACTCCCGCGCCCACGACGAGTAGCGAGCCCGGAATGTGGTCGAGATTGAGAACGCCGTCCGAGTCGATGATGGTGCGCTCGTCGAAGTCGACACTCGCAGGCCGCGCGGGGCGCGTGCCCGTCGCGATCACCACGTAGTCGGCCGTGACGTTGCGCTCACCGTCGGGCGCGCCGGCGACCTGGATCGTGTGCGGGTCGACGAAGCTTCCTTCACCTGCGAGCAGCGTCACCCGGTTCCGCGCGAGCTGGTCGCGGACGACGTCCGTCTCGCGGTCGATGACGTGCTGCGTCCGCAGGAGCAGATCCTCGATCGTGATGTCCTGCTTGACCCGGTAGCTCTGGCCGTAGAGCGAGCGCTGCGCGAGCCCCGTCAGGTAGAGCGCCGCTTCGCGCAGCGTCTTGGACGGGATCGTCCCGGTGTTCATGCACACGCCGCCGACATGCGAATGGCACTCGACGACCGCCACCTTGCGGCGCAGCTTCGCGGCCTGCACGGCCGCCTTCTGGCCGGCCGGCCCCGAGCCGATCACGACGAGGTCGAAGTCGGCCATCGGCCTGGACGATGGCAGCGGGCCGCGCTTCTTGCAAGCCGTCGGGGTTAACTCGTCGGAGTCACTCGAATGAGGGACATTCGCCATCCGCGGCCCGCCGATGACCGTGAAAGCGACGTGTCCACGCTCGACTTGCGACAGCCGACGATCTTCACGCGCCTGAACGGGCTGCTGGAGGTGACCCGCCTGGTCCGCACCGGCGAGGAGCTGCCCGCGCTCTTGGCCGCGATCGCCCGCACGCTCTCGGAGTCACTCGGCTTCCGAACCGTGGTCGTCAACATCTACCGGCGCGAGTGGGACGACCTCGTGGTCACCACGGTCTACGGCAGCGACGAGGCCCGAGACGTGCTGCTCGGCCAGGTGTCGCAGGTCACCGACTTCTCGCCCTTGCTCGACGAGCGGTTCCTGCACCGCGGCGCCTACTTCGTCCCCGAGGGCGCGGTGGACTGGAGCGACATCTACGCCTTCACGCCGGACCTGCCGAAGAGCGACGACCCGGACGCGTGGAGTGCCGAGGACGCGCTGTTCGTGCCGATGCGGTCGACCGACGGTGAGCTGCTCGGGATCGTCTCGGTCGACGAGCCGATCTCGGGCCACCGGCCGACGGACGACGAGATCGACGCGCTCGTGGCGATGTCCGAGCACGCGGCGCTCGCCGTGCAGTCCGCCCAGGAGGCCGCGCGGGCGAAGGCGAACCGGGACGCGCTCGAGCTCCTGCTCGGCGCATCGGCGCGACTGAAGGAGACCTGGGACGCGAACGAGCTGCTCGAGCATGTGTGCCGCTCGATCTCCGAGGCGCTCGGCTTCTCCCGGGTCGCCGTGCAGCTCATCGACGACACCGGGCGGCACGGGACGGTCGCGGCCGCCGGCTTCGGCCCGGGAGAGAGCATGGGGCAACCGTTGACGGCGGACCAGCTCGAACGGCTGCTGGTGCCGGAGCACGAGGTGGCCGGGTGCTACGTCATCCCGGACGAGCTCGCCCATGCGCTCCTGCCCGAGCGTGGTGCGGGCTACCGGTCGCAGCGCGACGGCCGCGGCCCACACGCCTGGAACAACGACTGGGTGCTCGTGCCGCTCTACGACCGTCGCGGCCGCCGCGTCGGGTACATCTGGGTCGACGATCCCGTCGACCGGCTGCGTCCGGATCCGGAACGACTGCAGATCCTCGGAGCGTTCGCGAATCTCGCCGCCGCCGCACTCGAAGGGGCTTCGCAGTTCGAGGCCCTTCAGAACTCGAACGAGCGTTACCGGGCGCTGATCGACGCGTCCCCGGTTGCGATCGTCGACTTCGACTTCGACGGCCGCGTCCGCTCGTGGAACGAGGGCGCAACCGAGATCTTCGGATGGACGGCCGACGAGACGGTCGGTCGCATCAACCCCACCGTCCCCGACGACGAACTGAAGGACTTCATCGCGAACCTCCAGCGCATCCGCGCCGGCGAGGATCTGCGCGATCTCGACGTGCGGCGCCTGCATCACGATGGGTCGCTGATCGACGTCAGCATCTCGGCCGGGCCGGTCCGCGACGCGCACGGCGACGTGGTGAGCGCAATCGCCCTGATGATGGACGTCACGGCGCGCAAGCGCTCCGAGCGCGCGCTCATCTCGAGCGAGGGGCGCAAGGACGCGATCCTCCGTGCCGCGCTCGACTGCCTCGTGATCGTCGACGAGGAGGGCCTCATCGCCGAGGTGAACACCGCGACCGAGGAGACGCTCGGCTGGGCGCGGGCGGATGCAATCGGCAAGAAGTTCCTCGTGCTCGCGATCGCGGCGGAGCACCGCGACGAGCTGGGCGAAGTGCTGTCGTCCGGCAACAATCCGCTTCTCGGCGCCCGCCTCGAGGTGAATGCACTCAGGTCGGACCACCGCTCGTTCCCCGCAGAGGTCGCGATCACCCGCGTCGACATCCCGGGACCGCTGCTCTTCGCCGTCTCGCTCCGGGATGTCACGAAGCGCCGGGGCCAGGAGGAACGGCTGCGCGAGGCGGAAGCGAAGTACCGCACGCTCGTCGAGCAGATTCCGCTGGCGACCTATATCAACGCGACGGGCATGCCGATCAGGACGCAGTACATGAGCCCGCAGGTCGAGGCGATGCTCGGGTATCCGGTCGCGTCGTGGCTACAGCCGGACTTCTTCGCGACGATCCTCCATCCGGAGGACCGCGACCGCGTGCTCGCCGAGGTCGAGCGGACGCACGTGGTCGGACAGGACTTCCGGGCCGAGTACCGCCTGCTGGCTGCCGACGGGCGTGTCGTGTGGGTGCTCGACGAGACGGTCGCCGTTCGCGACACGACGTACCAGCCGATCCTGCTGCAGGGCTTCCTCGTCGACGTGACGGACCGGCACCGTCCTTAGAGCGCCTTTCATAATGAGTTGCTGGGCTGGAGGAGCTTGAGACAGATCAGGCTGCAGCCGATCGCCAGGAACGCTTCGTGGATGTCGGCGCGGCGCTCGTAGCGGATGCGTAGCCGCCGGTACTG
>Ga0209579_10002788_pt1 | contig 13070 bp, 10 predicted proteins | sample Coa_R1_2_FD_187152 | JGI IMG/M metagenome (GOLD analysis project Ga0209579, IMG submission 187152) | Surface soil microbial communities from Centralia Pennsylvania, which are recovering from an underground coalmine fire - Coalmine... | ecosystem: Environmental > Terrestrial > Soil >... | reverse complement strand
TTGTTGTAATCGTGACGGGGCCGCCGCTGCGGATCTGGTCATGAAATAGCGGGATGACAGAACCTCGCGATGCGAGCACGTTGCCATATCGAACGCAGACGAAACGCGTTTTCGGGCAGCGGATATTGGCTTGGATGAAAAGGCGTTCCTGGAGGGCTTTGGTCATGCCCATGGCGTTGACCGGTTTGCAGGCTTTGTCGGTGGAAACACCAATCACGGTCTCGACGGGAAGAGAGTGCTCTTGAATCGCGCGGACGATATTTTCCGGGCCTTCGATATTTGTGCGGACGGCTTCGAAAGGGAAGTATTCGCAGGTGGGCACCTGTTTGAGGGCGGCCGCATTGAATACGATGTGGACATCGCGAAGGGCCTGGGCGACGGAGTGGAGATCGCGAACGTCGCCGATCCGGAATTCGAGTAGCTGCTGGAAATTCCTGTAGATGATTTCGTCGGTCGCGGCCGCTTTGTTCTGGTACTCCATGCGCATGGAGTGTTGTTTCGCTTCGTCGCGTGAGAGAACGATGATTTTGGCAGGGTTGCCGGCGCTGCCTTCGAGGAAGCGGCGCACGAGCGTCTTGCCGAGCGAGCCGGTGCCGCCTGTGATCAGAATCGTTTTTCCGTCGAAGCTTGACGGCTTGGAATTATTTCCATTTTTCGTAGGGAGTGTCATCGTCGGAAAGTTCGGCTACAAGTTCCGGCCAGGAAGGACATACGAGGCCGGTTGCTTGAGCGAATTTGTCTCCTTTCATGCTTCGATCGCAGAAGAAGTTTGAGTCGGGAACAATTTCGACGTCGAGCTGGTAGGCGTCATTTAACAAACAAAGCAGATCGAGCTTCGAGATCGTCGGGCTGGTGACTTGATACAGGCCAGCCAGATTCGGGTGGTCATCTATCAAGCGCTCGATGACTTGGGCCATGTAGTTCGTGGTGACCCCGGAAAACATCGCGCGTGTGAATCCGGAGATGCGCTTATGGTTTTGTTGCAGGAACCATTCGAGCAGTGATTCACGGTGCGAAAGCTCGCGCCCGATGATGGAGGTGCGCAGAGTCAATGCTCGGCCGCAAACCACCTCTCCTAATAACTTGGTACGGCCATACAGGTCGTGCGCATCAGGGAAGTCTTCTTCTGAGTAGTTGCCAGCTTGGCCGCTGAAGACGCAGTCTGTGCTGAAGTGAATGAATCGGCCGCGCCAAGCTTCGCAGACGGCCGCCAGTCTGTGTGGAAGCAAGGAGTTGATCTCGATGCTTGGTATCGGCTTTTTTGCGTCGGCCCGTTGCTTGATGATCCCGATGCAATTGATTACGACCGCAGGCTTGTGCTGCAGCAGAAGCTGTTCGATCGCAGAAAAATCGGATGCGTCGCAATCCTCGATGACGTTTCCGGCGTGGAATAATTCGAGCCTTTGTAAGGCGCCTTCATTGACCGAACCGCGGAGCGTGCAAAATGTTTTGGGGTGCGAATGTCTGAGCCGCTGGAATAGCTTGTGTCCCAGCATCCCGGCGCCACCCAAAATCAGAATGTCCATTTTGTGAAGCATGCAGCGCCTTTATCGGAGAACTTCGTTTGTGTCAGGATGAGAATCGGAGGCCTGATAACTGACGCGAGTTGACTTCGAGAGAGGATCGACATCGCGTATTTGAGTAATGCTGCGAAGCGCTAGATTGAAGAGTGCGGTGGTCTGATTCAACTTGTGAGTAGAATTGGCCCAGGACTGTACGAATTCGCGCGCTTTGCGAGACATCGCCGCATGGATTTCAGGCTCGAGGTCAACGCATTGTTGCAAGACTCGGATCCACGAGGTGCGATCCTCAAGCGGCAAGACCCAGCCCAAACCTCGCTCAGAGAGATCGTTCCAGGGAGTCCTGTCGCTGAGGATGACGGGACAGCCCGCGGCCAACGCTTCGAGAATTACATAACCGAAGTTTTCTCCCTGCGTAGGCAGCAAGAAGAAATCGTAGTCTCGGGCGGTTCGTTGGATGCTTTCGCGCGGTATCGGTCCTTTGTAACGGGCAACGACGTGACTCGGCAACGACTTCATTCGCTGCCGGCAATCCCTCCAGTAACTCTGGTCTTCAATCGGGCCGAATATGTCGAATTCTACGTGCCCTTTTAAACTAGCGAGTATGTCCAGGGCGAACAGGAGGTTTTTATTTCGCGAAATCCTGGAGACAAATAGAAATCGTCCACCAACTCGCTTCGGCTCCTTGAGGGGCTGCTGTGCAGCTCGCAGCCAAGCGCGGCTGGGAAGATCCGAAGCGACATGGATGAGGGGCCGCCGTTCGGCAGATGAGTGAAGAACCTGCGCAATATTTGCTGCCTCAAGATCAGATGTGGCTTGCCAAATCAGATTCTGGTAGAGGCCCGCCCGCAAAGCGCAATGTGTGAAAACAACCTTTTTCAACGATTTTATTTTGAGGGCGCCAGGGGAAAATTCTCCGCGAGGCGCGAGGACAACCGCACACCTAGGTAGCATCCGCAGCTTTCGAAGACAAAGTGTCTTGATCACGAGCGGAGAGAAAAAACTATTCAAATAAATAATGTCCGGCATCGCTTCGACGATTCGCCTCCGAAGGTGACGAAGTGACAGGTCAGACGTGTACATCACGCGCGCCGAGCCCATCGATAGCCATTCCATCGAACGGACTTGCGGGTAAGGCCGTTTATCCGTTAAATCGCGGTCGCGGGTGAAGATATAAAGTTCAAATGTGTTTCCGATAGAGTCGGCGAGATTCGAAAGGGCTGTGATAAGCCCCCCTGCCTTAAATCCCGGCGCGTACCAGTCGGATAGAACTAAGATTTTGGGTTTCACTTGGAGACCGGCAGATCTGCCACACGCCAGACGGAAAGCGTGCGGTCTGGCAAGACTCCGTCATCGGGAATAGAACGCACCGGGTTCGGAAACAGAAGGGGCGACTTGAACAGATTCAACATGCGGAAATCGCCTGAAAGGATGTCGGCGTTATATCTAAGTCCGTCATCATTCGTGGCAATGAGATACGTACATCGAGACCGCCGGATATTCTCGAGAAGTCGCCAAATATCATGAAATGACAAGTGGAACATGACCTCACGGCACAGTATGGTGTCGGCTTCGGGTAAAGGATCCTGGGTAGCGTCTAACTGGGAAAATGCTCTTCGTTCTGAGGCATATAGCGCCTTATTTGCCGCGACCACGCTTGGCACGATATCGATTCCGATATAATTGAACGGAAAATAAAGCTCCTTCATCCAAGTGAAGTCTCCGCAGCCGATGTCCAAGAGCGTTCGGGTACCGAGAGACTTCAGCAGATCTCCTAAACACCGCCGAACGTTTTCCGTGCTCGTGAGCTCTGAACCGGATCCGGATTTGGAGCCTCTAGTGCGGCCATTGAGCCACACTTGATTCTCATATATTGCTGAAAAGCGTTCGGACAGTGACGTGTGCAAAAGATGGTCGACATTCTTACCTCTGAATTTGCGAATCGAAACGTGCAGCCTACACAGTCCGGATTTCGCGATCAGGTCGCGCGTGATCTCTTTGGCGGTGCGGACCAAGGTCATGTTTTTATGTTTGCCGATCTTTGAAACCGAATGTGTAGAAGTGGACGCTCAAACGGTGGCGGTTGCTGCCGCCGAAACCACGGGTAAGCTTCTAGAAGAAATCCATGTTGCTGTTAGTCCCATCGCCAGGAACAAAGAGAACGAGGCAGATAGCGGAGACGCCTGCACGAGGTAGATCGAAACCGCCACCCAGAATGCAGCTCTCGCCACATCCCAGTTGGCAGCGTCGGATCCGATCCCATGGCTTAGCCGACGCAAAGCGGCGCCGGAAGCAGATACGAATACCCAACCCAGAAGGAGACCCACAATGCCGACGTCACACGCCTCCCGAAGGAGACCGACCTGGGGGACGGAGTTCAAGCCTGCGCCCTCCTCATTAACCCAGTCAAACAAAGCAGCAATCGGGAGATAATCGGTCGAAGCAAGCCCGCCCAAACCCGGGCCAACGCCGGTAAGAAGAAGTTCGGGCCGCGAAGCGAAAAGCATGATTGCGCTAGCGTCAAATACGTCTTGCTTCAACGCAAAATCTTCCACTTCACTCTCCGGCGCGCTGCCTTCTTTATCGCCTGAGAGTCGAAGCGAAACATTGTAAAGCCAGCTCTGGACAAAATTTCCCGCCACGCTCGTGACGAGAATTGCAGTGCAAAGGAATAGGACAAGAACCGCCGGTGCAAATAGCACCTTTCGGGTTTTGGCGTCGACAACAAAAAGAGCGAGAATTCCCGCACCTACAACGAACAAGCCGGAGGTGGAGACGGCGAGAAACATCGCCACCGCATGGAGCAAGACCAGAAAGAGCCGTCGCCAAGATTTGTCTCTTGCGTACAAGATGAAGGCCAGGATCAAACCCTCGCCGACGATGAGCCCCAGGCCTCTAGGTTCGTAGTTGAATCCACGCATGCGGTCTTCCAAGTGAAGTTCCTTCGCGCCTGTTAGAAGAGCGTAAAAATCAAGATCGGTAAGCGATTGCAAGATCCCGCCGGCCGCGGCGATACCAGTACAACAAACGAACCACTCGATCAGCTGGTCAGGCCTCCGCGTTTTCCACAAGTAACGCGCGAGGAAGACTGCGAGGCTAAAGTCCGCGGCTTTGCGGAAGAAATAGACCACCGCTCGCACTTGAGACAGTTGTGTGGGCAATCGATCGAATCCCTCCGACGACCACGGGAAAATAAATCCAAAAACTACGCCCATGCAGCCCAGATAGATCAAATAGCGCCAGAGCGCATTCCCCGCCTTACTACTCCGGACGGCTGAAAGGGCCGCCAGAGATGACGGGAGCAGCAGCAGACCCGCTACGCGGGCCCCGGCGAGATTGACGACCAAATGTGGGTCGAAAATGTCCACAGCAACCGTAAGGCATATCCACTTGACAAGAAGATCCTCGTTCTTCTTCGCAATCAGCCACATTGGTACGACGAGGACAATTCCGGTAAGGATAATTGGACGTATGTCGAACAAGGCTTGCCCTTTCGCGAAAAGTGGTGATCGCTGTTACTTTGTGAAGCTTAAAAGTGCAGTAGCGAGCGATAGCGGTGGCTATTTCCTACGACGTGCTCTCGGACAATTCGAGTCGAACGTGGCTCTTTGAAAGCCACCGGTTCAATGATTCGTATGCTTCCCCAATCGTATTTAGATTGGGAATGGACTCCATGGACCTTCCCGGACGAGGATGAGCCATCTTCTCGATCAACCATGCCGTCGCGTCGCGCGATTCGTGCAGAAAACCCGAAGCAAGATCGAGAAATGGGAAGCGATGAGCCCGGACTGTTGTGGCCCACGACTTATATGCATGGTTAATACGGGAGCGCTGGTCGAAACAATGGAGATAACAGCGCGCGAAAAGCCTTGGAAAGGAGGGTTCTATCTGCAGCCCTCTAATCTTTTCCAGCGCTTGGAGCATCGAACTCGCCCACACGGTGTACGGGGAATAAAACTTGGGGACTCTAGGATCCCAAGCTAGGCGATCGCCGTATCTCGACGTGTGCTCAAACTCATCCAGCGTCCCTCTATCGGTGCGTGCCGCGCCTTGCCCGGCGGCGCTCGATGGCGAACCGCCGGGTATGACAAACGGATAGTCTACAAAGTGGCAGTTAGTCGCTTCAGACGCAATAAGGACAGCGCTATAAATGTCCGGGCTAGCTCCGTCGAAAACCCTGCCGAATTTATTCTTAATCCGTTTCAAGAGAGAGGCTGCCACTAACCCGTGATACACGCGCGGCAGATCTCCCAGATTGCCGCCAAATCTTGAGGCACTGTTCCTCAGGGAACGGCGAATATCGACCTTCTTGGATTTCCCCGAACATGAACCGATGAACAATCTGGCCTGGTAGCCGTCCCCATAATATTTTGATCTCACGCCGGGCCAGTAGTAGAGCGTGACAAAACGATCTGCGTAAGAAATTATCGATTCGACGGCGTTTTCTTGAGCCCAGTCGACAATCTCCTGGATCCCGGGTCCGACACAGTCGTCGTCGCCGATGCAGATTATGTAGTCACCAGTGGCGGCAGTGATAGCGAATTCAAAGTTTTCCGCCATTCCCAGAGTTTCGCTTTGGTATAGGTAGTTGATACCCCCATTGTGAGAAAGGCCCTGAATCTTGTCACGCAGGTAAGGGGTGTCGCTATTATCGCAGACGACGATTTCAGCGTCAGGAACATGCCGCCGCACGGTTTTGACTGCGTCGAGCAGATAATGCGGACGATTGCGCGTTGGAATGACGACACTTAGACGAGCCATCCCCTTTACCTCGCTGGCCGAGACTTCCACTTCTGGCAGATATCGGTTGCGGTGGCGAGCGCAATAGCCTTTAACTCATTGAAGCCGTTGCGGTGAAGCACCGAGAACTCACTTGGAGACATGCCAAGCCAGAAAACGCAGAAGCAGATCAGAATGCCAAGGTTGAGAAACTCAGCCGCCATAAATGATGCTGCCAATCCATCGATGCCAAAACGCAGGCAGGCCGGAATTCCGGAAGCCACCAGTAGCGCTAGCCCTGCAAGGTTAGAAACGATTCCTACTCGGGGGTGTTCGGCGGCGCGTAAGGCCTGCTCCAGCATTAGTCCCATTCCCCAGAACGCTGTGGCACCAATCAGAAAGTATGCCGCGCCCGCGGCAGACGAGAAGCGGGGCCCGAAGAAGATGCGAATCGCCCAGGGCGTCAAGGCTGCAGCGAACAGTCCCATACCAACAGCTGCAACTTGTGCCAACCGAAAATGGCGTGCAAGTGCGATGAGGGCGGCCCTCGGCTGCTCCTCACGCGCTACGGCTGCAAAGCCGACATGAACGAAAGGAAGTACCGCACCCATCTGGCCTAGTGCAATTCCTTGAGCCACCGCATAAAGCCCGACGGCCTCAGTGGGAACGATCCGCACCAGAATAAGCATATCCGCTCGCGACAGCACGAAACCCGCTATCGCCGGAATGTAATAGCTAATTCCGCGCGTGACCAGTCTTCGCGCCAGATTCGGATCTGGACGTCGGAAAGGACTGCCGTCGCCGTCCAAGCCGACGCGGACCACTGTCGTCAAAATTGTGGCAATCAATAAGCTAAATGCAAAAAAGGAGGGCGAAGTCCTGCCTGTACTCCACACCGCTATGATGAACAATGTATACAAGGCTCCTGGAAGTACCATGAGAAAGCTAAACCGCCCAAACCGGCCCCGGCCTTGGTCGCTTCCCATAAGGGCGGCTGTGACATATGCCGCAGGCAAATACAACATAAACCAACGGGAATCGTGGAGGAGATGGGATTTGTCTGCCGGTAGATACACGGGAAGTATGGCTGCGAGAACAATCGCCTGAATCACGCCGAGTAGTGCCGCAAGCCAGCAGCTGGTTGCGGAGAGCGTAAGCGGGAGGTCACCAGGCTTACTCGCTTCGAATGCGACGCTCCGAGGAAGCTCCAGTTCTCCTATCGGAGCCAGCAATGTCGGCAAAAAGATGATGACGGCCAACTCTCCTCGTCCGATGGGGCCGAGCAATCGCGCTGCCAGCACTCCCGAAACAACACCCAGGGTTCGAATGGCCGCCGTTGCAGCAAAGGTTTGAGCATAGGCGCGACGGCTGGAAAACCGTGCGGGCATTGACGCAGCTAGTGGTTGTTTCTTCCGGAGAAACGCTATATTGGTAGACAGAGCCATCACCCAGCTTCCTGTTTGCCCAACCTGTAATGTCTTGGCTGCATGTTCTTTTTTGGCAAATAAACTGCTGGGACAGGAGGTATTGCCGATCGTTTTCTTGTCGAAATCCGGTATCCACTCTAACCTAATGTAATACTTTACGGTCATCTACCCTTAAGGTAAAAGTCCTAAGTATTTTCACATGCCAGACTCAAGCAATCTCTGTACAACGATATGGAACGCATCATCATCCATAGGTCAGTGCGCGGCCCTGCGGACTTTTATCTTGTTTTCCGTACTCACGCGCATATAATCCAGCCGGTACTCAACAAATTAATAGACTTGGTCATAAAGGCTCACCGGTGGACAATCGAACAAATATTTATATTTCCTGCTGTAACCGTCTCTTGCGTGAATCGGTAGCGCGAATTCTTACCAAGAAGACCGATTTTTGCATCATCGAATCATCCTCATCAGGCGCAAATCCTAATTCGGAAATATCGCTCACGAAGGCCGACGTCATTGTGTTCGATTCTTTGCAACGGCTTGGCGAAACCTCGATCCTGGAGTCGAACGGGCACAGCCGGCGAGCGAATAAATGCGTACTTGTAGCCATGGAAGATGATCCTAAGAGTTTTCTAGCCGCGATCCGCCAGGGCGTGCTGGGGTACGTGCTTCAGGACGCGTCGGCAGCCGAGGTCGTAGGCGCGATTCGATCCGTTGCTCAAGGAGAAGCGGTTTGTCCTCCGCAGTACGTGCGAATTCTGTACGATTATTTTCTGTCGCATTCATTAGGGGCGCCGGATATTAGCGTGCGGCGGCAATTTGGGTTAACGCGACGCGAACAACAGTTGATTCCATTGATTGAGCGCGGAATGACGAATAAAGAGATCGCGAATCATCTCCATCTGTCGGAACAGACCGTCAAGAATCATGTTCATCGCATTCTTCGAAAGGTCGGTGTGGATGATCGTCTGAGAGTGATGGAAGCCGTCCAGACCGACGCGCTGCTTGTTTAGCTGTCGCACAGAGAAGCGTCCTACCAATTCCATTTCAAAACCATGTTCCGGGAAGATTTGTTTGTCTAATCACTCGCACCTGAGGCAGCCTTCGCGCGTACATTCGTTTTCGAGCCTTGGTATACCAACCGGGCACGCCCGCCGTTTGAAAGACGAAGTACTGTTTGAGAGAGCGCCAATCGGAAATCGCAACTAAGGAGATTGAAATCCACGAGAAGAGGGTTCTCGCTTGCGACCCTCAGAAGCGAAAAGTGCCCGAGGCTGCGATGCATGTCGGTCGTGAGTTCAAAGCGCAACTCGACGGTTGATTTGCTTTTTCGCGTGTCATTCCAGAACGATTGAAAGTCACCGTTGGTTGTAAGTTCGAAAGGCAGTCCCTCAATATCGGAAAACACATGCGTTAGAGAATGGCCGATGCGGAGTCCGTCGAAGCCGACGAACTGCAGACTATTCTTAAGAATCTTGCAAACTGCATTAATGTCTGCACAGGAATTGAGCGCTTCAATCGCATGGCGAACTTCAACGTTGTTCGCGATCAATCGCTTTCTGGCTGCAGCCCTGCGCAGTACTTCTTTCACTTCGGAAAATTCAGCGTAGCCGAGATACTCGACTCCAAATGCCACACCGATGCCGATAATCGTCAGCACGAGTGCAATCTTGGCGGCATCGTGCAACACCACGAGACTGAGAAGAGCGAAGATTGAAGTGACTCCGTACAGAACCAGTACAGCGTGTCGCTGCGAAAGGCCTCTTTTGAGCAATTTGTGGTGAATGTGATCCCGGTCGCCTGAGAATAACGGCCTGCCACCCAGAAACCGGCGGGACACAGCCAACACGACATCGAGAATCGGAAAACCGGACGAGATAACGGGGATAGCCACCGCGATCATCGTTGGGGCCTTTTGGGATCCTTCCAGTGCGAGCGCGGCCAGCATGAAGCCGATGAACATGCTGCCAGAATCCCCGAGGAAAATAGAAGCGGGATGAAAATTAAATCGCAGGAAGCCGAGAATAACTCCAGCCAGCGTGATGGTAAGCAGCGATACCATCGAATTCGACACGGATAGAGAGGTAATAAACAAGATGAGGGTGGAAAAAAAAGCGGAGCCAGCGGCCAGACCGTCCAGGCCATCAATCAGGTTAAATGCATTCGTAATCAAAAGTACCCAAATGATTGACAATGGCAGGGCTATGATTGTCCGAAGCGGGTGTCCTACGGAAAAAAGATCCAGCCGCTGAACACCGACGCCGCCAGCGTACAAAATACCTGCTGCAACTGCCTGAACAGCGAATTTCCAGTACGGCCCGATCCCTCGAATATCGTCATAAAGACCTAGTGCAAAAATGACCAAGCCAGAACCGAAAATACTAAGGATCGCTCTGTGCGAAGGTAGACTGACGTGAAGTCCCATCCATTTGGGAATCAGCAGCGACAGCGTAGCGATGGCGATGAAGGACACAAAAATGGCCACGCCCCCGATCCTGGGCAGCGACTTCGTGTGAATATGACGATCCAATTCGGGCCTGCAAACCCATCCGCGCGAGGTTGCGTACGCCCGAACCCACGGCGTTAGAAAAAGAGATAAGGAAATACTGGCTAGGAAACAGAGTAGATAAATACTCGCGATCACAATACCCTCCGCATCGGCTCGTTGGGTTGTAAAAAGCGGGTACCGGATTTCGATGGGCTGGCAAGAGCTCTTTCGGCAGGTTCGGGCGAGTGAAGCTCCGAGACGTGATCGTTGCTTGAAGAAAGAGCTCTCGCTTGAGATAGGTGTTTGAAAATGTGATCGACAGCACTGTCGACTGAAAACCTCTCCTCTAATAAGCGACGGGCGTTTATTTTCATCGAGTTTCTGAGGTTTGTGTCGTCTGCCAGTTGCAAGGCGGCACGATAGAATTGCTCGTCGTCTCCATTCGGAACGCACACGCCAGCCTGGCTCTCGTGCAGCAGATCAAACAAGTCATTGCCAGGATTAATGCTCGCGAGAACGGGCAGCCCCCGATGGAGATAACTCAGCAACTTCCCGGGAATGTTCTGAGTCTTCAGCCGGGCATCCAGGGAGATCAGACCCACGTCGAATTCTGAAACCAACGAAAGATAATCTTCTTGAGAGAGACCCGGAACGATCTGGACGTTAGCCAAGCGATCGCGCTCGATGGTTTTGCTCAATCGAGGCATCTCACTTCCTTCGCCGACCAAAAGTATGTGAATGTCTTGTCGGGGGAGAAGCCGTGCCGCCAGCCTCAGGATGTTGTCCATATCCTGAGCCACGCCCATATTTCCGCCGTACAGGAAGACAATCTTTTCATTCAAGCCCAAGCGTTTCCGATAGTTGGTGCGCACGACGTCCGATTTAAGGTCGGCCCAGTTAAAAAGAACCCTCAACTTAAACTTCTCCTCGGGAAATGCGCGTGCGAAATAGTCTAAATTCGCCGGAGACTGAACGCCGATCACATCCGCGATTTGATACTGCTCAAGAGCTTTTCGCTGGAAGAAGTGGTAAATCAAACCCTTGCGAAGAACTCCCGCATTCACCGCCCAATCGGGGAATATGTCTCTTAGAATTAAATATGCCGGGCACTGCCAGAGCTTCTTAAGCTTGCGTACAATGTCCCCAAAGAAAATGGTTGGCGAGTAAAAGAGGATCAGATCGCATGGATTCTGGCGTAAGAACGATTCAGTTGCATGCCAAATGCGCGACGACAATTGCAATTCAGATAACGCGCGATGAATTTTGTGCGTGCCCTTGATCGGCGGCGCTTTGACTCGCGCAACTGTTACCCCATCCTCTGTACAGATCTGGAGACGCTGGGGAATTCCGTCGCTGGGCGTGACCACCACGGCGTGATGCCCACGGAAAGACAACTCAACTGCCAAATCGTGGACGAGTTTCGCTCCCGATTTTATGCTCGGGTAGTAACAATCGACCAAAATTAGGACGCGCAAATTAATCTCCAGCCGCGAAGCCGTTGCGAAAATGCGAAAGAAAAAGACTGAGCGGCCTACGATGTTTACGATTAAGGGCTGAGGGACAGCGGGCCGTTTCGAGCGTCAGATTGCTTCGACATCGGCTGAATCGACCTCGACGGCCGCCGACTGACGAATCAGGTCGACAGAAATCAACAGCCGAACGCGGCCCTTCTTGCGGACCAAGATGCCCGTCACGCCCTCCAGTGCACCGCGCCTGATTCGTACCTTGCGGCCGACCGGCAGGAACGGATGTGGTTCCGGACGCAACCTGCGATCAACAATCGTACGCAGCGATTCAATCTCTTCGTCGGCGACTGGTACAGGACGATTTTCGAAACCCACCAAACGAACAATCCCGGGAACAACTAGCACCCTCAAGCGTTCTTCGATTGCGACGCGCACGAAGACGTAGCCAGGAAAAAGCGGCATCTCCAATCGCTTACGCCTGTCTTTCCATGTGCGAACCGTTTCATAGGTGGGAACGAAATGCTCGATCGAGCGTCTTTTCATCTGTTCGGCCGCAGTGCGCTCATGATTGGAACGCGTATACGCGGCGTACCATCGGGGAGTGGTGTTTTCGTTTTGCATAGGAACGGTCTTTAGACAGCTTCGCCCTGTCACTTACAGGGCACAGTGACCTAACCCTTTACGCGCCTACCAATTGCAGACAGCCCAAATCAGATCGGCGACGAGTTCGTTTGTTCCCCGCCTAGTTCACCCGATCCGTTTTCTTGCTCACGTCCTAATCTGCTCTTCGCAAGGGTGCGCGACATGCCCGTTCGCATCGTCGCGAAAACTTCCTGGGTGAGGAGCACTCCCGGATCCTGGGGATCCATTTCGCTCCATCGGAACTTGGCAAGAACCCAGAAGGCGGCGAGGACCAACGCAATTACAGTTCCGGAGAAAATGATTAGCAGCCTGGGCGGAAAGGATCGGTTTTCCGGCACTTCAGGAGAATCCAAGACTTTCACCGAAGGAATTTCCTTTGCTTCTTGTACTCGCGCGAGCTCATATTGTTTGGTCAAAATCTCGAATACGGCTTCGTCCACCTTGAGTTGTCGAAACTTGTCGGCATATGGCACGCCCAGAATTGGCAATTGCCGCAACGTCGGAAAGGAATCCCCGAGCGTGATGTCGCTATCAGAGCCAGCGCCGCTGTACTTACCACCGAGTTTTGATTGCTGACTCCGCAATTCGTTCACGCGCGCTTGCATCGATCGCACTCGGATATTTTGGTCGGAGTAAATCTGCTTGAGCCCTTGAAGTTCCGACTCCGCCGCGATGAGTTCACCTTGCAGGCTTGCTGCGCCTTCCACCATCGCTTTGCCTTGGGTCCCGATATCTAACGTCGCATTCTTGCTTGCGAACTGGCTGAAGTCCTTTTCAGCGGCCTCCAAGTCGACCTTGATTGAGC
>Ga0209579_10002787_pt1 | contig 13072 bp, 10 predicted proteins | sample Coa_R1_2_FD_187152 | JGI IMG/M metagenome (GOLD analysis project Ga0209579, IMG submission 187152) | Surface soil microbial communities from Centralia Pennsylvania, which are recovering from an underground coalmine fire - Coalmine... | ecosystem: Environmental > Terrestrial > Soil >... | reverse complement strand
GACGGCGGAAGTTCCGGTCACGAATTTATATCGAGACGAAGTATTAGATGGCGCGCGGCTGCCCATATCGCTGACGGCTTATACGCCATGTTTCCGCAGCGAAGCGGGATCGTATGGAAAAGACGTGCGCGGAATTATCCGGCAGCATCAATTTCAAAAAGTGGAGCTGGTGAAATTTACGCGCCCAGAAACTTCTTATGACGAGCTCGAAAAACTCACGCAGAACGCGGAAGAAGTGCTGCAGAAATTGGGGTTACATTATCGAGTGATGGCGCTGAGCACGGGCGACCTGGGTTCGTCCTCGGCAAAGACATATGATCTGGAAGTTTGGCTGCCAGGGCAGCAGTTGTTTCGCGAGATTTCTTCCTGCTCGAATTTTGAGTCTTTTCAGGCACGCCGAGCGAACATCCGCTATCGTCCAGAAGGCAAGAATAGGACGGAATTCGTGCACACGCTGAACGGTAGCGGATTGGCGATTGGACGAACCTGGGTGGCGATTGTCGAGAACTACCAACAAGCCGATGGTACCGTAGTGATTCCAGAAGCCTTACGTCCGTACATGGCCGCGGATCGTTTAATACCCCGGGACGGAGTGAAAGCAAAGAGCAACATTAGCGCGCATTCCTGATCTACACTGGATAGAGCAGTCAATACTGGATAGCGAGTGGCCACTGTCGAGACCAAGACCGCATCGGTGACACCTCCAAGTGCACCATTTACTGCAGTGTGGCAGGTAGTTCGTAGCTACATTTTGTGGTCCTATGAGCGGGGCACAATTCAATACGATGTAATGGTCACACTCATTCTGCTGTTCGTATTCTTCTCTCCGAAGCTCATAAACTTTAATGAAAAACCAGTTGAGCATAATCCTCATCGTACCGGGGTGGTGGTGACGCCGGATGAGCAAGGCGGCCTGGTTTACCAAGTAGACGCCTCGGCGGTAGTCAGTAAGGATGAGGTAGAGATACGAACTGAGCTGTTGCGCATTATCGAACCGATTTCCGGCGGAGTCGCAATTACGAAGATCGAACCGATCCGCGATGGTTCTGGCCACGTACAGCGCTACAAAGTGTGGGTAGAGCGGGAATAACCTTTCGATCCATGAGTCTTCCAAGAATTCTCCAGCCCGTTTTCTTGATATTCGGACTTGTCGCCGCTGCTTGGTCGGGCGCTGCCGGAATGCCACCTCAAGAACTAGGTTCTGAACGATCGGCCGCGCAGCAAGAGCAATCCAAACCAAACAGTGACGAGTTGCAGCACGTGATTGCTCAAATGGATCGCACCGCGGCGAACTTCCGCACGACTCAAGCCAATTTTGTTTGGACCCAATACACGGCGGTGGTGAACGACATTACAGATACGCAGAAGGGTACCGTCTACTTTCGTCGCGCAGGCAATCAAGTAGAGATGATGGCGGACATCAACGATCCTCCACCTGCAAAGTACGTGCTTTTTACGGGCAGCAAGCTCCAGGTTTATCAGCCCAAGATAGAGCAAGTGACACAGTACGACACGGGTAAAGATCGAGCCGCATTTGAAAGTTTTCTAGTCCTGGGTTTTGGAGGAAGTGGACAAGAGATGCTTAAGTCCTTTGACGTAAGGTATCTGGGGACTGAAAACCTAGGGGGTATCGAAACCGCGAAGCTCGAACTGGTGCCAAAATCCGAGAAGGCCCGCAACACGTTTAACCGTATTTGGCTCTGGATCGATCCCGCCCGTGGTGTTTCCGTGCAGCAGAAGCTGTTTGCTCCGGATGGCGATTACCGTTTGGCAGAATACTCAGATATTCGGCTCAACCAAAAAATTCCAGACAATGATTTCAAGTTAAAAACCAACAGCAAGACGAAGTTCCTGTCCCCGAAAGGCTAAAAACCGGTTACAGCTAAGATCCGAGAAGATAAAAGCTGAAAAACTCAGATTGGGGCGTTATACTGCAAATACGATTTAGGTATCGACTAACTTCTCCGATTTCCATCAGAATTCATGGCGAAAGTTTTTACAATTCCTGTTCCCCCCAAAATTCCCCGTCGGCGTGAACGCAACCCTGACCCCCGTTACGTGGATGGGCAACGCTTGCTGGTTGAGGCGATGAAATATTTGGCCCAAGCGGACCCGGTTGCAAACCGTGCTGCCATTGAGTTGCTCTCTGAACACGTACGAACGCGATTTCGAATGACCGACTCGCCGCTAGCATGAACTTCAGCGCTCGGTGGGGTAGCTCTCAGGACCTGAGACGATCCCATATTGCGGCGGACAATCAAGGCTGCTGCTAATACAATCACAATGGGATAACACTCCAGAGTGTACCGAGTTTCAGGATTCTCAAGTGTCCCGAGGAACACGGAGCGGAGAATCAAGAAGGTGAGCAGCAGCGATGGAAAAGTCGTGTGCGGCCATCGGAGCAGGCCGAGGATCGCCGCCGTGATGTAGAGGAGGTTGATCACTCCGAACGCAATATTTACCGCCAACCATTTTGTCTGCTCGTCGAACTCCCACCAGCGCGAGTTGCAGGGCAGGATTTCCGTTCGAGGCCGGAGCCACATGTCAGCAATCCGGAGAAGCGGCAGCCTGAGATAGTACCGCCAAGGCGCGTGATGAATGCGCTCGGCAGCGAGCGCGGCGAATCCCTGGTCGAGGTCCGGCGTCACGCGGAGCGAGCGATTGTAGTCATCTAGCAACTGCTCGGTGCGATCTCGTTGAGTTTGGCTGTCGAAGGCGCGCGCGGGAAGCTGATCGATGTCCATGGGACTTCCCGGCACCGACCAATAAACCTCCTCGGTCGAGGCATAGTCAGCGATCCAAGTTCGCATCCATCGCTCAAAGCCCAGCGGCACAAACGTACCTTCCTGGTTGGCATATCTCGGCGCCAGGGGCTGAAACTCGTGGAATGTACGTAGATTGCGCAGAGCCCAAGGAGCGAGTGGCAAGACTGCAGAAATCAGGGCAACGACGGCGCTCTTCATCATTCGAAGACGGGCCTTAGGTTGTTGGCGAACGCATTGCCAGAACAAAAACGCTTCGACTGCTACCAACAGCAGTGCACCATCCGGACGCAGCAGCATGGCGGCTCCGACTGACAGACCGACGGCCAGCCACTTGGCCGACTGCTCTTTCTCGAGACCAAGTAAGGCCAAATCCAACGCAAGTACGGTGAAGAAGATTTCCCAGGTTTCGGTCAGTGCGGCGGCGCAGTAGTTTGCCAGAAATGGGCAGAACGCGGCCAATAGAAAAGCAGTTCTAGCCGCCTTCGGGGAGACTACCCTGCGCGCAATATCGGCGATGAGAATACAGGTAGTGACGTCGACAAACACCTGCAGAATCAGAGCTGCACGATAGTGTTCCATGCCAAAAATGGCAAAAACGATGGCCAGAAATGCGGGATATCCCGGGAGGCGAATGTAGGTGGGAGAAATTTCATTCCGACCGGTCAAGCCATAAATGCCATGCTGCAACCAATTTTTCGCGATGTCGCCGTAGACGAAAGAATCGCTGGTTATGGCAGGAAGGCAAAGGACAAACAGGATCCGCAGCGCGATTGCGCCGATCAGTACCCAAAAGAAAAAACGCGGAGACTTGCGCAGAATGTCGCGCACAGACGGAATATAGCAGCTTCGCAGAACTAGCATTCGGGAAAGGTGCGGGAAACCGAAAACCGCCGTGGCGCATTTAGTTGTCGCGCAGTGGATTGACCGCATTTTCGACGCATTCTACGATGTAGATGAATGACTCAGCCCGTGTTCTACGATCCCCGGCAGGCCCGATGGAGACGCCTGCGGCGTCTTTTCGATGCTCTTGCAGCCTGTTTCATGTTGCTGGTGATCTTCTTCCTATATAACGCACTGCATGGCGAGCAGTTGCCGACTCTGTTCTGGAAGTCAGAAACCAAGCCGTACCACGCCTTGCGAGAAAATGAACGGCTGAAAGCCAAAGAACACAGACGCTTAGCTGCAGAGCACCGCTCACATCACAGGGATAAGGGCCCAATTCTCACGCCCGATATGGAAGAGGGCCCGCGTGCCGCTTTTTATGTGGAATGGGATGCCGCCAGCTTTTCGTCCCTTCGCGATTATGCCCGCCAGATCGACTTGCTATATCCCGAGTGGCTGCACGTCGTAACGCCTGATGGACGACTGCAGTCGATTGATGAGCAGACAGGGAAATTTTTCGATGTGGTGCAAGGCAATACCGCACGGCAGGTTGATGACAAGGTGATGCCGTTCCTCAAGTCGGAGGGTACAGGGATGGAAGTCTTCCCCATGGTGAACAACTCCAACGGGGTTGATTGGATCGACATCAGTGACTTCCTCAATGACCCTGCGGCGCGTGCTCGGTTTCGCCATGAGATTGCTGTGTTTTTGACCAGCGATAAGTATCGCGGGCTGATGATCGATTTTGAAGAATTTCCCCGCCGTGGGCAGCCCGGCTTTAACAAATTGTTAGCTGAAGTTTCTGCTGAGCTGCATGCGCGTGGACTCAAGCTGTATGTAAGCGTTCAGCCGCACAATGAAGATTTCAACTACTCAGCGATTTCTGCCGCAGCCGATGGTGTGATTGTAATGGATTATGACGAGCACTTTCCCGGGGGCGATGCAGGCCCGGTGGCTTCCCAGGATTGGTTCGTCAAGAACCTTGAGATCGCCAAGAAATTGATTCCGTCGCAGAAGATTATCTGCGCAATCGGCAACTATGGTTATGACTGGGTGCAACGGACCAAGACGGGTGGACTTCCGCCTGGCGTGAAGGATACCAACTCGTCGGTGCAGGATGCCTGGTTAACCGCAAGAGATTCCGAAGAAGACGTAGATTTCGACGGCGATGCACTGAATCCACACGTTACTTACGTGGACGAACAGAATCTGCGGCATGATATTTGGTTTCTTGATGCGGTCACCGCGCTTAATGAGATGCGGTCCGCGCAAACGCTCGGAATTCAAACATTCGCACTTTGGCGTTTGGGTTCGGAAGATCGATCGCTTTGGAAGGTTTGGGATGTACCGGGCGAGGCGGGATCGGTTGACAAGCTAAAGGATGTTCCCCCCGGCGATGATGTGGACATGGAAGGTAACGGCGAAATCTTTCGAATCGAGGCCGAACCGACCCACGGCACCCGATCTTTGACGGTTGACTCGGCTTCAGGGCTGGTCAGCGATGAAGAATTCGATGCGTTGCCAGAACCATACCGAGTCGCGCGCTATGGATACAACCCGAATGAGGTGGCAATTACATTTGACGACGGCCCGGATCCGCAGTGGACGCCCAAGGTCCTCGATGTGCTCAAGCGCGAAAACGCACAGGCTACTTTCTTCCTGATTGGCCTGGAGGCCGATAAATTCGGCAGCATCGCAAGCCGCATCTATCGCGAAGGGCAACTCATTGGCAATCACACATTCACCCATCCCGATATCAGCAGCGTTTCCGCGAAACTGAATCAGTTAGAGATCAATCTGACCGAGGAACTATTTGCCAGCCGGCTTGGCGTGCACACGATTCTGTTTCGTCCGCCTTATTCCATAGATCAGGAGCCCGATACCACGGATCAAGTGCGACCGTTAAAGATTGCACAGGACATGGGGTATATCATCGTCGGCGACAAAATTGATCCCAATGACTGGCGTGATGACCCTCGGCCGAGACTGGTACAAATCGCTGACAGGGTGATTACTCATTTACCACCTTGCGGTTCCGATACTCGCTTCTGCGGAAGCATTATTTTGCTCCACGATGGTGGCGGAAACCGCAGCCAGACTGTTGCCGCTTTGCCCAAGATCATCGAGGGGATCCGGGCGAAGGGGCTGCAGATCGTTCCCCTGTATGAGTTGTTGGGCAAGACCAAAGCCGATGTCATGCCTCCCTTGCCAACCAACGAACGATGGGCGGCGCGCATTGATTGGCTCGGGTTTGCGCTTTGGGATTTTGTCAGCAAGGCGATCGTGTGGATCTTCTTCCTTGGGGACCTGCTCATGACGGGACGCCTTCTCTCGGTCGGTGCATTGGCGGTATATGACCGTGTACGCCAAGACAGGATAGATGTTCCGCGGGAGACGGGCTGGTACAAGCCGAAAGTTGCTGTGCTGATTCCGGCATACAACGAAGAGAAGGTGATCACGCGAACCGTCCATGCCGTTCTGGATTCCGATTACCCCGATCTTCGCGTTATCGTAATCGACGATGGATCACGGGATCGCACGCTGGAGGTGGCGCGTGCAGAGTTTGCAGAGGACGAGAGTTCGGGACGCGTCTTAATTCTTACAAAACTCAACTCCGGTAAGGCAGATGCGCTGAATTTCGGATTGCAACATTTAGGGGACGAGGAGATCTTTGTCGGGATCGACGCCGATACCGTGATTGCGCCCAATGCGATCTCGCGACTGGTGCCGCATTTCCTGAATCCTAAAGTGGGCGCGGTTGCGGGAAACGCGAAAGTCGGAAACCGGGTCAATCTGTGGACGCGGTGGCAGGCACTGGAATACATCACCAGCCAAAACTTCGAACGTCGTGCTCTGAACACTTTGGGTGCGGTAAGCGTAGTGCCGGGGGCGATCGGTGCATGGCGAACCGCGGCGGTGCGGGAAGCTGGCGGCTATCATACCGATACGGTTGCCGAAGATGCCGATCTGACTATGGCACTGCTGCGGCGCGGCTATCGTGTTGAATATGAGGATCTGGCGCTCGCCTATACCGAAGCACCGGTCAATGCGAACGGCTTGATGCGTCAGCGGTTCCGCTGGTCCTTCGGAATTTTGCAATCGGTCTGGAAACACAGGGCAGTGTTTGCGCGAAAAGGAGTTCTAGGCTGGGTAGCATTGCCCAACATTGTCGTCTTCCAGATTTTGCTTCCGGTGGTCTCACCCTTTATTGATCTGATGTTCGCCGTGGGTGCGGCTTGGTATTTCATCCAGAAGCATTTCCATCCAGATTCGACCGATCCGGCCAGTTTTCAGCGGCTGGTTCTGTTTTTCGCGGTTTTTTTAATCATGGATTTTGTTACCTCCGCGGTGGCCTTTGCCCTGGAGCGTAGGCAGCCAGAAGCACGAGAGGATGTGGGCCTGCTCAGCCAAGTATGGCTGCAACGTTTTGCCTATCGGCAATTGTTTTCGATTGTTCTTTTCAAGACTCTGAAGCGGGCAATTGAGGGACAGCGCTTCGCTTGGGATAAGCTGGAAAGAACTGCCGCAATGAGCCAGCATGTTCCGCAAGGCCGCGAATCCCTCAAGGTTCCGTAACGAGGTGTCATGTTCGGTCACTGGCGGTAGTATCATTTTCACTGAGGTGCACTTATGGCAACCATTGAAGCTCCGGTCCGTCCAGCAGTTGGTTTGCACGAAGGTCGCTTTGAAAACGAACGGTTAGTGGATTTCAGCAAGGCCGAAAACGCGCGTAAGATGCGCGATGCCATCGAGAAAGTGCGCGGACAACTTGGCCGCGAGTATGACCTAATCATCGGCGGCAAACGAATCAAGACGCAGGAAAAGATTAAGTCGCTGAACCCAGCGAAACCCTCGCAAGTGGTTGGTGTGCACCAAAAAGCGGGAAGAGAGCATGTAGAGCCGGCGATTCAGGCTGCGCTGCGAGCCTTTGAATCCTGGAGCCGGACTGCGGTTGAGGAACGCGCCAGTTTCGTGTTCCGGGTCGGCGACATGTTGCGGGAGCGCAAATTCGAATTTATGGCATGGCTGGTTTTTGAGGTCAGCAAGAATTGGGCGGAGGCAGACGGGGATATCGCTGAGACCATAGATTTCTGCGAATACTACGGCCGCGAAGCATTGCGGCTTTCGAAAGTCACTGCCGACGTGCAACTCCAAGGCGAACGGGATTCCCTGTTTTACATTCCACTTGGGGTCGGCGCTGTGATTCCGCCATGGAATTTTCCGTGTGCGATCATGGCGGGTCTGACGCTGGCCTCAATTGTTGCGGGTAATACCGTGGTTCTTAAACCGTCCAGCGATTCCCCGACGATTGCCGCGAGATTTGTTGAGTTGCTCGAAGAAGCGGGAATTCCAGAGGGCGTGGTGAATTTCTGCCCGGGATCGGGAAGCACGTTCGGACATGCGGTTGTGTCGCATCCCAAGACTCGATACATCGCGTTTACGGGTTCCCGTGAAGTTGGATTGGACATTAATAAGGGTGCGGCCGAGGCCGGTCCTGGTCAAGTCTGGATTAAGCGAACCATCCTGGAGATGGGCGGCAAGGATGCCATCATCGTGGACGCCGATGCGGACCTCGACAGCGCGGTAGAAGGTGTTGCGCTCTCTGCTTTCGGGTTCCAAGGGCAAAAGTGCTCCGCCTGCTCGCGTGCCATTGTTGACGAGCGTATCTACGATAAGTTCCTGGAGCGGCTCAAGGCACGAGTCGAGAAAATTACGGTTGGCGATCCTGCGGAAAATCCGAACATGGGTGCGGTGATCAATGAAGGCTCGATGAAGTCAATTATCAACTTCATCGAATATGGGAAGAAAGATGGAAGGCTTATTACTGGCGGTGGTCGTGCCACGAACGCCGGTGAAGGGTATTTCGTTCAGCCGACGGTCATTGCCGATATTCAGCCCAAGTCCAAGCTTGAACAGGAAGAGATTTTCGGGCCGGTATTGGCGGTGATCAAGTCGAGAAATTACGATCATGCTCTAGAGATCGCGAATGACACCGAGTTTGGGCTGACCGGAGGCGTATACAGCAAGTCGCGGGAGAAGCTGGATCGAGCGGTCCGCGAATTTCATGTTGGAAATCTTTACTTGAACCGCAAGTGCACTGGCGCAATGGTGGGTGCTCATCCGTTTGGCGGGTTCAATATGTCGGGAACCGACTCCAAGTCCGGCGGCCCGGATTATCTGTATCTGTTCACGCAGGCGAAATCGGTGGGGGAGAAAATCTCGTAAGCACGGCCATGCGGATGTCGATGGCTTTACCGATGGTAGCGATTCCGGACTATCTTCCCCCGACATTCATGCAGAATCCCCGGAGGCGGTACGGTGCGCTTTGCAAACTCGCCTGGAGACCGTAGAGGATGAGATTCTGCGGCTGGTAAGGCTCGCGTCAGAGACAGACAACCCAAGGTTTCAACAAACTTGCCCGGATTTAGCGCAGGACTTGCAAAGAGACGCGAGAGAGATTCGCAGGCAGCTGTCCAAGCATCAGCGGAGGCAGGGGCGCTGCTTAGGATCAGGTGAATGACTGATCCCGCTCCGCTCAAGATGATGCGGCGGTTAGGAAGAGCCATGAAATTTCGTTTATCACTTTGTGTATATCTCTTGTCTTGTCTCGCTTTGAATCTCCTGGCGCAGGATTCTTCAGAACGGGTCGCTCTCGAACAAGCCACCAAAGCGATACGTCCCGAACAGATCCAGGCGCATATGCGTTTCCTTTCTGACAACCTTTTACAAGGACGCGCTCCGGGAACGCCGGGTTATGACATCGCCGCGCGCTATGTGGCCACGGAACTGGAGGGCATGGATTTGCATCCGGGAAACTCCGGGAAATGGTATCAACCCGTGCCTTTGGCAAGTACAGTCACGGATGCCGCGGCGAGCTCACTGGTGCTAACGGTGAATGGCAAGGAGCAAAGACTCACGGATGCGAAGGACTACGTGCTTTCGACCTGGTTCGCGAGCCCGGCGAAAGGCAGTACAAAGGCTGAGGCTGACGTAAACGCCCCGGTCGTCTTTGTCGGATTCGGAGTGACCGCTCCAGACCAGAAGTATGACGACTTTGCAGGAATAGATGCGCGCGGCAAGATCGTGGCCAGCATTTACGGTGCACCCTCGACGTTTCCATCCACTGAGCGCGCCTATTATTCCGACATAATTGTGAAAAACAGAAATGCCGTGGCGCATGGGGCGGTGGGAACGCTATCTATTTATCTGCCGGAAGACTGGAAGCGTTGGCCGTGGGACTGGACAGTGCCGCAGATTCAAGTCGGAGAAATGCATTGGCTTAGCAAGCACGGCGTGCCGCATGATTTTTTTCCAGAGTTGCGCGGCAATGCACTGTTGAGCGAAGAAGGCGAGAAATCATTATTCGCGGGTGCCCCCAAGAGCCTGGATGAAATACTCGCTACCGCTCGTGCCGGCAAGCCTCAGGCATTTACATTACCTGTAAGTGCGCACATTCATACGGTCGCGAACCAGACCGTAATCAGCAGTCCCAATATCATCGCGGAGTTGAAGGGCTCGGATCCAGCGCTGCGCGATCAGTATGTGGTGTACACCGCGCATGTCGATCATCTTGGAATCTGCCCAACGGTAAATGGCGATAATGTTTGTCACGGCTCCATCGACAATGCTTCGGGAACTGCGACACTGCTTGAAATCGCACGCGCGTATGCGAACTTGCCGCAGGCGCCACGTCGTTCCGTACTGTTTGTTTTCGTGACAGGGGAAGAAATGGGGCTGCTCGGGTCCGACTATTTTGCGCATTTTCCCACTGTTCCGCTGAGATCTATTGTGGCGAATGTGAATATCGACGTCACTCCGGGCATTTATTTCCCGATGCAGGATGTGGTTGCATACGGCGCCGAACATTCGAGCCTGGGAGACGAAGTGGCCTCGACGGCAAAGCTTATGGGGTATCAGGTGAGTCCCGACCCCATGCCCGAAGAGGTGGGATTCATCCGCAGCGATCAGTATTCATTCGTGCTGCGGGGGGTGCCGGCGGTCGATATCACGGACGGGCCTCACTCAACGGATTCCAAAGTGGATGGCCTCGCGGTCATTAGGAAATGGCTGGTTACGCGCTATCACACACCGCTCGACAATATGGAGCAGCCGATGGATTTCAATTCCGCTGCGAAAGGGGCGGTGATGAACTTCCTTATCGGCTATGACGTCGCCCAGCGCTCCAGTATTCCCGATTGGAACAAAGGCGATTTCTTTGGAATAACATTCGGACCGCGCCACACCGCTCAAAGCGAAGCCGAGTAACGACGGCAAAATGTGCAAAAAGGCCGCCAAACGGCGGCCTTTCGCTTCAAATCAAGAGACTTTTACGAAGGAATGGCTTGCTGTCCCGGTTGTGGGCTGGCAGCTGCGGTCGCGGCAGCGGCCTCATTCAAAATGCGGTGATGGATGGTGAACAAAGCTAGTTCCAACCGATCTGAGACACCAATCTTGTCATAGACATTGCGCAGATAATTCTTGATTACCTGCTCAGTTGTTCCCAGCTGGGTGGCAATCTCCTTGTTCTTGTATCCCTGAACGATGAGCGCCACGATTCGCAGTTCTTTCGCGGTCAGTCGATCGCGAACACGCAGACCGACCATATCGTTTTCGGTGAGTTCGCTGGGAACGGCAATATCTTGTACCCAGGTTTCGCCGCGCGCGACTTTGCGGACGCAATCGACCAGTGCCGCGCTCGTAACGTTGCGATAAACGACACCATGGGCGCCATTGCCCATATAACGCTGTGCGCTCTCGCCGGTATCGGCGAGGATGACGACTCGCGTTTTGACCTTATTGGCCGCCTGTAAGATCGCGTTGAAATCGTTGTGGAATCCACCAGCTACGACCAGCACTGCGGCCCGAAACTTGTCGAGCGCCATGAACATTTGTTCGGAGGTTTGTGCTTGCGCGACAATTCGCATCTCGTCTTCTACGGCGAGCACTTTGGCAATGCCCGCGCGGAAAATTGCCTGATTGTCGGCCAGAATCAGTTTCAACATGGTGTCACCGCCTCGAAGTTATGCAAAACGGCCTGACCGCGAAAGCTGGTACGGCCGGCTTCCAGCGCGCAATCTCTGAATCCCTATTCCCGGCGAATGAAGTCGTACGAGTCGATCACACAGGCCACACCGCGAGTATCCTTGGCTTCACCGGTTCCCGGCTCGTCGGTACGGACCACTCGTCCGCGGCATTGCACCATAACCGGCTCTTTTGCCCCGGTTACCTCGGGCGGCAACGCAATCTCGAATTCGACATTGGAGCCGACCTCCAAAGCTGCGTCCGCGCGGATGTATACGCCGGCAGCACTCAAATTCCCGGTTACTCCGGCGTGTTGACCCGGTTCTTCGCTCTTATGAATTTTTATCGGTAATTCCAGAGGGAATCGTTTTCCCGTCCGTGCCTCGGACACAAGCCCTCCTCGTTTCTGGCCGTTGGTGCGAGCAGAAGCCAACTCCATAAGCATCTCCTATGGAGGTTGTTATTGTACTAACCCGCCCTTATATCACGGATAGTACCCCCTCTCAAAGCCCGAAAGGAGCTAGAACAGAGGTAAGAAGTAGGTTCCTCTACCACCACGGGCCGCAAATACCGCCAAACTACGCCCGTGGCTTATTCAGCGTGATACATCCGGGTCGAATCCCATGGATGCGATCAGACATCTATTGGCGGTAACGTGCGAACCGCAGGGATGATCGGCGGGTTAGGGCCCGAGTCCACCATCGATTACTATCGCTTGATCATTGCACGCTTCCGCAGCCGGAAGCCGGAGGGCGGATATCCCCACCTGATTGTCAACAGCCTTGATGTCGAGAAGGGGATTGCCATGCTCGATGGAGGCAAGCTTGACGAATTGGCCGATTACATTTCCACTGGTGTCGGGCTGCAGGAGCGGACTTCGCATTTATCGCGGCGAACACTCCCCATATTGTGTTCGATGAAGTTCAAAGCCGGTCAGCTATCCCTCTTCTCAGCATCGTTCGCGCAACCTCTGATAACGCGAAGTCACTGGGCATGAAGAAGGTTGGCCTGTTTGGGACCGGCTTCACCATGAAAGCAAATCTCTACCCAGAGGAGTTTGCAAGGGTGGGGATCGCATTAGTGCGGCCAAAGGAATCGGAGCGGGAATTTATTCACACGAAGTACATCCATGAACTCCTGAATAACCAATTTCTTCCGGAAACCAGGGCACAGATTCTGGACATCGCGGAACGCATGAAAGCGGAGGATGGCGTGGAAGCCGTAATCCTCGCAGGGACCGAGTTGCCACTGCTATTGCGCCAGTCGGGGAGTACCACCATTAAGTTTCTCGATACAACTGTGATTCACGTCGAAGCAATCGTCGACCAGTTGCTGAATTAAATGACCTGCCGAACCCCCAGTAGAAAAGCATCTAAGTTGCTTTGGCGACCTCGGTTTTGAAG
>Ga0209579_10002786_pt1 | contig 13072 bp, 14 predicted proteins | sample Coa_R1_2_FD_187152 | JGI IMG/M metagenome (GOLD analysis project Ga0209579, IMG submission 187152) | Surface soil microbial communities from Centralia Pennsylvania, which are recovering from an underground coalmine fire - Coalmine... | ecosystem: Environmental > Terrestrial > Soil >... | reverse complement strand
GGGGGGCGGGGGGGGGGGGGGGGGGGAACGGGGGCGGTGGTCATTCGGGGCTCCGGGCGTCTGCTTCATGAGACGCCTTCCGAAAGGCCAGGTGCAGGAATCCTTCGAAACCCTCGATGCCCTCGGCGCTTTGGGAGACATTTTCGATCTTCGACACGGTCGGCCCGGGAATGTGCTCGTAGGCGAGCCCGAGGTTCGGAAAGCCCTCGCGCTCGACGATGTGGTTCAGCTCGTAGCGGGGATGGGACCGGTCCAAGGTGCGGTCGGCGGGCGTGTCCTGGTACGCCTTGCTTTCCGTCTCCTCCCCGTTCACGCAGTGAGCGTAAAGCCAGAATCCGGCGCCGTCAAGCACCTCCAGCCGCCAGGCGGTGCCCAGCTCCTTCGAGAGCAGCAAGGCCAGCGCGTCGTCGGTATAGCCCCAGCGGGTGCGGTCCTCGTTGTTGTAGTATCGGAATTCGAAGATTCCGGTCCAGCCTCTGAGCCGGGGCGAGATCCAGTAGAGGCGCATCTGGTTCTCGTGCATTTCCTTCATCCGTTTGGGATGCTCCCCCGGCGTCATCGGCGTCCTCGCGAAGCCCTTCTCGCCGAGGTATCGCTCGATCAGCGCCGCCACCGCGGCGGGGTCCGCCTGGACGTAGATGTGGCCAAAGCCCATCGCCCCATCATAGTTCGACGCCCCTCGTTCGTCGCCTTTTCCTTCCCCCTGGGTGGGGGGGAAGCTAGGGTTGTTCCTCGTGACCATGTTCCTGGCCGTTCTCGTCATCATCGTCGCCTTGGTCTTCCTCATCCGGGGCTATGACGTCCGGCTCGTGCTGTTCGCGGCGGGCTTGGCGCTCTGCTGCATTCCCGTGTGGGTCGAACCCCACCCGGGATGGGGCTATTGGCAGCGGCCGGCCCCGTTCAGGATTTTCGATGCCTTCCTGAAGTTCATGGGCGACACGGACTACGTCGGACCCATCTGCACGGCGCTCGCCTTCTCGTCCGTGCTTTCGGTCACCGGCTGCGACCGGGAGATGGTCCGGCTCTTGATGAAGCCGCTGCGCCGGGTTCCCTGGGCCCTGGTCCCTGGGGGCTGCCTGGTGGGGTTCCTGACGAATTCCGCGATCACCAGCCAGACCGGCTCGGCGGCGGCGGTCGGGCCCATCCTGGTTCCGCTCCTGCTCGCGGCCGGCATCCCGCCGATCATGGCCGGAGCCACCCTGGTGCTGGGCTGCTCGGGCGGAGGCAACCTGCTGAACATGGCTGAGCCCGACTTCGTCGCGATCAAAAACAGCACGGGAGTCGAGCCCGCCGCGGTGCTGCGGGCGATGGCGCTGCCCGAAATCGTGAGCTTTCTCGTCGCGGTCACGGTGCTGACGGCGTGGGCCTGGAAAATGCGCGTGGAGCCGCCCGCACCGGAAACGGCGATCGCGGAGGACGTGCCGATCAACTTGGTCAAAGCGCTGCTGCCGCCGCTGCCGGTCATCATCTTGATGGCCCTGATCCTGGACATTCCCGTCCAGCCCTGGGTCTGGGTCCGCGCCCGGTATCCCGGCGGCTTTCCAGTCTCGCACGCGATGATCCTGTGCACGATGATCGCTCTCCTGGTCACCCGCAAGGACATCTCCGTCCAGACTCGCGCCTTCTTCGAGGGGATGGGGAAGGCCTATGCGAACATCATCTCGCTGATCATCACCGGCCGCTGTTTTGTCGAGGGGATCACCGCGGTGGGGATGATCGTGGCGCTGATCCGGATCGTCTCCGGCCGGGGGCTCCTGGGGCGCTTCCTGTCGATGACGTTCCCGTGGATCCTGGCGGTTGTATCCGGCTCCGGAATCGCGCCCTGCGTGAGCTTCTGCAAGGCCGTGCTCCCGGAAGTCGCCAAGCTGGACCAGTCGGCCGCGCTCAACCTCGGCGTCCTCGCCGCGGTCGCGTCCAACTTCGGACGCACGATGTCGCCTGTCGCCGCCGTGGTCCTGTTCGCGTCGACGCTCGTCCGGGTGTCGCCGATCGAGATCGTCAGAAGGACGGCGCCCCCGCTCCTCGCGGGAGGCGTCGTCCTCTTCTTCCTGATGCTCTTCTGCTAGGGCCAGTAGTACTTCCAGGAGTAGAGCAGGTCGGCACTCTTGCCGGGCTCCACCGTCGCCTTCCACGAAATGCGACTTACCGAGTTGATCTGATTCCACCACCACCAGGACGAGACCCAGGAATAAGTGGCCGCGTGTTCCGCGCCTTTGGAGTCTTCCATCACGTTGATCTTCTCGACGCTTCCGCCCCCGCCGGGCGCCGAGACGTCGCCCAGGACGACGCGGCTGACTTCGATGTCCACCGGGACCTCCCGGTAGTTGGTCAGGCAGATCTTGCCTTCCAGGCGGATCTGGCGATAGGAGGTGTCCTGCCAGCGAAGGGCGTTGGGGATCCGCTCCAGTTCCGTTTCCGTCTTACGGACCTGAAGATCCAAGGCGGCCGTGACGGTGACGTCGCTCGACCCTCCGGGCGACGTATACGTCGTCATGCCCTGGGCCAGGACGCGGTTCCCCTGGAGGATCAGGGCCGGCGCCGTGGTGATCGGCTGCGACGTTTTGTTCATCAGCCGGATCTTGTGCATCGTCTTGGGGGTCTGGAAGAGGCGCTCCAGTTCGGAGGGCGCGAGCCCCGACAGCTGGGAATGGGCATCCCGGGGCGGCGTCATCGGGATCTCGACCGCATAGACGTCCTTGTACTCGACCTTGAACTCGGTCACCGGCAGAACCAGGCATTCGCCCTTCTTGAGCGTGATTCGCTTGACGGGGAAGACGAACACGTCCTCGGCGGGCCCGTCGGCGGCCCCCTCAGCCGGGGCGCGCCCCGCGGGGGCCCGGGGACCGGCCGCGGCCTGCTGCGAATAGATCGCGTTGCTGAACCCGTAGGCGGTCTGGCTGTCGGCCTGGAAATGTCGGGAGAGCTCGGCGACCGCGCGCTCGAGGGAGATCGGATCGGGCGTATCTTTGAACGCGAAGGAGGGGACGCCGACGACGAGATGGGCCTCGACGTTGTCCAAGTCGGCGAGCTCGTTCACGAGCGTGGCCTTCAGTTGCACCTTGGCCTGACCCTTGCCGTCGATCTCGATTCGGTAGCTGGGAATCCAACGGAGGCCCTTCTGCAGGTACATCATGCCGACGCGGGCGGTTTTCGGGCGGGGGGTCGCGCCCCAATCGAGCTGAAGCGTGAGCGCGGCCCGTGAAACGTCCTCGCTGAGGCGCGTCTCGCTGCGGTCGCGGAACGTGACCGTGTCGATCCCCTCGAGCGGCAGGGGTCTCAGGCCTTCCAAAGTCTTCACGAGGGCAAGACTTCCGTTCATCGCCTGGAGGGTCCCCGTGCAGGTCTCCCGGTTCTTCAGGGTGATCGTCACCTGACCGCCCTTGTTGGCGTTGAGGAGGTCCAGGATGGTCGTTGCGTCCCGTTCGACGCGGACGGTTCGCTGGCCGGCGACGACTCCGGTCAGGGACGCCGCCGGGTCGCCCGAATACGCCCAGAAGCTGCCCATCACCGGAGCCGGGAGGCCCTCGATGAGGACTTGGCCCCCGTCGAGGACGGGCAGCTCCCCCTCGTGGAGGAGGAGCGCGTGGCCATCCTTAAAGACCGTGATCTCGCGGATGGGCAGCTTCGGCGTCGAGTTGGCCGCATCCTGGGCCCGGGCGGCGCCGGCGCTGAGCACGACGAGGATGGCGATCGCGATTCGACCCATGGACGGCCCTCCTAAGTGCGGCAGGAAGCGCAAGCCGCGTGCCAGGGCCTGACGTCGAGGGCACGAGGGAGGGGACCCTATCCTCCGGGATACAAGGACGTATCCGTTCGGATACTCAAGGCGGCGTCGGGATCCCGTCCGGGTACCGGAGGACGACGCGGGTGTCGCTCTCTCGTTTCACCTGGCAGGGGAGGACGGGCCGGGAGGGCCCGCGACGGGAGAGAAGCCAGCCGCCGATCAGGAAGATGGCGATCAGAGCCCCCTTGAGAAGGGCGCCGGTTTCGCTGGGGCCCGAGGGGAGCCTGCCCTTGACCCACATGACGACGAGGGCGATGAGCGCGGCCAGGAATGTCCCGATGATCAGGAATTCGCCAAGGAGGCCCCGCCAGAAGTGTCGGAAGCACAGGGGGGCGTCGATCGAAAAGGACGCCTTGCGACGCCAGTTGAGATAGGCCAACACGGGATTGATCCACTCGAGGATCGAGTTGAGGTCCCGGGACTTCCGCATTGCGTAATCGCCGTCGCTGAAGGGCAGGGTGCGGCGGCCGAACGGCCGGGCGCCACAGACGAGACAGAAGGGGCGGCCGTCGGCAAAAGCCAGAGCGCGGCCCGAGAGGCCCAATCGGAGGTCGGCCGCAGGCATGGCTTGGATTGTATCAGGCCCCCGACTAGAGGCACCAGCCAGACGCTGTCCCAGAGGTCGCGATCAGGCCCGAGCCCGGATCCCATCACCGGGCATAGTGGGCGTCGACCCGGACCACGTGCCCGCTGGGGTTGAGGGTCATGACCTCGGCGGCGTGAAGATCGGCGACGCTGCGGTAGGTGAGGGTGACGCTGGAGACGCCGGCCAGGGCGCGCATCTCGGTGAAGCGGAGGTCCGGGTACTTGCGAAGCGCCTCGGCAAAATAGGCGCGGAGCCGGGCCTTGCCGCTGAGCATCCCGGAAGGTTCCCCCGCGAGCTTCACGACGAACGGGGAACAGAAGACGATGTGGTCGTCATAGTGAGCGAGGATCGCGTCCAGATCATGCCTGTTCCAGGCCTCGAGCCACTGCCGGCCGAATTCGGCCGCCCGTTCTTCGGTAATCATCCAGGAAAGGTACCTTCCCCCATGAAATCAATCAATCTCGAGTCTTCCCCAGCGTGAAGTCTTCACCCCGGGCTCCCGATGTGTTAGAAGGGAAGCATGAAAACCCTCCTGTGGCTCCTGCTCGCGATTTCCTTGGGGGGATGCTCCAGCATGGATGCCCCGTCGTCGGATCCTGAACTGACCCTGCACCTTCGGTCGCGATCGAAGTCCGGGGAGCCATCGGCGTCGATCGTCCACTGGAACCCGAAGGAAACCGCGTTCATCGTGACGGACATGTGGGACGATCACTGGTGCAAAGGCGCGGCCCGGCGGGTGGGCGAGCTGGCGGTCGCGATGAATCGGGTTCTCGGAGCCGCCCGAAGGAGCGGAGTCTTCATCATCCATGCGCCCAGCTCGACGGTCGCCTTCTACCGGGACACCCCGGCGCGGAAGCGCGCCCAGGAAGCGCCGTTCTCCGAGGCCCCCGCACCGCTGTCGAAGGATGACCGCTGGGGCACGAAGTGGTGCTGGCCCGACAAAACGCGCGAGCCCGACCTGCCGATCGACGACTCCGACATGGGGTGCGACTGCGCCGCCAAGTGTACGATTCGCGAAGCCTGGACCCGCGAGATCGCAACGCTCGACATCGACCAAGGGAAGGATGCGATCACGGATGATGGTCAGGAGACGGTCAACCTGCTCGCCCAGCATCAGATCCGGCATGTCGTGCTCCTGGGCGTCCACCTGAACATGTGCGTGCTCGGCCGACCCTTTGCCATTCGGCAGCTGGTCCACCAGGGGCGCGATATCGCCCTCATGCGCGACATGACGGACACGATGTACAACTCGAAGCAGCGGCCGCAGGTGAGCCATTTCTCCGGTACCGACTTGGTGATCGAACATGTCGAGAAGTACTGGTGTCCGAGCTTCACGAGCGCGGACATCCTCGGAGGCCAGCCGTTCAAGTTCAAGGAGGACCCGAGGCCATGAATCGACGCACCTTCATGAAAACGGGCGTTGCGGGGCTCGCCTATGCCGCCACGGGCGGGCGGGCCTTCGCCGGAGGTCAGGAAAAGCCCAAGCGGGTCGGCCTCATCGGCGCCGGCTGGTACGGGAAGTGCGATCTCTTCCGTCTGATCCAGGTCTCGCCCGTCGAGGTCGTCTCGATCTGCGACGTCGACAAGAAGATGCTCTCGGACGCGGCCGAGATGACCGCGACGCGTCAGGTGTCGAAGAAAGTCCCGCGCACCTATTCCGACTATCGGGAGCTCCTGAAGGAGAAGGATCTCGACATCGCGATCGTCGGGACGCCGGATCATTGGCACGCGCTGCCGATGATCGAGGCGGTGAAGGCGGGGGCTGACGTCTACGTCCAGAAGCCCGTGAGCGTGGACGTCGTCGAAGCTCAGGCGATGCTGGCGGCGGCTCGGAAGTATAAGCGCGTCGTGCAGGTCGGCACGCAGCGCCGGAGCACGCCGCACCTGATCGAGGCGAAGGACCGCATCATCAAGGAAGGGAAGCTGGGGAAGATCGCCCACGTCGAGATCTACTGCTACTACCACATGCGGGCGCGGGAAAATCCGCCCGACGGGGTGGCTCCGGAGAACTTGGACTACGAGATGTGGACGGGTCCCGCCCCGATGCGCCCCTATAACAAGCTCGTGCATCCCCGGTCTTGGCGGGCGTTTTCGGAATACGGCAACGGGATCCTGGGCGACATGTGCATCCACATGCTCGACATGGTCCGCTGGATGCTGGGTCTGGGGTGGCCGATGCGGATCATGTCGACGGGCGGCATTTTGGTCGACAAGGACAGCAAGGCGAACATTCCGGACACGCAGTCGGCGATCTTCGAATTCGAGGGACTGAACGTCGTGTGGCAGCATCGCACGTGGGGGACCACGCCGGACCCGAAGTATCCGTGGGGGGCGACGATCTACGGGGACAAGGGGACGCTCAAGGCGAGCGTGATGGGCTACGATTTCGTTCCGTTCGGGAAGGGCGACCCGGTTCACGTCGACGTCGCGTACGAGTTGGAGCAGTTCCCCGAGGACAAGACGGAGAAGGACCTGGAGAAGCACGTGGCTCCGGCCTGTCGCGGTCACCAGAAGGACTTCCTGACGGCGATCGCGTCTCGCGGGAAGCCGGTGGCGGACATCGAAGAAGGCTATATCTCGACCGCGAGCTGCGTCCTCGCGAATCTGTCGATGAAGCTTGGCCGCGCGCTGACGTGGGACCACGAAAAGGGGAACGTGGCAGGCGACGAGGAGGCGAACGGCCTGCTGAGGCGTCCGTACCGCGCACCCTGGGTACACCCGGAACCGAACGCCGTCTAGGATGGAGTTGACTCCGCGCACGCTCGGTCGTGCCCTCCCCTGGATGGCGGCGATGCTGGGCCTCGAAGGGATCCTTGCCCTGACCCCGCCCTTCACGGGAACCAGTATCGGGTTTTCCACCTGCATGGGTGCTCTGGTCCATGTGCCCGAAATTGCGCTTTTGCTTGGGTTCGCCATCGCCGTTCCGGTGATGACGTCCGGCGGCCTGACCCGAAATGCCAGTCAGCGACTCCTTTACGGCGGGTTTGTGTCCATTGGCGCCGCGTCTTTGGCCCGCTTCGTCGATGTGGTTATCGACTCGGGCACCTACATGATTTGGCTCTTTCTTCACGTCGGCGCGACTCTGCTGTTCGCCGTGGCGGCTCCCGGGATTCTGGGAACCGCGCTAGCCTGGGAACAGGATCTATCGAGCTTCCGCATCCGCCGCGTCGGCCGGATCTTCGCGGGGATCGCTTTTACAGGCGGGGCATTCTATGGATTGTCCGAGCTCGAAGTCTTGTTCCGGAGCAACCCCTTCACTGAGCTCCGGACAGCCGGTCTGGGACTGATCCTTTCATCGGTCATCCTCTTGGCGGGAAGAATGTTCATCCTCTGGGGCGCTGTCGAGGTCTGGACGATGCATGCGGACCAGGGGATTGTCCGCGACCGGGTTCGGAAGATCCAGCGGGGGATGATTGTCGGTGCGCTTGCGACGGTGGCGTCGGCATTCTTTACCGCCTATTTCTGGAGGCTCGAGGCGCATGGATTCGGTCGGTGGGTTTCGAATCGGCCGATGGTGATCTGGCAGGGCTTCGTGCAGCTGACATTGACCCTCATGGTCGCAATCCTGCTGGCGATCGCGATGGAAAACGAGACCCTGTCATTCAATCCAAGGAACAAGGGGCCGCGATTTCCTGATCCGCCAGCGCCCGCAGACCTGGGGCCCATCGACGTGCCGTAATATCGTCTAGACTGGCGGCTCCGGGGCGAAAACGCTAGAATCCGCGCTCTGGTGATGGGGGCGTAGCTCAGCGGGAGAGCAACGGTTTTTTAAGCCGTGGGTCGTGGGTTCAATCCCCACCGCCCTCACCATTGTCGACCTTCTCGGGTACACCGAGATGGACAATTCTATCGCCCGGCCCTGCCCCAGTATTCATTTGTCCCTTACGGCCGATGATTGCCTGTTCGCCGGGTGTTCTGATGGATCGGGTCTCGCTGTCGGATCGATCTTGCCGAGGGCCCTCATCGCCTCCGTGCGCACTCCGGGGTTCGGGTCGTCGAGCGCACAAACGAGCGCCGGGATGGACCTTTTCGCCTGGGCTCCCATACATCCCAGGGCATGAGCCGCGCCCATGCGCGTGCGATCGCTTTCGTCCTGGAGATGTTGGGTCATTCGCTCGACAAAGTCCGGCCCGTACTCGCTCCGGTCCGCTTGGCGCCGGCACGCGGAAAGCCCCATCACCACTAACACTAGCGCCAGGGCCGCCAAGACTCTATTTCTGATTCCCATCACGGTACTCCTCTCGTCCGAGTCCGGCCGGCTAAGCCGCAATGATGAGCTCGGCAATTTCTCCATTCTCGAGGGAGAACCGAAACTTGAGCTTGACGGGACTACCCGGAAAGGAGCCCGAGACGGTCACTGCGACCGAGATTTTCTCGCCGTCCTTTTCGAATGTGCCGACGCTGAGGACGGGCTGATATTTTCCGATGGTTTCGTCAAGCCACTCGCCGATGGCCTTCGGGCCGTGATGAATTCGGCCTTCGTCGTGGACGGCGGCGGCTTCCGAGAAGCAGTCGAGCGCTCCCTTCCGGTCGCGCGCGTTGTACGCCGTGAAATACGTCGCAACGACCTTAGGCAGTATGTCGGACATGGCATCCTCCTTCAGAAATGGGTCAACGCTACACGGTGGGGACCGTCCCACCGTCGATCGTGTATTCGCTTCCGTTGATGGACGCGGCCCGGTCAGAAGCGAGGAAGGCGATGAGTTCCGCCACTTCCTCCGGCCGTGCAGGGCGTCCGATGGGGATTCCTCCCAGGGACTTCATGAGACCTTCCCGGGCAGCCTGGACGTCGGTACCCTGGATCTCGGAGAGGCGACTGATCAGCGCCTCGGCGGCCTTCGTCTCGGTGAATCCCGGGGCGACCGTGTTGACCCGGACGCCTTTCGGTCCGACTTCCTTCGAGAGGCCTTTGCTGTAGGTGCTGAGCGCTGCCTTGGAGGCCGCATAGGCCAGGGTCGCCTCGAAGAGCGGCAGCTTCCGCTGAATCGAGGAGACGTGGACGATCACCCCGGATTTCTGCTGGATCATCGACGGCAGGAGTCCCCGGTCAAGGCGGACCGCGGGGAAGAGGTTGAGCTGGAGCTCCTTCTGCCACTCCTGGTCCGAAAGAACGGCGAAGCCTCCGCTGGGCGCCGACGAGCCGCCCAGGACGTTGACCAGGATGTCCACGCCGCCGAGTATGGTCGCCTCCTGGACGACCCGGTCGCAGCCTTCCGCGGTCGTCAAATCCGCGGGAAAGAACATCGCCTCCGGCGGAAGGGGAGCCTTGGGAGCGGATCGGGAGATCGCGACCACCGTCGCGCCACCGCGCGCAAGGCGCCGCACGACCGCTTCTCCGATTCCCTGCGACCCCGCCGTCACGAGAGCCCTCTTTCCGCCGAATTCCCTGGTCAGGACTCCGAATTCTTCCTGCGGCATCGTGCACCTCCAGGAAACATTTAATACATACCTGTATTAATATACGACATTACGATGCTTATATGTATTATAAAACGATTTCGAACGGGAATCTAGAGCGGCGTAAGTATTTGATGGTTAGAGTCTTATATTTATCTTGAAATATTACAGTGCAGAAGTGTATTATAAGTGCGTGAGACTATCGGAGAATCCATGAAAACCAAGAAGGGCGAGAAAGAAAAGCTCCGGGCGGTGATCCTGGACAAGGCAGTGCAGTACCTGAAGCGGCACGGGCGCGCGGGTTCGGGAACCGATCCGATGATGAGCTACGCAGGGCTGACGCGGGGGGCGCTCTACAGCCACTTCAAGTCCAAAGACGACCTATTCGCCCAGGCGATCTGTTACGACCTGTCGCGGCTCGAAGAGACTCTGGGCCAAAGGTTTCGCGAGGATGGGTCGTCGGCCCTGAAAAAGATGATCGAGGACCACCTCTCCGAGGGAAGCCTGACGAACGTCGAAGAGAGCTGCGCGTTCACTTCCCTGAGCAGCGACATGCAGCGGTCCAAGCCCGCGCACCGGGCTCTCTATGAGGAGTACATGGTGCGGATCTACGGGATGTTTGCCCGGGCCCTCAAGGAGCAGTTTCCGAACGATTCTCCGGAAGAAAGCCACTCGAAAGCGACCAACCTCTATTCAGGGCTGGTCGGCACGCTCACGATGGCCCGCACGATGAAGGACCCCAAACGTGCACGGGAGATCCTGGAAGCCGGGAAGAGGTTTCTGATTGGGACCTTCGTGCCGAAGGCGAACGCCTAAGAGCTCTTTCGGAGAGGTGCCCCCAAAGGTCAGGGTCAAACGGTGCTTGCGGACTTCTCCGAACCCTCTGACTATGACAGAACTATGACGGCGCTGGGTGATTACATGCACTCCATGCACTGCATACTGCTAGAATCGCTTCTATACACAGCCGCCCGGCGTTTTTAAGCCGTGGGTCGTGGGTTCAATCCCCACCGCCCTCACCAACCAACAGCCACCTACGGGTGAGCGGCGCTCAATCTGGAGCCGCAACCGCTGTGCGGGCGCACCTCCCCTGCGGCCGGCCTCGCACTTCGTCGCGATAAGGCTCATCGAAAAGCCAACGTCAGGGCCTGGGGCTCGCGGCCATCTCGGAAGCCCGTGCCAGAGCTTGCGTGTCGACATACTCCCGGATGTTCGTCAGTTTGCCGTTTCGAACGGTAATGTCGAAGACCCAATGGTCCTCGAACGGCCGATTCGTGGCTTTGACTTTCCCCGTAGCGAAGCCGACGACCAGAACCCGGTCTCCCTGCGCTACGAATTCGGGGGGCTTTGGGTATGAAGTTTCCAGCATTTCGGAAGCCTTCTGAAGCAAATCCGTCAATCCCGCGTGCCCGTGGTGCGTGCCGGCCAGCGGCCAGTCCTCGCCCGGAATGATCCACTCAATATCTTCGCCAGACAACGCCAGCAGACCTTGCTTATTGTGGGCGCCTATTGCCGCAAAGAAATCCTTCACAATCTGAACATTCTCTTTGGTGCTCACCGAACTCTCTCCATTTCCCTGCTCCTTCTTGAACAAATCCTGGAAGATGAGCGGACCCCAAGTGCCGCCGCGTGCGTGCACCAGCGCGCCACCCTCGTTGAGCTTTCCCAGATCGACGGGTGCGAACCCGAGTTGTTTGGCCAAATCCGCCACGGGAGCGATCGCGTCCTCGTCGTCGCTCGACAGAAAGACGACCCGGTGCCTACCCTCGACGATCGGATCGGCAGCCAGGGTGGTCGCAAGCAGGTGATTAAAACCTTTCACGAGCTTAGCGCCGGTGAACGCCTTCGCGACGAAGGCGGAGGACAGGAGGCCGTCCAGCTCCTCAGGCGGAACTGACGCGTTCATCGCGTCGATGACCGTCTTGCCTTTCCAGCTCGGCAGGGCCTTCGCAACCTCGTGATGTTCCCCGAACGGGACCGCCAAGATGATTGTATCGGCCTCAAGTGCATCCCGCAGCGACTTGGCGACGACCGTGGGGCCAATCTCTCGAGCCTGCGGCGCCAATGCCTCGGGCGGCCGGCGGCTCGCGACGGTCACGTCGATGTTTTTGCGGGCGAAGGCGTGGGCGAGGGCTTGGCCTATCTTGCCGAATCCTACAATCGCATAGCTCATAATGTTTCTCTAATCTCGTGCTAGATCAAAAGGTCGACAAGCGACAGCGCCGGGGTCAGACCTGCGCCATGCCTCCATCGACGGCAAGATCCGCACCGGTGATGTAGGAACTTTCATCAGAGGCGAGGAACACGACGGCGGCCGCGATTTCCTGGGGCTTGCCCCTGCGACCGAGTGGAATCTGCGAGGTGAACTGGGCGACCGCTTGCTCGACCTGTTCAGCGGTGAGGCCCGTCGTCGTCGCTAAAGCCGGGGTATCGATGGCTCCGGGGCTCATCGCATTCACGCGGATCTTGCGGTCTTTCAGCTCCATAGTCCAGGCGCGCGCGAAGTTGCGCACAGCCGCCTTGCTCGCGGCGTAGGCGCTAAACCCTGGGAGCCCGAGCACGTTCGAGACTGAAGAGGTCAGGATGATCGAGCCGCCGTCTTTGAAGAGGGGAAGGGCCTTCTGCACCGTAAAGAACATTCCCTTTACGTTTACGTCGAAGGTCTGGTCGAAATGTCCCTCGGTAGCCACCGCGAGTGGTGCGATTGTACCCGCGCCCGCGTTCGCAAAGAGAATGTCGATGTGACCATGCTTCTCTTTCACGACGGCATAGAGCCGGTCCAGATCTTCCAGGCGCGACACGTCGCCCGCAACCGTCGTAACGTTTCTCTCGATGAAGCCTGCGGCCTCCTTCAGCTCTTTCTCTCGTCGCCCAGTGATCACGACGTGCGCACCTTCGTCGACGAAGCGCTTGGCTGTGGCCAAGCCAATCCCGCTGCTTCCGCCTGTGATTACCGCAATTTTCCCCGCCAATTGTTGTCTGTTGTTGTTGCTCATATAGGTTCTCCTTTTAGTTATAGTTGTCATACGAATCTTCGCGTCAGAGTTGAGCTAGGCCGCCATCGACGGCGAGCTCGCTGGCGGTCATGAAGCTGCTATCCGACGAGGCGAGAAAGGCAGCCGCCGCTCCGATTTCCGCCGGATCGGCCATGCGCTGGAGCGGAGTCATCGCGGCATAGGCCTTCTGGCCCTCCTCGCCTAGCGCTGCCTTCGCGAGTTCGGTCGCCGTCGCCCCGGGCGACAGCACGTTTACCCGGATGCCGGTGCCCTTCAGGTCCTCCGCCCAGGTCCGCGCGAGGTTGCGCA
>Ga0209579_10002784_pt1 | contig 13078 bp, 10 predicted proteins | sample Coa_R1_2_FD_187152 | JGI IMG/M metagenome (GOLD analysis project Ga0209579, IMG submission 187152) | Surface soil microbial communities from Centralia Pennsylvania, which are recovering from an underground coalmine fire - Coalmine... | ecosystem: Environmental > Terrestrial > Soil >... | reverse complement strand
TGCAGAACGTCTTCGTCCGCCTCATGGCGTCGCCTCCCGAGTCGTTCGACTCCGAGGCCGGCTACCTGTTTCGAGCCGTCCGGAACGAAGCGCTGAACGCCATCCGCTCGCGCCGGTTGGCCACCCGCGCGACTTCCCCGCTGTTCGAGGAGGTTGCCGAGGATCCCCGGACGGCCGCCGAGCTGGCCGAACGCGGCCGGCAGGTCGAAAAGGTCCTGCTGCGGATCTCCCCCGAGGAACGGGAAGCGGTCGTCCTGAAGATCTGGGGCGATTTCTCCATCCCCGAGGCGGCCGCCGTGGCGGGCGTCAGCGAGAAGACCTTCGAGCACCGCTATTACCGCGGCTTGGCCGCGCTTAAGGAGAAGTTGGGAGATCTGGATCATGAGTGACTTCGAAGACCGGCTCGCGGAGCTGCGCCCCGCCCGCGCCCCCCAAGCTCTCTGGAGGCGCATCCAGACCGGAAGGCTCGCCGAACGGCGGATGCCGTCGTTCCGCAAGGACGCCCTGTCAATTGCGGCCGCGGCGGTCTTGGTGGCGGCGCTCTACGTCATCCTGCTCCCCTCCCCCGATCCGGCGCCCGCGGCGCTCGGCCCCCAGGGGAGCCCGGAGGAGCTCCTGAAAGAGCTCAAGTCGGTCCGCCACAAGATCGTGATCGAGAGCAACCGCGACGGCAACTGGGACCTCTGGGTGATGAACGCCGATGGATCCAATCCGGTCAACCTCACGAAGACGCCCGACGTCGACGAGCTGTATCCCAAGGTGTCCCCCGACGGGTCGAAGATCTGCTTCTGCGCCGACGAGGGCAAGGGTGACGAGAAAATCCGCAACCTGTATGTCATGGACGCCGACGGGGGCAAGCGGATGAAGATCGCCGACAACTCGCGCGAGCCCTGCTGGAGTGCGGACGGGTCGAAGATCGCGTTCCTCCGCGGCGAGTTCGACAAGTTCAGCTACTCCGACTTCGCCACCCGGGGCATCTTCACCTACGAGCTGGCCACGGGCCAGATTCGCCAGCATCCCAACAAGAAGATCGAGCACCTCTACACGCTGAACTGGACGCCCGACGGGAAATGGTTCGTGGCCACCGTCCACGGCGGGATGGGCTTCAAGCACGGAATCGTCGCGCTGGAAGCCGAAGGCGACGGCGTCTACGACCTCAATCTCGGCGGCTGCCGCCCGGATCTCAGCCCGGACGGGAAGCAGATCGCCTGGGGCCACGGGGACTATGCGATCGGCGTCGCGGACCTCGACTTCTCGACGACTCCCCCGAAGGCGACCAACGTGCACAACGTCGTCGAGAGCAAGGATCCGATGGAGACCTACCATGTCGACTGGTCGCCGGACGCCAGGTACGTGGCCTTCAGCTACGGACCCAAGCACCAGGGCAAGAACCTGAAGGGCCTGCTGCCGGAATTTCCCGGCGTCGAGGCGCCCGGATGGAACACGACGGTTGCGGACGTCTCGAAGAAGAACACGTTCGTCCAGATCACGACCGACGGCAAGTCCTGCAAGGAACCGGACTGGATGTTCGTGAAATGAATCGGGTTCTCTCGATCGCCGGGATCCTGGCGCTGTCCGCCTGCGCTCCGTCCGAGGAGGCCGCGGTGTCCGTCCAGCCGCTGCCCGTCGTGAAGACGTCGGGCGGCGTCGAGATGGTCCTCATCCCGGAAGGCGACTTCGAGATGGGATCGGCCCGCGGCCGCGAAGAGGAGAAGCCCGTCCACCGGGTCCACCTGGAGGCCTTCCTCATGGACCGGACGGAGGTCACCCAGGAGCAGTACGAAAAACACAAGCTGCCGAATCCGTCGCGGTTCAAGGGGCCCACGCAGCCGGTCGAGATGATCCCGTGGACCAAGGCGGCGATCTTCTGCAACGTGCGGTCCAAGGCCGAAGGGCTGGATCCCTGCTACAACGAGGACACGGCCGAATGCGACTTCACCAAACCCGGATACCGGCTTCCGACGGAGGCCGAGTGGGAGTACGCCTGCCGGGCGGGGACGAAGGGCGACTATTCATTCGGCAGCGAATCCCGGCGGGCGGGAGACTACGCGTGGTTCGCCGACAACTCGGAGAAGAAGACCCACCCGGTCGCCCAGAAGAAGCCCAATGCCTGGGGCCTCTATGACATGCATGGCAATGTCGCGGAGTGGTGCAACGACATCTTCGGCAAGGAGACCTATAAAACGTCCCTGACGGCCAATCCTCGCGGCCCCAAGGACGGCGACATGTACGTCCTCCGGGGCGGATCCTGGAAAGGAAGTTCGGAGGTGCTCCGCTCGTTCCATCGAGTGGCGGAGAACCCCGGCTTCTCGGACGCGTGCCTGGCGCCCGATACGATGGGCTTCCGCTGCGTGCGGAAACCCGAGAAGCCCCAGGCCGCCGCCGAGCCCAAGGGGTCGTCGCTGCCGACCGGATTCGTCACCGCGGACATCTATCTCCGCCACCGGACCGGCGAGAGCTTTCCGGAGCGCCCCGAGCGCCTGGTCGCCATCGTCAAGCGGCTCACCGACAGGGGATTGGTCGCGAAGATGACGTCGCTGACGCCGCTCCCCTCGCCGATCGACGCGATCCAGGCCGTGCACAGCCCGGCCTATGTCGAGCGCGTCCGGAAGGCCTGTGGGGATCTGGGCGACACGATCGGGCAGATCGACACGGCGGACATGCCGGTCTCGGCAAAGTCCTATGACGCGGCCGTGGCGGCGGTCGGCGGCGTCCTGGCGGCGGTCGATGCGGTGATGGAGGGCAAGGTCCGCAACGCCTTCTGTGCCGTGAGGCCTCCCGGACATCATGCGCTCAAAGGGAAGGCGATGGGGTTCTGTCTCTTCAACAACGTGGCGATCGCGGCCCGATACCTGCTGAACCGCCATAAGCTGGGCAAGGTCCTCATCATCGATTGGGATGTCCACCACGGCAATGGCACCCAGGACGAGTTCTACGAGGACGGACGGGTGATGTACTTTAGCACCCATCAGTCCCCCTTCTATCCCGGCCGCGGATCCGCCGACGAGAAGGGCAACGGCGCCGGCCTGGGCTGCATCGTCAACGTCCCGCTGGCCGCGGGGACCGGAGACGAGGCGTTCCGGAAGATCTATGCCGAGACGCTCAAGCCCGCCGCGCTCGCCTTTAAGCCGGACTTCATCCTGATCTCCGCGGGCTTCGATTCGGCGCGCGGAGACCTGCTGGGCCGGCTCGACCTGACGCCGGACGGCTACCGGGCGATGACGAAAACGGTCCGCGAGATCGCGGAGGCATGCTGCAAGGGGCGGGTGGTGTCCATGCTCGAAGGCGGCTACAACCTCGACGCGTTGGCGGATTCGGTCGAGGCCCATGTCCGGGCCCTCATGGAGTGATCGGAGCCCTATGCTCTTCCACACCTGGGTCTTCGCGATTTTCTTCCTGATCGTCTATCCGGTCTACCTGCTCGTCAAGCACCACAACCGGTGGATGAACCTCTGGCTGATGATCGCCTCCTACGTCTTTTACGGCTGGTGGAACCCGTCGTACCTGATGCTGCTCTTCGGCACGTCGGCCATCGACTACCTGATGGTCCTCTTCATGGAGAGAAGCACGAGCCAGAAGAAGCGGAAGCTCTGGCTGATCGTCAGCCTGGTGAGCAACTTCGGATTCCTGGGATTCTTCAAGTACTCCCATTTCATCACCGACAACATCAACTGGCTCCTCAAGGCAGGGCATCTGGCGCTCCAGCTGCCGGATCCGGTGACGTATCCCAACGCGGCCCTGTCGCTCTTCGGGGTTCCGGAAAGTCACCTCTTCGCGTCGGTCGTCCTTCCGATCGGAATCTCGTTCCACACGTTTCAGTCGATGAGCTACACCATCGACGCGTACTATGGAAACATTCAGACGGAGCGGAGCTTCGTCCGCTTCCTGACGTTCGTCTCGTTCTTCCCGCAGCTGGTGGCCGGGCCCATCGAGCGCGCCTCGAACCTCCTTCCCCAGCTGCAAGGCAAGCCGGTCATCACCAAGGACGATCTCACGAATGGCCTGGGGCTCTTCCTGATCGGGTTCTTCAAGAAGGTTGCCCTCGCCGACTACCTGGCGATGTACGTCGACAAGGTGTACGGATCCCCGTCGAGCTTCCAGTCGGGGGCCCTGGTGATGGCGACGTTCGCCTTCGCGTGGCAGATCTACTTCGACTTCAGCGGCTATACGGACATGGCGCGCGGCCTGGCCCAACTCATGGGCTTCCGCCTCATGCTGAACTTCAACAATCCCTATGTCGCGACGGGCCTGGGAGACTTCTGGAGCCGCTGGCACATCAGCCTGTCGACGTGGTTCAAGGATTACGTCTACTTCCCCCTGGGCGGCAACCGCAAAGGCACGGGCCGCACCTACGTCAACATGTTCGTCACGATGTTGATCTCCGGCGTCTGGCACGGAGCGGCGTGGACGTTCGTGATCTGGGGCCTCCTTCATGCCATCGGCAGGATTGCGACGCGGGAACTCGAAGGGAAGACGTGGTATCAAACCCGCATTCCCCGCATGGTGAAGCAGGTCCTGGTCTTTGCGTTTGTCTGTCTGGCGTGGATCTTCTTCCGGGCCCCGACGGTCGGCGACGCCTGGACGATCCTGAGCAGGATGGTCACGACCGGCTGGGGCGATCCGAGGTTCCCGGTCTTGATGGGCGCGCTCCTCGTCGCGGTCTGGATCTACGAAGAGCTCTTCGCCTCTGGCGAAAAGACCCGGTCCTTCCTGGAGCGGGCTCCGGTTCGGATGGCGATGGCCGTGGTCATGGTGCTCTGGCTGGCGGTGATCGCGCAGCCCAGCACGCAATCCTTCATCTATTTCCAGTTTTGACATGAGCCAGAAGACGGAACCCACGACGTCGAACGCGTTCGCCCTGACAGGGCGGCAGTGGATCGGCCTGGCGGTCTTCGCCACGGCCCTGTATCTCCTCGCGCCCGTCGCGTGGAAGCGGATGGAGAAGGTCGATGCGGGCCCGGATTACCGGATCCCTTACGAGTTGAGCTCGGATTATTGGTTGTGGAGTCGCCTTGCCGATCAGGCCGCGGCGACGCACGACACCGTGATCCTCGGCGACTCGGTGGTCTGGGGCCAGTATGTGCGTCCGGCGGAGACCCTGTCCCACTACCTGAACGCGCTGGAAGGGGCCGACCGCTACGCGAACCTCGGAGTCGACGGTGCCTATCCCCTCGCGCTCGCCGGCCTGATCGAGTGCTACGGCAAGGGAATCCAGGGGAAGCGCGTCATCCTCCAATGCAACCCCCTGTGGATGAGCTCGCCGGTTCACGACTTCCGCGAGTCGGAGGAAACGAAGCTCAACCATCTCGGACTGGTCCCTCAATTCTCGCCGTCCCTTCCGTGTTATCATGAGGAAGTCTCCCGGAGAATCGGCAAGGTGGTGGAGCGGAACGTGTCCTTCGACGCGTGGACCTCCCATCTTCAGGCCGCCTACTTCGGCAGCTCCAACATTCCGGGGTGGACCCTGGAGCATCCCTATGAAAATCCGGTGACGATGCTGACCGGCAAGCTTCCCCCCTCCGGCGAGGAGCTCCGCCACGAGCCCATCTCCTGGAGCGAGCGCGGCATTACGCGGCAGAACATGCCGTGGGTCGATCTTGCCGGATCGCATCAGTGGGCCTCGTTCCGGCGCGCGGTCGGGATTCTCCAGAGCCGGGGCAATGCGGTCATGGTCGTCGTCGGCCCGTTCAACGAGCATCTCCTGACCGGAGAGAGCCGCGGAAGATACGCGACCCTGAAGCGCGGGATCGAGGAGTGGCTTAAGGAACGAGGGATTCCGTGGATCGCGCCTTCCCTCCTCCCGACCCAGTACTATGGCGATGCGAGCCACCCGCTCAGCGCGGGATACGCCCTCCTGGCGAAGGAGCTGGTCTCCGAGGGCTTTCTCGCGGCGGCGAACCACTAGCCCGAGAGGTGACGGATGACGACCCTGCGCTCGCTGGCGTTCTGGAGCCTGTTCGCGGTCGCTGGCGCCGAGGCGCAGGACGCCCCCCGGGCCGGCGTCGCGGCGTGGGACACCGGCGCCGCATCCCCGGCGCCGCTCGCGGCCGAGGCGCTGGATCGGAAGGCCGGATGGACAAAGCTCGAGGGATCGACCCCGTCGAGCGACCTCAAGGGCGACCTCGTCGTGTCGAACGGGCGCCTGCTCGCGGCGGTGCGGTCGAAGGGCTCCGGCGTCGAGCTCTACTCTCTCAAGTCCGGCAAGCCGATCTACCGGGCGACGCTGCTCCCCGCTTCCGGCGGAAGCATCGAGCGCATCGCCCTTCAGGAACTCGGTCGCGGGGCGGCCGTGCTCGACCTCGCGTGGAAAGGCGCCTCGGCCCGCTTCCGCCTTCCCCGCGGCGAGACGTTCGTCGAGTCCGAATCGCTGGGCGGCGACGCCGCCCTCCGCATCGATTGCCCCGGCCGCTTCGTCGTCCTGCCGGACTTCTTCGCGGACGACATCCTCGTGGACGCCCGGAAGCTGGCACTCGACAAGGTCGAGCTGCCCAGCGAGAACTTCGTCCTCCACTTCGCCGGCGGTCACGACGCCATCGTGATGGGCGTCTTCGAGAACCGCGACCAGGACGTCCGGGTGACCCTCGGCGGGACAGGCGACGAGAGGGTCATCACCGGCTCCGAAGTGGCCTATGGAAAGAAGGGCCGAAAGATCTGGGTCTCGGTGCTCGAGGGTCCTGGTCTGTGGCACTCGAGGGACGTCGGCCCGGCCGACAAGAAGAAGATCCTCCCCCTGGATTGGACGATGCCCTTCACGGCCCAATGGCGGGTGGACTTCACCCGGAAGGACGAGCTGACGGACAGCTGGGACCTGCTTCTTCCCGCCCCCGAAGGCGACGGCTTCGTCAAGCCGTCGTGGCTCGCGCAGGACGGCAAAATCAGCGAGGCGACCCGGACCTCCTCCGGCGAAGTGGACCGGGACGCCTATAAGCCGGGCGGGCCGGCGTCCGATCGCCTGGGTCCCGACCGCAAGCGCTGGACGACCGTGCTGGGCCAGGTCCAGTATCCCTGCTGGACGGACCGGGAGAGGAAGGGCTACCTTCAGCCGCTCGATCATAAGAAGCTCGTGTTCGACGGCCCCGTGCTGATCTATCCGCTCAACCGGCTGGCCGACACGCCCGTCGAGTGGTACACCCCGGTGGACGTCGTCCGCAATACGCTCGGCGTGGGCCCCTGCCAGTACATCCTCGACGTCGAGGGTCAGAAGCAGGAGCACGTGGGCCGGGCGACCTGCCACGTTCGCACGCTCTTGAACGAGACCTACGGCGCCGGCCAGCAGAAGGCGAAGCACGTCGACGTCGAGCACTATCTCGGAGACGCGCTGGACTTCGTCACCCACATCCGGAACCGCATCTTGGCCTACGTGGAGTTTGGCCACGATCTGGGGAAGTACCTGGCCTCGGAGGCCGCGTCTCACCCGGAGTACAAGGAGACGGCGGACGCGCTGGAGGCGATCGCCAAGGAGATCGACGTCCGGGTCGAGGCGCGGCTGGAGTCGATCCGCAAGAACCCGAAGCTGCAGTCCATCGCCTCGGCGGTGGCCGAGCGGAAGGAAGACGTCACTCCCCCCGCCCTGGCCGCCCAGCTCAACCGCGAGTTTTCGATAACGCTGCTCGACTATGAGGGCGCCGACTGGAAGGACCGGTTGAAAAAGGAGTATACGGATCCGTTGACCGCGATCGGCGGCGAGCAGGACGAGATGGTCGGCGAATGCCGCTGGGTGGTGAAGGCCCTGCGGCAGAAGGCGGGGATCCTGATGGCGATGGATCCGAAGGTGGCGACGCTTGCCGCCGAGGTCCGCAATCGCACTCAGAAGATCCTGCGCGGCGGCGCGGCCTACGAGGGCGCGCGACACTAAGCCCTAGACGAGCTCCCGGATCGGATCGTACTCCGTCAGGCGGACGATCTCGTCGGGCAGGCCGCGGGCCACCCGGAGCTTGCCCAGATCGAAGAGGGTGTGGGCGATCGTGCCCATCAGGTGGCGCGCGGTGATCGCGCTCGTATTGGGTTCACCGGCGTCTCGGGTCGAGTCGCCGACTACCTGCCCCATCTTCAGGCCGCCGCCGTACAGGAAGAGCGGCGCCAGACCGCCCCAGTGGTCCCGTCCTCCCCCCTTGTTCACCCGGGGCGATCGGCCCATTTCGCCGCAGGCGACGAGCAGGATCTTGTCGCTGAGGCGGCGGCTCTCGACGTCCTCGATGAACGCCGACACCGCATGGTCGAAGGGCGCGCCCACATAACGGAGGCCTTCCTCGACGGGGGCGTTGTTCTCGTCCGAATGGAAGTCCCAGACGAAATTGGTGGTCACGGTGACGAAGCCGCAGCCGGATTCGCAGAGGCGTCGGGCCAGGAGCATCTGGCGGCCGAGCGAGCGGATGTGGTCGAGGTAGTTCTTGCGGTTCTTCCACTTCGAGCTGACGTGGTCCTCCCGGATCAGGCCGCTCGTGTCGTATCGCTCGAGCAGCCGAGGCGACTCGTCGGAGAGGTCGAAGGCCTTCGAGACGCCGGCGAGGAGCACGCTGAACGCCTGTTCGCGGAACGGATCGGTGAGGCCGCCCCCGGCGTCGAAGGCACGCTGGAAGTCGTCGAGCTGATCCAGGAGCGCCCGGCGGTCGCCGAGCCGCTCCCGGGGAATCGCGAGGGTCATGTCCTTCTGGAGCTGGCCGTTGCCGCCCGGCTCGAAGGGAGCGAATGCGGCGCCAAAGGGGCCGGGAGACAGGAAGTTCCCGAACGAGTGGTTGGCCGCCTGCGCGTCGGGCGTCACGGCGCGGGGGAACACGGCGACATTGGTCGGAATCCCGGTGCCCGGATGATTGCTGCCCGCGACCCGCGCGAAAATGGAACCGGGATTGGCGCCGTAGGTGTCCGGACAGACTAGGGGCTTAATGTTGTGGTTGGCATCGCCGGTGACGAAGGACCGGACGACGGCGGACTTGTGCGCGAGCTTCGCCAGGAGCGGGAACGTCGAGCCGTACGTCACCCCGGGCAGCGACGTCTGGACTTCCCCGGTGACGCTGCGGATCCCCGACGGCGCTCCCATCTTGGGATCGAACGTCTCGGTCTGGGGCGGGCCGCCGTGCATGAACAGGAACACGACGGACCGCCCGGTGAGCAGGCTTTCGGGGTCGGCCGACCGGGCGGCGGCGACGTCGGCCAGCGAGAGTCCGCCCAAGCCCAGGGTGCCGACCCTCAGGAATTCTCGGCGACTCCAGGCCGGGTCGCGAAAACTCAGCATGCGTTCGGTGCCCCCTGCTTATGGTACACGCCCAAAGGGGGAGACGGGTGGCTCCTTTCCCGTGTATTCTTCTTGGGACTCTATCCAGGAGAATGAGCATGCTGACCCGACGCGACCTTCTGAAAGCCACGGCCTTCGGCGCCGCGGCCTGGAGCCTGCCCGCTTGGGCCCGGACCGAGGAAAAGATCCGGCTCGGCGTGGCCTCCTATTCGCTCCGCAATTTCAAGAGGCCCCAGGCGATCGAGATGGTGAAAGCCTGCGGGACCGTCTATGTGAACATCAAATCGATGCACCTGCCCTATGACCTCAGTCCCGAGCAGTTGGCGGCGGGCCGGAAGGAGTTTGACGATGCCGGGCTCAAGATCGTCGGCAGCGGGAACAATTCCATGACGAAGGAAGCGGAGATCACCAAGACGTTCGACTACGCGGTCGCCGCGAAGTTCCCTCTCCTGGTGATCGCGCCGCATCCCGACATGCTTCCGAAGATCGAGGAGGCCGTCAAGAAGACCGGGATCCCGGTGGCCATCCACAATCACGGGCCGGAGGACAAGCTCTTCCCCGCGCCGAGTGACGCGCTCAAAATGATCAAGGACATGGATCCCCGGGTCGGTCTCTGCGTCGACATCGGACACACCACCAGGGCGGGCAAGGACGTGGTCAAGGAGATCGCCGACGGCGGCGCGCGAGTGCTGGATCTCCACCTGAAGGACTTGAAGGATCTCAAGAACTCGAAGACGCAGGTCCCGGTCGGCGAGGGCGCGATGCCGATCGCGGAGATTTTCAAACAGCTCGTGAAGCAGAACTTCGCGGGCTACGCCAATCTGGAATACGAGATCGACGCCAACGATCCCCTGCCCGGGATGAAAAAGTCCTTCGAGTTCATGCGCAAGGTGGCCGCGGATCTCTGATCCGGGCCGCCTCGCTTCCCGACGGGGATCGGGGTTCGCCTGGGCGCGGCCGGGGGCCCCGTCGCCGGCCGTCGGGGTTCCACGCGGTCCGTCGAGCCGCGCGTCGCGCCGGTCCCGAGTGCCGGGGGCAAGGACCTCCACCCCGGACCCTTCGGGAAGCGGAAGCCGGCTACCGAACCGGATCGCTCTACGCAGGACTCCCCGGGGGGCGCGACATGAACCAGCAGGGGACCCCCAATGCCTCTTTCCGCTGAAGGACCCCGAAGCCCGCGCGCTCATAGAACGTCACATTGACGTCCTTGTCCGTCTCCAGGTACGCGGGCGACCGCGCCTGATCCATCCGCGCGCCGAACGCGCTCAGAAGGGCGGACCCGATTCCCTGGCCCTGATGGGTTCGCAGGACGCCCACCGGGCCGAGGTGCCAGTGCGGGGTCTCCGGATCCTCGTTCCCCCAGGCCTTCGCCCAGGAGAAGATCCGGAAGACAGTGGAGATCGGATGCGCCGACAGCATCGACGGGAGGAAGCGAAGCGTCTCGCCGAAGCCGATCCGGCAGCGACCCGGCGGCATCCGACCGCAGATCCCGGCCAGGCGGCCGTCGACATAGGCACCCTCGATGAAGCCCTTCTCCGCGATGCGGTGCAAGGCGCCTTCGAAGAGCCGGGTGAGCGCTCGTTCCCGGGCGTCGGCGTCGCCCCCGAAGACGCGGACATGCATCGGGTTATCTCGCAGGCCGTTTCCCAGCACCGCGGCCGCGGAGGGAAGATCGCCGATGGCCAGGTCGCGGAGAATCACAGTCCGAGATGGGCCGTGTCGTTCCAGCGTTCGATCACCGCGTCTCCTGAGTGAGCATCCCGGCCGAGGATGGAAAGCGACGCCGGGTCGAGGGAAAAGCGGGCGGCGTCCGTCGGTTCCAACGTCATCCAGCGCCCCATCAGCATCCGCAGCAGGTGCCCGTGGGCGAAAATGAGGACGTCGCCGCCGGCATCCCGGATCAGGGGGATGACCCGGTCGGCGCGGACGCCGACGTCCCGGGGGGACTCGCCTCCCGGACAGCCGTCGCGGAACAGCCGCCACTCCGGCTGCCGGGCCCGGATCTGGGCACTTTGGAGCCCTTCGTAGTCGCCGTAGTCCCATTCCACCAGGTCGGGAAGGATCCGGGCCACGCCGCCGAATCCACACAGCTCGCAGGTTCTTCTCGCCCGTTGGAGAGGACTGGTGAACACGGCCGCGAAGGTTCGGGAGCGCAGCCGAGCGCCCAGCTTGCGGGCCAGCTCTTCGCCGTTGGGGGTGAGGGGAATGTCGGTCCGACCCGTGTGCTTTCCGGCCAAGGACCATTCGGTCTCGCCGTGGCGGGCGAGGTAGGCGTGACCCGGCCGTTCGCTCATGCGTTCCGTCTGATCCTTGCCCGCGAATCGTACCGGAAGGGACCGGGCCCCGCCACCCAAAATGACGGTTTAGGGAGCCGGGATGAGCGTGACTTGTCGAACATCCATGACGGCACCCTTGGCTTTCCTGGTCGCACGGATTTCCAGGGCATAGTCGCCGCTCTTGTCGAAGGCGATGGCGCCCACCGGCTTCTCCACGAAAGTCTGAAAGTGCCCGGTGTCTTCGACCGTGTAGTCGAAGGTCTTCGCGCCCACCGCGATGGTGACCGAACTTCCGCCCTGCCCCTTCCCACAACCCTGGAGCAGGCGGATGGTGTAGGATCCGGGGTTTGAAATCCGGAAGCGCCACTCGACCCAGTCGGACTCGTCCGCCCAGTACCCGACCGTATTCTTGGCAGGCTGGGGCTCGTATCGGAGCAGCTTCCCGTGGGCGACGGCGAAATGCGCCGGCAGGACGATGGTCCCGTCCTTCGAGGCTTCGGCCACGACCGGCGTTCCCGCCGGTCGGGGTCTGCCCTTGACCTCCACCACGACGACGTCCGGACCGCCGCTCGAGGACTTCGGCTTCGAGATCGACCAGTCGTTGAGGTTGGGCTGAAACCCCAGGGGGGTCTTGGCCGGATCGTTCACCAGGTAAACGGTCCCGATGGGATTGTTCAGCCGGGGCATGCCGACCTTCCCCTCCGGCGGCCAGGCGTCGATATGGAGAAGGACGGCGTCGGTCTTCCATTCGACCCTTCCCCAGGGCGTCGACAAGGGCGCCGGATCCTCCTGAAGGAGGCGGGCCAGAATCAGGACGGCCAGCAGGCGTTGCATCGGCATCGTCGGGACCTCCGTGACTATATAGCTGCCGCGCCACGAACTTGAATGGAGAATTGCGTGTCCCAAGGGAAGAAACGGGCAACCGCCCTGTCCAATACGTAGACTAGACAGGGGTTGGAGCGGCCGCCCGGGGGATGTGTGCCTGAGGGCGGCTTTTTCTATCTTCGGGGTCCTATGCTCATCGGCGAAATCCTGATCCAAAACAAGGCGGCCACCGCCGCCCAGGTGGACGAAGCCCTCCGCAAGAAGGACGCCAAGGAGCGGCTCGGCCAGACCCTGATCCGCCTCGGGTTCACCCGGGAAGACGACGTGCTCCGGGCCCTGTCGGAGCAGACCCGGATCCCCTACCTGGACCTGTCGGGCATTGAGATCGATCCCACGCTGGGCAGCGCCGGAAGCATGAAAACGATCTTCCAGCACAAGGTCCTTCCGATCGACCGCTCGAACGGGTCGATGCGCGTGGCCCTTTCCGACCCGCTGGACCTCGCGGTGCTGGACGATCTCCGTCTCCTCCTCAAGGCGAAAATCCAGCCGGTGATCGCGCGGCCCTCCGAGATCGACCGCCTCCTGAAGAAGCACTACGGCGTCGCCGCCGACGAAGTGCACCGGATGGTCAACGCCGCCAAGGGCGACATCCAAGTCATCAAGGAGACGGCGGCCCAGGCCGACGAGAAGGCGCTGGCCGAGGACGCGGGCCTGGTCAAATTCGTGAACCAGATCTTTACCGAGG
>Ga0209579_10002783_pt1 | contig 13084 bp, 8 predicted proteins | sample Coa_R1_2_FD_187152 | JGI IMG/M metagenome (GOLD analysis project Ga0209579, IMG submission 187152) | Surface soil microbial communities from Centralia Pennsylvania, which are recovering from an underground coalmine fire - Coalmine... | ecosystem: Environmental > Terrestrial > Soil > Unclassified... | reverse complement strand
TGCTGTCCGTCGCGGCGCAGGCGGATCCGCTGCCGAAGATCGGCCACGTGTTCCTCATCGTGCTGGAGAACGAGAGCTACGCCAAGACCTTCGGCGACGGCTCGCCGGCCCCCTATCTGGCCAAGACGCTGGTCGGCCAGGGAGCCCGGCTGGACCAGTATTACGGCATCGGGCACAACAGCCTCGACAACTACATCGCGATGATCAGCGGGCAGGCGCCGAACCCGGCAACCCAGGAGGATTGCCAGAACTACACCGAGTTCGCCTACGGGGGCCTCGGGGCGGACGGGCAGGCGCTCGGCAGGGGTTGCGTCTACCCGGCATCGATCAAGACGTTGGCCGACCAGCTGGCCGCCAGCGGCCTGAGCTGGAAGGGCTACATGGAGGATCTCGGGGCCAAGTCAGGACGCCAGACGGCTGCATGCGGCGGACATCCCGCGATCGGGGCCCAGGACACGACACAGCACGCCGCCACCGGCGACCAGTACGCGATGCGGCACGACCCCTTCGCCTATTTCCATTCGGTCCTCGACACGCCCGACTGCACCGCCCACATCGTGCCGCTGACCGCGCTCGAGGCCGATCTCGCGGACGCCGCGCGCACGCCGTCCTTCTCGTTCATCACGCCCAACCTTTGCCATGACGGGCACGACCACAAAGGGCCGCAGCAGCTCTGCGTCGGCGAGAACAGCCCGGGCGGGCTCGTTGCCATCGACGGATTCCTGAAGCGATGGGTGCCGGCGATCATGGGGTCGCCGGCCTTCAAGGCGGACGGATTGCTCGTCGTCACCTTCGACGAGGCCGAGACGCCCGTGGAGGACAGCGCCGACAGCGATTCGACGAGCTGCTGCGGCGAGGCCGCCGATCTCAACATCCATCCCGGCGACGCGGTCTTCGGCGTGCCGGATACCGGCCCGGGTGTGAACGGCCCCGGCGGCGGACGGATCGGAGCCGTGCTGCTGTCGCCCTTCATCCTGCCCGGCACGGTCTCCGAGCAGCCCTACAACCATTACAGCCTGCTGAGGACGATCGAGGACATCTTCGGCCTGGCGCCGCTCGGCTATGCCGGGCCGGCTCACGCCTTCGGCGCCGACGTCTTCAACAGGAAGTAACGCCGGCGCAGCGGCCGAAATAGGTATTGTGTCCCCGCGTTAGAGCTTCTGGCGTTAGAACTTCTGGCCGAATTTCAATCCGATCATCAGCGGGTGGATCGGCACGGCGTAGGGCTCGTAGCCGCAGATATTGGCCGCGCATTCGGCGTAGCGGCTGACCTCGCCGCGGCTGTCGAAGGCGTTCTTGATGTAGAGTTCCAGGTTCGAGTTCCCCCAGCTGTAGCCGCCCGAGAAATCGACCTCGAAGTAGCTCGGCAGCCGCCCGACCAGCTGCCGCGGATCGACGACGCTCTGGGTCTGGTCGCTGACCAGGGTCTGGCGAATGTCCGACCAGCTGCCGCCGGTGTAAAGCACGGCGACCTGGAAGAACGCGTCGGAATCGTCGGTGATCTCCCAGTCGTACCGCCCGGTCGCGTTCGCCTTGAAATACGGCGTGACCGGCAGCTGGGTGCCGCTCGCCGCTTCCATGTAGGGCACGCTGGACGAGTTCGGCGTCCAATATTGCAGCGGCGCGCAGCTCGTGACCCCGACGACACTGCAGAACGGCGAGGTCAGGTGAGCATCGATCAGGCTGGCGGCGCCCTGTATCGTGAAGTTGGGCGTGACCTTCCAGCTCAGATCGGTCTCGATGCCCTGGCTGACAGCCTGTCCGGCGTTGACGATGTCGGGCAGGCCGAATTCGCCGAGGAAGGTGAACTGGAAGTCGTCCCACGGGTCGTAGAAGAGGTCGCCGTTCCAGCGGAGCGTGTTGTCCATCCAGCTGGTCTTCCAGCCGAGCTCATAGTTCTGGAGCGTATCCGACTGGTAGGCCGGCAACGCGCCGTTGCGGTTGGCGCCGCCCGGCCGATATCCGTCGGAGGCCGTCAGGTAGAGCAGCTTCGTGGGATCGATCTTCCAGGTCAGCGTGACCTTGTAGATCACGTTGTCCTCGTCCGCACTCTTCGCCAGATCCATGCAGGGCGCGCCCAGGAAGTGGTTCTGGCTGAAGCATTGCAGCTGGCCGGTCGACGAGAACGTCCCGCTCGGCCCGAAGCCGTAGAACCCTTCGAGCGTGTTGTCGTAGCGGTAGACGCGCAGGCCGGCCTCGATCGTCCAGTTGGAATCGATGTCGTAGGCGCTGTTGCCGAAGATCGCGTAGTCGCGGTCGACGCGCTCCTGCTTGGTCAGCCACCAAGCCTCGGGCCAGCCCGTGACCGAGATCGCCGGATCGAGCCCCGTGATCTTGTATTCCTGCTGGATGTCGTGCAGCTGGTGCTCGTAGAAGATGCCGGCGAGGAAGCGGAACCGGTCTTCCTTCGGCGACGCGATGCGCAGTTCCTGGCTGATCTTCTCGAAGTGATCGACGCCGACGATGTACTGGCCAATGTCGATCTTCTTGCCGCCCGGGCCGGTCTCGTAGGCGCCGTAGCCCGAGAACACGTCATAGAAGTACGAATAGTCGGAATAGTCCTGCTGCATGTTGACGTCGTGGACGAGATAACCGCCGGCGTAGGTCAGATCGAGGTTGCCGATCTTGCCGGTGACGGTGAGGGACGGCAGGTACCAGCGGTCGTGGTCGGTCTCGGGGAAGAAGTGCCGGACATCGAGGTCCCCGATCGACGGATCGAAGGCGTTGATGCCGTGGATGCTCGAGTCCTGGCCCATGATCTTGGGCTCGACCGTCCAGTCGTCGTCGAGATTGATCTTCAACGCCAAGCGGCCGCCGTAGGTCGTGACGTCGTTGTAGTCGTTCGCGGCGAGATTGGCGTTGTCCTCGGTCAGGCTGTTGGGGGAGGTCCTGGTGCCGTGGACGTTGTTGATGTAGCCGGCGTCGTATTCCTCGTACATCACGAGGCGCACGGCCGCGGTGTCGCTGAGCGGCACGTTGACGAAGCCTTCGGCGACATTGCCGACGTCGCCCACCGGCGTGTCGTTGATCTCGAGGTTGTAGCCGAAGGCGAGCGCGTGCGTGTCGGGCTCGTTGGTGACGATCTTGAGCGTGCCGGCCTCGGAGCTGGCGCCGTAGAGCGTGCCCTGCGGCCCTGAGAGCGCCTCGATGCGCGACACGTCGTAGATGTGGAAATCGAGCTGGCCGAGAATCGTCGTCGTCGGGATTTCGTCGACATAGACGCCGACCGTCGGCTGCGGCCCCGAATGGTTGCCGTCGCCGCCGCTCGAAATGCCGCGCATGTAGATTTCGGTCTGACCCGGGTTGACTGTCTGGTAGCTGACGCTGGGCAGGAGCTTGGCGTAGTCGTCGAAGCCCTGCACCTGCATCTGGTCGAGCTTGGTCTCGCCCAGCGCCTGGACGGCGATCGGCACGCTCTGCAGATTCTCGGACCGCTTCTCGGCGGTGACCACGACCTCCTCCAGCTGGCTGGAGGGGGCCGGCGGCGGCGGGGCGGCGGCCTGTTCCTGGGCGAAGGCGCTGTGGGCGCCGGCAAGGATCGACGAGGTGAGGAGCGCACTCCTCAATGCCCTGTGGCGACGCATTCCCGCGGCGCGCCCGGATGCCGTCATTCTAACCCCCAATTCTTTGCCGGCTGCCGTCGGCGCCGGTTACATTCGGCTTACACCATTTGTCGCAGAAATGTTGCCTTCGGCCAAGGGCTGCGTTGCCGAGTGGCTTTCAGGGTACCCTTCAAGAATCGGGCCAAGCGCCTGCTTCAGGGGTGCCAGCCACGGCTCGAAGCGCCGCCACTGGTCGAGGCCGTCGCTGAAGATCGGTCGCCGCACCTGCTCCGCGCTGGCGGTCCGCACGGAGCGCTCGTTCTCCCAGAACCTGAGGCAGCCGGCCTCGAACGGCAGCCCGCAATAGTCGAGAAGCCGGCGGATTTCGCCCTCGGTGTCGCCCACCATCGACTCGTAATGCACGCGATGGATGCGCCCGCGCGCGACCCGGTCGAAATGCGCCATCAGCTCGACATAGTCGGCGTAGTAGCGGCCGATATCCGTGAGCCCGTAGGAGAAGGCCTGGCCACGCGCGAAATGCTGCTTGAAGCCCGAGAAGCAGGTGGCCAGCGGATGGCGGCGCGCGTCGATGATCCTGGCGTTCGGCAGGATCAGCAGGATCATGCCGACATGGAGGAAGTTGTTCGGCAGCTTGTCGATGAAGTGGGGCCGGCCCGTCTTGCGCTGGACCCGCGTGCGCCGGAGATACTCCTCGCCGAGCCCGGCCAGCCGCTCGGCCGGCAGGTCGGCCAGGATTTCGGGGTAGAGCGACGGATCCTTGCGCTTGTGGCGGCCGCCGAGTTCCTTGGCGATCGCCGGCATGTCGGGCAGCTCCATCGTGCCTTCGACCGCCGAATGGCTCGCCAGGATCTGCTCGATCAGCGTCGAGCCCGATCGCGGCAGGCCGACGATGAAGACCGGATCCGGTGCAGGCGATCCCCAGCCGTCACGGGCCGCCAGGAAGGACTCGGTGAAGAGGCGCTTCACGCGCTCGACGCGCTCCGTGGTCTCGTCCGGATCGTATTCGAGCTGACGGCGGCGGATGCGGTTGCCTTCCTCGTAGTGGCGGAACGCCGCCTCGTCCTCTGCCACATCCTCCAGCGCCTTGCCGAGCGCGAAATGCAGGTGCAGCCGGTCGTCGTCGCCGAGCTCCGCCCGGGCGAGCTGCGCCTCCATCGCCGCCACGTCCTCAGGCTCGAAGCGGAAAGTCTTGAGATTGGCGAGGCTCCAATAGGCCTCGCCGAGATTCGGCTCCTCGGCGATGCTGCGGCGGTAGGCGGCGATGCCCTCCTGGGTCCGGCCTTCGGTCTTGAGCGCATGGCCGTAACTCATCCAGCCCTTAGACTGGGCCGGATAATCGCGCAGCAGATCCTCGTAGATGCGGATCGCCTCGCCGTAATTGCCGATCTGGACCGAGGCGGCGGCCTTGAGGCCGCGATGGTTGGGATCCCCGGGCTCCTCGGCCAGCAGCCGGTCCAGCTCGGCGATCGCCTCGACCGGCTTGTTCCGCCGGTGCAGCACGAAGGCGTAGTTGTGGCGCGCCGCCGCGAAACCGGGCGCCAGTTCCAGGCAGCGCGCGAGCAGGGCCTCCGCATCCTCGTAGCGGCCGAGCCGCGAGGCGAGCTCCGCCAGCATCCGGATGGCCGCCACATCGGTCGGGAAGCGCTTGAGATAGGCCTTGAGCAGCCGCTCGGCGACCGCCAGGCGATTCTCGCAGAGGGCGGAAGCCGCCTCCATCAGCGCCGGATTGCGCGTGGAGGAGCGGATATGCTGCGCATAGGCGGCGTCGGCTGCCTGGGGGTTGCCGGCGAGCGTGAACTGGTCGCCGAGCGCCCGCCAAGCGTCGGTCAGCTGCGGTTTGAGCTCGGTCGCGCGCTTGAGCGCCGCCTGCGCGGGCTTCGGCCGGCCGAGAGCCGCTAGCGTCAGCCCGTACTCGTATTGCGCATCGGCCCAGGCCGGCTGCCGCCGCACCAGCTTCTCCAGCGCCGAACGGGAGGCATCCAGCTCGCCCAGCCGCCGCTTGGCGGCGCCGAGGATCAGCAGCGCGCCGGGCTGATCGGGAACGGCTTTGAGGATTTCCTCCGCCTGCTCGGCCGCCAGCGACGGCTTGGCGTTCAGGAGCCGGGACGCGTTCTCCAAGGCAATCGCCGGCGTACCGGTGGCATGGTTCTGGGTCATCGCCGCCTTTGCCACGCGATCGAGCGGTGGCAGCCGGGCCATGTTCGGCCGCGCAACCGGCGAAGTCAATTCGGGTTCTGCCCGCCGCGTTCCGCCGATTCTTGCTGGTGTCTATGGCCATCACCTATGTAGACCTCCTGAAGAGACACATCGGAGGCTTCGCAGCCCTACGGCTTCGGGAAAGGGACGAGCTGATGCAGCCCAGACGGAAGATCGTTCCGGTCCTGCTGGTTTGCGGACTGCTATTCGGGCTTGCGGTCCTAGGCCTTTATGCGCGCACCTCCGACTCGCCGTTGAAGGCGTTTTCGATCACGCTCATCATTGGCGGCGGCGCGCTCCTGGTCGGTGCGTTCGTCGGCTTCCTCTTCGGGATTCCCAAGAGCCGGACGGATGGCACGGCAGCCGCCGGTGACGGCGGTCGAAAGCGCGGCGTCTCCGACAATGCCAATCTCGAAGAGGTTTCGGACTGGCTAACCAAGATTATCGTTGGCCTCGGCCTTGCCGAGTTCGGTAATATCCCTCAGTTTTGCAAATATCTCTCCGAGATCGTTACTCCAGTTTTAGGAGAAGATGGAAACATCATCGCACAATCGGCAATGGTGTATTTTTTTATTCTGGGATTTTTGTTATGCTATTTGTGGACAAGGATAGATTTTTACGAGTGGCTGACGGATCGTGATCGCGATCTCGCTGACGCTCTTAAGGAGGTAGAAAATAAGGTGGAGAATGTTGATCGAGAACTCGCAAAAGCCGTCCAGAAGGTCGAGATAAATGTGGAGAAGTTGGATCGCGAATTCCAGACCAATCGAATCCTGAATGACTTCTATGCGGCCATCGATGTCGCAAAGCGGATACCACCGGAGAAGCGAGATTGGGGAGTATTGAAGGATTTGAATAGACAAGCACTTGAAATATTAAGAGAAAACCCCCTGAATCGAAAAGCGTCAATATTGACGGCACGATTTATGAGCGATATCGAGAATAATCCCCTTGCACCATTGGGCAATGAACAAGCGATTCGTCACCTGGATATATTTCTGGATGCCAAGAGGAAAGCTGGCGAGCTTGACAAGGATTACGCCGATGTACTGTATAACCGTGCGTGCCACACCGTGGGTATTGTTCAATCGAGAGGAACCACGCCGGCTGGCGACCCGGAAACATTGCGGCTGAAGAAGCAGGCGATGCGCGATCTGCGGGATTCAGTTCGCCTCTCGCCCACCAACGCGAAAGAGGCAACTGAAGATCCCGACTTCAGCTGCCTCTATGACGATCCGGATTTCAAGCGCGTTGTTGCGGAGCCTGCCGTCCAGCCGACGCCGGACCACTGAACTCCCCAGTTCACGCCGCCTCACCGCACCGACGGGGACATCCCCTTTTTCCAAAGCTTCATGGCACCCACTCCTCAACGTGACTAGCAGAACTCTATCAAGCCGGCGGCCCGATGTCATCCACATCCGGCTCGCTTTCCGGCTCGCGGACCCAAGACATGGGGCTGACGAGGCCGCGCGACAAGCCCGCGGGACCGCTCACGCCCCCACGGCAGCGAGCGCAGGCTCCTTCGGCACGTCTGTCACGTTCTCCCAGATGCGGGCGAATTTGTCGTGGTGCCGGCCGAAGACCGCCAACAGCTTCGGATCGAAATGGCTTTCCGGATGCAGCCGGTCGTCGCCGCGGAGGATGATGTCGACCGTGCGCTCGTGGCTGAAGGACGGCTTGTAGGACCGCGTGCTGCGGAGCGCGTCGTAGACGTCGGCGATCGTGACGAAGCGCGCCGCCAGCGGAATTTCCTCGCCGCGGAGACGCCGCGGATAGCCGCCGCCTTCCCACATCTCGTGATGGGCGTAGGCGATGTCCGAGGCCATGGCGAGCCTCGGATAACCGGCGAGGATCTCGTAGCCCGCCGTCGTGTGGCGCTGCATCTCGGCGAACTCGCGCTCGTCGAGCCGGCCACGCTTGTTCAGCACGCCGTGGTCGATGCTCATCTTGCCGACGTCGTGCAGCGCCGAGGCCCAGCGGATCTCGTCGCAGAATCCCTTGTCCTTGCCGGCCACCTTCGCCAGCACGTGACAGTATTCGCTGACCCGCTTGACGTGGGCGCTGGTGTCCTCGTCGTTGAGCTCGGCCGCCTTGGCGAGCGCTTGGAGCGTCATCTGGAAGGTGCGCTCCGTCTCGGCCTGCAGGCTGAGGACGAGGGCGCGCTCGACGCGGAGCTCGGTGTTGCGCTTGATCAGCTCACGATTGCGGCGCGCCAGCTCCTCGTTGGCGACCATCCGCTCGATGATCCGCCCGACGATATTGCTGACCGGCGCCACCATCTTCTCGAACCGCCGGTCGAACGGCACCGCCTTGCCATCCTTCAGCGCGTTGATCAGCTGCACCACGCCGGTGATCCGCCCTTCGGGCGTCGTCAGCGGGAAGGCGAGGATCGACCGCGTGCGGTAGCCGGTCCGCTGGTCGTAGCTGCTGTTGAACTTGTACGGCACGCCGTGCGGCAGATTGTAGACGTCGTCGACCCAGACGGTCTCGATCTTTGCGGCGGCATAGCCCGAGATCGAACCGACGTCGATCGGCACGACGAAGACCGCGCTCTTGGCGCGGATCGCATCGTTCTGCGTGTGAACCGCCTCGAGCCGGCGTCCCTTGCCCTTGCCGCGTACGATGAAGATCGTGCCCGCCTCGGCCGAGGTCAGGCTGCGGCATTTCTCGAGCACCTTCGCGGTCAGCGCCTTGATCGTTCCCGACGGCGCCCACTCGAAGAACTCCAGAAACTCCTGTACGAAGCTTTCCTTCATCCGCCCCCTCCGGTCGCCCCTCTGCTCGACTATGCCTGGGCTCCGACGCGCCGCCCGCGCCGACCGTCTACCGGTCCGCTGCCGCGGGGATTCGTCGCGGCGGGGACCAGTCCACCAGAGGCATCATAAGATCACGTAAACCTGATCTTAGCCACAGAAAGGCGCCCCAATTAAGCCGCCGCCAAGCATGGCGGCGGCCTCACAGGTTGCGGACGATGCTGGCCGGGCTCAATTCCGGCGATCACCGAAGAGTTGCAGCAGCATCAGGAAGAGGTTGATGAAATCGAGGTAGAGCATCAGCGCGCCCATGATGGCGAGCCGTCCCACGGCCTCGCCGCCGTAGCTCGCGTCATATTGCTCCTTGATGCGCTGCGTATCCCAGGCGGTGAGACCGGTGAACACGATCACGCCGATCACCGAGATCGCGAACTGCAGGCCTGGCGAGGCCAGGAAGATGTTCACCAGGCTCGCGATCACGATGCCGATGAGGCCCATGACGAGGAACGAGCCGAACCGCGTGAGGTCCGATTTCGTCGTGTAGCCGTAGAGGCTCATGCCGAGGAAGGTCGCCGCCGTGACGAAGAAGGTCTCGGCGATGCTGGTGCCGGTATAGGCGAGGAAGATGATGCTGAGCGACAGGCCGAGCAGCGCCGCGTAGAACAGGAACGCGAGCCGGGCCGCGGCCACGCTCATCCGATTGATCATCGCCGACAGGGCGAAGACGACGACCAGCGGCGCCAAGATGACCACCCAGCGGAGCCCCGTGGTCCAGATCTGGTGAACGAAGCCGGTATCGTAGGCGAGCCAAGCAACCGCGCCGGTCGTCGCAAGGCCGGTGGCCATGTAGTTGTAGACCCGCAGCATGTGCTGCCGGAGGCCCAGATCGTAGCCCGCGCGATCGACCGCAGGGCGTGCCGCCGACCAGGGATTTTGCGAGCCGTAGGACATGATCGTCGATTCCATCAGCAGTGACGAATAGGTGCCAATGATATTGGATGCCCGGGCTCGCTTTCAACGACGGGCCACGCGCGGCTCGGGCCGCCGCCACGCGCAGCTCGGCGTCTCTCCCGCGCTGGGGGATCAGCCCGAGACTTCGTGCGGCCTCGTCACCTTGAAGCGGGCCAGCTCGCGCGCCGGCTCGCTCCAGCTGGGCTTGAGCTGCGCGGCTTCGAGATAGTCGAAATAGGCACCCTTCACGTCGCCCAGCTCCTCACGGGCGAGCGCCCGGTTGAAGTACGACTTCTCCGGCTCGGGACCGCCCAGCGCCAGGCTGTGGTCGATCTCCGCGATGCCCTGCGCGGGCTGGCCCTCCGCGATCAGCGCGGCGCCGCGATTGGCATAGGCGCCGCCGAGATTGGGCGCCAGATCGATCGCCGCGTCGAAATCCTTGAGGGCCGTGTCGTAGGATTTCCGGCTCAGCGACAGGATCCCGCGATTGACGAAGGTGGCCGCCAGGTCGCGGCGTGTCAGCGACTGCGTCTCGACGGCGAGGTTGCAGGCGAGCACGTCCTTGTCGTCGATACTTCGCTGGTCGGCCGCCCGTTCGGCGGCGAGCTGGCAGTCGCGGGCGAACCCGCCGCCCAGCACGGTCTCCGCCGCACCGGCCGATCCGCCGGAAACACCGAGGAGCAGCGCCGCAACCAAGGCGGCGGTGCAAGTTCCCTTGCCCATGGCGCGCCTCTTTCGTGACGGCACCACTATACCACGGGATGCAGGCTGAGCGCTTATAATCTTACATGCGCCGCGGCCCCGACCATGCCGCTCAGGCGGGCGACGGTTCCGACCATCGCAGGCGCTCCGCGCTCAGATTGTGATTCTTGAACGGCAGGCTGCGGATGCGCTTGCCGGTGGCGGCGAAGATGGCGTTGGCGACGGCCGCGGCGATGGGCGGCAGGCCCGGCTCGCCGAGGCCGCCGCGGGGGCCGTGCGACGGCACGAAATGGACCGCGATCTCGGGCGTGTCCGCCATCCGGGCGACCTCGTAGTCCCAGAAATTGCTTTCGACCACGGCGCCCTTGTCGAGCGTGATTTCGCCGTAGAGCGCGGCGGCGAGCCCGAACATGATCCCGCCCTCGATCTGGGCGGCGGCGATGTCGGGATTGACCAGATCGCCGCAATCGATCGCCGCCGTCACGCGGCGCACCCGCAGCCCGCCCTTGGCGTCGATCTCGATCTCGGCGACCTCGGCCGCAATCGAGCCGAAGGCCTCGACCAGGGCGATGCCCCGTGCCCGGCCGGCCGGCGGCGGCGATTCCCATCCCGACTCTGAAGCGGCGAGATCGAGCACGGCACGATGCCGGTCGGGCAGCAGCGCGCGGCGGAATTTCCAGGGATCCTGGCCGGCCGCATGTGCCAGCTCGTCGATGAAGGATTCGACGAAGAACCCGTGCTGCGAGTGGTCGACCGAGCGCCAGGACCCCGTCCGCACATGGCTGTCGAGCTTGTCGCTGGCGAGGCGGAGATGCGGGATCGCATAGGGCGGCACGGCGGCGTTCTCGTCCGCGTTGCCGATGAAGCGCGCGCTCCACGCGACCGGCCGGCCGGACGCATCGAGCCCGCCTGCGAAGCGGCAGAGCGCCGCCGGCCGGTAGAAATCGTGGCGGATGTCCTCCTCGCGGCTCCAGATCAGCTTGACCGGCAGCGGCGAGGCGGCCTTGGCGACGCGGGCCGCCTGGTCGATGAAATCCATCACGAAGGGCAGCCGCCTGCCGAAGCCACCGCCCGGCATGGCGTTATGCATGGTCACCAGCGACGGGCCGAGGCCGCAGGCCTTGGCCGCCGTGTCGCGAGCATTCAGGGGATCCTGGGTTCCGGCCCAGACCTCGCAGCGTCCGTCGGCGACGCGCACGGTCGCGTTCATCGGCTCCATCGGCGCATGGGCGAGATAGGGTGCGGCATACTCAGCCTCGATGCGCTTCGCCGCCCCGGCCAGCGCCGCGGCTACGTCGCCGGTGTGCGTCAGCGTCGATCCCTCGCCGGTGGACAGGGCGGTGGCGAAGCGGCTGGCGAGGACGGGGCTGTCGACCGCGCCGTTGCCGCCATCGGAGAAGACCGGCTTGAGCGCCCGCAGCCCCTTGAGCGCGCGCCAGTACGAATCGGCCACAACGGCGACCGCATCGTCGAGGCGCACCACCTGTTTGACCCCGGCGACCGCCATCGCCGGCGCTTCGTCGACCGAGACGAGCTTGCCGCCGAAGACCGGCGCCGCCGCGACGGTGGCGTAGAGCAGGCCGGGTACCACCGTGTCGATGCCATAGACGCGGCTGCCGTCAACCTTCGACGGCGTATCGATGCGCGGCAGGGACTTGCCCATGATCCGCCACGCCTCGCGCGGCTTCAGGGGTGGGTTCTCGGGCAGGGGCAGCGATGCCGCCTCGTCCGCCACTGCGCCGAAGGCGAGGCTCCGGTCGGAGGACCGGTGATGGACGGAGGACAGCCGCGCCTCGCACTCGCCCTCGGGCACGCCCCAGCGGCGGGCGGCCGCCTGGATCAACACCGCGCGGGCGGCGGCGCCGGCGACGCGCAGGCCAAGGTCGCCGGTCGCCCGCACGCTCGAGCTGCCGCCCGTGAGCTGCAGCCCGACGAAGCGCGCCAGGCGATAGGTGCCGTAATCGGCCGCGCGCGGCGCCATGGCGGCAATGGCGGGGTCGAAGAAGAACACGCGCACGGGGTAGCCGTTGGCGTATTCGTCGAGCGCCGGCGCCTCGCGCACGCGGACGAGGTTCCAGTCGGCATCGAGCTCATCCGCGGCCATCTGCGCGAGCGCGGTGTGGACCCCCTGCCCCATCTCGCAATGAGGCACGATCACGGTCACGGCGTTATCCGGCGCGATCTCGATCCAGGTCGTGATCTGTGGTGCACCGGATGCAGCCGGCTTGACCGAGATCCGGTTGGGGGCGAAGAGCACGCCGCCGACGCCGATGACGAGTCCGCCGCCGAGCAGGCTGCCGCCGGCGATGAAGGCCCGCCGCGTCCACCTTCCCATCGCCGCCTAGCCCTGGGCCAGCGCGCGGATCGCGCGGCGGATGCGCGGATAGGTGCCGCAGCGACAGATATTGGTGATCTCGCCGTCGATCTCGTCGTCGCTCGGCGCCGGCTTTCGCGCCAGCAGGGCGGCCACGGCCATGATCATCCCCGACTGGCAGTAGCCGCATTGCGGCACCTGGGCGTCGATCCAGGCCTGCTGGATCTTGTGCCGCCCGCCCTCGGGGGCGAGGCCTTCGATGGTCGTGACCGCCTTCCCGCCGAGCGACTCGATCGGTACCGAGCAGGATCGCGTCGCCTCGCCGTCGACATGGACCGTGCAGGCGCCGCAGGCCGCGACGCCGCAGCCGAACTTGGTGCCGGTGAGCCCGAGCGACTCGCGGATCACCCAGAGAAGCGGGGTGTCCGGGTCGACATCGACCGTGGCCTGGCGGCCGTTCACCGAGAGCGTGTACTGCACGGCGCCGGCCTCCCGACTTACCCGCCGTCGGCAGGGGCCGACGGCACCGGCGCGACGATCCGTGTCTCGATGACCAGATCGTGAGCGGGTCCGAGGAGAAGCAGGTGCTCGACATCGTCGCGCCG
>Ga0209579_10002780_pt1 | contig 13087 bp, 10 predicted proteins | sample Coa_R1_2_FD_187152 | JGI IMG/M metagenome (GOLD analysis project Ga0209579, IMG submission 187152) | Surface soil microbial communities from Centralia Pennsylvania, which are recovering from an underground coalmine fire - Coalmine... | ecosystem: Environmental > Terrestrial > Soil >... | reverse complement strand
CGCCGGTCTTCGGCTGCTCGCTGCTCGACGACAGGCGATCGTGAAGACGCGATGGACGTGAGCACCGCCACCCGCGCCCGCGCGCTGTTCGAGGACTCGCAGCAGGCGCTCTTCCGGCGCACCGATCGCTGGTTCGCGTGCCTGATGGCGTGCCAGTGGCTCGCGGGCATCGCGGCGGCGTACTGGATCTCCCCGCGCACGTGGGCGGGGATGACGAGCCGGACGCATCCGCACGTGTGGGCGGCCATCTTCCTCGGCGGTGCGATCAGCCTCTTCCCGATCACGCTCGCCGTCGTCCGGCCGGGACGGAGGTCGACACGCTACGTGATCGCCGTCGGGCAGATGCTGACGTCGGCGCTCCTGATCCATCTCACCGGCGGGCGGATCGAGACCCACTTCCACGTCTTCGGGTCGCTCGCGTTCCTCGCCGTGTATCGCGACTGGACGGTCCTCGTGCCGGCCACGGTCGTGATCGCGCTCGATCATCTTCTCCGCGGCCTCCTCTGGCCGCAATCGGTCTACGGCGTGCTCTCGGCGAGCGGTTGGCGGTCGTTCGAGCACGCCGCCTGGGTGCTCTTCGAGGACATCTTCCTGATCGCGTCGTGCCGTCGCGGCGTCGAGGAGATGCGCTGCGTGGCGGAACGCCAGGCCGAGCTCGAGGCCGCGCACGCCCTCGTCGTGAGCGCGAAGGAATCCGCGGAGGCCGCGAACGTCGCCAAGGGGACGTTCCTGGCGACGATCAGCCACGAGATCCGGACGCCCATGAACGGGATCTTCGGGATGACGGAGCTCGCGCTGGACACGGCGGACGACGCCGAGCGGCGGGATTTCCTGCAGCGCGCGCAGGCGTGCGCCCTGAGCCTCATGGCGCTCCTCAACGACGTGCTCGATTTCTCGAAGATGGAAGCGGGCAAGTGCGAGCTCGAGAAGATCGCGTTCGACGTCCGCGACGTGCTGCACGGCGTACTCGACACGATCGTTGTCGAGGCCGATCGCCGACGCATCGAGCTGATCGGCACGGTCGCGCCCGAGATCCCGGCGGAGCTGCGCGGCGATCCGGGTCGGCTGCGGCAGATCCTCATGAACCTCGCGAGCAACTCGCTCAAGTTCACGGATCGGGGCGAGATCGAGATCCGGATCGAGCCCGTGTGGGAACCCGTTGCTTCGGAAGCGGGCACCGTCGTGCTCCGTTGCAGCGTGCGGGACACGGGGATCGGGATTCCGTCCGACAAGCAGCGCGCGATCTTCGACGCGTTCACGCAAGCCGACAGCTCGAACACGCGACGCTACGGCGGGACGGGGCTCGGTCTCGCGATCTCGCAGCATCTTGTCTCGCTGATGGGGGGCGAGATCGGCGTCGAGAGCGAGGTCGGAGAGGGAAGTACGTTCTGGTTCACGATCCGGCTCGCGAGCTCGGTCGCCGCCGCCACCGCGCGCGCGTCACGACGGCTGCAGGGACTGCGTGCGCTCGTCGTGGACGACAGCGTGACGAGCCGGCAGGCCGTGGCGGGGACACTGATCTCGGCCGGGTGCGCGGTCGAATGCGCCGCCGACCGCGCGGAGGTCGACGCGTGGCTCGCCGAGACGACGGCGCGCGACGCTCGCTTCGACGTGATCGTGCTGGACCTGTCGATGCCGGAGTTCGGGCCCGGGACGGACGCGTGGGCGCGCGGACTTCCGATCGTCGGGCTGCGCTCGATCCGCGGTGACGGCGGCGGCGCGCTCCCGGACCGGAACCTCGTCGCGGTCGTGCGCAAGCCGGTCAAGGAACACGAGCTCATCGACGCAATCGTGTCGGTTACGCGTCCCCGGCCTGCCTCGTGCGCACCGGCATCGCCGCCGATCGCGAACATCGCCGTCTGACGAGCCGATCGCCGGCCGAGGGTTTCTCATTGACGCCCAGGTGAAAGACGGCGTAAGGGGGCCGGCGCGACACGCTCCGCCGCTGCACGCGCGACCGGGCGGTGTGCAGCTTCACCACGACGACGACCTTCTTCTTCCCGACGACGACGACCTTCCCCCCGTCCGGGGTCGTTCAGCTCGAGGCGTCGAACGTGCAGACGTTGTACGAGATCGGATCGGGTGTGCCGGCGCCCGGGTCGGAGTTCGTCGCGCTCGACGTGACGATCCGGAACGGCGGCAGCTACAACCGCCGACGACCGTCATGCTGCATTCCAACGGTCTCGACTACGCGTCTTTCGGTGCGTACTACGGTCCGTCCGTACCCTTCGTCGACGCGACCCGGTACATGCGACGGGCTCACGAGCGTCGCGCCCGGTGGCGAGCTCACGTGTGGCCTCGTCTTCCAGGTGCACGAGGGCATCCCGTCGGGCCGGCTGACGCTCGGCCAGTACTTCGCCACTGCCACGATCTCGTCGTCCGACTTCACGATCCCGTCCGCGACGCGCCCGACCGCCTCGCTCACGATCGACGACGTCTCGACGGTCGACACCGCCGGTTACTGCGCGCCGCGCCCCGGCTTCACGACGATCCAGTTCTCGACGACGCTCACGAGCCACGGCGCGAGTGGGCTCGCGCTGAACGTCTACAGCCTCTCCGTACTCGCCGACGGCGCGCGTTACCTGAGCAACTGCGGCTACCTCGGGTCGAATCCGTGCGACGGCTCGATCGGCGTCCCGGTCGACGGCACGAGCTCGTGCACGGCAGCGTTCCAGGTCCGCGACAGCGTCGCCGGCGGCACGCTCGTCTACGACGATGGCCGCTACCAGGCGAGCGCCGACTTCACGCTGCCGTAATCGACGTCGTCAGCCTGGCGTGTCCTTCGCGTGCAGGTCGAAGAACGCGTCGATGCTCGTGAGCAGCTGCTTCTCGATCTGCGCCCGCGTCCCTTCGATGACGTGCAGCGTCACGCGGCCCTCTTCGCCGCGTGTGAAGCCAACCCGTCCGGCGGAGAGCAGGCTCACCTCACCGGCCGGGAACAGCCGCATGCCGTAGACGAGGGTGTAACGGGGCGCACCGCCCTGGACGAGCTTCAGCTTCGCCATGGCGGTGGTTCATATCAACCACGGCTGGTGCATTGCACCCATGTGCGCCTGACGTGCATTCGTTCGGACACGCCTTTCCGCGGGTGCGAAACTTGCTTCGCGCTCCGGCGTGACCGATCGCGCTCTCACCGCAGAGGATCTCGCCCGCCAGCGCGCGCTGCGGGCCGCCGTGCTGATCGATGCCATGCGCTGCCTCCTCGGGGTCGCCGGCCACGGCGAGCGGCGCTCGCGCCAGAACGCGCTCCGCTGGGTCCTGAGCCGCGACATCCGCGCGCCGTTCTCGTTCATCAACGTCTGCGAGACGCTCGGGTACGACCCAACGCGCATCCGCCGCACGCTGCTCCGCCCCGCCCTCGGCCTCGACACCGACGTGCACCTGACGCTCACGACGGCGGGCGGCGGCGTCGTGCGTCGCCCGCGCCGCGACCACGTCCGCTACGTCGTGCAGGGACGCCGACGCGCATGATCGCCGACCGGGAATCGTTCACCGACCTGACGGTCCACTTGAAGCGCGCCTCGGACGCGCTCCTCCGCACCGCGCAGCACCTGGCATCGCTGTGCCGCGCGGCGGCGGACCCCCAGGAGCCCGCCGCCGGCGCCCTCGACGAGCTGATCGGCATGGCGATCGAGCTCGCCGCGATGGAACGCATCCTTCACGCGCTGATGGACGCGAACCAGGCGGAGGACGCGGGGGAGCTGAAGAAGGTCCTCTCGTCGCGGCCGTAGGGCATACGAGGCGGCGCTCGTCCGAAGTCGGGGCCTAGGTCTTGAGCCGCGCGCGACTCGTACTTCATTGCGCGGTGGGCGCGTCAGCAATGTCTATCGAGCCGCTGCGGCGCCACCCGACGCGCAGGAGCCACGTCTGGGGTGGCGCGACCGGCGAACCATCCAGTCGCGTCTTTCGGACCCCGCGCCAACCAGTGAACCACCTTCCGGACGAACACGCGTCGATCCCAATCACGCGTCCACCGTGCTTCCTGCGGTTCGCTAGCACGTAAACGAGTGCGTGCGCGTGCCTGACCTCGCGCGGCGTCCGCAGCGCCCGCGCATGATAGCGATCGTTCCAGACCCGGCCCTTTCGTCCGAGCGCGCGGTTGACCGCTTTGGCCAGCCGGATGCCGAGTCCTTGCATTCCACGTGCAACTTCGTACCGGCCCTCACCCTCGATGAGGAAGTGAAGGTGGTTCGACTGCACCGTGAAGCGGACGATCCGGAAGGACGAAGTCGAACCCCGCGCGATGGCGGCGTGCAGCATCGGGAGGCACGTCGAACTCCGTAACGATGGCAACCCGGAGACCCTGCGTAGGGTCACATGGATCGGGTGGCGCGCGTCATGTGATGGCCGGCACCGGTGACCGACGCGGGAGATCGGACCGGCTGGTTTGCGTCCGGCACCCTTACGTCGGCCACCCCAGGTGCGGCACGCCAATGCGCGTTGGCGTTCCACCTTGATTGAGCACTTATTATAGAAAGTTAATCACGATGTCAAGCCCCGTTGCCAGAGCAGCCGAGCGTCTCAAGCAAACGGCGGAATCGCCGCTGCGCACTGCTCGGATCAATGTTCCGCAGAACTGCGCACCGACTGAATGCTGTTCGTTCACCAGTGTCGCGCGTTTGGATCTAGGGCCGCCGGTGTCGCCATCGCACTTCGTGGCGATTGGTTCTCACCGCCCCGGCGGCACCAGGCCGTGCTTCCGCATCCGGTAGCGCAGCACCTCGCGGCTCACCCCGAGCCGGCGGGCCGCGTCCGACACGTTCCAGCCGCTGCCCTCGAGCGCCTGCCGCATGAGCTGCCGCTCGGCCGCCTCCAGCGTTCCGGCTTCGGCCGGACCCTCTTCCGGCTCCGCGGCTAGGTGCGACTCGAGGCCGAGCTGCGGGACGTCGATCGTGTCGCTGGCGACGAGCAGCATGGCGCGCTCGATCACGTGCGCGAGCTCGCGCACGTTACCGACCCAGCGACACGCACCGAGTGCGTCCTCGGCGGCGGGCGTGAGGCGCTTCGCGGGGCGATCGTACTTGCGGGCGTACGTCTCGATGAAGTGGCGGGCGAGGGTGCGAACGTCGTCGCCGCGGTCGCGCAGCGGGGGTAGCGTCAGCGTGAGGACGTTCAGCCGGTAGAGGAGATCCAGGCGGAAGCGGCCGTCGCTGGCGAGCTGCTGGAGGTCGCGGTTCGTCGCGGCGATGACGCGCACGTCGACCCGGCAGTCGGCGAGGCCGCCGACGCGTCGGATCGTCTTCTCCTCGATCGCGCGCAGCAGCTTGCCCTGGGCCTCGAGGTCGAGCTCGCCGATCTCGTCGAGGAAGATCGTGCCGCCGATGGCGACCTCGAACAGGCCGCGCTTGCTGCTCTTCGCGTCGGTGAAGGCGCCGCGCTCGTAGCCGAAGAGCTCGGCCTCGATCAGGTTCCGCGGCAGCGCGGTGCAATCGAGGGCGATGAACGCCTCGCGGGACAGGGTGCTGCGGGCGTGGAGGATGCGCGCAACCAAATCCTTGCCGGTGCCGGTCTCGCCGAGGAGCAGGACGGTCGGATGGTCGCCGGCCGCGAGCCCCTCGAAGCGCGCGGCGCGTGCGATGAAGTCGTGCACCGCGCGCATCGCGGGACTCTCTCCGAGGAGGACCTGCTCTTCCGCGCGGCCCACCTCGCGCCGCTGCAGGAACTCGAGCCGCTCGCGCGTGCGGGCCTCGCCGAGCGCGCGTGTCACCACCAGCTCGAGCTCCTCGAGGTCCATCGGCTTCTGCACGTAGTCGAGGGCGCCCGTCTTCATCGCGCGGACGGCGGTCTCGACCGAGCCGTACGCCGTCATCATGATGACCGGCAGGCCGGGGTCGATCGCCTTGACTTCACGGAGCACGTCCAGGCCGTCGGCGTCGCCGAGGCGCAGGTCGAGCAGGACGAGATGCGGCCGCAGGACCTTCAGCGCGCCGCGCGCCGCCGTCGCCGACGTCGCGACCTCGCACGCGTGGCCGCGTGCGCCGAGGAAGCGCGCGAGCGCGCGGGCGTGGATGTCCTCGTCGTCGACGATCAGGATGGTCGGCATGGGAGCGTGATCTCGACCGCCGTGCCCTCGCCGGGACGGCTGGTCACCGTGATGGACCCATCGTGCGCCGTCACGATCTTCTGCGCGAGCGCGAGGCCGAGCCCGATGCCGGACTTCTTCCCCGTCGAGAAGAGCGTGAACAGCTTCCGCAGCCGCTCGGGCGGGATGCCCGGTCCGTGGTCCTCGATCCGGATGTGCGCGGCGGGGACGTGGTTCGTCTGCTCGATGCCGGCGACGATGCGGATGACGGCGCCGTCGGGGGAGGCGTCGATCGCATTCCCGAGCACGACGCTCACCACCTGCTCGATCTTGTTCCGGTCGAGGGGGACCGGCGCTGCCTCGGGCCCGAGCGCGAGCTCCAGGCGAAGCCCGCGCCGCGCGAGCACCGGACGTGCGAGCTCCGTGCAGCGCTCGACCAGCGCCTTCACGCTCTCCGGCGTGCGCTCCAGGCTGACCGGGCTCGAGAAGCGGAGCAGATCGCCGACCCAGCTCTCGAGGCGGTCGGTTGCCGTCACGATGTCGCGGAAGCTCGCTCGGTGTGCGTCGTCGGCGGGGAGGTCGAGCATCTCCGCCTGCGCGGTCGTGCGGATGCTCGCGAGCGGGTTGCGGATGTTGTGCGCGACGTACGCCGACATCTCGCCGATCAACGCGAAGCGTTCGGCGGCGATCAGGCGGCGTTGCTTCTCGTCGAGCGAGGCGGCCATGCTGTTGATGGAGGCGGCGAGCGTGCCGAACTCGTCGCGACTCGCGACCGGGATACGATGCGTGAGATCGCCGGTCGCGATGACCCCCGTCGCGCGACCGAGCGCCTGGAGCGGACGCACGAGCCAGACCCGGATGGCGGCAAAGTACGCCATCATGCCGGCGAGAACGAGCGCGACGATCGCGACCAGGAGACCCGTCGACAGCCGGGTGACGAACGCCGCGCGCGCGCGCAGCCGGCTCACCTGGCCGTGGTAGTAGCGCTTGAGCCGCTGGACGGCGTCGCCCGGCGCGGCGTCACGGCGGAGCGCCGCGCGCACCCCCTCGATCAGGTCCGCCTCCTCGAGCGTCTGCGCGTGGCGGCGGAGCGCGCGCAGATGGCGCGCGCGCTGCGGCCCGTCGACCGCGGCCTCGAGGCGCACGTTCTGCTCGTGGATCATCGTCAGATCGTCGGCGACGAGCTGCCAGCTCTGCAGCGCCCAGAACGTCCCGATGGCGGTGAAGAACGTCACCTGCAGCGCGCCGAGGAACATGAGCGTGAGCTTCGCGCGCAGCGTCATGAGGCCGATTGCGCCGGTAGCGGGAAGCGCACGAACGCGATCCCTTCGAGGATCGGCAGCAGCAGCAGTGGCCCGAACGCCCATCCCGGGGAGATCGGCCGCTGGAGAAGCGGGTACGTAGCGATGATCGTCGCGGCGATGAGGCACGAACCGAGGACGGCGGCGAGCCCGAGCACGATCGGCTGGCGCGGTCGCGCGCCGTCGACGAGCCCGAGGACGAGCGCGCCGACGTTCAGCAGCGCGGCGTTCGCCACCAGGAAGTAGACCGTGTAGAGCAGCGGCAGGAAGAGGGCGGGGTCCGGCATCGACCACCACAGTGCGACGCCGAGCGCCGTGAAGGGCACGTAGAGCACGGCGTAGAGCAGCGGCCAGCGGGTGATCGTCCGCGGCTGCGGGAACGTGAGCGCGAGATGCACGCACGCGGGGGGCAGGAGACACGTCGCGAGGAACGCGACCAGGGCGAACCGGTAGGGCGAGTACATGTCTGGTGACGTGATGAGGAGGATCCCGATCGCCAGACAGACCGCGAACAGCGCGCGCGCGTGCGCCGCCCCGGGTCGCAGCGCCACCACCGCCGCGCTCGCGACGACCATCAGCAGGCCGACGCCGAGGAACGGCGCGAACAGCTCGAAGAAGTCGCCGTGGGTGAAGGGGCGGACGCGGAGCGCGAGCCGGAAAATGTTCGTCCCCTGGCGGAACGTGTACGTCACGAATCGGCCGGGCCCGACCTCCTCGATGTGCGCGCGCACTTCCCGCCCGCTCGTCACCGGCTGCCCGTCGACCGCGACGACGCGCGCGAAGGGCAGGTTGCGGTAGCGGACGTTGGCCCACTCCGTCCGCCCGATCGAGACGACGATCCCGTTCTCGAGCACGAGGAAGCCTGGAAACGGACGGCCGAGCCAGGCGAGCGCGTTCAGCGTGCAGACGATGAAGAGCGCGAGAACCGGCGCGAGCACGACCGCCACCCACCACGCGCGTCGGCTCATCGCGGTGCCGTCCGCATGACGGGTATCGCCGCCGCCGCGGTCGCCGGCGTGCTGACCGTCATCGCGCTGTCGCCGCGCGCGCTCGGATGGGTCGCGTGGATCGCGCTCGTCCCGCTGTTCGCCGGCCTCGCGGGTGCGTCGCGGCGGGCGACGGTCGCGAGCGCCATCGTGTACACGGTCGTGTTCGCGCTCGTTGGTCTCGAGCCGTGGTTCGCGCGCAGCACATCGGCGTATTTCGACCTGTCGCTACGCCGGTCGGTCGCCTTCACCGCGCCGCCGCTCGCGCTGCTCGCCGTCGTGCACGGGACGCTCCTCGGGGTGCTGCTCCTCGCGCGGCCGCGTCGCGCCGGCCCGTTCGACGTCGTCTGGTGTGCCGCCCTGTGGACGTGCTGGGAGTTCGTGCGCACGCTTCTGCTGCCCTATTACCCCGCGGCGTTCGTGGGGTTGAGCCAGCACGCCACCATACCGGCGCTCCAGCTCGCAAGCGTGACCGGCGCGGCGGGCATATCGTTCGTCATCGTCGCGTTCAACGTCGGCGTCGCGGCGCTCCTTTCACCCGCACGGCCCGGACGCCGTGCGCTGGCGGCGCTCACGGGGGTCGCGCTCGCCGGAGCGACGGTTGGCTGGGGAGCGCTCCGGGTCCGGGCCGCGCCGGTCACGGAGGCGTCCGGCCCGCACGTGGTCGCCGTCGACATCGAAGCGATCCGGGGCGCGCAGAGCGCGCTCGAGAGCTACCTCGCGGCGTCGCGCGCCGCCGCGACGCGTGCGCCCGCGCTGATCGTCTGGCCCGAGAGCGCGCTCGCGAGCGACGTGGAGCACGACCGGGACGCGTGGGCGACGCTCCGCCGGTTCGTCGACGCGACCGGCGTAGCGCTGCTCGCCGGCGGGCCGGCGTCGGCGCGTCGGGAGCGCGGCGGCGTGGCGCATTACAACGCCGCGCATCTCGTCGTGCCCGGCGCCGGGATGCGGAGCTACTACAAGCGCGGACTCGTGCCGTTCGCGGAGACGTGGCCCGCGTTCGCGACGCGCTTCGTCGGCGAGCCGCCGCCCGACCTCGAGAGCCTCGACGCCGGACACGAGGCGACCGTGTTCGCGCTCGGCGACGTCCCGTTCGGCGTCCTCATCTGTTTCGAGGTGACGAGCGCGGATGCGGCGCGGACGCTGGCCGGCGCCGGCGCGCGCTTCCTCGTCAATCTCACCAACGATGCGTGGTTCGTCGATGCGGGCCGGCCGCCCCATCTCCCGTGGGCCGCCGTCCGCGCCGTCGAGACCGGGCTGCCGCTCCTGCGCGCGGCGAACGCCGGGCCGAGCGTTCTCTACGACCGCTTCGGGCGGGCGCTCGCGACCGCGACGCGCGCCGAGGGGCCGCAGCTGCTCGCGGCGCGCATCCCGGACGCCGCGCCGACGATCTACGCGCGCGCGGGCGACGTCTTCCTCGCCGCCTGTCTCGTCGTCGTACTGGCGGGGATCGTCCCGGCGCTCTTCACTGCGCCAGCAGGCACGCGTTCCCGAACGCATCCAGCCCCGACGCAGTGAGCACGTCGTCCGCGACCGCCGTCTGGCTGAGGACGATGTCGAGCGGTCGCGAGTCGGGCATCCAAGCCGCGAACCCCGACCACGGTCGGGTCCAGCGCGCCGACCCGGGCGCGCGCAACACCAGATCGACGGCGTCGTTCAAGCCGCAGACCTTGATGCCCCAGCCGCGCGGCACGCGGAAGATCGGGAGCTTGCCCACCTTCATGCCGTAGTAATCGATGCCGTTCACGAGGAAGTCGCCGAGCATGACGTCCACCCGGCGGAGCGAGCGGAACGGCGGATACGCGGGGCGTGCATCGGTCATGAACGTCGGGGTCGAGCGCACGGTCACGCCGACCCCGAACGCCCGCTTCGGCGTGAACGTGCCCGGGCACGCCATCATCGGCATCTGCACCGTGCCGTAGGACGAGAACTGGATCGGAATCCAGATGTCGCCGCGGCTGCCCATCGTCGCGAGCGCGCCCTGCTGCAAGGCGCCGCTGACCAGCGCGGCAACGTCGGTTGCCGGCGGCAACGCGACGAGATGACGCGGGAGGATCTCGGACGTCAGGCGCTCGCCGGTGTTGACGGTGACCAGCACCGGCCCAGCGAGGACCCGCCCGAGCGACTCGCGCGAATCGGGAAACCGGAAGTAGAGCGTGCTCGGTGATACCGCCGTCGCCGTCACGGCCGGCAGCACCTTCGGCGTGCCGAAGAGCGACTCGAACGTGACCTGCACGACGTTGCCGTCCGCGGTAGTCGAGAAGCCGCCCGTGTCGGCGACCTCGCGGTCGGTGAGGAAGATGCCGAGCTCGTGGCCCGGGTGTATGAACTCCGAGCTCACCGCGCCGATGCGCGACGGATAATAGCCGAGCTGATCGGGGCAGCGGCGCCACTTGGCGGCGCGTGTCGCGGTAGCTGGAGCGAGGAGCGCGACGGCGAGCACGAACGCGATCAGCCGTCGCGCCGGCAGGCGGGCCTCGAACGGCGAGTGGCTCGGCGTATCTCCCTCCCTGGCAGAGCCGATATGTGGACTGTAGGGCCGTCCCTCGTTTTCTGTCAACGGACCATTCCGTTAAGAGTCGGCGACGCCGCGTCGCGTCAGCTTCCCTCAGGGGCGCCGACTGCGGTAACAGGCCGCAGGCGCTCGCGATGACCCGTCTCTGGCTGCTCGCCGTCCTCGGGTTCGTGCTCGCAGCGACCAGCGGTGGCGCCGAGACGGGCGACGCGCTCTGCGACGGCGCCACGTCCACGGCGGACACGTGCGTCATCGCGGGCGCGTTCGTCGTTTCGGACAGCGCGATGCTCGCCTTCACGACCCCGAACGTGGAGATCCGCGGAAGCATCAACGTCCAGTTCCAGGGCCGCTGCGCGCTCGACCTGACCCCGTGCTCCTCCGACGCCGACTGCGCGTCGGGTCGTTGTGATCGGACCGGGCGCATGACGCTCGAGGCGGCGGGTCAGCTCCTCGTGGACAAGCGCGCGGGCGCGACGGTGGCGGCGGCCGGCCACGCGGCGACGGGCGACGTGGTGGGCGCGGACGGCGGGACCATCACACTCACGGCGCGCGACCTGACGGTCGCGGGCAAGATCGATGTGTCCGCCACGGCCACCGGCTCCACCGGTGTCCCCGCGGGCAGCGGCGGCGTGATCAACCTGCATGCGGCGAACAGCGTGACCCTCGCGTCGACGGCGCAGCTCGATGCGTCGTCGTCGGGCGGCTGCGGCGGCACGATCGCCATCGCCGCGCCGCTCTCGGTCTCGGCCGACGGCACGCTGACCACGGTCGCCGCCTCGCTCGGCGGTACGATCGACATCGAGGCGCTCGCCTACGTCAGCGCGGCGGGGGCCTTCTCGGTGTCGAACGACGGTGACGTCACCAAGCGTCCGCCGTGCGACCGCGGTCGTGGCGGCGGGACGGTGACGATCAGCGCGCCGCGCGTCGATCTCACCGGATCCGTGAGTGCCAAGGGTCTGCAAGGTGCGGGCGGGGTCGTTCGGATCAGCGGTTCCGACGGCGTGTCGGTCGACTCGAGCGCGGGCATCAGCGTCCGCGGCGGCGATGCGTTCGCGATCACGACGGGCGGTGGGGTCTTCCTCACCGCGTCGAGCGGCGACGTCACGGTCCGCCAGGGGCCGATCGACGCGAGCGGCATCGACACCGGCATCGGCTCGGACGCCGGTCTCTTCGCCATCACGGCCGGGATGGCGACGCGGTGTCCCACGAGCGGCGACTCCTGTACCAGCGACGACGACTGCGCGCCCGGCGACCACTGCACGGCGACCGGCGGGAACGTGACCATTGCCGACTATCTCTCCGCCACGGGTGGGGCGGGGACCGGGTCCGGCTGCATCGAGTGTCAGATCCAGGGCGACGGCGTCGTGACCGTCACGGCGCCGGTCGACGTCGGCGGTGGGAGGCGCTTCGGCCTCGGCGGCAAGATCACCGTCGCCGCCGGTTCGGACCTGACGATCGGCCCCGGCGCGGTGACCGCCGACGCGAGCGCCGGCGGCTACGTGAGCCTGAGCGCCGGCGAGCGCGCGCGGACGACGCGCGACCTGAGCGGTGTCCTGCACGTGCTGACCGGGACCCAGGTGCGCGCGAACGCGTTCCTCGCCGACGGCTTCGGCGGCCACGTCGCGCTCGAAGGATGCACCGTGGAGCTCGAGCAGACGAGCGGGCTCCATGCCGACGGCGGTCCCGCCGGGGGATCCGACGGCGTCGGGATCGTCGCCCACGATCGGCTCGTCGTCGGACCGCTCGCAGCGATCTCCGCGCTGCCGAACGGCGATCTCAACCTCTCGTACGGGCGCGAGATCGACGTCGCTCCCGACGCGCAGATCGAGCCGCCGGCGGACATCGTGCAGGACCCGACGATCCCGCCGTGTCCCGCGTGCGGGAATGCGGTCGTCGAGCCGGGCGAGACGTGCGACGGGCCCGGGACGTGCCCCCTGACGACGGACGTCTGCCTTCCGCCCGGCGACCCGGGGGCCTGCACCTGCGAGAACACGTGCGGCACCGTCCCCGGGATTCAGCCGGGCGAGGACTGCGACGGCACCGACCTCGGTGGGCAGACGTGCGTGTCGCTCGGCTTCGCGAGCGGCACGCTCCGGTGCACGGCGGACTGTCACTTCGATACGAGCGCGTGCGCGGCCGCCGTGTGCGGCGACGGCGTCGTCGGCGCGGGCGAGGCCTGCGACCCGGGCGGGTCCGGCGCTCCGCCCGCGTTCGGTGGCGCGACGTGCGCGACCCTCGGCTACGCGAGTGGCGGGACGCTCGC
>Ga0209579_10002776_pt1 | contig 13096 bp, 13 predicted proteins | sample Coa_R1_2_FD_187152 | JGI IMG/M metagenome (GOLD analysis project Ga0209579, IMG submission 187152) | Surface soil microbial communities from Centralia Pennsylvania, which are recovering from an underground coalmine fire - Coalmine... | ecosystem: Environmental > Terrestrial > Soil >... | reverse complement strand
TCATCCCGGAGGACGAGCGAATCCTGCTCATTGAAGACACCGCCGAGATTCAGATGGCCCAGCCGAACCTGGTCCGGTTCGAGGCCCGGCAAGCGCAGAACGGAATCCCGGCAGTGGCGATCCGCGACCTCCTGAAAGCCGCTCTCCGGCATCGCCCCGATCGCATCATCCTCGGCGAGATTCGCGGAGGAGAGGCATTCGATCTTTTGCAGCTTCTGAATACAGGTCATTCGGGAACACTTTCCACCATCCATGCGAACTCAGCGCGGCAAGGTCTGGCGCGGTTCACAAGCTGCGTGCTCCAGAGCGGAGTGGAGCTGCCTTACCGTGCCGTCAAGACTAACATCGGCGACTCGCTCAATGTGATTGTTCAGGTCGAGCGCAGGCCGGGACGCCGGTTTATTTCCGAAGTCCTCGAAATCAACAGCTACGATCCCGACTCCGATCTCTACGACTTCGGCGCTGTCTACCTGGCAAAGCGAGAGCAGCCATGACCCCGGAATTAGCGTTCCCACCGAAATCTTTGTCCGCATCGGAGTATGTCCTGGCGCTCTTCGAGCCTACAGATAACGTCGCTGTTCTGGCGCGGAATCGCACAATGGGCCGCACAGTGCAACGAATCACCTCGGCGGAAATCGTGGCCGGTCCAGAACACCAGTCCTGGCTGAGGAACGAGAACTCGGCAGGAGCAGATATTTTCATCGGAATGAACCCGATCAAGAACGGAGCCGATGCTCGGACGAAGCCCAATATCAGCGAAATCCGCCATCTCTACCTCGACATCGACTCCGGCGGGCAGGACGCGCTGGACGCCATTCGCAATTCATCCGAGATTCCCGCGCCGAACTTCGTTCTCGACACTTCTCCTGGCAAACACCAGGTCGTCTGGAAAGTCGAAGGCATAGGCCGGCAGGAGGCCGAATCGATGCTGCGAGCGATGGCCAATCAGTTTGGCGGCGATCCGGCAGCCACCGACTCCACCCGTGTTTTGCGCCTGCCCGGTTTTGCCAACAAAAAGTATCAACAGGAATTCATTGTCGAAGCCCGTCAGGAGTCGAGCCAGGTTTACCAGGCGCGCGACTTCCGGCTTCAGGACGGTTCGCCCGACACCGCTCGTCACTTGGGCGATGAAGCGGGACGAAGAATTCCGCAGGGGCACAAGAGCCAGTCCGAGCAGGATTGGGCCTACGCAAAACGCGCCCTTGCTCGCGGGGATGATCCAGCGCTCGTTATACAGCGCATCGCTGATTTCCGTGCCGAGGAAAAGGCCAATCCTGAGTATTACGCGCGCCATACGGTAATGAAAGCCGAAGCGTCATTGCGCGCGACCGCATCTCCTCCAGAATTCTCGGCCAGTGTTCCGATCGCGACGAGCGAGCCGAGCCGAGAACCCTGATTCCAATTTAGGAGTATCGCGCGAGCCTGCCCAGTGACCGATCTGCATTCTGAATGAAACTTACCGTTAAACTCGACCCAGCACTCAAAAGCTGGCTGGACAATGTAATCATCCCGGCTTTGCTACGGGAATATCTGCAACAAATTCATGCTGAAGATCGAAAAGAGCTTGCTATGGATTCAAAGGCTGGCGTAGTGTCGCTTTCGGGAATTACCGAAAGCAAAGGAGCAACTGAATGACACTCCGATGCGCGGCCTACGCCCGCTACTCTAGTGACCTGCAGAGTCCGACCTCCATTGAAGATCAACTGAGAAAGTGCCGAGAGTACGCGATCTCGCACGGTTTCCAATTCTTGGACGATCATGTTTACATCGATCAGGCCCTCAGTGGCGTCGGAGCAGACCGTCCTGGGCTTGGTAATCTCATGGCAGCTGCGGTTTCCCAATCCAAACCTTTTGATGTAATTCTCGTCGATGATAGCAGCCGCCTTTCGCGCAATACGAAGGATGCCCTTACTATCTTCGAGCGCCTCAATTTTTGTGGAGTCCGACTAATTGCCGTTAGCCAGGGTATCGACTCTCAGGACGAGCAGGCCCAGGTTCTGGTGACCGTACACGGAATGGTGGACAGTTTGTATGTCCGGGAACTTGCGAAAAAGACGCATCGAGGACTAGAAGGATTGGTCCTGAAGGGACGGCATGCTGGCGGTCGTATCTTTGGATACAACACGATTCCCGCAGAGGACGGCAGAGGCAAGACTCTGGTCGTAGACGAGCTACAGGCCGAAGTGGTGCGGCGCATTTTCCAGATGTCCGCAGCCGGATTCTCGCTTAAGAAAATCGCGGCGATCCTCAATCAAGAGAGTGTCGCGCCGCCACGCGCACGAGCGGGAAGACCCAACGCCACATGGTGCCCTACCGCAATTCGCGAAATGCTTTATCGGGAACTCTATATTGGCCGCGTGATCTGGAATAGTTCCAGGTTCATAAAAGTTCCCGGAACAAATAAACGAGTCCGCCGCGCTCGGCCACAGGCTGAGTGGCGCATCACAGAGCGCGGTGACCTCAGAATTATTGACCCCGAATTGTGGGACACGGTACAAAACCGGCTGACCCGCCTGAAGAATTCCTACGCATCTCACCAGAAGCCTGGCCTTCTTTTACGGTCTGCAACCAGCAAGTATCTCTTCAGCGGATTGCTCAAATGCGGACAATGCGGAGGAAATCTGGTTATCGTGACCCATAACGGTCCTGGCGGACAATATCGCAAGTACGGCTGCTCCCAGCATTTCTATCGCGGCGCATGCACGAACAATTTGCTCGAACGGCAGGATTGGCTAGAGAAACGGTTGCTCGACGAGCTACAGACGCAGGTTTTGAAGCCCGAGGCGGTCGAGTATGCCATCGCCGAGTTCGGTCGCCAGTTGAAAGCGGCGTTGGATAATCTTTCCGGCGAATTGATGGAGATGCGGGAACGAAAGCACAGAATCGAGGCGGAACTGCGCAAGCTGGCCGAAACCGCAGCCCAAACCGGCCCGTCCGCTTTTCTAGTCGAAGCAATCAGCGACCGGGAACGCCAGATGCGGGAAATAACGGAACGGCTTCTATCGAAGGAACCGGGGTCCATTGAGACCCACCTCGGCGGCATTCGGCAGTTTGTGACCAAAAGGCTGGAGGACCTTCAAAGCCTACTATCCGGGGAAACCAGCTTGGCTAGGACCGAGATCAAGAAGCACGTGGGCGAAATTCGGATGATTCCTCAGTATGGGGAAAGCAGGCCGCATTATGTGGCTGAAGGCACTTGGGATCTGCTCGGAGAAGAAATGGGGCCGTCTCATAATACGGCCCCTCTACCAATTCGGATGGTTGCGGGGGGTGGATTTGAACCACCGACCTTTGGGTTATGAGTTCAACGGGAAATTGATACGAAACAACTTACACGCGCACGGATGACACCTAAACGGCTGTAAGTTACTGCAGGGAACGCATCGTAGTCCCCAATTTAGTCCCCAATTAGTCCCTGGTTTCGGCCGGAGGCTCTTTTAGCAGCAAGACATGGCCGCTTACACTTTCAGCGACGGACGACTCTTTCGCAATCCACTGCTCAATGACCTCAACGAATTCTTTGGTTTTCGTCACAATCTCATTCACCTCAGTCTCGGTAGCGACAAAAGTGTCATCGTAATCAATCTCATTTCGCTTTCGCCGGCACTGTCGAAGTCATCACTGTACGGATCAGCAGCGTTCCCCATTTTGCAGCCTGAAGCGCTGCATTGTAGGCGGTCGCGAAACGCCTATCTGCCGACGCTCCGTCCAGCGTTGCATCAGCCAGATCGCGACTGATGAGCTGATGAGGGCCCGCAGTTTGTCAAGTTCCTTGTTCGACGTTTGGTGTCGCTGAACTTCGTTATCTGCCAACAGCTACCTAGACACGAGCGGATCAAGCCGTACTCTTCACCGATGTGCAACGGGATGTCTACGCAGCGTGCTTCCAGAGCTGGGCAGGCGCAACCCAGTTGGTGCAACCATATGGTGGTGTGGAGGGTTATATAATTGTTCTGTCGCAGGGAACGCGGAAAGGGACGCAGACTCCACAAATGCCAACGAATGCGGGTTCGGCATCCACGGACAAGGCCGATCCGAATTTAAGAAAACAAATCGAGGAGCGATTCGGGGTGCTTCCGAACTTTTTCCGCCTCTCACCTGAAACATCCGAGATTACTGAGAAACTTTGGGGCTTTGCACAGGCCGCATACCTCGATAATCCCCTGCCCTCGGTTTTCAAGGAACGCCTTTTCGTCCACCTGTCGCGCTTCTGCGCCGTCCGCTACTGCGTTGCACGTCATGTTGGTTTCTTGGTCGGACTGGGCCGTCCTTCCGGCGATTCGACTGTGCGTGCTCAAAGTATCAGCGACGTTGTAAAGCTGCTTCGACGCCCTTTTCCACGCGGACAAGAACTTCAATCGCATCTATCACTATGTGCAGCCTGCCCCGCACCCATTCTCGAAATGCCAATGGCCGACTCGCAGATGGAAGATGCAATCTTTGTGTTGGCAGCGCACGTTTTCCTGAAAACTTCCGACTACCTCTCATGCCTCGACGCACTGACGCGGCTGTTTGGCCCGGCTCGTCTCCAATACTTGTTGCTGTTCTTAGCATTTGTGAGGGCAGCGCACTATTGGACTGAAACCCATCCCGAAATCGAGTTCGAGGATGACATCAAGAAACTACTGGCGACGCACGAGGCACTTGCGAATTGCATTCTGAATGACCCGGAATGTCGGGACAATGTTACCCAGTCGCTCTTGGATGAGTTGCCAGGCCTACGACTAAAGGGGGATAAAGCCATCGGCCTTCTCGCCGCAGTCGTCGATTCATCTGAGGATGCAATCGTCAGCAAAACGCTGGACGGCATCATAACGAGTTGGAACGCAAGCGCGGAGCGGTTGTTTGGCTACACAGCAGGAGAAGCACTAGGCCAGCACATAACACTCATCATCCCGCCCAATCGCAGAGACGAAGAAACTCTCATCATCGGGAAAATCAGAAAAGGAGAGCGGATCGAACATTTCGACACGGTTCGTGTGCGCAAAGACGGGACACAGTTCGATATTTCGCTCACCATTTCACCTGTCCGTGATCCCAGCGGAAAGATTATCGGAGCATCCAAAATTGCTCGGGACATCACCGAACGCAAACGAATTGAGCAAACGTTACGGGACAGCGAAGAGCGTTATCGAACATTGGCGGATGCACTCGATACCCAAGTGCAATTTCGGACACAAGAACTTCAGCGGCAGAACGCTGAAGTTCTCCAACAGACTGAGCTGTTGAGAGAACTTTCCGGGCGGTTACTGGAGATTCAGGATCAAGAACGACGGCGTCTTGCCCGGGAATTGCATGACAGTGCTGGTCAGACTTTGAGCGCTTTGGGAATGAGTCTTGCGCAACTGATTAAGGAGGCAAAGGGCGATCCAACGATCACAACACGCCTCAAGAATGCCGAGGAGTTGGTTCAACATTTAACTAGAGAGATACGCACCACATCGTACCTTTTGCACCCGCCGCTATTAGACGAAAACGGACTGTCGTCTGCCCTCCGCTGGTACGTAGACGGTGTGGCCGAACGAAGTGGGTTGAGTATCGATCTGAAAATTCCCAACGATCTCGAAAGACTTCCTCAGGACGTGGAACTTGTCATATTTCGTCTCGTGCAGGAGTGTTTGACAAACATACACCGCCATTCTGGAAGCAATACCGCAGTGATTCGGCTTGCTCGTGATGGAGACACTCTATCTTTAGAGGTCGAGGATCAGGGTAAAGGCATATCGCAAGAACGGTTGGCTGAGATTCAGCGTAGAGGCACCGGAGTCGGGATCAGAGGAATGCGAGAACGTATCCGCCCATTCCACGGCGAATTGACAATCCAGTCGAATGCCTGTGGCACAAAAATTCGTGCCACTTTAATGGCCAAGGCCCGCCCGTCGAAGGGAGAGGGACAGGATACTGTTCTGAAACTCGGTGTTGCATAAAGCCGTCAATGAATTCAGACTCCCCGAGGCCAAAGCCCCGTGCAAACTGCGCCATTCCTCGCGCTCCCTCAAGCTCAGGTCACTTCAGCAAGATGCGCGGGAATGCACTGGATAGATTGTCTAAGGAAAATCATCGTGCTCGCCCTATCCACCAGAGCACCTTGCCTACGACGCGCCAGCGCGATTCGGTAGCTAGAGACACCGACACGTACTCCCGGTGATCCCAGACCAACACGTCGGTGTGATCGAATCGAATCAGCCGTGAAACCAGCAATCCCTTCTCCGGGTTCCATGCGACCACAATTTTTCCGACGAGATCGTCGTGAGAAACCTCGGAAGTATCCACCGCGATGAGGTACCCGTCCAGGATCAACGGTGACATCGAATGGCCTTTTACGGCAAGGCAGATGGTGGATGTAGGATTCGGGCACCAATCCTTGGGTGCAGCCAGTATCGCTTGTGGCTTCAACTGCTCAAGGTCGGCGACCTTGTCTCCCTCTTCCCCCGGAGTACCAGCGCAGACGGGAAGAAGCGGAATGGCGACGAAGGACTCTTGCTCTGCGGTCCAGTTACTTGCTGCTCCCGCATGAACGACCTGAAGGGTTGGGATCCGGTCTTCGCGTAAACGGCGTTTGGCAGAACCCGCATAACATCCGCCGTGCTGAGACCCGCCCGTCCCCAGAAGAACCAGCAGAGAGGATCGCCTACCAATCTTCCAAGCCGGAGGTAAGCATCTGCGGAGCGTTGAAATTCGCCACGCTCCCAACGGGAGATCGCCATTGCCGAAGTTTCCAATTTCTCCGCTAGTTCAGATTGGCTGAGCCTCAGTTTGCGACGAACGGCTTTAATGGCGCTCGCCCACTCGGGGAGGACGGCTTTGGTGTGGTTGCGAATGGCACTCACCCGATTTTTGTTGTATTTTAGTTAGCCACGATGAAAGCTCGGTATACAGTAAAAACCTGATCGATTTGACGCTTTTACACCGCGTTATAACGATACGGTTAACCGTGCCCTGGTGGGCATTCCCAGGAGGTCGTCCTTGGTCCTACGGTCATGGCAGGAAATCGCCAACTACTTACATCGTGGCATCCGCACCGTGCAGCGCTGGGAAAGTGAGTTAGGTATGCCCGTTCACCGCTCCGGCTCGGCCCCACGTTCCGCAGTCGTGGCGTTCCAGCAGGAGCTTGATGTGTGGGTCAGGCACTGCACCGGGCCGCGCGCTACAACCGATAGCAGCAGGAGATCGCTTGTCGTCCTGAACTCATGGAAGGAAATCGCCAGCTACATGCATCGAGGGGTCCGCACCGTGCAGCGCTGGGAGGCCAGCTTCGGCATGCCAGTTCGACGCATCGGCTCCTCGCCACGTTCTCCGGTCGTCGCCTTTCAACATGAGCTTGACGGTTGGTTCGTGCAGCTTCGGTCCACTTCCGACAGTGAGGCTAGCTTAACTTCGAGATCCGCGACGGCCTCCAGCAGGACTCCGAAATGGTCGCTTAAAGTGCTGCCGACGCGCAACCACTGCGGGTCACCACAAGCCAGTTCGTTCTAACCGGCCTGGAAACGAGTGTGCGGTACCGCACAATAGTGAGATTTCCATCGCACATTTTTTTGTGGCAGAGGCACCAATCCGGTGGTACGGTGGTAGTGGTCGCGATTACGGACTCCAGGACTCGCTTAGCCCTAAGGGCTACCGAACGTCTCCTGGAGTCCAACTATTCTGATTCGCCCCGCCCGCTCTGAATCTGTTGTCGCATGATGTCGTAGCATTCGCAGGCCGGGTGAATATCGCACTATCAGCTTTTCGGGTCGCCCACCTCCATCGGAGCGCTCTTGCTGGAGGCCCGGCAGCAGTGGGCGATGCTAAACCTTTCACAACCCGTTTTGGTTATGGTGGATCGGAACTTACCATCGATATAAGCTTGCGCCCCAGGTCCAGCCTGCTCCAATGGACACGAGCAAGAGAAGATCGCCTTGGCGAAGGAGACCGCGTCGATTTACTTGGTCCAGGAGCAGCGGAACTGTGGCTCCAGCGGTGTTCGCGTACGATTCTAGGTTCGTCTGGATTCGGGAAAAGGGAATGTTGAGTACTTCGGCGATGCGCTTGAGGACGCCGGCTGTGGCCTGGTGAGGCACAATCATCGAGACGTCATCGAGTCCCAGCCCGTTTATGCGGAGAATCTCCTGAATACATTCAGGCACCGCGGTCGTAGCCTTTTGAAAAACCGCTTTTCCGTTCATAGTGAAATAGGGGTCCCCAGGGTAGACTGTGAATTGGTCCATTCCTTCGCCCTGGGCGAGGAGAATGCTCGAAAAGAGCCCATTCTCCCGATCATTCCTCTCGAGTACCACGGCACCGGCACCGTCTCCAAAAACGACGCAGTCGCGGTGGTTCCAGTCCGTGACCTTGGATAAGGTATCGGCGCCGATCACCAGCACCCGCTCGTACATACCATTCTGGATGAATTGGCCGGCGATGGTGATGCCGTAAACAAACCCAGCACACACCGCCGCCACATCGAACGCAGCGCAGCGGTTGCGAATGCCCATCTTGGTCTGCGCAATGCATGCCGAGGAGGGCATCTTGCGGTCGGGTGTCGCCGTCGAAACGATGATCAAGTCAATTTCGTTTGGTTCAAGTCCCGCCGAAGCGATTGCATCCAGCCCGGCACGGGCAGCAAGATCCGACGTGCATTCGTCTGGTTCAGCGATGTGCCGCTCGCGAATCCCCAGGTTTTCGACGACCCACTGCGGAGAGGTTGGCAAGTTTGCCAGTACTTCTTCGTTGGTCAGAATCTTGGACGGAACGTAAGAACCGGTGGACTTGATGCAGACACTATCAAAGTGGCTGTTTAGGCTTCTCATTCCTCCCTCCCAGTCCCGCGAGAAAGAAACCGCGGAGCGATTTACAACAAGAATTCTGAGCAGATAAGGGAGCTGAAATTTCCATCTGAATTCCAACGCAATTGACTCGCGTCATTTTTCGAGAAGCATAAAGTGTTGAACAGGTAAAGTCGCGGTATACACTCATTCCCGAACTACGCGATGTATGAATAGGAAATCCAAAATGGTTCGCACTGAGTTTCTTACCCTAGATATTCCAGAAATTCTGTAACCCAGTTCACCTCGTCAGACTCTAAGACAGCGGCCGCACCATGCGCCTGCGACATGCCTCGGTTGTATTCCACTTTGATGACCGCTTTTGCTCCCGGTTGCGATGCCTTCTCCTGTAATTTGAAGTTGATGTCTTTGAGAGTCGGCGTCTTGGGACAAGGAGTGGCAGCTTCGACCTGGGCAGAGATTTCACCCACAGTTCGGTAAGGTTGGTCAACATCTCCAGCATGTATTTCTATCTCGGTGACTTTCATATTTGAACCTTCTTTTTTTCCGCAGCTTCGCATTCGCCACCGCTTACCACTACGTTGAAAAGGACCACAACTGAAATCATGAACCCAGACGCTGTCCCCTGTCAGTGACCCAAGACACAGCGAAGCGAATTCAAGTCTTTTCACAGCGTGCTCCGAACCGAAGCAAACCTGCGCCTCGAGGTTTCCGACCTTGAACGTCACGTCTTGGGTCGGGACCGCGGAGCGGACCTTCTCTCTGGTTTGATCCCATAAATCTGTTTCGATTACTTAACCGGAGGCCAGCCGAACACTGGTTCCTGTACTCGATGTGGCGATGGGCGAAACTGGGCAATTTCTCGGCAAAGGTACTGCCGCTTGTTCTCTCTGATGTCGCGTTGAAACAGGGCTTTCGATACGTCCTCCGCGAGGTCCAGCATCCGTACCAGAACAATAGGCTTCACGTGTGGTTGGCCCATTGGATTTTCGCCAGCACAGGGAACTGCAGAGCGAGCGGCAGCATCCCATAATAAAATGGTGTGGCGAACAGTGCGGGCAGAGATGTTCTTTGGAAAACATTCCGGCGATCCTTTAACAACATAGGCCTGGAATCGTTACCTGGTGCGAGATACCGCGATTCATGCCATGATGAAGAATCATGAAAATGTCAAAGACATTTGCCGATTTTAAGAAGATCACCACGCAATGTGAGCTTCGTCGAACTCTGGAGTTTACGATTGATCGGGCTAGCTACCGCGTAGAAATCCTGTACTGCTACTCCAACCCGAAATCTCCCTGGAGTGCTCAAGCATATTCTGAAAACAAAACCGGCTGGAAATGCGTGGCCGACTTCCCGTGGGTAAGCGAAAAGAGTGAAGAGGCCGCAATTCGAGCAGCGCTAAGTTTTCTGGAAGATTTACATCGCTAAGCTTTGGTTCACTCCTCAATTCCTGGCCCACTCCGCGTCCCGGCGCTCGTTCCGTCTGCTTTCGGCGCTGTCGAGTTGGCGGCTCTGTTGGATGTGACGTGAGTGCGCAGAAACCGTGGCGTAAGGCAAGCCCAGAAAACTCCTTGGCACAATCGCAGTTACTTCGAGGCAATTAAAGTTCTGCGATTCTACTTTGCTCAGGATTCGCCCCAGCGCATCCCGCACCTTGGCGGCAGCAATCCTACCAAAGAACATCGCTTTTATTCCTTCAGCCATGAAGAAGAAAGTCCATCCGGCGGCACGGATCTTGTGATCAAGGGCGAAGCTATCTCGGGCTGTCACGATGTTCCAGTTCCTCAGGTACGGCGTGCTCTCGAGCTCGAGGGCACCTGCCATGCGTGACGAGCCATCCCCGATTAAGATCGTGCCCACTTGAATAATTGGTGTCATGGAATCTCCTGGTTTATGCGACGTTCGACCGGGGCGGCCTCGTGGCCGCCCCGGCCAGCTTTGACCGACGACTCATGCCGCAACGGAGGCAGTCTTCTGAAGCGTGGAACTGATTATGTCCGCGACTCGTACTCGAGGAACCCCGTCCAGTACTTTGTTCAGGCTCTTGAGCACCTCGGGGTAGCCTGTGCCGTTATAGACTTCGGCGTGCTCTTTGGTATCCCACAGGCTGATCGCAGTCACATCCAAGCCATTCGGTGCGGTGGAGAAGGTGATTTCGTCCTGGAATCCAGTCTGCTTGCGCAGAATAGGCAGCACTTCGTTGTCAAAGATTCTGGTGAACTCAGCCAAGGAATTCGGTTTCAGGTGCACGGCAACGTTGCGAGCAAACATAGGTCAACCTCCATGAGTTGATGGGTGATCTAAGAGGGGAAACTTCCGATAGGCTGACTTAGTTCAGAGGACCTGAAGGAGTGATCAGCGAAATTCGCTCCGTTCGTAACGCTAGTCTCATTCCCTGATCTTGTCAATTAACTTAGCGACAGGCTAACTCGCAGTTTTGAGCTATTCCGCTCCTCCCAAATTTTTGTCGGGCGTTTGGGGTGGCTTACAGGGGACCTTATGGCGCTCACTCAGACGCAAAGCGTATACTTAACACCTACCATTAGACGCACGCCGACGTTGAGCCGGGCGACCGGTGACGATAAGCCGCCTTCTCGTAGAGAACCACGCGACTTTTAAGACGCGGAATTCACCAGCTCCTGGAGTTAACTCTATGCCTACCCCCAGCCTTGCGCAGCAGATCGAAGAGCTTGTCCTGGAGCAAGTCCGCACGTTCAAGGAATCGGTAACGATGGATTATGAGGGAATCCTCGAGTACCACCTGCGGCATTATCAGATAATGACGCTTTACAAAGAGATGGATCGGAACAGGAAGCTAGGCGCCAGGAGCGAGGGCTCGCTATCTTAGTACTGATTGGTAAATGCGCTCGCGACGAAATGAAATCCTGCTAAAACGCGGAATAGAGATACAACCAGGACAGAAAGGGGAAGGGGCTTGGGTCAATTGAAATGTCGGTTGCAGTTATATAACCGCGGGCGCGGTGGGCCATATACAGGCGACCCTTGGACTGCCCACTCAAACGTCCGGTCTATAAAGTTGCAGAGTGGCGCATCTTGGCGTTTGCGCGGGGGGCCGACATTTATTTGTTCTAGCTGAAACTTGATCTGACAAAAATCAGTTTCAGGCGGCAGCTTCTTGCGCTCCGCCTACGCTTCGCTTCGCAGGGCTGCGCTCCGGCTCCGCGCTCTGCATCTCAACGTCAGAAGAAGCGGTAGCTGTCAGAGAGTCGAGCATTTTCGCCTGCGCCAAGTGTTTGGAATCCAGGAAAGTTTGCCAGGGGGGGTTCCCATAGCAGTACTTGCCGGAGTGTTCGCGTTTTTCATTGTACTCATGTAGCCAAACATCGAGATCCGACTGCAACTCCTCCAAACTGGTGTAGAGTTTTTTGCGAAACGCGACGCTGTAGAACTCTTCTTGCATCGTGCGATGGAACCGTTCACAGATTCCATTGGTCTGCGGTGATTTCGCCTTGGTGCGCGAGTGGTCGATGTTTTCTACTGCCAAGTAGAGCTGGTACTCGTGGGATTCTCGATTGCCGCAGTACTCGGTACCGCGGTCCGTCAGAATGCGCAGTAGTGGCACGTTCTGTTCCTCCAAGAAGGGCAGCACACGATCATTGAGCAGATCCGCAGCTACCAACGCATTCTTTCGGTCATAAAGCTTGGCGAAAGCCAGCTTCGAATAAGTGTCCAGAAATGTTTGCTGGTAGATGCGGCCGATGCTTTTGATGGTGCCCACGTAGTAAGTATCCTGCGCCCCCAGATAACCCGGGTGTTCGGTCTCGATCTCGCCGTGAGCTTGTTTCTCTTCCCGCGCTCGTTCCAGCGCTCGCAGCTGATCTTCCGTGAGAATCAAATTTTCCTGCGCGGCTTTGGCTTCCAGCGCTTTGAGCCGTTTGCGAAAGGTTTCCAGATCGTGACGCAACCAAACGCAACGTACTCCAGCGGGCGAGATCAGCATTCCACGCTTGGCCAGATCGTTGGCTGCTCTCACCTGGCCGTAGGCCGGCTTCTCCAAGGCCAACTCCACGACAGCTTTCTCGATGTGCTCCTCGATTCGGTTCTTCACACATGGCTTACGGCGGCTGATTTCCTGCAGTGCCAGCTCACCGCCTTTGTCGTAAAGCTCTTTGAAGCGGTAGAAACTGTCTCGCGAGTAGCCCATCATCTTGCAGGCCTGCGACACACTGCCGAGCATCTGAGCTAGCTTCAACAAGCCCACTTTGTTTTTGATTATTTTTTGATCGTTGCTCATTGAGTGACATCTCCTCTCTCGCGCCTGTCGGCGCATTCTATCGGAAATGTCAGATCAAGTCGTGGCTAGGACA
>Ga0209579_10002775_pt1 | contig 13097 bp, 11 predicted proteins | sample Coa_R1_2_FD_187152 | JGI IMG/M metagenome (GOLD analysis project Ga0209579, IMG submission 187152) | Surface soil microbial communities from Centralia Pennsylvania, which are recovering from an underground coalmine fire - Coalmine... | ecosystem: Environmental > Terrestrial > Soil >... | reverse complement strand
GCGACGGCACCGCCCACGAAATCCTGAATGGAATTTTTTCCAGCAACGCCAATCCGGAGCGCATCGCGCTCGGCTTCCTCCCGCTGGGCACCGGCAACTCCTTTCTGCGCGATTTCACGAGCGAAGGAGCCGAAGCCTCCATGCGGGCGCTCCTCGAAGATCGCAAACGTCCCGTCGATCTCATCCGCCTAACCCACTCCACCGGCGAAGTCTATTCGTTCAACATCCTGAGCCTCGGCTTTACCGCGGACGTGGGCGCCATCACCAACCGCATGTTCAAGCCGCTTGGCCACCTCGGCTACCTTCTCGGCGTTGTCGTTCGCGTGGTTCAACTCAAACGCCGCGCGTTCACTCTGCGCTGCGACAACGAAACGACCTGGGACGATCGACGGAGCCTGTTCCTCACCTTCAACAACAGCAAGTACACTGGTGGGACCATGTTGATCGCTCCGCAAGCCGATCCCTCGGACGGCTTCATCGAATTTGTCCGCTGGGGGCCCATCGGTCGCCTCGGCTTGCTACGCATGTTGCCGCGTCTGTACGACGGCACGCATGTTGAACATCCTCTGGCCCAACGCAGAGCGGTTCGCCACGTCGAATTCGGCAGTTCCGTTCCCGTGGACGTTCTGATTGACGGTGAAATCCTCTCGCTTAAGTGCAAATCGCTGGACATCCTGCCGTCCGCCCTGGACGTGTATATATGAAGCGTGTCTGGTACGCCATTCGCAGCGCGCTCTTGTGGACCGTCAGCCTTCTGCACTTCGCCATCTCCGTGCCCACGCTGATTGCTCTGGCATTCCTATTTCATCCTCGCAAACACGATTGGCTGCAGCGGGCCTTTTGCCGCCGCATCATGTTCTTTGCCGGGGCGAAAGTGCGGGTCATCCGCGAACCCGGCTTTGACCCGCAGCAGACCTGTTTCTTCATTTCCAACCACGTCAATCTGTTCGATCCGTTTGTTCTGTATTGCGCCATCCCGCAATTTGTCCGCGGCTGGGAACTCGAGTCCCACTTCGAGATTCCCGTTTATGGCTGGCTGATGAAACGCTTCGGCAACGTGCCCGTTCCGGACGTGCGCCGTCCCGCCGATCTGAAACGCATGTGGCGCCTCACTCGCGACGCCATCAACGGCGGCACCAGCTTGATTGTTTTTCCTGAGGGGAAGCGTACTCGCGACGGCCACGTGGACGAATTTCAGGACGGGGCGTTCCGCGTCGCCCAGCAACTGGAAATTCCCGTGGTGCCGGTCAGCCTCGTCGGCTCGTACAAACACCATCGTACCGGCAACTGGATGTTCTGGCCCGGCGATATCACCGTCTTTCTCCACAACACCATCGACACCACCAACCTCACCAAGGAAGACGTCCCAGCCCTTCGCCAGCACGTGAAGGAGACGATCGAAAAGCCGGTGGAAGAATTTTTGGCGGGACTTGCCGAAACGCCCCAGCAACCAGCCGAACAGGAAGTTATAAACTGAGTTTGATTCCAGGGAGAGTGCGCCCGGCGCGGGTTTCCTGCCACGTGAAGACGATGCGGTGGATTACGGTGATGGTGGAGACCACAGCGATCACCCATAAGACTGGCGCCATGCGATTGAATACGCCGCCGATGATGAGCAGCACCAGGCGCTCCGGGCGTTCCATGAATCCAACCTTGCACAGCGGAATCAGCGACTCGGCACGGGCGCGAGCGTAGCTGACCATGACCGAGCCGGCTGTGGCTACCGCGGCGAGGACTACATAAGGCGTTCGGCCGCTCACCGAGTAGTACACCAGCAAGCCCATGTACAGCGCCATGTCGGCATAGCGGTCCAGCGTCGAATCGTAAAATGCACCGAACGCGGTCACGCGATTTTGCCGGCGCGCGACCTGGCCATCCAGCATGTCCAGGAATCCGGCAAAGAAAATAATCAGGGCGCCCAGAAAAAACTTGCCGACCGCGAAGCTGGCCGCGGCGCCAAAATTCACCACCAGGCCTAAAAACGTCAAAACGTTAGGATTAATTCCGGTGGCCGCAATTGCGCCCACGATTTTGTCCAGCAGCCACTTGCTGCCGGTTCCAATGGCTCCGGTGAGTGTTGCCATTTGTGGCGGGAAATCCGCGCTTCTGTCCCCAGCGCGCCCCTTCATCGTAACGCAGCCCCGCGGCCCTCCGCAAACCAGTTCAGTCCAATTTGGAATTCCGATTCGCGCCGGTGTTTTGATTCATCGGTTCTTTTGCATTGACCTTCCCGAAGGCACAGAATAGAGTCGCTGTAATTGGAATTTTGCACATTGCGATTTCCTGGACAACTCCATTGATCAACGAATTTGATCGAAGACAATTTTTATCCCGGGGCCTTTCCGCCGTCGGCGCGACATTCACCGCGGCGCATTGGCCGGCGGTTCTCGCTGCCGCCGAGCACGCGCACAAAGCTGCTGGGTCGCCCGACTCGCAGAAATTTGAGTTTTTCACTCCGGCGGAAGCGAAGGAAGTGGAGGCCGTCTCTTCCTGCATCATTCCGAGCGACGGCACGCCGGGAGCGCGCGAAGCTGGCGTGGTTTATTTCATCGATCGCGCGCTGGTCACTTTTTCCAGCGATGACCAGAAGACCTACCGCGAAGGTTTGCCGGGTATTCAGAAGCGCCTCAAGGAACTTTTCCCGGAAGCCACACTTTTTTCCGCTGCCACCGCCGAACAACAGCAGGCGGTCCTCGAATCTCTCGACGAAGCGGGCGCCAATGCTCCCGCACGCCGCCGTCCGTTCCGCGCAGGCTCGGGCGCGCAGCCGCTGTTTGAAGTTTTGCGCGGCCACACCATCGCCGGATTTTTGATCGATCCCGAATCCGACCGCAAAGGCAATCGCGGCGGCGTGGGCTGGACGGTTATTGGCCGTCTGCCGGAACACGGATTTCAGCCTCCCTTCGGCTACTACGACAAAGGCTATGCGGGCTGGCAGCCGGCTGCGAAGAACGCCGGGAAGGATGCCAATACGAAATGACCAAGCCGATGACACAGGCCATGAATTCCGAAGGGCCTAAATACAAAACCTCTGACCTCGTGGATTTTGTCATCGTCGGTTCCGGCGCGGCCGGCGGTGTTCTGGCGAAGGAACTTTCCGTTAACGGGTTCAGCGTGGTGGTGTTGGAACAAGGTCCGTACATTCACGAGTCCGAGTTCTCGCACGACGAGATCAAGATCCTGCAGGAAGATTTCCTGACCAATCATCCCAAGCTGCAGCCCAACACGTTCCGCAAAACGCCGCAGGACAAAGCCAAGCCGCAGCGCGCGCTGGTCTATGGACGCGCAGTGGGGGGCACCAGCAACCACTTCACGGCAAACTACTGGCGCTTCCATGAAATTGATTTCATCGAGCGCAGCAAAATCGGTCCCATAGCTGGTTCCACGTTCAGTGACTGGCCGATCAGCTACGCGGACCTGGAGCCGTATTACACCAAGGTGGAGTGGGAAGTCGGGGTTTCCGGGCTGGCCGGCGCCAGTCCGTTTGATCCACCGCGTTCCAAGCCGTATCCGATGCCGCCGCTGCCGGTAAAGGGCTCCGGCGTCATTTTTGAACGTGCCGCTCGCAAAATGGGCTGGAATCCGTTTCCCGCACCGATGGCCATTCTTTCGCAGCCGCGCGCCGGACGGAGCGCCTGCGTGAATTGCGGCTTCTGCCTGGGCTTCGGCTGCGAAGTGAAAGCCAAATCCAGTTCGCTGGCCAGCATGATTCCGCTCGCGGAAAAATCCGGCAAATGCGAAATCCGTCCCAACAGCTACGTCCACAAAATCGAGGTGGACGAGCAGGGCCGAGCCACCGGCGCCGTCTATTTCGACGAAAAGAAAAACGTCCAGCGGCAAAAAGCCAAAGCGGTCATCCTTTCGGCCAACGGCGCGGAGACGCCGCGGCTGCTGCTACTTTCGGCGTCCAACAAGTATCCCGATGGTCTGGCCAACTCCAGCGGCTACGTAGGCAAAAATCTGATGTTCAACTCCGCGGCGGTGTCAGTGGCCGTGGTCGAGGAGCCGGTCAACGACTACAAGGGCTTCGCGGTCAGCCGAATCCTGCACGATTTCTACGAACTCGACGCTAACAAAGTCGGTTTCTATGGCGGTGGTGGCTTGGACGCGCGCTACGACATGACGCCCATCGGTTTCGCTTTCGGCGGCTTGCCGCCTGGCAGCCCGCGGTGGGGCAAGGACTTTAAATCGCTGCTCGCACATAACTTTACGCGCTCGTTCGAGATTTTCGGCCACGGCACATCGCTCCCGGTGGCGGACAACGGTTTCGACGTCGATCCCGATTTAAAGGACGCGTGGGGCCTGCCGGCGCTGCGTCTTACCTATAAGGACCACCCCGATGACATCAAGCTGGCGCACTGGCTGGCGGACCGTTCGATGGAATTGCTGGACGCGGCGGGCGCGAAACAGAAATGGTCGTTCCCGATCGGCGAGCAGCAGTTTGGCGTGCACCTGCTGGGCACATGCCGCATGGGTAATGACCCGAAGACGTCGGTGATCAACGCCGACCACCAGACGCACGACGTCAAGAATCTTTTCCTGTGCGACGGGAGCAGCCTGGTCACCTCCGGCCGCGGGCAACCCACCATGACCATCATGGCGCTGGCGTTCCGCGCTTCGGACCGCATCACAGCGCTGGCCAAGCGCGGCGAGTTGGACGCCTGACGCAGCCTGTAACGTTGACGTAACCGATCGACACGGCCCTGGCTCTAACATGACAAGTTGCGCTGTCGGTCACGGATGGTACGTGGCTATGCGCAACTTTCCGTATTGATCCGACCGTCGTGATTTGCCAGGAGGATTTTCCATGGGTGAAGCTGCCAGACCATCCCCAGCCAGTTTTCCCGCCAAAGCGTTTGCCGCACACAGCCATAATTCGCCGCTGTCAGAGCATAGCATCCAGCGGCGTTCGCCGCGTCCGCAGGACGTACAGATTGAAGTGTTGTTCTGCGGCGTGTGCCACTCTGACCTGCATACGGTGCGCAATGAGTGGAAAGAAGTGATGCCGACGGTGTATCCGTGCGTACCCGGTCATGAAATCGTGGGTCGCGTGGTTAAGGTCGGAAATGCCGTTAAAAAATTCAAGGAAGCGGACATTGTGGCGGTGGGCTGCATGGTGGATTCCTGCCGGGTGTGCGCGAGCTGCAAAGCGGGCGAAGAGCAGTATTGCGAAAACGGCATGACGCTGACCTACAACTCCGAAGACAAGTTTCTGGGCGGAGTGACCTACGGCGGATATTCAGACAGCATCGTGGTGGACGAGGCCTACGTGCTGAAGGTGCCGAATGGGCTGGACCCGGCGGGGGCGGCGCCGTTGCTGTGCGCCGGCATTACGACGTATTCCCCGCTGCGCCACTGGAAAGTGGGCAAGGGGCAGAAGGTGGGCGTGGTCGGACTGGGCGGACTGGGTCACATGGGCGTCAAGTTCGCGCACGCGTTTGGGGCGCAAGTGGTGTTGTTCACCACCTCGCCGAATAAGACAGCCGACGCCAAGCGACTGGGGGCGGACGAAGTGGTGGTGTCGAAAAATCCTGACGAGATGCAGAAGCATGCCGGGACGTTTAACTTTATTCTCGATTGCGTTTCGGCCGATCATGACCTGAACGCCTACCTGAGCCTGCTGCGCCGCGACGGTTCGGTGGTGCTGGTGGGGGCTCCGGAAAAGCCGCTGCCGGTTTCGGCGTTTAAGTTCCTGATGGGGCGGCGCAGCCTTTCCGGCTCGGCGATTGGCGGCATCCGCGAAACCCAGGAGATGCTGGATTTCTGCGGCGAAAAGGGCATCACTTCGGACATTGAGAAGATCGGCGTCCAGCAGATCAATGAGGCGTATGACCGGTTGCTGAAGCAGGATGTGAAGTACCGGTTCGTGATTGACATGGCGTCGCTCTCTTCATGAGAAGCTGACCGGTACAATACAGACCAGGATTCATACGGAGCACGGTCCCTGGTTATTGGGCACGACTCTTTCTTCCTGAGCTAGACATTGCCGCTACAAGTGCGAGACCAGGAAAAACGAGGCTGCAATGGTGATGGCATCTTCGAGCAGGGCCATATACAGGTCGCGTGTCCCTAGAGCCTTCACCAGGCCAGTGCGAGCCTGGTAGCCTCCGAAGGTACCTACGAGCGCGCCAACGATTCCCAGCGCGAGACCGACCGCTAACCCGGCGCCGAGCGCAGCGGCGACACACGTACCCCCGAAAGCGCCCATGACAACGCGGGCGATCAGGCCAGGAGGCGCGGTACGTGCCGGAGTTGAAGGACGTTTGTCATTGATGAGTTCAAACAGCGCGAGGGCGCTGAAGACAACGACAGCGGTCAGCGTACCGATCCACGCGAGCGAACGCGGCAGGTGCATCCAGCCGAGGTAGGTGGCCCAGGCAATAGCAGCCGCTGGAGTCAGGGAACGCGATCCAGTGAGCAGGCCAATGAGAAAAGCGAAAATAAGGACCATATATGTGTGCGCAGAAGAATCCTGATGAACCGGACTATCGATGAGCATAGCATGTTCGAAAAGCTAAATGTGGCCCCGTGGATCGGGGAGGCGGGGCAAAGAGGCGCCACTGGGAAGTGAGGCGCCGAGTGTTGCGTTGAACTTTTACGGGGAGCGCTTTACGAAGACAATGCAATAGTCTTGCGACGACCAATCGTCAACACTCTTCTCGACTTGCAATCCGGCGGCGGTCAGTTCTTCGACCACGATCTTTTTTGGAATTCCGTGGCCGCCGCGATTCTGTGGGACGCCTTCGACGGGAGGTAAACTGGGTTTTGGCGGGAAATCGATGATGGCAAGGTAAGCCCCGGGCCTAAGAGAGCGCATCAGGTTTCTGCCAAAATCGCGGGGTTGCGTAATATGGTGATAAACGTGACGCAAAAAAATAGTGTCGCAGCAGCCTGATGCGAGTTTGGTGTCATCCGCCGTTCCCTCCACTACGACGACGTTATTCAGCTTGCGTTTGGCAACTTCGGCCTTGAGGACTTGCAATTTGTCCTTATCGATTTCAGTGGCATAAACACGGCCCGACGGCCCAACCGTTTCCGCAGCCAGGAAGGTGTAGGAGCCATCCCCCGCGCCAATATCGGCCACAACGGTTCCTTCTTTCCACCGGGTCAACTCGGCCAGGCGAGTGATTTCCTGGCGTTCGGAACTGTCTGTTTGAAGAGCCGGCGCTCCCGCCGAGCAGAACAACGTGAAAAGAAGGGCCGCGGTCGTGGATCGAGATGGTTTGCGATGCATATGAGCAAGCCTTTCCTGAGGGCCTGTGGAGGAACCTCAATTCTCGCACGATGTATTAAGCGGCCCAAGGCTGTTCGGCAAACTCCTGTTGACGACCGACAGTAACGTGGTACGCTTTCCTTCTCTCCTGTTGGCCGTCTAAAGGAGCATCATGCCTCCGCCCAAATCGGAAGTGGTGCAGGGAACATTGGACCTGCTGGTATTGAAGACCCTCGATTCCGTGGGACCCATGCACGGTTTTGGAATCTCCGTACGTATCCAGCAGGTTTCCAATGATCTGTTGCAATTGAACCAGGGAACGCTCTATCCGGCGCTGCTGCGGTTGCAGGAGCGGGGATGGATCGCGGCCAAATGGGGCGTTTCGGAGAACAACCGCAAGGCTAAGTACTACTCGCTGACCCGGGCGGGGCGCAGGCAACTGGCGGAGGAAGTGGAGAGCTGGGATCGCATGTCCGCGGTAATCAACCGGGTGCTAAGGACGGACTGAACGATGCGCGAGTTGTACCGAATATTTGTTTTTCGGGTGACGGCGTTGTTTCGCCACCGCCGTCTCGAAGACGATTTGGATGCGGAGTTGCGCTCGCACCTGGAATTCGCCGCGGAACGTAACCGCGGGAGGGGAATGAGCGCCGCGATGGCGCGGCGCGAAGCGCTCCTGGAGCTCGGGGGCGTCGAGCAGACGAAGGAAGAATGCCGCGAGCAGGTAGCAATACCAGTTATCGAAACGGCGGTGCAAGACCTGCGCTTCGGGATGCGCATGCTGCGCCGAAGCCCGGGATTTACCTTTTTGGCGATTCTCTGCCTTACGCTAGGCATCGGAGCCAACGCCGCGGTGTTCAGCTGGGTCGAAGGCATTCTGTTGCGGCCTTATCCGCTGGTTTCTCACCAGGAGCGGCTGGTGGCACTGTCGGGAACGGTGCGTGGCGAAAGAGACCAAACCTCGTGGCCCGATCTCCGCGACCTGCAAAAGAGCTGCACTCTCTGCGAGACCCAGTTTGTGAGCAACATTACCGGCGCGACTCTGAGCATTGGCGAGCGCGCCGAGGTCACCGCCGGAAGTCTCGTCTCCGCAAATTACTTTGACGCTGTTGGTGTCCGTCCCATGCTGGGCCGCGGATTTGAACCTGGCGAAGACACCGGGCGCAACGCGCATCCTGTGGTGGTGATCGGCTACCAACTCTGGCAGACGCGGTACAAGGGCGATCCCGAAATCGTCGGCAAGACCCAGCGCTTCAACAACGTCGTGCACACCATCGTCGGTGTCGCGCCGGAGGGATTCTACGGAACTTTCGTTGGCCGGAGCATGGAGTTTTGGGTGCCTGCCTCCATGCAGGAGGTTTTCTCCCGCGGCGGTGACAAACTGGAAGATCGGGGCGCGCGATGGTGTGAAGCGTATGTGCGACTGAAGCCTGGCGTGACCCGCAATCAAGCACAGCAGGAAATATCCGCTATTGCCGCACGCCTCGAAGCGGAATATCCCGCCACCAATCGCGGCCGAGGCATCCAGCTCTGGCCGCTGTGGGAAACGCCTTTCAATCACGCCGGGCATCTGCTGCCGATACTGGAGATCATGGCAGTAGTCACGATGTTTGTGCTGCTCATCGTCTGCGCCAACGTCGGGAACTTGCTTCTGGTCCGGTCGTTCGCGCGCCGGCACGAGATGGCGGTTCGCCTGGCCATGGGCGCTGGCCGCGGCCGGTTGTTGAGGCAACTCGTTACGGAAGGCTTGCTGTTGTCGGCGTGCGGCGCAGTGGGCGGCATACTGCTGGCGTACTGGTGCCGTCACGCGTTGGTTCTGCTTCTCCAGGTCGGTGGGGGAGATGTGATGTTTTTGCCCGGGCAAATCGACGGCCGTGTGCTCGGGCTGAGCGCGGCCGTTTGCCTCGCGGTTACGCTTGCTGTCGGGTTGCTGCCCGCGTTCCAGACGCGCCACCTCGCGCCTGCCGAGACGCTCAAGACCGAGCAGGCTACCGTAGTCGGAGCCCGCGGCCGAGCATGGTTCCGCTCGAGCCTGGTGGTGCTTCAAGTTACCCTCAGCTTCATCTTGCTGGTGGGAGCGACCTTGCTGATGCAGAGCCTGCGCAAGATCCGGGCGGCCAGCCCGGGCTTCTCCACGACGACGGTACTCGCTACGGGGGTGCCTTTGGTCGCCGCGGGCTATGACGTCCAGCGCGCGAGGATTTTTCAGGATGAATTGATCGAGCGTGTGCGCGCGCTGCCCGGAGTAGAAGCCGCTGCTTGGGCCCGCATCGTTCCGCTCAGCTACGCCCCATACTCGTCGGCGCCGATTGGCGTCGAGGGTTACGAACCGCAGCCCAACGAACAGCCCAGCGCGGAGTACAACGAGATCAGTCCCGACTACTTCGCCACTATGGGCATTCCGCTCATGTCAGGCCGCGAATTCACCCGTGTCGATGACGAAAACGCGCCGCGGGTCGGAATCGTTAACGAAACCATGGTGGCGCGATATTGGCACGGGCAGAACCCCATCGGGCGGCGGCTGCAAGTAAAAGGGAATTGGGTGCAAGTAGTGGGTGTCGCCGTCGATTCCAAATATTCGAGCTTGGGCGAGCAAGCTGAACCATTTTTCTACGTCCCACTCCGGCAGTATTTCGCAATAGAGCCCGACATCCACATTCGTACGACGCAACCTCTGCAAAATATCCAAACGGAGCTGGTTCGCGAAGTGCGTACGCTCGATGCCAACCTCACTTTGTACGAAATGATTACGCTGAAGGAGCAAGTCGATCGTTCGACGTCGCATCAACTGGTGGCGGTAACTTTGGTCACGTTGTTCGGAGGCTTGGCGTTGCTGCTTGCTGCGATCGGATTGTATGGCGTGATGTCTTATGCGGTGTCGCAGAGCGCACGCGAGTTGGGGCTGCGGATGGCGCTTGGGGCCGACGCATCGAACGTGCTGCGGCTGGTGCTGTCACGGGGGTTGCTGCTGACAATTACCGGCATAATGATCGGCGTTGCCGTGGCACTCCTTCTCACGCGCCTGCTCGGCGACCTCCTATATCAGGTAAGCCCACGAGAGCCGCTGGCTTTCGTCGCGGCATTCGCGGTAATGACCATTGCGTCGCTGGCGGCATGTATGTTGCCAGCATGGCGCGCCACACGGACCGAGCCCGCCCGGGTTTTACGGGATTGATTGTTAAGGGCTGGGCTAGGGCGTGCTGAAAACGGGCCGGGCCAGTTCTTCGGGAGATGCTGATTCCGGGTGCTCTGCCTTCCAGCGCATGGCGGCGGAAATGCGGGTTCGTCCGCTGGGATGATCGAAGAAGACGAACTCCTCAAGCGGGTTGGGGTCAAGTTTGCGATATTCGCCCAGCATCAGATCCACATTGGCTTCGCCATCCGGCTGACGGGCAGCATTTAGACCGTACATATCCGCCTCGAACTCCATAGTGCGGGAGATGGTGTTCGTCACGGGCGTCAGGCCGAAGAAAAAAACCGACAACCCGATCACCGCCAGCGGCAGCACCGCGACGTCCGTGATATCTTGGACGCCCCAGTTAGCGCCCCAGCGCGCGAGGGCAACGTTGATGAACCAGTCCAGGAACGCGAATCCCAGAACAACCAGGGGGCCGTACATGACCAATCCTTTGTAGGCGTGGTTGAGAACGTAGTGGCCCATCTCGTGGCCCATGGTGGTCTCAATTTCCGGGAGCGTGCAGCGCTTCAAAAGATTGTCGTTGAGGGAGATCCGCAGCGTGCCGGCGAAGCCGCTGACGTTGGCGCTGACGCGCTTCGATTGGCGTGAAGCATCGAACTCGTACACATCCGTTGCGGGAATTCCGTTGGCGCGCGCCATGCTGAGGATGGGATCCCTAACGCGAGCTTCCTGCAGCGTGGTGTATTTGTTGAATAGCGGAGCGATGTACACCGGAGCGATGAGGGCGACGAAGGTCAGAAAAATGAGGCTCACAACAGCGCCCCACACCCACCAGCGCCTTCCGAGGCGCCGCACCAGGCCGACGAGTGGCACGATGAGAATTCCGCCCAGCACGACGCTGACGGCGAACGCAACGGCCTGATCGCGCATCCAGGGACCAAAGGTCTGATTCAAGAGGCCGTATTTATGTTCCCGGAAATAGCCCTCGTAAAGACCGAGTGGGAACGTTAGTGCCGACACGACGACAATAAATTGAATCCAATAGAGCGCCGTTTGCAGCGGGCGAAAGTGCGTGATGCGCTGGGCCAAATCGCGCATGCGCATGGACCACCGGAACCTGAGCAAGATCCACATGACAAGTACAGTTGAGAGGAAGTCCCAGAGGAGCAGCCAGTAGCCACCTTCGAAATAAGAGTTGGACCGCGCGCGTTCCGCAGGAGGCATCTTGGCGAGGTAGGCTTCGACGGCAGCGCTGACGTCGAATGACGGGGATGTTGCAGTTTGATTGGCGACCGCCGGCGTGGGAGCAGTGATCGCCGCGCCAGTCTGTGCTGAGGCGACAATCGGAAACAGGGAACACAGGCACAGAAATTGAGCAACGTATCGAGTTAGGCGAGGCATTTGTCCCTCTTTCCAGTTTGCCGGGATTATAAGGCCAATCTGGAGGCAAGTTTTGACAGACGCGCTAAGCGGAAAGACGGCTTGAGGTTGTGAGGTGAGATTCCAGGGGCGGAGCGCCGGGCGAGCGGAGAGTGCGAATATCGCGCATGGGTGGCTGGCCGAAGAAGCGGCTGTATTCACGGTTGAATTGGCTGGCGCTCTCGTAGCCGACTTCAAAACCGGCGCTGGCGGCATCCAGTCCGTCGATGAGCATGCGCTCCCGCGCGGCGTGCAAGCGCAGTTGCTTCTGATACTGCAGGGGGCTCATTGCGGTGAGAGCGCGGAAATGATGGTGCAGCGTGGAGACTCCCATGCCGGCGAGGTTTGCGAGATCTTCGACTTGCATCGGCCTGGTGAAGTTTTCTCTGATCCAGGCAATCGCCTTTGCGGTGCGGTGGCTCTGGTCTCCAAGGGTGGCAATGGCGCGAAGGCGAGCGCCCTCGGGTCCGCGGAGTATACGGTAGATGATCTCGCGCTGAATCAGTCCACTGAGGAAGGGAATGTCCTGCGGAGTGTTGAGCAGATCAACGAGGCGGCAGCAGGCGTCGAGCAACTCGGCGGTGGTTTCGCCGGTGGCCATGGCGGGAGAATCGGAGGGCGGTACGGGCGCGGGAATCTCTTCGCGGCCCAAGAGTTCACGGACAACAGGCATTTCGAGCTTGAGTACAAAACAAAGGTAGGGCACTTGTTCACTGGCCTCGATGACATTGCAAATGACGGGTAGATCGAGCGAAGTCAGAAGGTATCGCGACTGGTCGAAGACGAAGGTGGTTCCGGCAAGGGTGGCGCGCTTGCGGCCTTGCGCGACTACGGCCAGGCTCGGCTGGTAGGTGGCGGTGGCTGGAGCCGTGGGGGCAGTACGCCGTGTCAGAAGCAGGCCGGGGACACTGGTTACCAGTTTCTCTTTGGACCCAACAAAAGAGGCAATTTTGTGGGCCAGCGCCATGCGCAATTCAGCGGCTCGGCCAGACTGCAAAGCAGCAGTTTTGCTGACAGTCCTCACGAATCAGCCCTTTCTCGATGCTTGTCAAGCATAACTGTCCTACCCGGAGACACCAACCGATTTCTCACCGCGAAACAGGAATAGGCAATAAATCGGAAGGATTGGGCTACCGGTTCCATTCGATTTGGTTCTAATGTCGGGGTGAGAGAAAAGGTTCGCAAGGAGAAGCAATGCAGAAGCGGAAACTGGGAAATAGCAATTTGGAAGTTTCAGCCCTGGGATTGGGCTGCATGGGCATGAGCTTTGGCTTTGGCCCTGCTATGGACAAGAAAGATGGGATCGCGTTGATTCGTGCCGCGGTC
>Ga0209579_10002771_pt1 | contig 13111 bp, 12 predicted proteins | sample Coa_R1_2_FD_187152 | JGI IMG/M metagenome (GOLD analysis project Ga0209579, IMG submission 187152) | Surface soil microbial communities from Centralia Pennsylvania, which are recovering from an underground coalmine fire - Coalmine... | ecosystem: Environmental > Terrestrial > Soil >... | reverse complement strand
GCACCAATACGAGGGTCTGATCAAGCGCTCGAAGTTGCGGGGACGGCGTAGATGAGATTGATCCTGCTGGGCCCGCCGGGGGCTGGCAAAGGCACCCAGGCCCAGCGTCTCGTCGCCAAATACGGACTGATCCAGCTATCCACCGGCGACATGCTGCGCGCCGCCGTGCAGGCCGGAACGCCCGTAGGCTTGCAGGCTCAGGAGATCATGGCGCGGGGCGGGCTCGTCCCTGATGACATCGTCGTCCGCATCATCACCCAGCGCATAAGCGAGCCCGACGCCAGCAAGGGCTTCATCCTTGACGGCTTCCCGCGCACGGTGCCACAGGCCGTGGCGCTCGATCGTGTTCTCGCCGAGCGGGGTCTTTCGCTCGACGCGGTGATCGAGTTGCGCGTGGACGAGGCGGCCATGCTCAAGCGTATCCAGAAACGGATCGCCGAGACCAAAGCGCAGGGGCTGCCATCGCGGAAGGACGACGACCCCGAAGTCCTGCCCCGGCGGCTCTTGGCTTACCGTGGCGAGACCGCGCCGCTGACGTCCTACTACAGCTTGCAGGGGATGCTGCGGACGGTCGACGGCATGGAGCCTATCGACAAGGTCACCGCCGCGATCGAGCAAGCGCTCACCGATGCCTTGGCGGCCAAACAGGCGCGCGAGCGGGCAAAAGCGGCGCCCAAGGCTGTGCCGAGGCCCGCGGCAAAGAGGACGCCTGGGAAGAAGCCCCCCAAGCCCGCGGCAAAAAAGCCGGCTGCGTTGGGTAAGGGCAAGCGGCCTGAGGGGGTCCGGGTAGGAAAAAAAACCAAGAAGCCTGTTGTCGCTCGCCAATCGGGCCGGAAACCGGCCAAAACGGTCAAACGCAAGGGTACCAAGCGGAAGGCCAGCAAGGGCGGCCGCAGGTGAGCTTGGCTGTACACGAAATTGCTAGGTGCCGTTGACGAAAGCGCATGGAATCCATTAATAAGCGGCCAATACCCAGTTGGAGATTGAACGGCGATGCCATGCGGCGGCGGGCAGGCGCTGGTTTTTTATGTTTGTGGCCTTCTCAGATGACAAAGCAACCGATCGACAGCGGCTTGCCGCACGGGCGGATGTCGTGTCCAGCACGGGCGACCGCCGCAGCAGGGAGTGACTGAACGTGGCTCGAATCGCGGGCGTCAATATACCGACGAACAAGCGCGTGGTTATCGCGCTCCAGTATATCCATGGCATTGGTTCGGCCAAAGCCAAGGAGATCATGGAGAAAGTCTCTATTCCCGAGGCGCGGCGGGTATCGCAATTGACCGACCAGGAAGTGCTTCAGCTGCGTGAGGTGATCGACCGCGATTACATCGTGGAAGGCGATCTGCGGCGCGAAGTGGCCATGAACATCAAGCGGCTCATGGATCTTGGGTGTTATCGAGGGCTGCGGCATCGCCGCGGTCTTCCAGTGCGCGGGCAGCGCACGCACACCAACGCGCGGACCCGCAAAGGTCCCGCCAAGGCGATTGCCGGTAAGAAGAAATAGCGCATTACGCCTGTCTGCCTGACAGCTGTGGGCGGAGAGGGAACAGGGTCAGACGGCGCCGGCGGGTCCGGTTCCGATTCAGGATTAAGGGTTCAGAATGGGCAAGGAAGCCACCCGCGTCCGCCGACGCGAACGCAAAAACATCGCCTCCGGCGTGGCGCATGTGAGCGCGACGTTCAACAACACTATGATCACGATCACCGACGTGCAGGGCAACACGATTGCTTGGTCTTCGGCGGGCACCATGGGTTTTAAGGGCTCGCGCAAGTCGACGCCCTATGCGGCGCAGGTCGCCGCCGAGGATGCGGCGAAGAAAGCCCAAGAGCACGGCATGCGCACCCTCGAAGTCGAGGTGGCGGGGCCTGGCTCTGGACGGGAATCGGCGTTGCGTTCGCTGCAAGCCGCTGGTTTCACCATCACGTCGATCCGCGACGTGACCCCGATCCCCCACAATGGATGCCGTCCGCGCAAGCGGCGGCGCGTATAGGACACCCGGCCGATGGACGAATTGCAACATCTGCCGCCGCAAGACCTTGGCCCCACTGAGCGGAGTGGGGCCCGCGAGACGTTCGCGCCGCGCAAAGCGATGGGTGAAAACGTGACGATCCAGAAGAATTGGCAGGAACTGATCAGGCCCAACAAGCTGCAAGTGGCCGCTGGCGCCGACGCGCGCCGTGTGGCCACCGTGGTGGCCGAGCCCCTCGAGCGCGGCTTCGGCGTGACGCTCGGCAACGCGTTGCGTCGCATTCTACTGTCTTCGCTGCAGGGCGCCGCCGTGCAGTCGGTGCATATCGACGGCGTGCTGCACGAATTCTCCTCGATCGCCGGCGTCCGCGAGGACGTGACCGACATCGTGCTCAACATCAAAGACATCGCCATCAAGATGCAGGGCGACGGCCCCAAACGCATGGTGGTCAAGAAGCAAGGGCCCGGCACGGTCACCGCCGCCGACATTCAAACCGTCGGCGACATTGTGGTTCTCAACCCTGACCTCGTGCTGTGCACCCTCGACGAGGGCGCCGAAATCCGGATGGAATTCACGGTCAATACCGGCAAGGGTTATGTGCCGGCCGAGCGCAATCGTCCTGAGGATGCGCCGATCGGATTGATCCCGGTCGACAGCCTTTATTCGCCGGTGCGTAAGGTCTCCTACAAAGTCGAGAACACGCGCGAAGGGCAAATCCTCGATTACGACAAGCTCACGCTGTCGATAGAGACCAACGGAGCCATCAGTCCGGAGGATTCGCTGGCTTACGCCGCGCGGATTCTTCAAGATCAGCTCAACGTCTTCGTCAACTTCGAGGAGCCGAAGCGGGAAACCACCCACGAGGCCATCCCCGATCTCGCCTTCAATCCGGCGTTCCTCAAAAAGGTCGACGAACTCGAACTGTCGGTGCGTTCGGCCAACTGTCTCAAGAACGATAACATCGTCTATATCGGCGATCTGGTGCAGAAGACCGAGGCCGAGATGCTGCGCACGCCGAATTTCGGCCGCAAGTCGCTTAACGAGATCAAGGAAGTGCTGGTGCAGATGGGCCTGCATCTCGGCATGGAAGTTCCCGGCTGGCCGCCGGAGAACATCGAGGAACTCGCCAAGCGCTTCGAAGACCACTACTGAGCAGGGGACAGTAATCGGATGTCAGTAATCAGGAGATGTCTGATTACTGATTACTGAACACTGATATCTGAATGCGTCACGCAAAAACCCATCGCAAGTTCAATCGCCGCTCCGATCACCGCAAGGCGATGCTGGCCAATCTGGCCGCATCGCTGATCAAGCACGAGCAGATCCTGACGACGCTGCCGAAGGCGAAGGACTTGCGTCCGGTGGTGGAGAAGCTCGTAACGCTGGGCAAGCGCGGCGATCTGCACGCCCGCCGCCAAGCCATCGCGCAGATGCGCGATATTCCGATGGTCAAAAAGCTCTTCGAGGTCATTGGGCCCCGGTACAAGGGGCGCGACGGCGGCTATACGCGCGTGCTCAAGGCGGGTTTCCGCTACGGGGACTCCGCCCCCGTTGCCATCATCGAGTTTGTCGATCGCGACGTCGACGCCAAGGGCAAGGATTCCGGGCCGGTGCAGGCGCGGACCGAAGAGGCGGTTCCCGCCCCGGCGTGACGCTCTGCGAGGGGCGGGCTTTGCCGGGGTTACACTCGTGCCTCGGCCGGCCGCGTGGGTTTGGCCGCTATGCATCGGGGTTCTCCATGCCAAATGTAAGCCGGCAGAACTTTCGCGCCGCCAGCCTTTTTGCTTTGACGCTGCTGGCCGCTGCGTTTTGTTTGCTGGCGGGATCCGGCTACCGGGCGGGTGCGCAGGAGCGCCGCGTGCCGGACTCGCTCACCCAGCTTCAGCTTTCATACGCTCCGATCGTGCACGGAGTAGCCCCGGCGGTGGTGAACGTTTATGCCACCCATATCGTCGAAAATCAGAATCCTTTTTTGTCCGATCCGTTCTTCCGCCAGTTTTTCGGCGGCGGCGGTGTGCCAAGCAAGCAGGTCGAGCGTTCGCTCGGCTCCGGTGTCATCGTCGACGCTAACGGTCTCGTGGTCACCAACTACCACGTGATCGAAGGGGCGAGCGAGGTGAAGATCGCCCTTTCCGACAAGCGCGAGTTCGATGCGTCCATCGCGCTCAAGGATCAGCGCAGCGATCTCGCCGTGCTGCGCATCAAGGACGCGAAAGGCGAACATTTTCCGGTGCTGCAATTCGCCAATTCAGATTCGGTGCAGGTCGGCGATGTGGTGCTGGCGATCGGCGATCCGTTCGGCGTCGGGCAGACCGTGACGCATGGGATCGTGTCGGCGCTGGCGCGCACGGATATCGGCACGTCCGACTTGCAATTCTTCATTCAGACCGACGCGGCGATCAATCCCGGCAATTCCGGCGGGCCGCTGGTCGACATGAACGGCAGAATCGTCGGCATCAACAGCGCCATCTATTCGCGCTCCGGCGGCTCGCAAGGCATTGGCTTTGCCATTCCGGCAAACATGGTTCGGATCGTCGTTGCTTCCGCCCAGAGCGGCAGTAGCGCGGTGAAGCGGCCGTGGCTCGGCGCCAAGCTGCAAGAGGTCACGCACGACATCGCCGACAGTCTCGGGCTGCAGCGGCCAAGCGGCGCATTGGTCGCCAGCGTCGCGCCCGGCAGTGCTGCCGCTCGCGCCGGAATCAAAACCGGCGACTTACTTGTCAGCGTGGACGGCGTCGCGGTCGAAGATCCCAATGCCTTCAACTATCGCTTCGCCACCAAGCCGCTGGGCGGCGCGGCGCAAATCGGCGTCGTTCGCCAGGGCCGCGAACTCGTCGTGGCCGTTGCGCTGGAGGCACTCCCGGAGTTGCCGCGCAACGAGGTGGAGATACGCGCGCAGTCGCCGTTCAGCGGCGCCACCGTGGCCTATCTATCGCCCGCTCTGGCCGATGAATTGCGGCTCGATCCGCAGGCCGAGGGCGTCGCCATCACCGCGATTGCTGACGGATCGCCGGCGCAGTCGTACGGCTTTGTGCGCGGTGACATCATCCTGTCGGTGAACAATCAAAAGATCAGCAAGCCGGCGGACCTCGAACGTGCGGCCAACGCCGGCGGCCGGTCGTGGCAGGTCACGATCCGGCGGGGAAATCAGCAGATTTCGGCGATGTTTAGGGGCTGAAGCGCACGCTCTCGATGCAATAGCTTGCGCCGGCGCGGCGCATCCCCCATTTTCGCCGTAATGGCCAAACGAGGTGCTCAAACAACTCTATTCGCCGCCGCGGGCCTTGATCGCGATGCGCCCCGCCCGCTCGCCGACAAGCTGCGGCCGCAGCGGCTCTCCGAGGTCGTCGGCCAGGACCATCTGCTCGGGCCGGATGGCGCGCTCTCGCGCATGTTGGAGACCCGCTCGCTTGGCTCGCTCATTTTCTGGGGGCCGCCGGGGACCGGCAAGACCACCGTGGCGCGGTTGCTTGCGAACGCCACCGAACTCTACTTCGAGCAGATTTCCGCGATTTTCTCCGGCGTCGCTGATCTGAAAAAAGTGTTCGACGCCGCAAGGCAGCGGCGGGAGATGGGGCAGGGGACGCTGCTCTTCGTCGATGAGATTCACCGCTTCAATCGCGCCCAGCAGGATTCATTCCTGCCGGTCATGGAAGACGGCACCATCGTTCTGGTCGGAGCGACCACCGAAAATCCCTCCTTCGAGCTGATTGCGCCGCTCTTGTCGCGGGCGCGCGTGCTGGTGTTCAAGCCGCTGGACGCAGCGGCTATCGAAAAACTGCTCGACCGCGCCGAAGCGATCGAGAACAAAAAATTGCCGCTGGACGGCGAGGCGCGCGCCTCGCTGATCCGCATGGCCGACGGTGACGGCCGCGCCGCGCTCACTCTGGCCGAGGAGGTGTGGCGCGCCGCGCGCAGCGGAGAGGCTTTCGACGCGGCGGGCCTGCAGGAGGTCGTGCAGCGCCGCGCGCCGATCTACGACAAATCGCAGGACGGTCACTACAATCTGATCAGCGCGCTACATAAGTCGGTGCGCGGGTCCGACGCGGATGCGGCGCTCTACTATCTCGCCCGCATGCTCGATGCCGGCGAGGATCCGCTTTATCTGGCACGCCGCATCGTGCGCATGGCGGTCGAGGATATTGGCCTCGCCGATCCGCAGGCACTCGTCGTCGCCAATGCGGCGAAGGATGCTTACGACTTTCTCGGCTCGCCCGAGGGCGAGCTCGCGCTCGCCGAGGCCGTGATCTACGTCGCGACCGCGCCGAAATCGAACGCGACCTACACGGCCTTCGGCGCGGCGATGCGCACCGCCAAGGAGGCCGGTTCGCTGCTGCCGCCCAAGCACATCCTCAATGCGCCGACCCGCCTGATGAAAAACGAGGGCTATGGCGCCGATTACGAATACGATCATGACGCCGCGGAGGCGTTCTCGGGTCAGGATTATTTCCCGGAAAAACTGGGCCGGCAGAAGTTCTACGATCCGCCCGAGCGCGGCTTCGAGCGCGAGATCAAAAAGCGGCTGGAGTATTGGGCGAAGTTGCGCAAAGAGCGGAGCGGCTCTTGAGAGGCTCCCGAGGACCGCGCCAGCCCGGGGGCGGGAAGCAGATGGCTGGCCCGCGGCATCGCTTTGTTCGCCGTCACCCTGAGGTGGCCGCGAAGCGGCCCTCGAAGGGCGACGGCCCGGGCGCACGGTCCACGTCCGTCGAGGCGCGGCTTCGCGGCGCACCTCAGGATGACGGGAACGACATTGCGAATTCTGGCGCGCAGGCGGTAACGCCGACGTCCGTTCAGAATACCGCTGTGACCGCCGACGAAGGCGGCATGCGGGTCGATCGCTTTCTCGAAGCACGCTTTCCGGGCTTGAGCTTTTCCCACATCCAGCGCGTCATCCGCAAAGGCGAGGTGCGCGTCAACGGCAAACGCACGCAGCCCAAGAACCGGCTGGAGCCGGGCCAAACGGTGCGCATCCCGCCGCTGCGGCTTGATCAGCCGAAACCGCTTGCGCCCGGCAGCGAAGCCGATGAAAAGACGCGAGCGTTTCTCAAATCGATCACGCTTTACGAAGACGCCGATGTACTGGTGCTCAACAAGCCTATGGGGCTTGCCGTTCAGGGCGGCTCCGGCACCACGCGCCATCTCGATGGCATGCTCGAAGTCTATCGCGATGCCCATGGCCAGCGGCCGCGCCTCGTGCACCGGCTCGACAAGGACACGGCCGGGTGTCTCCTTGTAGCGAAGACGCGCTTCGCCGCGGCGGCTCTGGCAAAAACCTTCCGCTCGCGTTCGGCCCGCAAAGTGTATTGGGCCTTGGTGGCTGGTGTTCCCAAGGTGCCGCAGGGCCGTGTCTCGACCTTTCTCGCCAAGGAACAGCGCGATGACGAATCTTTCATGCGCATCGCGCGTCACGGCGAAAAGGGTGCAAGCCACGCCGTGACCTACTACGCGGTGGTCGAGACCTCCGGGCCGCTATTGGCCTGGCTCTCGCTCAAGCCCGTCACCGGACGCACCCATCAACTGCGTGCCCATATGGCCCATATCGGCCATCCGATCATCGGCGATCCGAAATACTTCGTGCGGGAAAATTGGGAGCTGCCGGGTGGCATGCAGAACAAGCTGCATCTTCTCGCCCGCCGCATCTTGGTTCCACACCCACGCGGCGGCGTCATCGACGCCACCGCCCCGCTGCCGCCGCACATGCAGCAATCGTGGAATCTGCTCGGGCTTGACGCTAAGCGCTACGACCCGATCGAGGAAGCGCCGGAGAGCTGACTCGCTCACAAATCTCGCCTCGCTTTTTATTTGTCTTGACAGGCAACCAAATGGTTGCATATTGTCGTCATGGATGCGGTGTTCAAGGCGTTGGCCGATGAGAGCCGCCGCGAGTTGCTCGACCGGCTGCGCGCTGACAACGGTCAGACGCTCAACGAACTGTGCGTGCGCCTCGATATGAGCCGTCAGGCGGTGAGCAAGCATCTGGCGATCCTGGAGTCCGCCAACCTCGTCGCCACTGTGCGACGGGGCCGGGAGAAGCTGCACTACCTCAATCCGGTGCCGATCCATGAGATCGCCGAGCGCTGGATCGGAAAATTCGAACGCTCGCGCCTGCAGGCGTTGAGTGACATGAAACGAGCGCTGGAGGCGCCGCGTGATGAATGAGAAGCCGAAGTTCGTTTACGTCACCTACATTCGGACCACGCCAGAAAAGCTGTGGGCGGCGCTGACCGATCCGCAAACGATCAGGAAATACTGGTTCAACATCACGGCCGAATGCAACTTCAAGCCAGGCTCGCCATGGCGTCTTAAGTTTGCGGACGGCCGCACCGCCGACGCCGGCGAGATTCTGGAGTCCGAGCCGCCGAGGCGGTTGGTGATCCGCTGGCGCAATGAGTTCAAGCCGGAGCTGAAGGCGGAAGGCTATTCTCGCTGCACGATGGAGATCGAGATGGCCGACTACTATCCGGACTTTGGCGGCAAGGCGGCGAAGCTCACTATTACGCACGAACTGGAAGGCGACGGCACGAAGTTCGTCGAGGCCGTTTCCGGCGGCTGGCCGAAAGTCCTGTCGAACCTCAAGTCGCTGCTCGAAACCGGCGACGTTGCCTTCAAGACGGAGTCTTGAAGGCATGGTTGATGCCAAGCCCTGGTTGAAGCGCTGACCGTGGCGGAGCCGAGAGAGCGTGACAATGCGCGCCCGATATTTGGCGTGGCCGCTTACCGCAGCGCGGCGTTGATCTTTTCCAGCGATGCCGAGCCCGGGCACAGATCCTTCTCGCCCAGCGTGTTGAGTGGCGCCGGCACGGTATTGAGGTGGGTGTGCAGGTCTTCGGCGTCCTGCTCAACGTACAGGAGTCCGGTGACGATCTGCCCCTTGGCGGCGTGGTGATGCAGAAAGCTCATGGCCGCTTGCCGGTCGTGCACGTCGTATTCGGCGTTGATCTTGCGTAGCGCGAGGACCGAACCGTCGTGCTGCTCGACCATCTCGACGGTGCCGGGCGCGTAGTCTACGTGGATCGGCTGGCGGCCGGTGATGAAATCGAGGAAGTTGACCGCCTCGTTGTGCTCGCGGACGTAATCGAAACTTTTTGTCGAGCCGGCGTGATTGTTGAAGGCGACGCAAGGCGAGATCACGTCGATGAAGGCCGCGCCTTGATGTTCGATCGCCGCTTTGATCAGCGGCACCAGCTGTGTCTTGTCGCCGGAGAATGATCGCGCCACGAAGCTGGCGCCCAGCTGCAGCGCGATGCCGGACATGTCGATGGCGTTGTCAGAATTGACGACGCCGCGCTTCGACTTCGAGCCGCGATCAGCTGTGGCGGAGAACTGGCCCTTGGTAAGGCCATACACGCCGTTATTCTCCACGATATAGACCATGTTGACGCCGCGGCGCATGCAATGGGCGAACTGACCGAAGCCGATCGAAGCGGAATCGCCGTCCCCGGAAACGCCGAGATAGATTAGGTCGCGGTTCGCCAGGTTGGCGCCGGTGAGCACCGACGGCATGCGCCCGTGCACCGAATTGAAGCCGTGCGAGTTGCCGAGGAAGTAGTCGGGCGTCTTCGACGAGCACCCGATACCCGAGATTTTCGCCACGCGATGCGGTTCGATAGACAGCTCAAAGCACGCCTCGATGATGGAAGCGGTAATCGAGTCGTGGCCGCAGCCGGCGCACAGCGTCGAAACCTTGCCCTCATAGTCGCGGTGCGTATAGCCGAGCTTGTTCTTCGGCAGATCGGGATGATGAAACTTCGGCTTGACGACGTAAGTCATGACACCACCTTCCGCAGCGGCGTAATTTTCAACGCGTCCAAATGATCGCCGATGGCGCCGGCAATGAAGCGGGCAGTAATCGGCGTGCCGTCATAGTGCAGGATCGGAACAAGCCGCACCGGGTCGATGCTGCACTCGTTGACAATGAGCGAGCGAAGCTGGCTGTCTCGGTTCTGCTCCACCACGTAGACGAAATCGTGCTCGGCGATGAAGCTCGCCACGCTGGAATGGAACGGGAAGGCGCGCACGCGCAAGCGGTCGAGCCGGTGCCCGCGTGCTTCCAGCAATCCGATCGCCTCGTCCATGGCCGGTGAGGTCGAGCCGAAATAGATGACGCCGTATTTGGTGGGCTTGTCGGCATTGGCTTGAAGCGGGCGTGGTACCAGGTCCTTGGCGGTCTCGAATTTGCGCAGGAGCCGCTGCATGTTGTCCTGATAGGCCGGCCCCTCCTCGGTGTAGCGCGCGTAACGGTCGCGCGAGGTGCCGCGGGTGAAGAAGGACCCTTTGGTCGGGTGGGTGCCCGGATAGGTGCGGAACGGAACGCCGTCGCCGTCGACATCGAGGTAACGGCCGAAGTCCCTGCCGGCGTCGAGCATTTCCGCAGTCATGATCTTGCCGCGGTCGTACTGCCTGGCGTCGTCCCACTTCAGCGGCCGGCACAGCCGATGGTTCATGCCGATGTCGAGGTCGAGCATGAGGAAGATCGTGGTCTGCAGCCGGTCAGCGAGGTCGAACGCTTGCGCCGCCATTTCGAAGGCCTCAGCGGGGTCTTCCGGAAACAGCAACACGTGCTTGGTGTCGCCATGCGATGCGTAGGCAGTGCTGATAATGTCGCATTGCTGAGTACGCGTCGGCATGCCGGTGGAGGGTCCAGCGCGCTGCACGTCCATGATCACGGCGGGGATTTCGGCAAAGTACGAAAGCCCGATGAACTCCTGCATCAGCGAGATGCCTGGGCCGGAGGTCGCGGTGAAGGCGCGTGCGCCGTTCCAGCCGGCGCCGATAACGATGCCGATGGAGGCCAGTTCGTCCTCGCCCTGAACGATGGCGTATTTGGCTTTCTTGGTTTCGGGATCGTGCCGCAGCCGCTTGCAGTGGCTGGTGAAGGCGTCGGCGAGCGACGATGACGGCGTGATCGGATACCAGGCGCAGACCGTGGCGCCGCCATAGACCGCGCCGAGGGCCGCCGCCGAATTGCCTTCGATGAAGATGCGATCGCCGACCTTGTCGGACTTTTGCACCCGCAGCCCGATCGGACATTTCAGGTTCTGCAGCGCATAGTCGCGGCCGAGATGCAGCGCGTGCACGTTCGACGACAGCAGCTTTTCTTTGCCCTTGTATTGCTCGCTGATGAGTTGCTCGATGACTTTGGGGTCGACATCGAGTAGCGCCGACAGTGCGCCGAGATAGATGATGTTCTTGAACAGTTGGCGCTGGCGTGGATCCGTGTAGGTCGAATTGGTAATCGCGGTGAGCGGCACGCCGATCACGTTGATGTCGTCGCGGAATTTCGACTTCGGCAGCGGCTTCGTGGAATCGTAAAGCAGATATCCGCCGGGCTCGATGGACGCGACGTCCTTATCCCAGGTCTGCGGATTCATCGCCACCATCATGTCGATGCCGCCGCGCGCGCCAAGATGGCCTTCGCCGGAAACGCGCACCTCGTACCAGGTCGGCAAACCTTGAATGTTGGACGGGAAGATGTTGCGCGGCGAAACCGGCACGCCCATGCGCAGCACCGAGCGCGCGAACAGCTCGTTGGCGCTCGCCGAGCCCGAACCGTTGACGTTGGCAAACCGGATGACGAAGTCGTTTACGCTGCTGAGCGCGCTTGGGCTTGGCATGCTTGTTCCGCGTGAGTCATGTCGATCAGGTATTTCTGCATATCCCAGGCGCCGGTGGGACAGCGTTCGGCACACAGGCCGCAATGCAGGCACACGTCCTCGTCCTTCACCATGACGCGACCCGTCTTCAGGTCGTTGGCCACGTAAAGGTCCTGGGTCAAATTCTTGGCTGGCGCCTGCAAGCGCGAGCGCAGGTCGGCTTCTTCGCCGTTCTGCGTGAAGGTGATGCAGTCCATCGGGCAGATGTCGACGCAGGCATCGCACTCGATGCAGAGTTGGCCGGTAAAGACGGTTTGCACATCGCAGTTGAGGCAGCGCTCTGCCTCTTTCAGCGCGAGTTCGACATCGTAGCCAAGCTCGACCTCGGCTTTGATGTCGCGCAGCGCCACGACCTTCTCGCGATGCGGCACCCGATAACGCTTATCGAGCGCGATCTCGTTGTCGTAGGACCACTCGTGGATTCCCATCTTCTGGCTGGTGACATTGACCTGTGGCGCCGGGCGGACGTTGACGTCCTCGCCACGGCAAAACCGGTCAATCGAAATGGCCGCCTCATGTCCGTGAGCCACGGCCCAGATGATGTTCTTCGGACCGAAGGCGGAGTCGCCACCGAAGAAAATCTTGGGATGGGTCGACGCCATGGTTTGGGGATCGACTTTGGGCATGTCCCACTTGTCGAACTCGATGCCAATATCGCGCTCGATCCAGGGAAACGCATTCTCCTGGCCCACCGCGACCAGAACGTCGTCGCATTCGAAAAGTTGATCCGGCTCGCCGGTCGGCACCAGATTGCGGCGGCCCTTTTCGTCGCGCACCGCTTTGACTTTTTCGAACACGACCCCGGTGAGCTTGCCGTTCTCGTGGGTGAACTCCTTCGGCACGAGGAAATTGAAGATTGGAATGTCCTCGTGCATCGCGTCTTCCTTTTCCCAGGGAGACGCCTTCATTTCCTCGAAGCCGGAGCGGACGATCACCTTTACGTCTTCGCCGCCCAGGCGGCGCGACGAACGGCAGCAATCCATGGCGGTGTTGCCGCCACCCAGTACGATCACGCGTTTGCCGATTTTGTCGATGTGACCGAAGGAAACGCTGGAAAGCCAGTCGATGCCGATGTGGATGTTCTTCGCCGCTTCCTTGCGGCCGGGGATGTCGAGGTCGCGCCCGCGCGGCGCGCCGCAGCCGATGAAAATCGCGTCGAAGTTTTCCGCCAGCAGCGCCTTGAGGCTGTCGATGCGCTTGTTGCCGATGAACTGGACGCCAAGATCGAGGATGTAACCGCATTCCTCATCGATAACCGTTTCCGGCAAGCGGAACTTCGGGATCTGCGTGCGCATCATGCCGCCGGACTTTGGGTCCTGATCGAACACGACGCACTCGTAGCCCATCGGGGCGAGGTCCCGCGCGACCGCAAGCGAGGCCGGGCCGCCGCCTACGAGCGCTATCCGCTTGCCATTCTTGGTCAAGGCGCGTTTCGGCAGGCGCCCGCGGATATCCTCTTTGAAGTCGGCGGCTACTCGTTTGAGCCGG
>Ga0209579_10002770_pt1 | contig 13112 bp, 14 predicted proteins | sample Coa_R1_2_FD_187152 | JGI IMG/M metagenome (GOLD analysis project Ga0209579, IMG submission 187152) | Surface soil microbial communities from Centralia Pennsylvania, which are recovering from an underground coalmine fire - Coalmine... | ecosystem: Environmental > Terrestrial > Soil >... | reverse complement strand
ATCCACGTGCCGGTGGTGACCAATGCCGGCGTGGAATTCTATCTCAACCGCAGCCGCGTGGTGCTCGATGCCGGAAGTGCCTGGTATCTGCGCCTTTCCGATCCCCATAGCGTCGTCAACGGCGGCAGCAGCGACCGCGTGCACATGGTCATCGACGCCGAAGTTAACCGTTGGGTTGCGGACATTCTAACAACGGCAACCGAAGCGCGAAATGTCATCGGCGTGACATAGCGCCATGCGACCTGACGCGAAGACAGACAACGCAGCCGGGACCGTCCGCGCACGTCAACTGAAAGTCGTCGTTTGATACCCTGTTGCCAGACGTTGAACGCTCGACTAAGCTAATTTTCAGACGTCCCGTCGGAGGATGGATTATGAGCTCACCGTTTCTTTGCGAAATTCGTCCCTGGGCCTGTAACTTTGCGCCGCGCGGCTGGATCATGTGCCAGGGGCAGGTACTGCCGATCTCCCAGTTCACCGCCATGTTCGCGCTGATCGGGACATTCTACGGCGGCAACGGCACCAGCAACTTCCAGCTTCCCGATCTGCGCAGCCGCGTGCCCATGAAATACGGCGGTGATCCGGTGGGCAATCAATATGTCATCGGAGAGACCGGCGGCGAGGAGCAGATCACGATTTCGTCGCAACAGATGCCGATCCATACCCATAACGTGTTCGGCGACACCGCCTCTACCGGCAACTTTGCCAATCCGGCTGTCGGAAACGCGCTCGCGACGAACGACAAAAACAATCCTTTCTATGCGCCGGGCAACAGCTCGTCGGTGCGGCTCAATCCCGGAACCGTGTCGACCTACGCCGGCGGTAATCAAGCCCACACCAACATACAGCCCTATCTGGCGATCAATTGGTGCATCGCCTCGCAAGGCATCTTCCCAGCCAGGAACTGAGCCGGCTGCAGCACACAATCAGGAGGGCTTCGCAATGTCATCGCCGTTTCTCAGTCAGATCCTTATGTTCGGCGGCAACTTTGCGCCGAAAAATTATGCCTTGTGCAATGGGCAGCTTTTGGCCATCAATCAAAACGCGGCGCTGTTTTCGTTGCTCGGGACGACCTACGGCGGCAACGGCGTCAACAATTTCGCACTGCCGAACTTTCAATCGAGCCTGCCGGTGGGCTTTGGCCAGGGACTGGGCTTGTCCTTCTACAATCTCGGTCAGGTCGGCGGGGTGCCTTCGGTCACGCTGAACCAAAGCACGGTGCCGTCGCACACCCATAATTTTAATGCTGCGACCAGCCCCTCCGCCACGACCAGCCCGTCGGTCGCGGGTAATATTCCCGGCTCACCGCCGGCCTCGAATGGGCGTTTTTATGCGACGCCTCCGGGGAACCCGCCTATTCAACCGACGGCCATGGGGGCGGCGTCGTGCTCTGTCATCGGAAGTAACCAATCGCATACCAATCTGATGCCGTCGCTTTGCATTACGTTCGCGATCTGCATTGCGGGCGTGTTCCCGACCCGGAACTGAGGAGAGCCACCATGTCACAGCCCTATGTTGGCGAAATCCGCGCTTTCGGCTTTAATTTCGCGCCGGTGAATTGGGCGTTCTGCAACGGCCAGCCGATGAACATCTCGGATAACCCAACGCTGTTCAACATCATCGGCACGACTTACGGCGGCAATGGCACCACGACCTTTAACATGCCCAACCTGCAGGGCGAGGTGCCGATGCATTGGGGCAACGGGCCCGGCGGCTTCAATACCATTATCGGACAGGTCCAGGGCACGACCCAGGTGACGCTGACGCAGGCGCAAACGCCGTCGCACTCGCACGTCCTCTCCTCCGCGTTTTTACCGGCGGGAGGAACGGTGGAAAGGACTCAGACTCCCAGTGCGGGAGTCAGTTACATCTCCGATTCCACTCCCAGCGGCGTCTGGTCCAATACCAGCCCTGCGTTCAACTCCCAGCTTGCGGGGAACGTCCTCTCATCGGTCGGCGGCTCGCTGCCGCACGACAACATGCAGCCCTATCTGGCGATCAATTTCTGCATCTGCCTGTTCGGGATCTTCCCGACGCGCAATTGAGGCGATGCAAGTTTCCATTGATGGCAAGCGGACTGCATAGATGAGGGCTGCGGGTTCGAGCGCGGCCGGCTTTTTGGCGATGCCTCCCGCTCTGAGCGAGCGGGGTTTTGCGTTGCGGCCCGAAACCGAGGCCGACGTGCCGTTCCTGCTCCGGCTCTATATCGCGACCCGCTGGGAGGAGCTGTCGATCACCGACTGGCCAGATGCCCAGAAGATCGCGTTCCTGGAAAGTCAGTTTGCCGCGCAGCGCAGCTATTACCTGAGCCATTATGCCGGCGCGGCCTTCGATGTCCTGGAAGAGCGCGGCGTGCCGGCGGGCCGGCTCTATCTCGATCGCCAGGCCGACACCCTTCTGATCGTCGACATCGCTTTATTGCCGGAATGGTGCGGCCGCGGTATCGGCACCGCGCTGTTGGAAGCCATGTTCGCCGAGGCGCGGCTCGCCGGCAAAGGCGTCACCATCTCGGTCGAGAAGTTCAACCCGGCGCAGCGGCTTTACCGGCGGCTCGGCTTTCGCGAATACGCCGAGGACGACGTCTATTGGTTCATGCACTGGTCGCCGGAGCCGGACGCCCGTGCCGGGATCAGTTGAATACCGCCTGATAGGTGGTGGTTTCGCCCTGCCGGCCGATCGGCACCAGGAAGATCGTCATCGGACCGAGCGTGCCGTGGCGCAACCCATAGAGCCGCTGCGGCAGCACGAAGTCGCCGGTAGTGGTGAAAAACAGCGAGAACGGCTCGCGCTTGAGCTTGGCGTAGTTTTTCAACGGCTCCACTTCGCTCAGCGTCAGCTCGATCGGCGGCGCGTCGGCTTCGTCGAGAACCCAGACCTGGCCGATCTTGTCGCTGAACAGTTCGCGCGTAAGCTCGATCGTCATCGGTCCGGAGTTTTTTGTCGCTGAGGGGACTGTGCAGTGTCGCTCAGACAACCTCTACCTCTATGCTTTCGGATCGTAAAGAGCCGGTATTGGGGGCGTGATTTCTTGGCCCGGCCTTTGCGTTACGGCCGCGCGGTCGGTTAAGGAGGCATATGGACACAAATCACGATGCCGGCGCTTCGCCGTCCGCCGGCGCGACGCAGCTCGAGGCCTTCTGCGCGCTCGTGCTTGAAGACCCCTCGCTGCAACAGGCGCTGCGACGGCCGGCCGGCGCCGATGAATTCATGGCCGTGCTTATCGACGCGGCGCGCCAGCGCGGCTTCCAGCTCGCCGCAGAAGACGTGCGCGCGGCGATGCAGAAGCGCTCGCTCGGCATCGACAATCTGGTCGAGACCGAAGTCAAGGCAACGCCGCCGCCGCCCGACGGCTGGCTGCCGATCCGCGCCTCCTGGCAAGGAGCCGAGCTGTACGTCCATTGGGCCTATTTCGGCGAACGGCCGCTGCGCGATCCGTTCTTCGAGGGCGACGTCCGCGCTTGCCTGTACGAGCCGTTCAACCGTTTGTTTCGTTACGTCACCCCGATCGAGACGCTCGCCGCATGGCTCGAGACGCGCCCGCACCTCGAGCCGAGCGGTTTCATTTTTCACATGTCGCGCTGCGGCTCGACCTTGGTATCGCAAATGCTGGCGGCGTTGCCGGCCAACATCGTCGTCTCGGAAGCAAGCCCGATCGACACCGTGGTCCAGGCCAACCGCTGGCGGCCCGATCTCGGCGGGGATAGGCACGCCCTTTGGCTTCGCTCCATCATTGGCGCACTCGGCCAGCAACGTTCCGGCGGCGAACAGCGCTATTTCATCAAGCTGGACTGCTGGCACACTTTGGCATTGCCGGCGTTCCGCCGCGCCTTTCCGGCGGTGCCGTGGGTTTTTCTCTATCGCGACCCCGTCGAGGTGCTGGTGTCGCAACTGCGCATCCCGGGCACGCAGATGATCCCCGGAGGGATCGGGCCCGATCTCTACGGGCTCGAGCGGTCTTACGGGCCCGGCACCACGGAGGACTATTACGCGCAAGTCCTGGCCAAAGTCACCGCGCCGGCCGTGGCCCACTACGCATCGGGGGGCGGCCTGCTGGTCAATTATCGGCAGCTTCCGGATGCGCTGTTTACGGCAATCCTGCCGCATTTCGGCGTGCAGTGCGGGGAAGCCGATCGCGCGGCGATGACCGAGGCCGCACAGTACGATGCCAAAGTCCCGGGCTTCGAATTTGAGCCCGACAGTGGGGCCAAGCAGCGCAGCGCGACGCCAATCGCGCGAGCCGCCGCGGAACGATGGTTGGGCGATCTTTACAGCCGGCTCGAAGTTTTGCGCGCCGAAGGCTCACCAAGCGGCGTCCACCACACGCCATAAGTTGCCGCTCGGCCGGCACGTTGGTTGGTATTTCACCGTGTCGGCTGCTATCCTGCCTGACACGTTTTGCGTCACACGGCCGTTATCCCTGATGGAATGGGTATACGACTTCGGACCGAAAAAGATTCGCGCCGCCGCCGAACTGGCGCGCCGGCGCGTCGCCGATGCGCCGAACCTGCCGGCAAGCTGGCTCGCGCTTGCGGATATCTTGACGAAGACGGGCGAATTCGAAGAAGCGACGGCTTGTTTGCGCGAAGCCGTCGAGCGCCTGCCTGATTCGGCAAAACTTCAGTGCGCTCTGGCCTGGGCATTGATGCGGCAGGACAAGTTTGAGGAAGCCCGTGCGCAAAGCGACACGGCGCTCGCGCTGGCGCCCGACGATCCCGAGATCCGGACGTCGCACTTCGAGTTGTTGGCGCGCACGCGATCCTGGGATGCCGCCGGAAAAAGCCTCGACGCCATGTCGGAGTCTCTTCCTGCCATGGGCGCAATCATAACGCAGGCACAGCGGCTTGATCCCGCGAGCCTGCTGGCCTTCTGCGAGGCGCGGCTTGCGGAGAATCCGGCTTGGACGGATGCAAAATTCTTCAAGGCCCTGGCGCTGGCGAAACTCGGCCGCGGCGAGGAAGCGCGCGCCGTCATGTCGCTCGACAGGCACATCGCTCTTTGCGATCTGCCGCCGCCGGCGGAATACGGCGACGGGGAAAAGTTTCGTCAGGCGCTGGCGGCGGAAATTTGCCGCAATCCGACGCTCGAGCCCGATCCGCGCGGCAAGGCGACGCGCGACGGCCGGCAGACCAGGCATTTACGGCAACCGGATGCCGTTGCGATCGAAGCGCTCATCAAGCAGATCAAAGGCGCCGTGCGAGATTATGAGCGACAATTGGCTGCGTCCGATGCCGGATTCGCGCAGGGGCGGCCCAAGGTGGCGCGGCTTAAAATATGGGCCGTCGTCTACGGCAAAGACGGTCGGCAAAAAGCACATCGACATGCTGGCGGCTGGCTGAGCGGCGTCTACTACGTCGCGGCGTCCCGGCCCGATGGTGCGAATAGCTATGGCGGACCTTTGATCCTGGGCGCGCTCGATCCAAAGGAGCACGGCGTCGACCCGCCCTGGGGCACACGTGAGATCGAGCCTGTGCCCGGCAGGCTCGTGCTGTTTCCGTCCTTTGTGCCGCATGCCACCCGACCAAGCGGGGTCGAAGGCGCGCGGATCAGCGTCGCCTTCGACGTGGTCCCCGCAGAACCTGAAACGCCGTGATCGACTAGGCTATGATCCAATTCAATTGAATTGGATCATAGTCTAGAATCTTTGTTTGAGCATGGTCTTGTCCGAAAACCGGTATCCACTTTTCGGGATCATGCTCTACGCGGCTCCGCGCTCTGCCGTGAGCGGTGCCAAGGCGGTGTCATAACCGAGGCGCCGCATGACCGGTTCGTTGGCCTCAACGATACGTGCGTTTTGCTCGGCGGTGAGTACCTGCCGCCATCCGTCGACGCGGCCCTCGCGGAAGAACGCCGCCGCCTGGATCGGCTTTTCGACGAAGCCCATGGCCCGCTCCTGCGCCTGCAAACGGGAAAAGCTCGCTGCGTCGACCGCGGTCGCGACGCGTTCGCGATCGGAAGATAAACCCAGGAAGGCGGCGACTGCGGCGAAGGCGGCCTGCGGATCGCGGTGCATGTCTTCATAGCGCAAGAGATGCACCGGGAACGGCGCGCCAAGCCAAGAGTCGATATGATCGCGCCAGCAGCCATACCGTTGCGACAGTTGCGTAGACAATCGCGGGCTGGATGCCCACAAGCCGGCCGCCGGGTCCTCCATGCGCGCGATCGCCTTGTCGATCGGCTCCGCAAGATGATTGGCGAGCGAGACCGCCACGGCGCGGGGATCGCGCACCACATAGACTGCACCGAGCGTCGCCGCACTTGGAAACAACGGCTCTCCGGCAGGCGTTCGACGATATGTATCGTGGGTTTTGCAATAGAGCGCTTGCGCCGCGTCCGCCGCCCAGAGTTCATAGGCGCGCGGCCGCAGATTGGTCTCCTGCTCGGCGGTGAGGTCAGCGCTCTCAATGCCCAACGCCGTGTCGAAGCGCGCGCGATTGTTGGCAATCACCCTGACAAAAGGCATGGTATTGATATCCGCGGGCCGCCCGGACAGCAGCGTGGCGAGCGCGACGCGCAGCCAAGTGTTGCCCGACTTCGGATAGGAGGCCAACCACCAGATACCCGCCACGGCGTCAGACCTCCAGCACTGCGGGCAATTTCGCTGCGGCTTCGCGAAGACCGGCCAAGCCTTCGGGCACCCTCAGGCGCCAGACGCCGACCCCGCCCGACGCCATCCGCATGAGGGCAGCAAAGATCGGCTGCGCGCGTCCGAGCGCCTTGGCCGGCTGCGGCGTGTGAACGCAGTTGTACAGCACGTCCGCGGTTTGCGAGCCGTGCAGCCGCTCGATCGCAATCGGTGGAAGTGAATTGCGAATAACCTGCACGACGGCGGCGAGCCGATGCGGCTGCGCTGCAATGCCATTGCCGCAATCGAGAAAATATCTTTCCTTGTGCGGCACGGCGCGCTTCAGCCCACCAGTCGCGACACCAAGTTCGGCGAGAGTATCGCGCCACAATTGCAGGCGCGTGCAACCCGGCGGCACCAATACCTCTTGATTGTTCCGCACATCGACGACGCCGATGTCGTCGGCGATCACGTGGTAGCGTCGCTCAGCTAAAACCGCCGCCAGCGTCGACTTGCCGGCCGCCGCGGGCCCGCACAGCGCGACGGCACGGCCGTCGATGGCGACGACGCTGGCGTGCAACGGCAATAGATCGCGCTGATGCCACAACACGGCCAGGATCGGCCCGGTGAGAATGGCGCTCAAGTTGCCTGACGTGTCGGCGTCCGGCTGGACCGTGATCTCGTTGCCATTGCGGACCAGGACGCGGCCGGTACCTGGCAATATCAGCAAATATTCACCGGCGCCGCTGGTCTGGAAGATCGGTGCGATGTGGGCAGGCCGGTCGAGCCGTGCTGGAACCTTGCCGAGTCGACAAGTCACGTCAGCGGGAGCATCGGGCGGACCATCCCATTCCGGCAAGGCTGGTAAATCGAAATCCGATTCGAGCTTGAGTCCACCGAGGCGATAAGATCGAATCTCGGCGAGCATGCCGCCCCCGGCGGACGCCTGCGTCAAGCCAGCCTCACGACGTCTCGCTCCGCCATGGTTTCGAGCAACGCCCGGACGTCCGCGGCGATGCTGGCGCGGTCGGCGTCATAGTCGGCGGCGAGACGATCGACCAGGTCGGCGAACGTACAGGGCGGATCGAGCCGTTTCCAGATGTCGCTGCCGATGTCGTCGAGGCCGAAATACTGGCCTTGCTCGATACTCATCATCACCACCTCGCCATCGACCTCCGCGGTGAGGACCGCGGGACTGCGCGAGATGATCGTCGTATCGGCGATGCGAACCGCCGCAGACGCGCTGTCGGGAGGGTCTCCAGATTGCATTTCCTTTGCCTCAATTGCGGAAAGCGCAGTTTATTTCTGCGTGGCGATGGAGTCGAGGTAAGAAAGGACCGGACCCTTCGCGCTATGCGTTGCCACCCTCGACCCAACGCACGAAGCGGCCGACATGGACGCCGCGCGCCAACGCAAGCTGGTATTCGCCGCGGCGGCTCTCGGCGGCTTGCTCGTCCTTGGGCCACTGCGCCATCAGGCGCTTCAGACGCGGTACATCGAGCAGCCGGCGCGCCAGCGGCGAGGTTTCGAGGCCCTCGATATCGCGCGCGATCTCGGCGCGTCTTGAGTTGAGCGAACGGAACCAGGTCGGATTGTTGGCACCGCGCCGGCGCTCGTCGATGATTTCGCGCGGCAGCCGGTCGGCTAAAACCCGGCGCGCGAAGGAGCGTGGCACCCCGTTGCGCCGGTACATCGGCTCCGGCACCGCAAGCGCGAATTCCAGCAGCCGCCGATCCGCATGGGGATCGCGAGCCTCGCAGCCGACGATCTCGCCTGCCATCGCCCGCAGGTCGCCAGCATACTGATTGTGATCGAACACGCGAGCGGCGCGCCAACGCGCCGCGTTCCAATCGCGCGGACCGAACCAAGGATCGAAGCCCTGCTCACGCCAACGCCGCGCTAGACCGGCTTCGGCGATGAAGGCGGTGTTCAACACGCTATGCTGGGCGACGCTGTCGGGATCGCGCCCGCGCAGCTTATAGATCAGCCGACGCATCCATAACGGCGCCGTCGGCATGATCACGTCACGGGCAATGGTGCGGGCGAGGCCGCGATCGCCTTCGCGCGCGACCGCACGCAATTCATGGGCGAAGCTGCTTAATTTGCCGCCGCGAAGCAGAGCAACCAGAGAAAGCGGTCCCGGCCAGGACAATCCAAAATCGCCGTAATTTCCGACCAATACCGCCCGGTGTCCGGCCGCCCGTATGGCGTCGGTAAAATGGCGCCCGATCCCCATTCCCATCGGCCCGAGCGCCGGCAGGTTCGCGCGCGCGAAATAGCGTGTGTCGTCTTCAACCGAGGGATCATAGCGTTCGGGAGTGATGAAGCGCACGGCCAGGCTCGGATGCATGCGCGCCAGCGCCTCGACCTTGTCGCGTTCGTCGAGATAGCGGAACGGCCCGACGTCGATTTGCGTGCCGGGCGGCGGCACCCTGGAAAAGCAGGTGATGCTCTGCGCCGCGCCGAGCCGCGCCGCGGTGGCGGCGATCGCCGAAGAATCGAGGCCACCGCTGGTCGCGATGGCAATGTGCGGCGTGTCACGCATCGCCGAGGCGACCGCCAGGTCCAGAAGTTCGCGAGCGCGCTCGATGTAATCTTCTTCGCGACGGTAAAGCGGCGGCGCATCGAAGTCCGGAGTCCAATACTTGCGCGATCGCATGCCATTGCGATCGATGCTGACCATGGTCCGGCTCGGCACCCGCTCGATGCCGCGGTAGAGCGTGCGCTCCTGTTCGCGGTGATTGACGGCGATGAATTGCGCAAGCGCCAGCTCGTCGAGCGCGCGCGGCACGCCGGGCAACGCGAGCAGGCCGCGGAGCGAGGTCGCAAAGGCGACGAAATGCGGCCCGCGATGATAGAACAGCGGCCGGTTGCCGAGACAGTCGCGGCCCAGCGTCAGCCGGCGTGCTTCGGCGTCCCACAGCGCGAAGGCGAAGGCGCCGACGCACCGCGCGACGCCGTCATCGCCCCAGCGTTCGTGCATGGAGAGGAGGAGGTGCGCGTCGGACCTCCGGACGAGTTCCGCGCCGCCGAGGCCCAAGCTGGCGCCCACCTCCTGCCGGTTGTCGAGGCGGGCGAGCGCCATAAACAGCACAGGTCCATCGCCGGCCATCGACGGATGGGTTTCGCCCCGCAACTGTGCGTCACCCGAAGCGTCCCACTGGATGAACGCCGCACCCGCGCCTCGACGCGTAATCGCCCGCCCCGCGTGCGAGGCTGCAATGGCCTGAGAGGCCGAAGCCTCCATGTCGCGATCGATCGTCGCGCCGCCGAGGGCAACGATCCCTGCAAACGCGCTCATTGCCGATGGGATTTGTTGCCGATGAGACCTGGCGTCGATATGAGACTTGGCGTCGATAAATGCCGCCTAACTTAGATTGGTTCCCGGGGGGCCGCCGTCAGTGTTGGCGTTGGTCGCGGCATCGGTCGAGGCGAGCTCGGTCATGATGAAACGCGGTGCGTGCCAGGGCTTGCGGACCGGTGTCTCCGGTTGGCCGCCCGTTTCCGGTCCAGGTGTCTCGTTCATCGCCGCCCGCACCTTATTTCCTGACTGATTCGCATCAAAACCCGCTGCGACCCTGACCGCGCCCCACTAGCGCTTCTCGCTGCCGCAACGAAATTATACAATTACCCCGTGTCGGTAAGCAATGATACCATACGCCTTTGTCGCGCGCCAAGGGCGGCAAAGTCACACTCGTGCAAAATAATCCGCCGGAACAGGGGAATATGGCCGCTATGTCGGGCCTGACGCCACGGCCAGGCTTTAGCCGCGGCCTGGGCGATTCGCGGCATTTACGGTACCGTGTCCTTGCAGCATCGTCCTTGCAGCATTCCAGGGGCGTCGGCGACCTCGCGTGAACCGTGCCAAAATGACCACAACCGCATTTTCCGCCAGCGCCAGGGTTGCGCTACTGCGCCAAGCCGAGCGGATGCATTTGCAGTCGCCCGCACTGCTCTGTGCACTTTCCGAGACGCTGGCAGAAGCCGGAGAGGCGCGCGAAGCGGCCAATGTGTTCCGCCGGGCCTATCTGCAGGAGCCGGATACTTGCGCCAATGCATTGGCGCGCATTGGTTTTGACAACGCCGGAAAGTTGCGCACTTACAGTCGATTATTGATTGCCAACGGCGTCGCCTATGCGCCGGTCATCGCCGCGCTCGCCGTTGCCGAAGCGCATTTGGGCAATGGCGCGGAAGTGCAACGGCTGGTGGACTACGACCGGCTGTTCCGCAGCACCATCATGGCTCCGCCGGACGGCCACGACCAGGACGGTTTCTACGGCGCCTTGGCGAACGAAATCAAATCCGACCTGAGATTCTTCGACGCGCCGCCGGACCGGGCCATCCGCCACGCCTGGCGTCGCAGCATTACGGGGTCCGCGCTGCCGGCGAGCCGCGCTTGGCTCCGGGCGATCCGCCGCGAGGTCGATCGCTACATCGCCGCTCTGCCGCAAGGGTCCGACCACCCGTTTGCGGCGTCGCGGCCGTCCGACTACGTCTTGGGTGCCTGGGCCGTGGTCTCGAACGGCGCAAGCTATCACGTGCCGCACATCCATCCGCGCGCGTGGATGAGCGGGGTCTTCTACGTGATCCGTCCGCCGGTGTCGCGCGATGCAGCCAGCCGGCGCGGCTGGCTCGAGGTCGGACCGCCCGAGGAACTATATGGCGTTTCCACCGCTCACGGCTGGGCGGCGCGAACAATCGAGCCGGAGCCCGGCCGCGTGGTGCTGATGCCGGGATATTTTTTCCATGGCACCCATCCCATGGGCGTCGATGAGGAGCGCATTTGCATTGCCTTTGACGTCATGCCGGCCGAGCTTGCCGGCGAAGACTCCGATTCGATCGAAATTTGATGACTTCCGACGCGACGACACTGCGGATGGACAACGGGCGTGCCAAATCGGCGCTGATCACCGGTGCGACCGGGCAGGACGGCGCCTATCTCGCCGAATTGCTGCTCGCCAAGGGCTATGTCGTGCACGGCATCAAGCGGCGCTCGTCGTCCTTCAATACGGCGCGCGTCGATCATCTCTATCGCGATCCCCACGAAGCCGACGTTCGCTTCCATCTGCACTATGGCGACGTCACCGACGCCACCAATCTCATTCGCATCGTCCAGGAAACCCAGCCCGACGAGATCTATAATCTGGCGGCGCAATCCCACGTCCAGGTCTCGTTCGAGACGCCGGAATACACCGCCAACGCCGACGCGATCGGGACGCTGCGATTGTTGGAAGCGATCCGGATCCTGGGCCGCGAAAAGCTGACCCGTTTCTATCAGGCGTCGACGTCGGAGCTTTACGGCAAGGCGCAGGAGACGCCGCAGAAGGAAACGACGCCGTTTTATCCGCGCTCGCCCTATGCCGCCGCAAAACTTTACGCGTACTGGATCACCGTGAACTATCGCGAAGCCTACGGCATGCACGCCTCGAACGGCATTCTGTTCAACCACGAGAGTCCGATCCGCGGCGAGACCTTCGTGACGCGCAAGATCACCCGCGCGGTGGCGGCCATCGAGCTCGGCCTGCAATCGACGCTGTTTCTCGGCAATCTCAATGCCAGGCGCGATTGGGGCCACGCCCGCGACTATGTCGAAGGCATGTGGCGGATCGTGCAGCAGGACGAGCCCGACGATTTCGTGCTCGCCACCGGCGAAGCGCATTCGGTGCGGGAGTTCGTCGAAAAGGCGTTCGCCTGCGTCGGCCGCAGCATCGTCTGGAAAGGCACGGGCGCCGACGAGAAGGGATTGGATCAAAAATCCGGCGATGTGCTCATCGAAGTCGATCCGCGCTATTTCCGACCGACCGAGGTCGAGGCGCTGATCGGCGATCCGCGCAAGGCGCACAACAAGCTCGGCTGGCGGCATCGCGTGACGTTCGACGAACTGGTGCAAGAGATGGTGAAGGCCGACCTCGATGCGGTCCGGCTCGAGCAGCAGCGCCATGGCCGCGGCGACTGAACCGGGCGCCGCCAAGGCGGCAAAAGCGCCGCTGTTCGATCTGCGCGGACGGCGTGTCTTTGTCGCCGGCCACCGCGGCATGGTCGGCTCCGCCATCGTGCGGCGGCTTGCCGAGGTGGATTGCGAAGTTTTGACGATCGGCCACGACCGCCTGGATTTGCTGCGCCAGGACGACACCGCCGCGTATCTGCGTTCGGCAAAGCCGGACGCGGTGATCGTGGCCGCGGCAAAAGTCGGCGGCATTGCCGCCAACAGCACGTTTCCGGCCGACTTTATTTATCAGAATCTCATGATCGCGACCAACGTCATCGACGCGGCGTTTCGCGCCAATGTCTCAAAGCTTCTGTTCCTCGGCTCGTCCTGCATTTATCCGCGGCTGGCGCGCCAGCCAATGGCCGAGGAGGAATTGCTCAGCGGACCGCTCGAGCCGACCAACGAGTTTTATGCAATCGCCAAGATCGCCGCCGTAAAACTCTGCGCGGCGTATCGGCGCCAGCACGGCGCCGATTTCATCTCGGTGATGCCGACCAACGTCTACGGCCTGGGCGACAATTATCACCCGCAAGACAGCCACGTGATCGCCGGCCTGATGCG
>Ga0209579_10002768_pt1 | contig 13116 bp, 10 predicted proteins | sample Coa_R1_2_FD_187152 | JGI IMG/M metagenome (GOLD analysis project Ga0209579, IMG submission 187152) | Surface soil microbial communities from Centralia Pennsylvania, which are recovering from an underground coalmine fire - Coalmine... | ecosystem: Environmental > Terrestrial > Soil >... | reverse complement strand
TAGATGCGGTAAAACATCCGCGCCATGGCTCTCGAATCGGCCATGTTTTCATCGAGCGATTGGCTGGCAATCGTCCGTAGGCCATCGAGATCCATTCCCGCGCAGAACGATTTCCCCGAGCCAGTGATAATGACCACCCGCGCGGGTCCGTTTTCCGCTTCGTCCAACGCCGCCATCAATTCCTGGATCATTTGCGACGAGATCGCGTTCCGTTTCTCAGGCCGCGTCAGGGTGATCGTGGCAATCTGATTCTGCTGCTCGAGTTTGAGTGTGCTGTATGTCATCGCAGGCCGTTCGGAACCCCCCGCATCAGTTCGGTTTCGCCGCCGTTTCCGTGTGCGTGTACTTCTCGCGCAGTTCGCCCGTCATCGCGCAAGCAATCGCAAGAGACTTGGTGTCAATTCCCGTAGCAACACCGCGCGCCGCCAGCGTCGTCAGTATCGCCTCCGTCGGAATATTCCCCACAAGCTCATCGCCCGCAAAAGGACATCCGCCCAGCCCCGTCAGCGCCCCGTCAAATCGCCGACAGCCCGCTTCGTAAGCCGCAAGCACCTTCTCCGCCGCGCGATCCGGCCGGCTGTGCAAATGCACTCCTATCTCTACGCCTGCCACAGCGTTTTTTGAGGCGCTATAAACGGTGGCCACATCATGCGGTGAAGCCGTCCCCACCGTGTCCGCCAGCGAAATCGTTCGCACGCCGATATCTTTCAGCGAGACCACCGTCTCTTCCACGATCTCCGGCCCCCACGGCTCGTCGTAAGGATTTCCAAACGCCATCGAGACATAAATCACCAATCTTTTTCCGGCCGCTTTCGTATCCCGCTGAATCTTCTGCACCAACTCGCGCGATTCGGCCCGCGACATGTTCGCATTGGCCCGTCGAAAATAAGCGGAAATCGAATATGGATAACCTACGGTTGTCACTCCGGGCGTCGAAAGCGCGCGCTCCAGCCCTTGCGCATTGACGATGATGCCGATAATCTCAGGCGCCTCGCCTGACGCCGTTTTCACGCGGCTCAGCTCTTTCATTACTGCTTCGCTATCGGCCATCTGCGGCACGTGCTTCGGTGAAACGAAGCTCACCGCGTCAATATGCCGGAATCCAAGCGAAATCAGGCTGGTCAGATATTTTATTTTCTCTTCTGTCGGAATAATTTGCCGCAGCCCCTGCCAGGCGTCGCGCGGGCATTCAACGATCGTAATCGGCCCTTCCGCCGCGTTGTTATTGGCCTGATTTCCCAATGGCACTCCTCACGTTTGCAGCACGCCCGTCTTAAATTCCGCCACGTGCGGATTCAGCGACGCGGCGTCCAAGGCCTCAATCAAAGCCTCGCGCGTGTGCGCCGGATCGATAATCGCGTCCACCCAGAGCCGCGCCGCCGCATAACGTGGATCGGTTTGGTGCTCGTAGGTGGCGCGCACGGATTCGTACAATTCTTTTTTGTCTTTGTCCGTCAGCTTCTTACCTTCGCGCTCAAGCTGCTTGATCTTGATTTCCACCAGCGTCCCTGCCGCCGAATCACCGCCCATCACCGCATAGCGAGCCGTCGGCCACGCAAAAATAAATCGAGGGTCGTAAGCCTTTCCGCACATCGCATAGTGCCCGGCTCCAAAACTTCCCCCGCAAATCACCGCAATCTTCGGCACCACGCTATTCGCCACGGCATTTACCATCTTCGCCCCCGCGCGAATAATGCCGCTCCATTCCGCCTCTTTCCCCACCATGAACCCATTCACGTCGTGAAGGAAAATCAGCGGAATCAAATTCTGATTGCAATCCAGAATAAACCGCGCCGCTTTATCTGCCGCCTCGGTATAAATCACGCCGCCAAACTCAACTCGCTTCTCTCCCGTCCCCGGCGCAGCCACCGTAACGTGCTTCTTCTGATTCGCCACGATCCCCACCGCCCAGCCGCCAATGCGCGCAAATCCACACAGCACCGTCTGCCCATACTCGGCGCGATACTCCTCGAACTCGCTGCCATCCACAATCCGCGCGATGATCTCCCGCATGTCGTACTGCTTCCCCGGATTCGACGAGAATATTCCGTAGATTTCATCGCCCGGATGCGAAGGCGGCCGCGCAGGTTTGTGATCGAACGGCGCCTTCGGACGATGCCCGACCTTGTCCGCAAGCGCCCGGATTCTCTTGATGCACGCTTCGTCGTCTGGCTCGCGGAAATCTACCGTGCCGCTGATCTGCGCGTGCATTTTCGCCCCGCCAAGGTCCTCCGCGGAAGTTTTCTGCCCAATCGCGGCCTGTACCAGCGCCGGCCCCGCGAGAAACAGCCCGCTGCCCTCCGTCATGAGAATGTGATCACACATCACCGGCAGATACGCCCCGCCCGCCACGCACATCCCCATAATCGCGGTAATCTGCGGAATCCCTTGCGCGCTCATCACCGCGTTGTTCCGAAACACGCGCCCAAAATCATCGGTATCGGGAAACACATCTTCCTGCAGCGGAAGGAAAACGCCAGCGGAATCCACCAAGTAAATTGTCGGAATGCGATTCTCGATCGCGATATTCTGCGCGCGAATCACCTTCTTCGCCGTCATCGGGAAGAACGCGCCAGCTTTCACCGTCGCATCATTCGCGATGATCATCACCTGCCGGCCCGACACGCGCGCGAGGCCAACAATCGTCCCCGCCGCCGGCGCGCCGCCCCACTCGTCGTACATCTCATACGCCGCGTAGAGGCCCAACTCGAAAAATTCAGTCTTCGGATCGATCAGCTTCGCGATACGTTCCCGCGCCGTCAGCCGCCCCTTCTTGTGCTGCGACTCGATCGCTTTCGCCCCGCCGCCCTGCCGGATTCTCTCTTCCTCATTCTTGATTTCAGTCAGGTGGTCCACCATCTGCCGGCTGTTCTTCTCAAAGTCAGCAGACTTCGCGTTCACCTGCGTCTCAATCACCGTCCCGCTCACCGGTCTCCTTCGCGCGCTCCGCTATTCACTGCCCCATCAAAAGGCAAAGCCACCAAAAGACCGAGCAGTATCCCGTGGCGCAACTGCCATTCCGTAACGCCGGCGTCCCGCCGGCTCTTTTGACTTATTCCCCCGCTTTCAATTCAGCTCGCAAATCTTCCCTGCAGCGGGATGCTCCACTCGAAACGCCAGGCCGCACGATACTCGCAAACACTCACGTCGAAACTACGCATTGTATCATTCACATATCGTTTTGACTTGCCCGCGCGCTGCTATAGAATTGCATCCGCCCGCGCCGCCCATTCGCATCGAGCGGCCTGCGAGCCAAATCTTATTCCGGAGGCGCCTATGCTTTGCTGTCCTGTTGCGGGGAATAGGTCTGTCTCCGGTCGCTCGCGTTAGCCCCGAATCACACCGCGTACGGCCTTCCTAAGCCCCGAATCTCCGTATTCATGTTGACGCAACTTTGCCCAGGATTGTGAATCGGTTTCCTTCGCCCTTGAAAAGGCCCAGAATTATCGAGGAGATTCTCAAATGAAATTTGTCGACATGGAATTGGCCCGCCGCCTGGAATTAGCCGGCCATCCGGATTGCATTTCGGAAGAAAACGACGCGATAAACCCGACGGACTTGAAACGCCCCGGAGACGTCCGCATCGCAGTGGGCGGAGGCATCGCAGAATTTCGCGGTGTCAATTCGCCTGTCACGCAAGCCGAAGGCCTCGGCCTCAACGGCCCCGTGAGCGAAGAAGATTTTGAGCGCATGGAGAAATTCTATCGCTGCCGCGGCTCCGCAGTTTTCATCGAAGTCTGCCCGATGGCCGATCCCGGATTCATCGAAATGCTCGGGAAGCGTGGCTATCGCGTGCTCGAATTCTCCAACATGCTGATTCGCGAAATCGATCCTCATGAGAAATTTCCGCAAATCGCTCCCGGGATCACGATTCGCCAAGCCGAGCCCGCGGAAAACCGTCTCTTCGCCGAAACGGTTTCTCGCGGGTTCGCCGACCACTTCGAGCCGACCGAAGATTTAATCAGCACTATTCAAGAATTCTTCTCCGGGCCTGGCCTCGTGCCGTACCTGGCCTGGATTGACGGCAAATCCATCGGCGGAGGAACGCTAGGAATTCGAAAGGGAATCGCCGGCCTTTTCGGCATGAGCACGCTCCACGAATTCCGCCGCCGCGGAGTGCAGGCGGCCCTGATTTCCGCGCGCCTCGAAGCAGGCCGCGCAGCTAGCTGCGACCTGGCGATGAGCGTCACGCAGCCATCAAGCGGCTCGCAACGCAATCTCGAGCGTCAGGGCTTTCGCGTCGTTTACACCCGAACTAAATTCACTCGCGAATGGAATTAAATTGTGAATCGAGTCCGGGCAATCGTTCGCGCCAGCTCAATCGCTTCGGTGACGACCGAGTCAGCGACGATTTTGTGAACCAGACCGCGATCGAGCGCTTCTGTGGCGTCGAGCCGGCGGCCCGTAACCAGCATTTCGAGCGCGCGGCTGCGTCCGATCAATCGCGGTAATCGCTGCGTTCCACCCCAACCGGTGATGATGCCGAGGCTTCCGCCGGGGTGCGCGAACACCGCATCGCTTGATGCGATCCGCGCATGGCACGCAAGCGCCAGATCGAGTCCGCCTCCCATGCAATATCCGCGAATCGCCGCGACGACAGGCTTCCGCAAATTCGCGACCGCGCGCATCACACTCTGGCCGTAGCGAGAGAATTCGAACGCCAAAGCCGGGGTGAGACTCGCGAGTTCCGAAATCTCGGCACCGACCGCAAACGCGCGTTCGGTTCCGGTGATAACCGCGCCGGCCAATTCGCGCTGCTCCGCAAGTAGCACGATTTGGGCTTCGATCTCCGCCAAAATCCTGCGCTCGACCCGTGGGAATTGATCGTCGCTTTCGAGGGCGAGCAGCAAGATCTCGTCGTGTCGCGCGACCGAGAGACGGCTACCCACTTGCGGGGTTACGCGCCCTTCGGCGCCGTGGAAACTCGCTGGCGGATGAAATCTACGATGGCTTGAGTAGGTGTGCCGGGAAGAAAAACCTCTGCGATGCCTGCTTTCTTCAGTGCGGGAATATCGGGTTCCGGAATGATGCCGCCGATTAGCACGGTGACGTCGTGCATGCCCTTTTCGCGGAGCAACTCCATCAGCCGCGGGCAGATTGTATTGTGCGCGCCGGAAAGAATCGAGAGGCCGATCACGTCCACGTCTTCCTGCGCTGACGCAGAAGCGATCATTTCCGGCGTCTGCCGCAACCCGGTGTAAATCACTTCCATGCCGGCGTCACGCAGAGCGCGCGCGATCACCTTCGCGCCGCGGTCGTGCCCATCGAGGCCCGGCTTCGCGATCAAAACTCGAATTTTCTTCTCAGCCATTCAGTGATTCCATTTTCCTCAATGCGTCGCGCGCGTCCGTTTTTCTGGCGCGTGAAAGCATACTTCAAAACCCTCAGCCCGCGGTAGCGCCCGCCCGCTTCGCTCCTCTAGCGCGCCCGGTATCGTGTTCACTACTTCAGGGTCGTGATGAACTCTTCGAGCAGGATGTTGAATTTCTCGGCGTCATCCACAAAGAGGGCGTGCCCTGCATCATCAAATGTTTCAATTGTTGAGCCCGGGATGCGCTTCTGCATGTCCTGAAATGTGGGCATGAGTTCCTTGCTAGCCGCGGCGATCACCGTCGGTTTGTCGATTTTGGACAAAGCCACACTGTTGTCGGTCGTGAAACCTGCAAATGCCATCGCCACCGCAGAGTCGGTGGGTTCCGCCATCGAAGCTCTCATCACGCGTTGCAGGTATTCTTCAGCCTGTGGTTTCTTGTACATGTTGCGCACGAAATCGTTGGTAAACTTTTGCCGATTCGATTGGGCGAACCTCAGAAATTCAAAGTAACGCTTCACAGTTTCCGGCGCCTGATTGAAAGTCGTGACCCCGTCAACAAGCACGATGCCCGCAATCCCATTCGTCCCGAACTGGTCGACGTAGGATGCAATCTCGGTTACCGCCATCGACCAACCGACCAGCACCACCGGCGCCATATGCAATTGGTCGATCACAGCTTTGATGTCGCGGGCATGCGACGCGGGATAATTTCCGTCGCCGGGTTTCGACGAGTCGCCCTGCGAACGCGGGTCCATCGCCACCACGCGATAGTCGGCAGAAAAATGCGAGATCTGGTTTTCCCAGATCCAGCCGGGCATCGTCCAGCCGGGAATAAATAAAATGGAAGGGAACTGGCGCGGTCCGGTGACGGAGATATTGCCCTTGGTAATCGTGACGGAAGGCGGCAAGGGATTGCCGACTTCGGCGTTGCCCACCGGCATTTTTGAGCGGCCGGATTCAACGTAGTGAATCTTCGCCCCGTCCCACGACGTGACGAAGCCGCTCTTCGGGTGCGGATTCTTGTCCTTGGCTGGGAGTGCTCGAGCCGAGGCGGCACTTGCGAAACTTGAAAGCAAAATGCAGAGAAGGACCGCACCCCCACTTGCGTTCGCACTCCTGTTCAAACGCCTGCGCACTCTGTCTCTCATTTTTTCTTGAGCCTCGGTTCGTACGTATTGGAGTCCAGGCGGGATTTGCTAGGTGATGGCCACTTCCTCGTAGACGCCAAAAGGCTCGCGCATTGTGTCGCAGATTTCGCCGAGCGTAGCGTAGGCTTTTACGGCTTCGAAGAGATAGGGCATCAGGTTCTCGGTGCCGGCGGCCGCTTTGCGCAACGCGTTCAAGCGCCGTTCGACTTCTGCGTTCGAGCGATCCGCGCGCAATTTTCGCAGACGGTCGCCCTGGCGATGCGCTACGGTTTCGTCAATCTGCAAAATCTCGAGCGGCTTCTCCGCGGCAATGTAATCATTCACGCCAACGACGATTTTCTCTTTGCGGTCAACGGCCACCTGATAGCGATACGCCGCTTCGGCAATTTCGCGCTGAGGGAATCCGCGCTCGATCGCGGGGACCATGCCGCCCAGTGCGTCAATTTTCTCGATGTAATCCCAGGCGCCGCGCTCCACTTCATCGGTGAGCGCTTCGACGAAGTAAGAGCCACCCAGCGGGTCGGCTGTGTTCGTAACGCCGCTTTCATGGGCGATGATTTGTTGCGTGCGAAGCGCGAGCGTGGCGGCGAACTCCGTGGGCAGCGCCCAGGCTTCGTCGAGCGAGTTCGTGTGCAGCGACTGCGTGCCGCCCATCACGGCTGCGAGCGCTTGCAGGGCTGTACGCACCACGTTGTTGTACGGCTGCTGCGCCGTAAGCGAGCAACCGGCCGTCTGCGCGTGGAAACGCAGCGCCCACGAGCGCTCGTTCTTCGCGCCGAAACGGTCCCGCATCGTCTTGTACCAGATACGGCGCGCGGCGCGATATTTCGCGATTTCTTCGAAGAAATCGCTGTGCGCGTTGAAGAAGAAGGAAAGCCGCGGCGCAAAATCGTCCACGTTCATTCCGCGGCGCACGCCGTAATCCACATACTCGATTCCGTCGCGCAGCGTGAACGCCAGCTCCTGAATCGCGGTCGAACCGGCTTCGCGGATGTGATAGCCGCTGATCGAGATCGGATTGAATTTCGGAGTATGTTTCGCGCCGAACTCGAGCGTGTCAATCACCAGCCGCATCGACGGTTCCGGCGGATAGATATATTCCTTCTGCGCGATGTATTCCTTGAGAATGTCGTTCTGCAAAGTGCCGGAGATTTTCTTCCAATCGGCGCCCTGTTTTTCGGCGACGGCCAAGTACATCGCCCAGATTACGGCTGCGGGCGAATTGATGGTCATCGAAGTGGTGACGTCGGCGAGCGGAATCTTGTCGAAGAGCACTTCCATATCGGCCAGCGAGCTAATCGCTACGCCGCATTTGCCGACTTCGCCCTCGGACAATGGATGGTCCGAGTCGTATCCCATTAGCGCCGGCAGATCGAACGCGACGGAAAGCCCGGTCTGTCCTTGCGAAAGCAGATAGCGAAAGCGAGCGTTCGTATCTTCGGCTGTTCCAAAGCCCGCGAATTGGCGCATGGTCCAAAGCTTGCCGCGATACATCGTGGAGTGAATTCCACGGGTGTAAGGCGGCTGCCCGGGAAAAGCAAGATCGCGTTCCGCGTCCCATCCGGCGAGATCGGCTTGCGTGTAAAGGCGCCGAATCGGATAGCTCGAGACGGTGGTGAAATCGGCGTCCCGGTCGGGAGTTTTTCGCAGCGTGGGATTGAGAGTTCTTTCCTCCCACTCGCGTTCGGCAGCCGACGGCTTGCGAACAGATTCAAAACTCTGCGTGGGCAGAGTCTTCACGGCCTTAGTCGCCTTTATGTCGTTAGTCATCCGTGCGCCTCCGGGGCGAGGCGGTCTTGGCCGCTCGCAAATTGCCGAATGCCGTCATTCAAGGATTCTAGGGCATTGCGGCAGAGGCAACAAGGAGTGCGCAGCCCGGGAGCGCGAAATCCCGAAATAGCCGATTTTGTTGCGGTTAGAAAATACGCAACTATTGATTCTGAAGCGGTTAAGCGAAATCCTGTAAAACGACTGTTGCGGTTAGAAATGCCTCGAGCAGCGAACGAGATTCGATTCGCTGACCTCTCAACTCGTCGAGTGCGAGAGGCCCTCTTCCTGTCTGTTTGATAGTGCATCATCATAACTCAAACGTCACGGTAGCAAATTGCGGGACGGGCCGCAAGAAGCTATTCGCGCGAGGATCGCTTATCCCCGGGCGAATTCCCTGGAAAAACGGTGGTTTATTTTCCTGGGACCCCTCCGTCGATGTCGGGCGCGCCTGGAATATTTGGCTGGCGAGAAATTTTGCCTCGGCGGGCATCGGCGACGATGATGTGGTTCACGTCGAGCGTGCGGCCTACGGCTTGATCGAAGTTCACGGAAGCTTCAATCAAATTGATCTTGGCGCGCAGTTCGTTCCCTTGTGCGGTGGTCAAGTCGCGCGATCGCAATACCACCTGATAGCTGGTGGACGAGCCGAGTTGATATTTCTTCTGCTCGGCGTCGAGGGTCTGCTGCGCGAGGATACGAGCTTTTTCGGCGGCAGACACCTGCGAGCGGTCTTGCTGCAATGCGATTTGAGCGTTGCGCACATTGACGAAAATCGTGTTCTGAAGCTGGCGGTACTGTACAACTTGCTGGCGCTTATCGATTTGCGCGCGCGCGCTATCGGCCTGCGCCGAGCGATTGCGAATCGGGAGGATGAGGTTCAGCCCTGCGCTATAGGTCGGAAAATCAGCCTGAATCATCGAAGTGAGCGCTGTTCCCAGGCCGCTCCTCTGCACCGAGGTGGTGGTGTTGAATACGGGAATACCCACGAAAGCGGGAATGCCCGGCGCGCCGGGATTCCCAACGTTAAACGGGAGCCCGTTGGCGCCGACAACCGGCGAAGTGGTGTCCGCCTCAAATCCGTTCTGCGTCTGATTCTGCACGATCGTGTTTCCCGCCAGGCCCGTGGCGCTGTATTGCCCGACGAGGTTTAGAACGGGAAGTAAACCATTCTGTGTGGCCTTTACCTCAATTTCGGCGTTCTTCAAGTTGAGATCTGCCTGAAAAATTTCCGGGCGCTTCTGCCACGCTTCCTGCACCGCGTCCATGAGCGGAAGATTTTCGGTAATGTTCGGGGTGGCAATGGGGGTGGTGGGAACCACTTCGATATTTTGCAGCGAAGGAGCAGTTGGATTGCGGGTAATGGCGTTGAGGAGAACGGTTTCTTGCTGCAATTTGTTGGTCTGCGCGACGATCAGATTCTGGGTATCGGTGGCGAGTTCCGATTCCGCGGTCAGAACGTCGAGGGGCGCCATCGTCCCGATTTGCAGCTGCTTTTTGTTGTCCTCATATAGTTTTTGCGAAACGGCCACAGCCGCTTCTTCCACTTTCACATTCTCGCGGGCGAAAACCAGTTCCCAGTAATCCGTCTGGACGGCTGAAACTGTTGCGATCACCTGTTGGGCGAATTGCGAGTCCGCAACCTTCAAGGTGTTTTTGGCTTCGAGGATGTAGCGGGTATTTGGCAGGATTCCGAAACCGTTCAGGAGCGGCTGTTGCACCGAGAAAATCAAGGTGGACTGTACAGCAGGATTGAAAATCGTGTCGGGCGAATTTGTCGAGCTTCGCACGTTGTCGAATGCGACCTGAATCGAGGTCCCAGTGTGGAATCCTTGGGTATACGTGACGTTGGCATAGGCGTTGTTATTGATTAGGTCAAAAGCGGTGGCCGCAATGCCGACGCCCGAAACCAGCGGATTGTTTACCGGAATCGAAGCGCGACCCCAATCGGTGTTGACGACCAACGTAGGGTCGAAACCTGTTTGTGGTGAGGTACCCAGGATCACAGCCTGTGATGCGCCGAGTCCGTGGGCGACAGCTCCGGCCTTGGCGCGCAGCATTTCGGTTTGGGCGATAAACGGCGTGAAGCGCTGGAGACTGATGTCCAAGTTATTTTCGAGCGCAATCGAAATCGCGTCGTCGAGGCTGAGCATCAGCTTTCCATTCTGGATGAGCTGATCGATGCTGGGAGTATTCGTCAGGATGGGTTCCGGCATGGAGATCGGGGTGTAAGGTTTCCAGAACTGAGGGAACCAGGGCTGGCCTTTTGAATAGTCCAAGCCTTTCGTGGGCGCGAGGTTTCGTGGGGAGGAATAGTCAGCCGTCGCAGTCTGCTGCGCGGCAGATTGGCTGGCGGGCGGAGCCTGTGCCTGGGCCTGATTCTGGTCCGCTGCTGGCGGTGGAGCGGCACTCTGGTCCTGCTGGCCCTGTTGAGTCTTCGCGGCGTCCTGAACCTGCGCGGAAACCGGCGCCACGACCAGCGATGCAATTATGAACGCCACAACCACCGACTTCAGAAACGCTTCGACCGCAAGTCTTCCGATCATCGTGTTTTTTCCTCTCCGAACCTCTGGAGTCTAATTGCTGATTTGGACTTTGAATTCATGCAAGCCTCAAGCTTCTACAACGTGCGGCGCGCCAATTTGTTTCAGAAACTGTATTTCGGTGCAAAGTAGCGGCCACGCGTAACTTCCAGAATATAGACGAGTAAAGGGGAAATTCGATTCGCCGCCTGTTCGATTTCGGTCAGTGCTGTGCGTATCCGAACAAGCGCGGGCAGGAGTGTAGCATTGCAATCTGCGGCGTGACAATTCGCGTGGCGGCGGGATGTTCACAAGAAGAACGATTTCGCGGGGGAGCTGGGGTGGGGCGCTTGGCGTATTTTTGCGCGGGCGCAGGCTGAAGCCTACGCTACTGTAAAGCAAAGAACGCAATCGCGAACGTGCCAAGGATTGGCGATAGCGCTGCGTTGTTGCGTTGGCACAGGCAGGATTGCCTGTGCTACTGAAAACTGAGCAAAGTTGACACGCTAGTTGGCAGCGTCTACCATGGCGCTGGCCAAAGCTCACCTTCCATGCCACGGCATTTCTCATCCTTGAACTCTTTTCGCGCGGCGGTTTGCCTGACGCTGATTTTGCTCGTGAGCGCGGTTGCTCTTGCCGAAAAGACAGATCAGCTCAAGCCGCAGGGTTACGTGAATGACTTCGCGGGCGTACTGAGCGCGCCGGCGAAGGCTCAGCTCACGGCGCTGTGTGGTGAAGTCCAGCAGAAAACCGGAGCGCAGATTGCGGTCGTTACCGTGAAATCGCTCGACGGGCAGGCGGTGGAGGACTATACCGTTGATCTCGCCACAAAGTGGGGCATCGGTCCCAAGCAGTCCGACCATGGGATCTTGATTCTACTGGCGGTTGAGGACCGAAAATATTTCACCGCGGTAGGCTACGGACTCGAACCGATTTTGCCCGATGGAAAAGTTGGTGGTTTCGGTCGGGAGGCGGTTCCGCTTCTTCGCGCTGGCGACTACTCCGGTGCGGTCCTATTAATCACGCGACGAGTGGCGGACGTGATCGCCGCCGACAAGGGTGTGACGCTCACTGGCAATTCACCGGCGCCAGCGCGCAGCGCTCCTCGGGAAGATACGGGCTGGTCGATCGGTCAAATCTTGCTTCTGCTTTTCATAATTTTTGTCGTGTACTCGATTATGAAACGCAGCGGTGGAGGTGGCCGTAGCAACTACACCGGCGGCGGCGGAAGCGGCTGGTGGATTGGGCCGATGATTGGCTCCGGGATGGGCGGCGGCCGCGGTGGCTGGGGCGGTGGTGGATTTGGCGGGGGTGGTGGAGGCGGAGGCGGTTTTGGCGGATTCGGTGGGGGCTCTTTTGGTGGCGGCGGCGCCGGGGGCAGCTGGTAGATTCTCTCCGCAATAGCGGTTGTGATTGAAGAAAAAGGCGTGCGATGGAAGCGAAACTCAAACAGATCATAGAGAAGCTGCAATCGGCTGCGGGTGACAACCTGCAAGCCGCCGTGCTCTACGGGTCCGCCGTTACGGGCGAATTTCAAGCGCACCATTCCGATCTGAATATTGTGTGCCTCGTGAAGCGCGCTACGGCAGCTGACCTTGAAGCTCTGCACGGAGTGGCGGAATGGTGGATGCGGGAAGGGCATCCGGCGCCGCTGGTATTCACTTACGAAGAATTGCAGCGCTCTGCGGATGTTTTTTCGATCGAGCTGTACGACATCAAAGCGCGCCATCGCATGTTATACGGGGAGGATTTTTTCTCTCAGCTTGAGGTTCCATTGCATCTGCACCGGCTGCAGGTGGAAAGGGAACTGCGGATTGACTGGTTGCGCCTGCGGCAAGCGGTGCTAGCAGCGCCACAAACCAAAAAAGCGCACATCGGAATCATGATGGCGTCAGTCTCCGCGTTTTGCTCGCTTTTCCGGCATGCGCTTGCGGCGCTGGGACAACCGATGCCGGATACGAAGCGGCAGGCAGTGGACGCGATGGCGTCGCTTACCGGCGCGAATCCAAGCGCGTTTCACGCGGTGCTGGATTTGCGAGAAGGGAAGCGCAAGGAGCGGGAAATTGATATTGAAGCGTCGCTTCACGCGTATCTGGAATTTGTTGAGGTGGTGACAAGCGAAGTGGATCGGAGATTCGCTGCACAGTAGTGCGAAGCTGGGCGCACAGCCACGCCAGGCGTCGCGGTTATTTACATTCCGCACCGGAGGCACACGCAGATGAAAGCGCTCTTGGGACTGGTGGCAGTGATCGTGATTCTGGTTTTGATTTTTGGCGGCATGTATGTGAGCACGAAAAACAAGATTGTAACGATGGACGAGCAGGTGAAATCGAATTGGGCGCAGGTGGATGTGGTGCTCCAAAGG
>Ga0209579_10002766_pt1 | contig 13121 bp, 15 predicted proteins | sample Coa_R1_2_FD_187152 | JGI IMG/M metagenome (GOLD analysis project Ga0209579, IMG submission 187152) | Surface soil microbial communities from Centralia Pennsylvania, which are recovering from an underground coalmine fire - Coalmine... | ecosystem: Environmental > Terrestrial > Soil >... | reverse complement strand
AGAGCACACTCATCATAAGGACGGTAGCGCGGGCGGCGAATGCGTCGCCTGCCACATGCCAAAGATCGAAACCGAAGGCCCGCCCAACACCTTCGTTCGCTCTCACACGTTCAAGTTCACCAGCCCGGCGGCGACTGTGAAGTACAAGATCCCCAACGCGTGCAACTCCTGCCATGCCGACAAATCGCCCGAATGGGCCGCGCAAACCATTAGCCACTGGACGGAGCGTTCGCCCTGGCGCCTGATGTGACGCCCGCTCGCAACCGCGAGTTCGACGCATCTTCCGGCCCAGCGTAAAATGAGGCGTACATTTGAACAATGAAATCTCGCTCTACTTCACCCCTGCGCGGCGTCCTCTTTGATTGGGACGGCACGCTGCTCAACTCCTACGCCGCGGATACCGAGGCGTATCTCGCAATGTTTCGAGAAATGCAGATTCCCTGGGGACTCGCGGACCTGGAAGCCCATTACTCGCCCAACTGGTATCGCGTGTATCAAGCGGCAAGACTCCCCCGCTCCAAATGGGATGCCGCCGACCAGGTATGGCGCAGCCATTACGCCAAACAGGCACCAAAGCTGCTGCCGGGAGCTCGCCGCGTCCTTGCTTCAGTGGCCCGCCGCCACGCGCTCGGACTGGTAACCAGCGGCGATCGTGACCGGGTGCATCGTCAGTTACGCGATTTTCGCTTGTGGGAACATTTCGCGGCCCGGGTGTGCAGTGGCGATACGCGGCTCCGCAAACCTAATCCCGCCCCGCTGCGTCTCGCGTTGCGCCAAATGCGCTTGCATCCCAAGGAAACCGTGTACGTGGGAGACTCACCCGAAGATTTGCAGATGGCCCGCAGCGCTGGCGTGCGCGCCGCCATCGCCATTCTCGGCCCATTCCCCACCGAGAAGCGCCTGCGCGCGGCCAAACCAGACCTGCTCCTCGAATCCATCGAGGAGCTGCCCGAAGCTCTGCTCACAATTTAGGATAATCTGCGGTCGGATTACGCTTGCGCGCGGCCCGGCTCCGCCAGCGCCACGTTCGCTTGTGGCTCCGCTTCTCTCTTGAAGCCCAGCGCGAAGAAAACGAGTACGACAGCCGCCGCCGCTGCCGGCGCCATCCAGATGGAGCGCCAGTCATGGCCGGCCGAACCGTCAGGTCCAACGGTCTTATACATGTCCACAATTCGCCCGCAAATCAGCGAGCCGACGAACATTCCGATACCGTAGGTGAGGAACGTCATCAGGCCCTGCGCCGCGGAACGCAAAGCCGAGGGCGCCTTCTGATCCACATACACCTGGCCCATCACGAAGAAGAAGTCGTAGCAAATGCCGTGCAGGATGATTCCGATATACAGCATCCACGCGAGACTGCCCGCGTTGCCGTAGCCAAACATCAGGAAACGAGCGACCCAAGCGAACATGCCCAGCATCAGCGTGCGCTTCAGGCCGAGCCGCTTGAAGAAGAACGGCAGCGCAAGCATAAACAGCACTTCGGACATCTGGCCCATGGACATTTTCCCCGCCACATACTTCACGCCGATCTCGTTCAAGAAAAGATTAGTGAATGAATAATAGAACTGAAGCGGGATGCAGATCAGGAACGAGGCGACCGCGAAGACGGCGAAGTTACGCCCCTTGAACAGGCCAAAGACATCGGGCGGAAAGATACTGCTCAGCTTGAACCCATGGCCGGTACGGAGGGGCGGCGTGTGCGGCAGCGTCAATGCATAAACACCGAACAGGATGGAAGCTACTGCCGCGATGCGCACCGGGATCGCGGTCGCTTCGACGTTGCGAAACAAGAATCCAAAAGCGGTGATGGTCAACCCAGCCACGATCCATCCGGCGGTGCCAAGTCCGCGAATCCCGCCGAAGTCCTGGCTGGGATCTTTCATCTGTCGGAAAGCCAGAGCATTGGTCAGCGCCATGGTCGGCATATACAGAAGCGAATAGATCAGCAGCAGCACATACATGGGACCGAATTGCGTTTGTGCGGACGCGAACCAAAGAAGCACGCCACCGACGCCGTGCAGGACTGCGAGCAAGTGCTGGTTCGCAAAGAGCTCATCGGCCATCAGCCCCACCAGAAATGGCGAGACAATCGCGCCGATGGTGGTCGTGCCATAGATGATTCCGATCTGATCTCCCGTGAAGTGCAGCGTTTGCCCCAGCCAGGTCCCAATGGTCACGTACCAGGCGCCCCAGATGAAATACTCCAGGAACATCATCACCGACAGCCGAAGTCTCATTTGCAGCTGCACGGAATTACCTCCCCTGTAAGGTCTTCTGGAAGCTGACAAACAGTTTGCGAGCCAATCGACGGCGCTACTTTACCTGCAAAAACTCGAGAAAGAAAACTACCGGTGCGCGGCCTGTTTGCGCGCAGGGCCGTTCAGCCACAACTCAATGGGCTTGGTTACCCCTGCCGGCGCGGTGTATGGCATCGAGATTTTTCGTCCTTCGCCCGCCGATGCATATCCCGCATACAAAGCGTGCAACACCACCAGGCCATCTTCGCCGGTCGCTTGCGGCGTTTCTTTGCCGCGAGCGCAGCGAGCGAAATGAATCAGCTCCTGCGGGGTGCCGTAGTTCCACAGCTCCTCAAAAACCGGATACGTCCAACCCTTGGTGGTCGGCGCTTTTTCCACCGCGTAGCCATAGCCGTTCTCGCTGTAGGTCGGCAACGCATTGCCCATGTGCAAATTGGCGTAGGTCACGCCTTCGGACCCGAACACTTCGATTCGATCGTCCATCCCCCCGCGACGCGCCCAACTGTCTTCCACCAGCCCCATCGCGCCGTTTTCGAACTCCAGGATGCACAGGCATTCGTCTTCGGCTTTCGTTTTGTCGCCGTGGACGTACGTGCCCATTTGGCAATAGACCGACTTGATCGGCGAGCGTCCCAGAAACCAGTAGCAGAAGGCGATGCCGTGACATCCCAGGTCCATCAGCGCTCCGCCGCCGGATCGGCCGACATCCCAGAACCACGGACTGTGCGGTCCAAAATGCTTTTCGCTTTGCTTGACCAGGTGGATTTTCCCGAACGCTCCGGCGTCGGCCATTTCTTTGGCTTTCAGATACTTCGGGGTGAAGAAAAGTTCTTCGCCGTACATCAATAGGACGCCGTGCTTCTTCGCGGCAGCGATCATTTCTTCGCCTTCAGCAATGGTCATGGCCAGCGGCTTTTCGCAGACAATGTGCTTTCCCGCCGCCGCGATGTCTTTGGTCATTTGGGCGTGCAGCGCGTTAGGCGCGCAGATACACACCATTTCGATGTCGCGCTCTTTCAGCATTTCGCGGTAGTCGGTGAAGACGCGTGGAATGTTGTACTTCCTGGCCAGTTCTGCGGCGTTCCCCGCGGTTGGTGACGCCACTGCCACCACTTCCGCTTCGTAAGGCGCGCTCTGTAACGATGCAACCTGAATGTCCGCCTGAAACTGCGAGCCGATGATGCCTACCTTGACCCTGCCTTCAGCCATGACCTTCTCCCGTGTTCACGACTACGCTTTCGCGGCGTCCTGGTCGTCGCAGCCGACATATTCCTGGATCACGCGATTGCCTTTGTATTGCAGGTCGTCATGAATGCCGATTTTTGATGTGTAATAGCAGCCAACCGTCAACTCTTTCAGCGAGTTGAAAAATTTGACTTCGGTCAGCTCGGTCAGCTGGGAATTCTCGGAGAGCACCGTGAGCATGGCCACCCGTTCCTCCGGCGAGGCATTGACGAACGTTTTGCCGTTGTAGTGCTGGCTCATCAAATCGATCAGCCGCAGCCCTTCGCGCCACACTGCTTTGTCACTTTCGTCGTAGGTCTCTCGTAAATACTGATCAATCGTGTCTGCTACTTTGGCCGCCTTCGCGCCACCCGAGTGGCTGTCTTCGGGAATGATGGTCTCGGTCAGTTCCTCGACGAGCGCGTGTTGCGCCGGCGTGAAGAACCGCGCCGCGGATTTTCCCTCGCTGGCAGCAGCGGCCGCCGGCTTCGCTTCCGCCTGTGGCGCCGTCTCGCCCGCAATCGCGGTCGCAGGCAACAGCGACGCCCCGATCATCGTGGCCGACGTCTTCAGCCACTGCCGCCGGTCCTGCCTCAGATCAACCCCGCTCAGTGGGTTTTCGGGGGCATTGCGCACCGCATCCTCGGTCGAATTTCCAGTTGGCTTTTCTGACGGCATGGCTCCCCCTAGAGATTGCCTTTCTTCATTTCGTCCGCCAGGTAATCGCAAGACCGCCAGCACAGCGACATGATAGTCCAGGTCGGATTCTGGCAGCTGGCGTTGACAAACGCGCTTCCGTCCACCACGAACAGATTCTTCACGTCATGCGACTGCTCGAACTGGTTCAGCACCGATTTCTTGGGATCATCGCCCATCCGCACCGTTCCCAGTTCGTGTATGGACCAGCCCTCGGTCAAAATGCGATCACTCACATGCACGATCTCAAAGCCCGCTTCCTCAAACATCTCCTTGGCGGTTTCCTTCATGTCTTCGCACATCTTGTGTTCGTTGTCGCTGAACTTGTAATGGAAGCGCAGCGCCGGCACGCCCCATTTGTCCTTCACTACCGGGTCCAGATCTACGTAATTTTCATAGCGTGACAGCACTTCGCCGAAGCCGCCCATGCCGATGAATGCGCCTTGCTTCTTCCGCACCTCGTCCTTGAACGCCGCGCCGAATCCCGGCGCTTGCGCGCTGCGCGGAAACATGGTGCTGCCGCTGCCTCCCTCAAATCCGTAGCCGCGAATGAATTTTGGGTGCTTTTCTTTCAGGTTGCGGAAGCGTGTCAGATAAAATCCGCCCGGCCTGCCGTCATCAAGCGTTGACGGCTTGCCGACCCGATCTTTTGCAAGGCCCGCCACCCCCGGCCCCATCACGTGTTCGCAGAAATTGTGGCCTACATGTCCGCTGGAATTTCCGATGCCGTTGGGATATTGCCGCGACTTCGACAGCAGCATCAGCCGCGCCGATTCCAGTGTGGACGCCGCCAGTATCACCACGCGCGCTTTGACGTGATAATCCTTCATGGTCTGCGAATCGGTAAAGCGCACACCACTTGCTTTCCCGGTCGCCGGATCCACGGTAACCTCGCGCACCGTGGAATTCGGCCGCAGCGTAAGGTTGCCCGTGTCCATCGCCGGATAAATCAATCCCGTGGGCGAATCAAACGCCGCGTGAATGTCGCACCCGCCCTTTCGTTCGCAGGCCCCCCGCCCATAACACCGGCTGCGGTATTTGTTGTGTTTCAGCCCGTCGCTGGTCACTCCCGCGCGATATTGCGTGAGCGTGCGCCCCATTTTCTGCACGCCTTGCTTGAGGGTAACCTCCGCGCAATTCAGCTTGGTCGGCCGCTGAAAAATGCTGTCCGGCAAATAGTCCAGGTTTTCCTTCACCCCGGTGATGCCCAGATACAGGTCCACTTTGTCGTAGTACGGCTGGATGTCGCTGTAGCTGATCGGCCAGTTTTCTCCATACCCGTCCCGATCCTTGGCCTTGAAGTCATAATCCGACAAGCGCAGCGCCAGCCGTCCCCAGATATTCGTTTTTCCGCCCAGGCAGCGCGCGCGCACCCACGCGTAGTTCGTCCCGGTATAGGGATTCTCGCGTTCCTTCACCACAATATTTTTTGTATAGTCGCTGTCGCCGATGTAGCTGTAGAGGTTCTTCGCCTTTTCAAAGCCCGGCCCGTAGGGCGGCCGCCGAATCGTGTATTCGTTGAAGTTCAGCGAATGAGAGTCGGGAGGCAGAGATCCGCGGTTGGCGTTGTCATAGGGCCACTCCATCGAACGCAGCTCCTGCTCGATGTTCAGCTTTTTCCCTGCTTCCAGCAGCAGCACTTTCATGCCGTGACTCGTCAGAACATGTGCCGCCATTCCGCCCGCCGCGCCCGATCCTACGATCACCGCATCGTACGTCTTGCTGAAATCAATTTCCTGCTCTGCCGTCATGGATTTTCCCCTGAACGCAAACTACCGCAAGCTCCGCGCGCAAGCGGACTGCCGATTATGCCAAAAAGATCAGAGGTTGGCGCGTTTCTTCTTTACAAATTCCACGATCTGCCGTTCTTTACGGTTTCGGCTTGTCTGTCGCACCAGCCGGTGGCGCCGGAGCAGCTTCCGCCTTGGCCGGCTCGCCGCTCGGGTTAGCGGCCTGCAGAGGCTTGATGTCGGTCCACTTGATCACCAATCGCACCGGAATCGTATCGTCTTTCAGGTGCACATAATCGTCGGAGCGCGAATAATTCGGAAACCAGTACTTCCCTTCTACGTTATCCCGGTAGGTCTCAAAGTTCACGAACGGCAATTGCTCGACGTGTACGTCCCCAAGATCGTTCACCCATTTGCCGTAAGTCTTCACCACTTCCAGATATTGCTTGTCCACCCACACAATGCCCTGAAAAAGCGCCTTCCCGCGCTCCAAGAATTTGGGTTTCGCTTCAAAAATGTAGCAGTCAATTTCATCCACTTTTTCGTCGCCCACGAAGCGCAATTCATATTTCGCCAGTTGCCCGGTAGTCAGAGGATACATCGGGACGCGCGTCAGGGCAGACAGTTGCCCCGGCTCCAGATCGATGAACTGCAGGGACGACTGCGTCTTCTGGACGGTCTTCTCGTACACCTTACCGTCCGAATCCATCATGGCCGCCATCACCACCTGATACTCGCCGCTCGGCTGTCCATCTTTCCCGAATTCCGTCAGCTTGATCGTCTTCTTATAGCCGTAACGGACGCGCGCCTGCTGGTACTGGTCTTCTTTTTCGGCGAACGCTTTCACGATCAGCGCCGGCGGCATGGGAGGCGGCGCGGCAGCCGGATCGGTGGTGGTTACGCGGTGCACGTTATGGGTGTCCACGGGAGGCGGCGTGAGCGGTCCGTTAGCATCCTGCGCCCGAACAGTAGCCGCACAAGAAATCCCGAGTAGCACCGCGACCGTCGCTGGCATGCCAAAGATTCGGCGGAAAGTAAGTCGTTGTCTCATCGTGGCCCGCAACTCTAGCGGCGGTTTCTCCCACACCTTTTCCTTAGGATGCGTTCCGGCTGCCCGACGCCGCCTGTGCCGGATCCCAAACCATCCGCGCCGCGCCGTTGAGTTTACCGCACTCCCCACTCCCCGCCACCACGAACCCCGCCACGCCTCTGGTACAATTTTCAATTTGATGAGCACCGTTTCGGTCGCCCGCCGTTACTTCGTTTCCGGAATCGTGCAAGGTGTCGGTTTCCGCTATTTCACTCAGGACGAAGCCGAGCGCCTGCACCTCTGCGGATTCGTGCGTAATCTGCGCGACGGCCGCGTGGAGGTATACGCCATCGGGCCGCCGGATAAACTAGATCGCCTGCGCACCCTGCTCGAGCGCGGCCCGCGCGGCGCCATGGTCCAGCACGTCGCCGAACATCCGGCCGAAGTCGATGCGCAGTTCGCCAAAGATTTCAGCATCACCTACGACCAGTAGCACAGGCAATCTTGCCTGTGCCTGATCCGCAAGGAACGTTCTATAGATGCGCTGGACTTAAAAGGGAGCCGCCAATGGACGACCTGAAAAAATTGATTCGCGAAGTGCCGGATTATCCCAAGCCGGGAATCCTGTTCTACGACCTCACCACGCTGCTCAAAGACAAGCAGGGATTCCACACGCTGATCGATCGCCTCTGCGATCACTACAAAGGCCACACCATCGACGTGGTGGCCGGCATCGAAGCCCGTGGCTTCATCTTCGCCCCGGCGCTAGCCTATCGTCTCGGCGCAGGCTTCGTTCCCGTGCGTAAGCCCAAAAAGCTTCCCGCCAAGACCGCCGCTATCTCCTACGCGCTCGAATACGGCACAGACACGCTCGAAATCCACGAGGATGCCATCAAGAAGGGCAACCGAGTAATCGTCTGCGACGACCTCCTCGCCACCGGCGGCACCGCCGCGGCCACCGCCAAGCTCATCCAGCAACTCGGCGGCTCCGTGGAAGGCGCGGCCTTCGCCGTAGAACTCACGTTCCTCAATGGCCGCTCCAAACTTCCGGCTTTCGACGTCTTCTCCCTAATCCAATACGACAAATAATCGCGAAACGGCTTTGTCTCTATAGCAGCTGTCTTCTGAGGCGCGTGTTTGTTACTCCGATCTCTTCAGGTGCCGCTGTCGCACCGCCTCAAACAACACCACCCCGGCCGCCACCGAAACATTCAGCGACTTCACCGGCCCTGTGGTCGGCAGCGACACCACAAAATCGCAGCGCTTCCGCGTCAGGTCGTGCAAGCCGCCGCCTTCTCCACCCATCACAATGCCCGTCGGCGACGTGTAATCCACATCGGTGTAGCTCTTGTCCGCGCGCTCATCCAGCCCCACCAGCCAGTAGCCCGCTTCTTTCAACTCCTCCATGGTCCGTGCAAGATTTGTAACCTTTGCCACCGGCAAGTGCGCCAGCGCCCCCGCCGACGCCCGCGCCACCGTATCCGTCAATCCTGCCGCGCGCCGCTCCGGAATCACCACGCCGTGCGCCCCCGACGCCAGCGCGGTGCGAATGATCGCGCCCAGATTGTGCGGGTCTTCCACTCCATCCAGTAGCACAATCAGCCCCGGTTTTCCTTTTTCCTGATTCGCATTCGCCAGAATGTCTTCCAGCGTCGCCGCCGCCCGCGACGCCGCAATCGCCAGCACGCCCTGGTGATCCCGCGTCCCCGCGATGCGATCCAGTTGCCCGCGTTCTTCGAATCGCACAGGAATTCCGCTGCGCCGCGCCAGTTGCACAATCTCTTCCGCGCGGGTGTCCTGCCGCCCTTTTGCCACCAGCACGTGCTCGATCGGCCGCGCCGCCTCCAGCGCTTCCTTCACCGCATGTATCCCGGTCAGCTTGTCCATGGGCTGACAGTGTAGCCGCGACACACCCCGCCACAAAGCCGCTGGCTCACCGACTCCTCTTCTCCATAGCTTTTCTTACGGAAGACTGAAAACGGATAACCACGACAGGCAACATCAAACGGGTTGAGAGAACGTTTCCCCGCCGCAACCCGCCGCACGGTCCATCAACAACTTCCGCTCGCGCGCATTTCGCGTAAGCTCTGCGGCCCGCTCAAACTCCGCACGCGCTTCCTCCAACCGCCCCAACTTGAACAGGAAATCGCCGCGCACCGCCGGCAAGAGGTGATACGCCTTCAGCGACGCCTCTGCGTTCAGGTCATCCACAATCTCCAGCCCTGCCTGCGGACCAAACGCCATCGCCACCGCCACTGCACGATTCAGCTCAACAATCGGCGAAGGGGAAACTTGCGCCAGGGCCTCATAGAGTTCCACGATCCGCCGCCAGTCCGTTTCTTCGCCGGTCTGCGCTCGCGCGTGGCATGCCGCAATCGCCGCCTGCAGGGCATACATTCCGTTCGCCCCGCCCAGCTTCTCCGTGCGCGCCAGCGCGTCCAGTCCGCGTTGAATCAGCAACTGGTCCCACCGCCCGCGATCCTGCTCCAGCAGCAAAATTGGCTCGCCCGCCGCATCCACTCGCGCTTTGCTCCGCGAAGCCTGGATCTCCATCAGCGCGACCAGGCCGTGTACTTCCGGTTCCTGCGGCGTCAGCTCCGCCAGAATCCGCCCCAGGCGCAGCGCGTCCTCACACAAAGCGGGCCGCATCCAATCGTCCCCCGAGGTCGCCGAGTATCCCTCGTTGAAAATCAGGTAGATCACTTCCAGCACCGACGATAATCGAGCCACTCGGTCCGGCCCTCGCGGCACTTCAAACGCCACTTTTGCCTCGGTCAGCGTTCGTTTTGCGCGCACGATGCGCTGCGCCACCGTCGGTTCCGGCGTCAAGAACGCCCGCGCAATTTCCGGCGTGGTCAGTCCGCCCAGCAGCCGCAGCGTCAACGCCACCCGTGCTTCCGTCGAAAGCACCGGGTGGCACGAGATAAACACCAGCCGCAGCAGATCGTCTTCAATATCGTCATCATCCGCAATTTCGAAATCCGCCATAGCGGCATCCTGCTGGGATTTCAGTTCGCGCCCCAGCTCGTCGTGCTTGCGCTCCAGCAATTTGTTGCGGCGAAATCGGTCAATCGCGCGGTTCTTGGCGCTGGCCATCAGCCATGCGCCGGGTTTATCGGGAATGCCACTCGACGGCCACTGCTGCAGCGCCGCCACCAGCGCGTCTTGCGCCAGCTCTTCAGAAAGGTCCACGTCGCGGGTAATTCGAGTGAGCGACGCAATAATCTTCGCGGACTCGATCCGCCACACTGCTTCGATCGTGCGTTGTATCTCGGGCGATGCCACGCCGCCATTTTCTCGCGGCAATCGTTTTTGGTCAAAATCGCCCGTCAGTCAAAAAGCGCGGTATCGCGAATCAAGAAGCCGCGTGTGCCTGGCTTGCCGGTTCTTCATACAGCTGGCGAATCTCGCACTCGCCATCGCCGGCGTGGCGAAGAAACATCCGCGCCAACTCGACGGCCTCTTCCTTCGAGTTGGCCTTTAGCAGCGCGAACCCGCCCACGATCTCCTTCGACTCCGTGAACGGCCCATCCGTCACCGTGATGTCATTCCCCGAACGCCGCACCCGCGCACCGAGCGCGCTGGGCAGGCATCCTTCCGTTCCTAGCAGCCAGCCCGCCTTCATCCCCTCTTCAATCAGCTTGCCCATCGCACACATCTCCTCCTGCGATGGCGGGGTATTTTTTTCCTTCGACTTGTAAATACTCAGGAATCTCATACTTGACTCTCCTTGATCCCGATTTCTGCCAGCAAGTTGCCATTCGTCACCAACCAAGTGGGCAAATTGCCCCCTCTACTTTTACGTCGAACGACCATCGCGAAATTCGACACGCGCTGGGCTTAGTTCTTCTTTTTGCCCGCATTCTTCGCTTCATTCTTCGCCACCCGCGCTTCCACCAGCTTCCGAACCAACCCTTCCGGCAGCGGCTTGTCCACCGCAAACCGGATTGTCCCTTTTGAACGCGGAAAGTCCTTCAACTCATCCGAGAACTCGTTCAGCAGCGTCCCGCTGGCCGGGAAAAAGCTGCAATGCTCCTTGAACGCCGCGTATGCCACCAGCATTCCGTTGTACTTGAACGCCGGAATTCCGTAGCTGATGGCTTCGGTGGCTTCCTCCGGCGCCGCTTTCCGAATCATCTCTCGCACTTTCTGCAGCGTGCTTCGCGCCGGCTCCGGCACCTTGGCTAAATACTTTTCCACGTTTGCGGAGCCAGACTCCGTCTGTGCGGCCGCGCGCTTCGCTCGCGGCCGGGTCTTCACCTTCGCTTTTTTCATGGAACCCTTCCTGGGCCGGGCGTTGCGCACCGTCGTGCCCATGTACCGCCACCCTTCAGGGTGGCATTTACTTCTCCGCGCTTAAAATCGTCCTTCATTCTGCGCCGCCCGCTCCGCCGCTAACCCTTCCCGCCTTGGTTCGGTAACTCCGCTGGAAAGTCGCCTTGCTCAAACACTTGCCGGATTACCATCTCTCCAGGTTCCGGCAGCGGACACCTCTGCGCCCACTCAATCGCCTCTTCCAGCGACTTCGCCTGGATCAGCCAGAACCCAGCAATCACTTCCTTCGCCTCTGCGAATGGCCCGTCCATCACCACCTTTTTCCCTCCCTGGGCCTTCAGCCGCACGCCCTTCGATGGCGGCACCAACCCTTCCGCCAGCAGCAGCACGCCTGCCTTCCTCATCTCGTCGTTGTACCTGTGCATCGCCGCAAACAATTCGGGGTCGGGACGATTCCCAATTTTCTCCAACACATCCGGCGGCGCAGGCAGCATCATCATGAATCGCATCGAGCTCCTCCTTTCGTTTTTCCTGAACCAGTTTGGATTAGGTGTTTTGCAACAGATGAAAGTTTACTTCTGGGATCGCACGTTGAGCTCGCGAAAGCGCTGCACGCCTTCGCTGTCGCCTAGATCATCGAGGCCTTTGATCGGTCTCACTTCGATCTCCGATTCTGGCTCGTCGGGAAATGGATTGGGGAATCGCTTCGTCCACTCCAACGCCTCTTCTCGCGTGCTGGCCTCGATGATGGTGTAGCCCGCGATCAGTTCCTTCGTCTCGGAGTACGGCCCGTCCACCACCGCTCTCTTGCCCCCGGAATAGCGGATGCGCCATCCCTTCGCACTCGGCTGCAAACCCGAGGCGTCCACCAGCGCTCCCGCCTTCGCCAGTTCTTCGTGATAATCGGCCATTTCAGAAATGAGCTTCGCGCTTGGCGGCGTGTCCTTCTCGGTTTCCCGGTTCGCCCTGACCATGATCATGAATCGCATCGTCTTGTCCTCGTTCCCTGAGTTTATCTCTAGGGCCTCATTTAGACGACGAATGACCAGGGGGCGAATCGACGCAGCTAATAGAGTCTCTTAAAGGAGGGAAAGCGGTCCCGGCAAGGACCGTCGGGCCCAACAGCTTTAGAGCGCTCCGCTCAACAGATGCACCAGGGAACCCACCGAGTGCAGTATCTGAATCGGGCAGCCCAGTAGGTACAAGTGACGTCCTAGTACCTCAGCGTTCTCGGCCTGTGTCAGCACTCCCCAGAACACCACGCTGACTGTTTCCTGCAACACCTGCCAGGCCACGTCCGTCAGACGGCAGGAGGCCAAATCCATACTCAGGCCGCACAGCGCGGCTCCGGCGAATGTTTTCAGGGCCTGAGCGGTGGTAAGTTGGATGTTCATGGTCGCCTCCTGCTTGTTCTTGCCTCTCTGTGTATATGACGAAACAGGGGGCCAGAAATCGACAGGAGCGAAGGACTTTTTTCACCCACCTAAGGAGCGCTTGGGGAACGCCGCCGCGGGCGCTCTCGTATCTGATTCAGGCGAAAGGACTAACCATTCCCGCCGCCTGTCGTCTACCATGCTTCACGCCATTCTTCCCCGAGGTGACTCATGCGCAAGCTGCTCGCCCTCTCCTTCTTTTGTATCGCCACCGTCACAGCGCAGCAGGCTCCCAAGCCTTCCGCCCCTTCCGGACCTCTCTCCGGTCGCTGGACCGTTACCGCTGATGTTTACGGCACCCCCCTCTACTTCAACCTCGAACTCGATCAGCAGGGCGACAAGCTGACTGGGAACCTCGACGGAGACAAGCTGGAAGGCTCCGTCAGCGGATCTTCAGTTCAGTTCCAGACCAAAGACGACCACGGTGGCAGCGGAGACGCCAAAGCCTCCATCAAAGACGGTGTCATTTCCGGCT
>Ga0209579_10002765_pt1 | contig 13122 bp, 8 predicted proteins | sample Coa_R1_2_FD_187152 | JGI IMG/M metagenome (GOLD analysis project Ga0209579, IMG submission 187152) | Surface soil microbial communities from Centralia Pennsylvania, which are recovering from an underground coalmine fire - Coalmine... | ecosystem: Environmental > Terrestrial > Soil > Unclassified... | reverse complement strand
TGGCGCCGGAAGCGCGCGTTGCTCTTACGTTGCGCGAGGTCTGCGGGCTGACCACCGAGGAGATAGCCAAGGCCTTCCTCACCACTCCGCGCACGCTGGCGCAGCGCATTGTGCGTGCCAAGGCAAGGATTCGAGAGACACCGATTCCCTACGAGGTGCCGACGCCCGAGGAATTGCCGGAGCGGCTGGGCGCGGTGCTTCAGGTCATCTATCTCGTCTTTAACGAGGGCTATTCGGCCGCGGCGGGAGCGGAAGTAACGCGCGCCGAGCTGACCGGCGAGGCGATTCGCCTGGGCCGCTTGCTGATGGAACTTCATCCGGCCGAACTCCGGCCGAAGCAGGAAGGCGTTTTTCAGGAACGCCTGGGTTCAGAAGTAACAGGGCTTCTTGCCCTGATGTTGCTGCAGGAATCCCGCCGCGCCGCGCGAAGCTCTCCAACCGGAGAGCTGATTTTGCTGGAGAATCAAGACCGCGCGCTGTGGAACCGGGAGCAGATCGCGGAGGGAGTGGCACTACTCGAGAAAGTTCTGAAGTCCCAGCAGAAGTCCCGCCGCTTCGGCCCGTACACGCTGCAGGCCGCAATTGCGGCGGTTCACGCTGAAGCGGAATCAGTCGCCGCCACTGACTGGCCGCAGATTGTCGCGCTTTATGGCCAATTGCTACGAATTCAGCCTTCGCCAGTTGTCGAGCTCAATCGTGCCGTAGCCATTGCCATGCGCGATGGTCCTGAGGCCGGTCTCGCGCAGATCGACGCGGTGCTGGGGGATTCTTCTGGAAAACAAGGCGAATTGGCCAATTATTACCTGGCGCATTCTGCCCGCGCCGATATGTGCCGCAGGCTCGGCAGGACAGCCGAGGCCCGCGCGTCTTATGAAAAAGCGCTTGCCCTCACCCAACAGGAACCAGAGCGGCAATTCCTGCAAGAGCGGATTCGGCAGTTGAAATAAGGCACGGGTTAGCCGCAGATTTTCAGGAAACCGGGCTTAACCCGGACCACCCCGCGAGCTACTATCGGGAATTCGTCTCAGTCAGCCGAGGCCAGGTAAGCTGAATCACGATGGTCGTGGCAAGGGTCAGTACAAAACACGCAAATTGAGGGTGAGCGGACCAGATGATCCGCCCGAGGCCGAAGAGCCATGAACCTAACCCAACCGCAGTTCCAATCAAAGTAGCGATCAAAGAGACTTTTAGAGTTTTCATGACGCACCTTGCACGGCGGCTTCAGCGCCTCATCGTATCGCAATAGCAGACGACCCTTCAGTGATCTCAATCACATCCGGTAGGGCTGACCTTCGCAAGATCGTCTTAATTACTCGGTGTGGGCCAGCCCTTATTGCTTTGGATGGAGCCCGTTTATACCAGCATCTTGCCTTGCCGGCGGGCAGGATGGTTGGGGTCGGTAAATTCGAGCAGTTCGATGGGCGCGCCGTTTTCGACTATGAACGCGACGCGAACTCCGTCGGATGGGCTATTCGGAGGAATCAGGATTTCGCGGCCGGCGAGCTCCGAGGCGAGGTCAGCCACTTCAAAGGCGACGTGCGGAACTTGCCGGACGAGATCAGGGACCGCCGCGTCGGCTTCGAACCGCATCCACTCCACGCCAAATTCGCTTTTCTCATGGCTGACGACAAAGAGTTTCAGGTGTTTCAAGTGGGTCTCGCCAGGCTTCGCTTCAGTAGTGGGAATTCCAATGTGATGGTACTGGCGCATTGTTTTTCGCTCCCCGTGGAATTTTGTGCAAATTCTACGCTGTCGTTATGGCGTTTGAAACCGCCAGGATGCTGGGTGCCCCATTTCTCGCGTCCTTTGCGAGAAGTGGGGCTTTTGACTCGAGCCCATTTCCGGCCCAAGTTCATCCGTCACAGGTAGCCTCGGATTGGTGCATAAGTTTTAGCCATGCCCTACGCGAAAAATCCGCAAATCGCCTGTCGATTTTCCGCCACCCCGTTCGACTACAAAGTAGAGCCGCACCGCGCGCTGGGCGCCTCGCAACTCGCGACTCTTACTGCCCGGCGCGGTCGAAAGCTCTTATATAAAGGTAGCGGTCCTGATACGGTGTCCGCACAACACTCAACAGTCACTGCTCATTACACAAGGAGAACACCATGCGTTTCATGATGATCATGTTTCCGAAAGATTACCAAAACACAAAACCCGGCTGGGTACCCGAGTTCAAAGAGATGGAGGCAATGGGCAAGTACAACGAGCAACTGCAGAAAGCCGGCGTGCTGCTGGCGCTCGACGGGCTCACCCCGCCGGCGACGATGAGCGCGCGCGTCACCTTCAAAAACGGAAAATCGAAAGTGACCGACGGCCCCTTTACCGAAGCCAAGGAAGTGGTCGGCGGCTACTGGATCATCCAGGTGAAATCGCGCGAAGAGGCGCTCGAGTGGGCCTCGCGCATCCCCGGAAGGGATAACGAAATGGTCGAAGTCCGCCGGATGTTTGATCTGACCGACTTCGATGCCGAGACCCAAAAGGAGATCCAGAAGAAGTTCGGCGACGAAGTCGCCGCTGAGATGCGCCAGTAGCAAAAAACTCTCCGGGAAAGGCCGGAGGAAAACGGGGGCGGACGGACGTTTCCAAGCTTTTTCGAACCGTCGACATGGGCGATGATGAGAAACTCGTGAACGTCCCGTGGCAAGCACTCCACCGTCTGTCCCCGGTTTCTCCCTGCCCCAGTGCGGAGCTGCTTCACGGCATCAAAACAGGTGTGCACTGCATTCTTTCGCTTCCTCGGAGCCAGGGTTTAGGCTTTCGCCGCTGGGGTTGACGCCACCACTGGTTCTCTGGTTTCGGATAGAATAGGTTTCACGTATCCAGATTCACAAGCTTGACTCAGCAAGTCTGTGGAATCAGCTGGCCGCTACCATGCTGACTCTCCGCGTAAGGAACGACGCCTGGCTCCGTTAGCCCTGGCATCGCAAAACACGCACGGTGGAGGTGGCATGTGGCAGGATTCTTCTCTCGCGCAAGGCTCCAGATCATTTGTTTCGCGGTCATTATTACTCTAGGAGCGGCTTTCTCAGCCTTGGCTCAAAATGGTGGCTACGACGCGCCTTATCCTGCTCAGGAGCATCCCAGCCAACAACCTTACCAGTCGTATCATCCCGTACAGCAGCCGTCGGAAATGCTTTCTCAAAACGAGTTGGCAAACCTGGTGGCACCCATCGCGCTTTACCCGGACGCACTGCTTGCCCAGGTTTTGGTCGCCAGTACCTATCCGGATCAGTTGGGAGAGGCGGAACAATTCCTTCAGCAAAATGGAAATCTGCCGGGTCCCGAACGCATGCAAGCCGCGCAGCAGCAGAACTGGGATCCGAGCGTGCAAGCGCTGGTTGCGTTTCCCGCCGTCGTTGACCGGATGACCGGCGACCTCCAATGGACCACGGAACTCGGCAATGCGTTCCTTACGCAGCAGGCCGACGTGATGAGTGCGATACAAAACCTGCGGGCCGAGGCGCGGCAAAGCGGCCAACTGCAAAGCACGCCGCAGCTTTCCGTGAACACCGAAGTGCAGGGAGATCGCAGCGCGATCGAAATCCAGCCTGCCGACCCGCAGCGAATCTTTATTCCGTCTTATGACCCTTATGTGGTCTGGGGCCCTCCGGCCGTAGGAGCTTATCCCGCCTTGCCTTATGCACAGGGGAGCGGCTTCGGAGCGCTGATCGGAACTGTGGCGAATCTGGCCGGACTGTTGCCCGGATTTGGCGGCTTCCTCGGTCCCAGGAGCTGGGGATGGGCACTGAGTTGGCTGGTCAACGCCCTGTTCGTGAACAACTCGTTTTTTAGCGATTTCGGATTCCACGGTTATGGTGGCGCTTATCCCGGAATGAGCCTCTGGGTGCACGACGGACACCGCAGCTTCGGTGGCCGCTTTGGAAACAGTTCGGTGGCCGGTTGGCGGGGTCGAGGAAGCGTTGGCGGTGAGAATTGGCGTACTTTCGGGAATAACTCGCGTGGGGGCTATCACGGTTACGGAGGCGAGTTTTTCGAACGTTCGCGAACGACCGCCCCAAACAGCATTCGCGGAGGGATGATTTCGGACCGAGGACGCGATTCGCGGCAGGTCGATTCCAATTACCGCCGCAGCCAATACCAGAGTTTCGGCAATTCGTCCGCTGCCAACCGCGCCAACTCGTTCTCGGGATCCAGATCCTTTGCGCCAAGCTCGAGAAATACCGGATTCGCGATCTTCAACCGCGGCTCGGGCCGAGAGACGTCTCGAACACTCACGGCCAGCCGCGCTTGGGATCCCTCACCGGGTGGCCGGTCGTGGTCCAATCGTTCATCGCAGAGGCAGCCAAACTTCTCAGCTCGATCAATCGATGAGCGAGGCCCGGCTTTCGGCCGTGAATCCTCTTCTGGACATCACTCATCATGGAAGAGCGCATTTTCGTCGCACTCCCACGAACCCAGGCCCAAGCACTACTCTGCGGCAAAGTTCTCGGCGCCGCATTTCAAGTCGCATGGCGGAGGACACTCTTCGCATGGACACTCTGGCGGCAAGCATCGGGGATGAGCTTAGTTCTTCATACCTGAAACAGAAGCCGCCTCGCCCAAAGCAAGGCGGCTTGTTAACGAGTCTTTGAGCCGCGACCGTGAGGTGCTTGCTTTCGCGATTTTCGAAAGCTGGCACTGTGAAGAACTGAGGAATGAGCGGGCGAGTCACCCGCTCCCCCACGAGTCTGTTACTTCCCAACTTCTCGGATGCACTCTTCCAGTACGTCCATGGCGACATCCGTTTCTTCTTTGGTCACCACCAGCGGCGGACAGAGACGGATCGAGCTTGGTCCGCAGCCGAGGAAGAGCACGCCCTGCTCGAAGGCCTTCTCAACGATCAGGTCGCGCTCGGCAGCGCCGTATTCCTTCGTGGTTTTGTCCTTTACGATGTCCACGCCGATCATCAACCCGCGGCCGCGCACATCGCCCACAAGCTTCAGCTTTTTCGGCCACTCTGACATGCGTTGCAACATGTGAGCGCCAACCTCTGCCGTGTGCGCGAGCAGATGCTCTTTCTCGATTACATCGAGGGTAGCCAGTGCTGCAGCAATACAGACCGGATTGCCGCCGAAAGTCGATGCGTGCGATCCCGGAACCCAGTCCATGATTGCGGAGCGCGTCATGGTGATGCCCAGCGGCATGCCGGATGCGATGCCCTTGGCAATGCAAACCATATCCGGCTCAACGCCGGTATGTTCGACTGCCCACCATTTTCCGGTGCGCGCCACGCCGCTCTGGACTTCATCAACCACCAGCAGAATCCCGTGCCGGTCGCAGATGCGCCGCAGTTCCTGCATAAAGATTGTCGGCGCGACCACATAGCCGCCCTCACCCTGCACCGGCTCAACAAAGATCGCGGCCACTTCTTCCGGGGGCAGCGTGGTCTTGAACAACTTTTCTTCGATAAAACGGGCGCAGCTTAACGCGAACGCATCCGGATCCTGCGCCGCATCTTTCTTGCCGCGGTAGATATCGGGATACTGCACGTGGGTCACGCCCGGCACCAGCGGCGCGAAGCGGCGGCGCTGCTGCGGTTTCGAGGCGGTCAGCGAGAGCGCACCCATGGTGCGTCCGTGAAACGCGCCGAAGAAAGCAATGATGTTCTGCCGCTTGGTGTGATAGCGGGCCAGCTTTAGCGCGCATTCGATCGCTTCGGCGCCGGAGTTCCCGTAATAAATCTTGTGCGGCCCGGGCATGGGCGCGATCTTCGAGAGCCGCTCGGCCAACTGCACCATGCTCTCGTAATAAAAATCCGTACCCGACATGTGAATCAGTTCGCCCGCCTGCTTCTGCATCGCGGCGACCACGTGAGGATGGCAGTGGCCGGTTGAGGTGACGGCAATGCCAGCCGAAAAATCGTAGAATTCGTTGCCGTCGACGTCGGTGACGACAATGCCTCGTCCGCTCTTCGCCACAAGAGGGTACGAGCGCGTATAGGACGGCGAAATATATTGCTGGTCGCCCGCGAGAACGCGCTTGGCATTCGGGCCGGGCAGGGTGGTCTTGATCTTGGGGCCCGTGGCTCCGCTCTTCTTCTTTTCTTCTTTTTCTGGAACGGCTGCGGTCATGGTCTTGGTGGTCATGGAATCCTCCGAGGCAAACTGTTCGTTGCCAGTTGCCGGTTGTTCGTGGAAGCGGTCTCAGAGACTGCGGCCTCGGTAAAAGCTACCATCTGCTGAGAGAGAATCCGGGAGGATTGGGAAACTAGTCGCTACCGAAGAGGCTGGGACGGAGATGCGAAGGCAGATTCGCCCGGTACCGCCGCGGACACACCAGGCAGTCGAGCCAGCACTCGCGCATATGCGAGTTGCCTTGAAGCGAATTGGAGTCGCGGCGCAGCATCAGTAAAAATCTTCTTACAGAACCTTTTACAAAACATCGTCTTGATTGAGATTATACGTGGCGTGGGCAATCCGCGTAACCCCCAAAATCGCATCGATGCTGAACTTTGGTGACGGATGGAATATCGACGTCCGCCGCAACCAATCCCTTTTTGACATCCCCCCTTAACTCCGCCTAGCATACTTACCACCATTGGATGGGGCGTTTCCCTTGCTCGAACAGAACATCTCTCACTACCGGATCGTAGAGAAGCTGGGTGGCGGCGGCATGGGCGTAGTTTACAAGGCTGAAGACACACGCCTTGGGCGCTTCGTTGCCCTGAAGTTTCTGCCTGAAGATCTGGCCCAGGACCGCCAGGCGCTCGAGCGCTTCCGCCGCGAAGCCAAGGCGGCCTCGGCGCTCAATCATCCCAACATCTGCACCATCCACGACATCGGCGAAGAAAATGGCCGTGCGTTTCTGGTCATGGAATTTCTCGACGGCGCGACGCTCAAGCACTTAATCGGGGCGCGACCCATGGAACTGGAAACGATTCTCGCCCTGGGAATCGAAATCGCCGACGCCCTTGACGCCGCCCACATGGAAGGCATCGTTCATCGAGACATAAAGCCGGCGAATATCTTCGTTACCAAGCGCGGGCATGCCAAAATTCTGGACTTCGGGCTGGCCAAGGTAAAAGCGGGTTCGTCGACTTCGTCTACGCCCGACGTTACGGCACCCACGGCCGTCGCTATCGAGGAGCACTTGACCAGCCCTGGTTCTACTCTGGGAACCGTGGCCTACATGTCTCCCGAGCAGGCCAAAGGAAAGGAGCTGGATTCGCGCACCGACCTTTTTTCGTTCGGAGTGGTTCTGTATGAAATGTGCACGGGCACGTTGCCTTTTCGTGGAGAAACCTCAGCGCTCATCTTTCAATCAATTCTCGACCGCGCGCCAATGTCGCCGGTCCGGCTGAATCCGGATGTGCCGCCCAAGCTGGAAGATGTGATCAACAAAGCTCTCGAAAAAGACCGCAACTTGCGTTACCAGCATGCGGCCGATATTCGTGCCGACTTGCAGCGGTTGAAGCGGGATACGGAAAGCGGACGCTCGGCAGCTCACAGTTCCGGGTCGGTCGCGGCTGCGCCTGAAACGGCGACGGCCAATCCCGCTTATGGTACTTCGTCATCCGGGTTACCCGTTCACGCATCGGCAGCGCCATCAACTCCCGCGCATGCGGCCCCAATTTCTGCAACCGCCATCGCTACGACCCCAGCTGCAAAAAAATCAAATAAAAGTTGGGTCATCGCCGCCGCGGTGCTCGTGGTACTCCTCATAGCCGGCGGCCTGTATTTGCGCTCGAAGCAGTCTGCAAAAATCACGGAAAAGGACAGCGTGTTGCTCGCCGATTTCGTCAACACCACAGGAGACTCCGTCTTTGATGGCACGCTCAAGCAGGCTCTGGCGGTGCAGCTCGAGCAATCTCCTTACTTGAACATTGTGTCCGAGTCCAGAATCCGTGAAGCTCTACGTTTCATGGGCCAGCCGCCGGACGAACGCATCAGCAACGAGGTCGCCCGCGAAATCTGCCAGCGCCAGGGCATCAAGGCCATGCTAACCGGGACCATTGCCAGCCTGGGAAATCACTATGTGATCACTCTGACCGCCCTGAATGGCGCCACGGGAGACGCACTGGCCCGGGAGCAAGTCGAGGCCGATAGTAAAGAGCAGGTCCTGAAATCGCTCGACAAAGCCGCCTCCAACCTCCGCCAGAAAATGGGCGAGTCCCTCGCCTCGGTGCAGCAGTTCGCCACACCTTTGGAACAAGCGACAACTTCGTCGCTCGAGGCTTTGCAGGCTTTCACCCAGGGCAATGCGGAACATCAAAAGGAGCGCGACGATGCCGCCATTCCGCACTTGAAACGCGCCGTGGAACTGGACCCGAATTTTGCCATGGCGTGGGCCACCCTCGGTGTGGCTGACTCCAATACCGGGCGAGCCGCGGATGCCGCGCAGGCGGTGAAAAAAGCCTACGATCTGCGTGACCGGGCCAGTGAGCGGGAAAAGCTCTATATTCAGGCGCACTACTATACCGAAGTCACTTTCGATGCGGAGAAAGCGTTGGCGACTTATGCCGACTGGAGACAGACTTATCCCCGCGATAGTACGCCTTACGTCAACGCGGCTCTTGCCTACGCCTCGTTGGGGCAACATGAGAAGGCGCTCGACATGGCTAGTCAGGATTTGCGCCTTCATCCTCACGATGCCTATGGCTACGATAACCTTGCCGGCTCCTACGAGGCCTTGAACCGCTTCGACGAGGCCAAGAGCGTCGCTGAACAGGCCATCGCGGACAAGGAAGACGGAACGGGAGTTCACATCGTTCTGTCCGACCTGGCCTACATCCGCGGCGACCGTGCGGCTTACGAGCACGAACTCGACGCGCAAAAAGGTACCTCCGCCGAGCCTTTCTTTTTGCTTTTCAATGCGGGATGGCAAGCCAGTGAAGGCAAGGTCAAGGCTTCCAAGGAGTTTTGGCAGCGAGCGTATCAGGAGACCACGAGTTCCGGCGCCAAAGATCTAGCTGCCATTTTCTTGGCGATAGAAGCCGGCAATGACGCGCTGCTGGGGTATCCAACGGAGGCGCGGCAAGAAGCTTCCAAGGCCCTGGAACTCTCCCATGACCCCGATGCGCTTACCGGAGTTGCGGCCGCTTTTGCCGAAGCGGGCGACCTGCAGAAATCGGATGCCGTCCTTGCCACCCTCGAGCATGACTTCCAACAGAATCAGTACATACAATCCATCGCACTTTCCCAGGTACGGGCCACGCAGCAGCTAGAGAAAAATCAGCTGAACGAGACCATCGCTACGCTGGAGACTCTTCGTCCCGTCGAGCTGGGCACTGGACCGCATGGCGTGGGCATTTCCGCGATGTTTGTCCGTGGGCTGGCGTATCTCAAAATGCGAGAGGGCGGTAAAGCCGCCGCAGAGTTCCAGCGCGCCCTTGATCATCGCGGCGCAGCCGGTTTCGATGTCGAATACCCATTATCCCGCCTCAATCTCGCCCGTGCCTACGTGCTTCAGGGAGACAATGCCAAAGCCAGAACTGCTTATCAGGATTTCTTCGCAGCCTGGAAAGACGCCGATGCGGATGTGCCAGTATTGGTGGCCGCGAAGGCGGAGTACGCCAAGCTAAAGTGAATCGGTGCGCTGTCTCCTCCTCTACTGAGTGCCATCAGCCGTTGGGATAGTTTTAAACTCAGCCAGCTCCTCGCCTTCCAGATTCTTTCCGCCTCGTCTGATATCTTTTATCTTCTCTGCCTTTCGCCTCAATGTCGAAAACACAAGCCCCGGGCCGCTTCGCGATAATTCTCGCATTCGGATTGGTGTATCTGTTCTGGGGATCGACATACCTCGCCATTGACATTGCTGTGCAGAGCATCCCTCCTGCGCTGATGTGCGCTGTGCGCTTTTCGATTGCTGGGGTCGTAATGCTTGCCGCATGTGCGGTGTTGAAGAAACGTATCTGGTATTCGCTGCGGCAGATTGCGCTCGCCGCTGTTGTCGGAATCCTATTGCTCATGGGCGGTAACCTTACGCTCTCCTGGGCCGAACTCTCGGTGCCATCCGGCCTGGCTGCGCTGATCGTCGCCATCACGCCCTTATGGTTTCTCGTGCTCGACTCGCTGCTTCTTGGCCACCATCGCATCTCTTCGCGGGGCAAGGCTGGTCTGGCGCTTGGACTTGTCGGTCTGTTCGTTTTGTTCTGGCCTGAACTGCACGCCACTTCGCCGCTGGGGCGCCGCGAACTCCTGGCCTCGCTCAGCCTGCTCGGCGGTTCATTCTCCTGGGCGCTCGGCTCGGTCCTGTCCAAGCGTTGGCAATCCGGGATGGACGGATTTACCGCGACCGCTTGGCAGGTAACCGCGGCAGGCGTAGCGAATTTCCTTTTCGCCCTGGTTTTGGGAGACCTATCCCGAGTTACCTGGACCACCCACAGTGTCGCTGCGGTCCTCTATCTGATCGTATGCGGCTCGTGGATCGGATACACCGCTTACATCTGGCTGCTCGAGCATGTGCCTACGTCGAAAGTCTCCACTTATGCCTACGTGAATCCGGTGGTTGCGGTCTTTCTCGGCTGGCTGATTCTTCACGAGCGCGTCGACCGCTTCATCGTCATCGGAAGCATCATCGTCGTGCTCTCGGTGATTCTCGTGACCAGCGCCAAGGTCAAAGCGAAGTCGGCGCCGGAAGAACTCCCAGTAGTCGAGGCAGGATAGATCTGAGTTGAATATCTAAACTATTTCGATGCCTCCTCTTGCTCGTCGCTTTCGTCCACAAGATCCACGGCGTGGCCGCGCACTACAAAAGTTTCTTTGGAGGAGGCGGCCGCGTCAAAGCTCACGCGCGCTGGAAGCCGCTGCCAGCTCGGCGCAGCACACACCGCCGCCGCATTCTGCTCAATGCTTTTGCCGCGTAGCTCCTTTCTGAGAATCGGCCGGCGCTGTCCAATCTGTGTAACTACCGCAAAAACCTTCTTGCTCTCTTCAGACACCCCACAATACGCGGCATAGTCGCGGTACCAGCTCACAGCGGAATAGGCGGCATCAAATTCCGGCAGACTCACAGAAGAGACGTGACCTGTAATCCGGTCCACCAGAATCCATCCTCCTTCCTGCCATTCCCAGTGAGGCGGCGAACTGGCCTCCTGCGGAAGTGTGTCGTTAACCCGAAACGCCCGCCTCACTACAAAAAGCCGGTCGGTTACATCGTGTGCCGGGCCGAAGGTGAACTCCTTGACGTGTCCATCCAGCAACAGCGGACGAATTTTCAGAATTACCGGTTTATCTTGATCCCCTCCATGACCCTCCTCGGGCAGCCATTGAACATTGCTCGATTTTCCAAACGCGATGACATGGCTCCTGCTCGCGGCAGCGGCCAGATTCGGCTGAACTGCAATCGCCATCGCTACAAGCAACCACGCAGAACGGAACGGTAGACCCATACCGCGAGACTAAGCACAATGTAACCGCACTCACAAGCTCAGAGGTCACAAACCCCGATCTATTCCTAAAATCACGTTCCGAAACGGAACACAATTGAATGTTGCAGCGAGATTACAGCGCAAGGGAATCAAGCTCGCGAAGTCCCCAGCGCTTGCAAATTGCAGTAAAATTGAAACTAGGATTGTGATGGCGTTTTCCTTCGATTCCGATTCGGGCCTCAATCCTGAGTCGGGGACAACTTCCAACCCAGAGGCGGGTTCTGACAAGCATATGGGCGATCTGTTGCCAGTGCGGCGTCCGCCACGAATTCTTGTGGTGGACGACCAGCCGACCATAGCTGGGTTGATGAGCCAGTTGCTCGCCATGAGCGGCTACGACGTGGTTACCGCTTCCGATGTGCAGCAAGCGGAAGCCGAAGTTCGCCGCCACGCGCCCGATCTGATCCTTTCCGACGTGCGCATGCCGGGAAAATCGGGCTACGATTTCTGCCGCGAACTGAAAAGCGATCCCGCGACGCGCCTCATCCCGTTCGTGCTGATCACGGGTCTCAGCGACAGCAGCGATAAGGTGCGCGGCATCGAAGCCGGTGCCGATGACTTCCTCAACAAGCCAGTACTTGCCGAAGAGTTGAAGGCGCGGGTGAAGTCGCTCCTGCGCGTAAAAGAATTCACCGACGAACTGGAAACTGCCGATTCCGTCCTTTGCACGCTCGGCCTGATTGTAGAGGGGCGCGATCCTTATACCGAAGGCCACTGCGAGCGCCTCGCGGCTCGCGCCGCCGAGCTTGGCCGTCACCTTGGTCTCGACGAAGATTCCATCGTAGCCTTGCGGCGTGGCGGCTTTTTGCACGATCTTGGCAAGATTGCCGTTCCCGACAGCATCTTGAAAAAGGGCAGCGATCTCACCGTCAAAGAATGGGAGATCATGAAGCAGCATCCCATCACGGGAGAAAATATCTGCAAGCCCCTGAAGTCGCTGCGCCTGGTGCTGCCCATCATCCGCCATCATCATGAGCATGCCGATGGCTCCGGCTATCCCGACGGCATGGGCGTTGGCGAAATCCCGCTTCTGCCACGGGTTTTGCAAGTCGTGGATGTTTATGATGCGCTGTGCACGGCTCGTCCCTATAAACCCGCTCTCTCGCACGACGATGCCGCCGACACGATGCGCCGGGAAGCCCGGCAAGGCTTGTGGGACGCCGAACTGGTCAATGAATTCTTCAGCATGCTGATCGCCCAGCGCAGCGCCGCATAGCGTCAAATTTCAATAAACCTGCCCCAGCCCCGGCGTACAATAGCACAGCGATTTTGGAGGCAACAGCCCTGCCGCGCGCGACATCTTAACCGTTCCGTTGCCGCGAAAGACTCGCCGCGCGGTCGAGTAGACGGCAAGGACAAGATTGCAAGGTTAAGAGCGCAACATAAGATTGCAAAAAATGACATACAGCATCGTCATTCCGGCCTACAACGAAGGCAAGCGCCTGGGGCCGACGCTCGAGAAGGTTCTTGCATACCTTCGCCAGCAAGGCTGGGACGCGGAGGTCATCGTCGTAAACGATGGCTCGCGCGACAATACCGCCGAGATCGTACGCTCTTTCGCGGAAACTAATCCTCGAGTGCGACTGGTCGAGAATCCCGGCAATCGCGGCAAAGGCTATAGCGTGCGCAACGGCATGTTGAAGGCGCAGGGCGAGGTCATCGTTTTCAGCGATGCCGATCTTTCTTCTCCCATCGAGGAGATGCCAAAATTGCTGCAGGCGATCGACCGCGGCGCGGACATCGCCATAGGCTCC